>OEIU01001294.1_pt1 | contig 16801 bp, 19 predicted proteins | sample 1539221 | NCBI WGS metagenome assembly OEIU01 (sample SAMN03792071, study PRJEB22550) | activated sludge metagenome | feature: wastewater treatment plant; material: activated sludge; isolation source: Wastewater treatment plant of a petroleum refinery complex | place: Argentina: Zarate | collected...
TGGCAATGGAAATGGCAACGGCGGGGGCAACGGCAACGGCGCCAATGGCAATGGCAACGGAAACGGCAACGCCTATGGGCACGCCAAGGGGAACGGCAACGGAAACGGCAACGCCTACGGCCGTAACAAAAGCTAGAGCCCATCTTAATTGAGAGGTCACGCACGCCAGGCTTGATGGCGTCGAATTTCGAACCACCAGAATGGTGACCAGGTGAAACGATACCGGGCGCAGATCTTCGCGATGATTGCATTGGCAATCGTCGCGCTGGGGGGATGGCACAGCGGGCTCCGCCATGCGCTGGTCGATCTGCGATTCGCATGGCAACCGCGCCAGGCGAGCGGCGATGTCGTCGTCATCGCGATCGATGCTCCGTCCATCGACGAGGTCGGCGTCTGGCCCTGGTCGCGCTCGCTCTACTCCGAACTGCTGCGCCAGCTTCAAAAGGCCGATACGCAGGATATCGCGCTCGACATCGATTTCTCGACGCCATCGGATGCGGCGTCCGACCGCAACTTCGCCGAGGCCCTCGAGAGCGCGGGCGGATCGATCGTGCTGCCGTCCTTCCAGCAGCCCCGCGTCGACCGCAAGGAGCTTCACCTCAACCATCCGCTGCCGCAATTTGCCGAGCATTCGTGGCCCGCGCTCGTCAACGTCGAAGTCGGGCCGGACGGGCTGGTTCGCCGCTACCCGTTCGGCGAGACCATCGGCAAAAAATTCGTGCCCGCGATGGCGGCGGTGCTCGCCGGACAATATGACGAGAAGCGCACGCCGTTCCTGATCGATTTCAGCATTCGTACCACCGGAATCCCAAAGATATCCTTCAACGAAGTAAGGCTCGGCGACGAAGCGACGCTGCGCAAGCTGAGCGGCAAGAAAGTCATCGTCGGCGCCACCGCGCTCGAACTGGGCGACCGCTTCAGCGTCCCGAACGGCGCGATCCTGCCCGGGCCCGTTCTCCAGGCCCTCGCACTGGAATCGCTGCTGCAAAACCGCGCGTTGCAATGGACTTCGGGTGTCGTCACGGCGGCCGGCCTCGCGCTGCTCGTTCTCGTCATGCTGGCGACGTGGCGTCGCCTGTCCGCCAGCAAGCGGGTGGCGATACTGCTCGCAATGGCCGCCACGGTGGAAGCCGGTGCGTTCCTGCTGCAGGCGATGTTCCCGCTGATTCCAGACACGGCGCTGTTTCACATCGCCGTCGCGATCTACATCGCCACGATCGCACTCGACGAAATCGACATCCGCAATCTGCTCGGCCGCGTCGCCGAAAGCCGCTTCCAGCGCGTCGCGATGTCGCTGGGCGACGGACTGGTCTGCACCGACTCGCGCTACATGATCACGGCCTGGAATCCGGGCGCGACGGCGATCTTCGGCTACCAGCCCGACGAGATGATCGGCCGTCCGTTCGACGATATCTGCGCCCACGACGAAACGGTTGCCGCCTTCTCGATCAGGAAGGCGGCTGAACTCGCCGCCGGAACCGTGATCGAATTCGACGGACGCCGGCGTAACGGCGAGGTATTTCCGGTCGAAGCCAGCTTCTCCGGCTGGCAGGGCGCCGACGGCCTGCAGTTCGGCGCGATCCTGCGCGACATCTCGGTGCGCAAGCGCGAGGCTGCGCGAATAAAGTATCTGGCCGAACACGACACGCTGACGGGGCTGATCAACCGGAACACGCTTCACGCCAGGCTTGAAGAAAAAATGTCCACGGCCGAAGCGGACGGGAACCAGGTCGCACTGCTGGTAATCGGTATCGACGGTTTCCAGCAGATCAACGAGATGCTCGGCAACAGTTTTGGCGATCTCGTGCTTCGCGCCATTTCACAACGACTGACGCCGGCTATTCCACCGGAAGGTCTGGTCGCGCGCTTGAGCGGAGACGAATTCGCCATCGTCGTTCCCACGGGCGATATCGGAGACGACCTCGGCGGCTTCGCCGAACAGATCGGCGACAGCTTCGATGCGCCGCTGCTGGCCGGCAACCGCCACCTCCGCATCAAGGTCAGCATCGGCGCCGCCGTTGGCCCCACCGACGGACGAACCGCCGACGAACTGCTCAGCAACGCGCATATGGCACTGAGCCGCGCCAAGGCCACCAACCGCGGCGGCTGTGTGCTGTTCGAGGACTCGATCCGTCGCGAACTGGAGACGCGCCTGACGCTGGAGGCGGAACTGGTGCTGGCGGCGGACCGCGACGAATTCGAACTGTTCTACCAGCCGCAGGTGCATCTGGCCGATGGCCGCCTGATCGGCGCCGAAGCGCTGATCCGCTGGCGTCATCCGGAGCGGGGCCTGCTCTCGCCTTCGGAATTCATGTCGGTCGTCAACACCTCCTCGATTTCCGAGCGGATTGCCGAGCGGGTGCTGCAGGCCGCCTGCGCCAAGGGCGCCGCCTGGGAAGGCGCCGGACACAGGCTCCGCATCGGCGTCAACCTCGCGCCGATCCAGATGGGATCGGGCGGTCTCGCCATCTCGGTCGCGCAGGCGCTGGCGAACACCGGCTTGAGTCCAACCAGCCTCGAGCTCGAGGTCACCGAAGACATCCTGCTCCACGATGAGCAGGCCGCGCTGAACACGTTCCGCGAGATTCAGGAGCTTGGCGTTCGCCTCGTGTTCGACGATTTCGGCACCGGCTTTGCCAGCCTGAGCTATCTGAAGAAATTCCCGCTCGACGGGCTGAAGATCGATCGCTCCTTCGTGCTGTGCTTGCTGACCAATCCCGACGATGCCGCGATCGTCAGTTCGACGATCGGCCTTTCCAGGCAACTCGGCCTCTCCGTCATCGCCGAGGGCATCGAGGATCGGGCTACCGCCGACTTCCTGATCCGCATGGGCTGCGAAGAAGGCCAAGGCTATTTCTTCGGGCGGCCGATGCCGGCCAGCGAGTTCGAAGCCAGATTCCTGACCGCCCCGGCGACCGCCGAAGTGGCGTGAGGCCGACGCGGACCAATCAGGCTAACGATCCGTTAACGCAACCGCTCAAATTCAGGCCTCGCAGAAACACTCTTTTCTACCTCTTCCGTTACCGTTGCCCCGTGAACGCGATGGCCACACGGCGCCCCCAAAGGCGTCGCCGGCCGCATAAATCGCGAACGGGGATGCGGGGACGTGGCTGACATAGCCGACACATCGACGATGCAGCGTGCATCGAGCACGGATACGAACACGCGCGTGCCGGCGTCCGGCGCCGCGCTGATGCCGCTTGCCGCCGTCTCCATGGCTCAATGGCGCGCGCTGTCCGAACGCGCGGCCGAACCGAACGGCTATTACCTTCCCGAATGGGAACTGGCGGTGAACGCCTCTGCGGGAGGCCGCACCGATGCCGCAGCGCTCGGCGCATGGCGCGATGAAAAGCGCCTGATCGGCCTCGTGCCTGTGATCTCGATGTGGCGCGCCTACAGGATTCCGTTGCCGGCGCTGGTCAGCGCCGACCCCTACGGCACGCTCTGCACGCCATTGCTCGACGCCGACATGGCCGAGGATGCCGTGGCGAGCCTGTTGCACAGCGCCCGGCAGGCCGGCGCGCATGCGCTGATCTTCCGCGCCACCTCGCTCGAGGGCGCGGCCATGCAAGCCTTTACCGAGGTGCTGCGTCGCGACGGCATGCAGCCGCTGGTGCTGCAATCGCATGTCCGCGCCTGCCTCGACGCCAACGCCGATGCCGAGATACTTCTGCGCGAGGCGCTGGGGCAAAAGAAGCTGAAGGAACTGCGCCGCCAGCGCAATCGCCTTGCCGAACATGGCACCGTCGGTTTCGAGGTGGCGCGAACGCCGACTGAGACAGCCGCCGCGCTCGAAACATTCCTGAAGCTGGAGGCAAGCGGCTGGAAAGGCCAGCGCGGCACGGCGCTCGGCCAGGACGAGGGCGATGCGACCTTCATCCGCCGCGCGGTCCCCGCACTGGCCGCGACCGGCCAGTGCGAGATCGTGAGCTTGCGTGCCGGCGCGACGCCGGTGGCGGCGGCGATCGTGCTGCGCCATCACCATCGCGCCTTCTATTTCAAGCTCGGCGTCGACGAACGCTTCGCAAGATTCTCGCCGGGGGTGCAACTCACGCTGGATCTGACCCGGCATCTCTGCGCCGACCCTGATATTTCGACGGTGGATTCCACCGCGAACCCCGACCATCCCATGATCAACCCGATCTGGCGCGGGCGCCTTGCCATCGGCGACGTCCTGATCCCGCTGCGGCGGAACGATCCGGTGGTGGCGCTGATCCGCGCCGCGCTGGCGTTGCGCGGCGCCATCCGCGAACCGGCGCGCCGCCTCGTTCATTTCATCCGGGCACGGCAGGAGAAATCCTAGATGAACACGCTCACTGCCATCGCGCCCGTGATCACCGCCGAGCACGAAGCGCTGCGCCGCGATTTCCCGCTGAAGCCGTTCGCGATCCGCCACAGGCTCGCCGGCCATCCGCTGCTGACGCTGCCACGCATCGCGCAACTGGCCTCCGAACTGCCGCGCGACCTGATCGAATATAATTCCGGAGGGGTCGCGATCAGCCAGGATCCGGATGCGATCCCGACCGTCGACCTCGATCCCGTCGAAGTCGTGAAAAGCATCGAAACCGCCGGCGCCTGGATGGTGCTCAAGCGCGTCGAGAACTCGCCCGAATACCGGGCGCTGCTGGAGGACACGCTGCTCTCGGTCGCCCGCGCCCGCGGCTTCAACAGCCTGCTGGATGCCGGTTTCGAGCAGGTCGAAGGATTCCTGTTCGTGTCCTCGCCCAACTCGACCACGCCGTTCCATCTCGACAGCGAAGACAATTTTTTCGTCCACGTCCACGGCGAGAAATACTTCACGATCTTCGACAACACCGACCGTTCGATCGTCTCCGACGAGGAGATCGAGCGCTCGATGACGAAGCACCGCAACCTGAGATATGATGAGAGCATTGCGCCGCGCGGCACGGAATTCCACCTGTTCGCGGGCGACGGCTGCTACGTGCCGTATCAATGGCCGCACTGGGTGCGCACCGCGGGCTCGTTCTCGATCTCGATGGCGATCACCTGGAAGACGCGCGAAGTGCGACGGATGAACGATCTGCACTTCTTCAATTCGATGCTGCGCGGCATCGGCCTGCCGCAGCAGCCGCCGGGCAGGCAGCCGGTGCTCGATGCGCTGAAGCTTGCGGTCTACCGGACGGTGACGACCCTGATCAAACCGCTGCGCGCCTCGATGGCGATGCGCCGCGTATTGCGGCGGATCGCACTCGGCAAGCGCGCGAATTATTATTTGAAGGGCGCGTAAGCCTCTTCGTAGCCCGGATGAGCGCAGCGACATCCGGGGCGGTGTGAGAATAGTCCCGGATGTCGCTGCGCTCATCCGGGCTACAATTCCACGAATATCTCACTTCAGCGGCGAATGCGGCGCCGGCAGCATGATGGTCGAGTGCATTTCCTCCAGGAAGCCAGGCCCCCTGCCGAGGAATTCCTGCCACGCCGGATCCTTCATCGCATTGCCGCGCGCTTCGGCGCGGGCATTGAGGCTGGGATAGGCCCAGATGTGGCAGGCCTCGTTCGGCTGTCCCGCCTCGGTGGTCCAGAGGCCGACGATCTTCGAATATTTCTCGCGTTCCGGCAGCACCGCCGTAAACGCGTCGAGCCATTGCTTGAGGCCGCCCGCCGCCTTGCCGCGGTAATTGCGCAGTTCGTAGACATTGCCCGTCGAGGCCGGCGCGACCGGCGGCTTGACCGCGTTCATCAGTCGGACCTCCTGACGCACCAGCAAGGGGCGGATCAGCGGCACGTACTCGCCGGTCCAACGCGGATTCCTGGCCAGCTCCGCGCGCATCCGTGCCCGCTCGTCAAAGCTGTTGTAGCTCCACATGTGCAGGACCTGGTTGAGCGGTCCGATCTCGGTGAACCAGTAGCCTTCGAGCTTGCCGTAATCGTCCTTGCGGATCTCGCGCGACACCGTGCTCGCGGCCTTGACCATGTCGCCGAGCGTGCCCGGCTTTACGGTGTAGGTTCGTAGTTCGTAGATCATGACGCCTCCCCAGATGTTGTTGTTTGTTGTTGAATTACTCAGCCGCCTGCGCGTTGATTTCGCCGGAGACCTGCCGGATGGCGCGGGCAAGCTGCTCGGCAGGCTGCGCGCCGGAGACGGCGTATTTCTGCGCGAAGACGAAGGTCGGTACGCCGGAGATGCCCTTGTCCGCGGCCTCCTGCGCCTGCGCGGAGATCCGCGTGACATCCTCATCGGTCGCAAGGCGCCTGCGGACGTCATCGGCATCGAGACCGATATCGGCCGCGGCCTGCACCAGCACGTTCACGTCGGTGAGATCGCCGCCATCGCGGAAGTACAATTCCATCAGCCGCTGCTTCATCTCGGCCGCCTTGCCGATCGCTTCCGCCCAGTGGATCAGGCGGTGGCAATCGATGGTGTTGGGCTGGCGCTTCACGAGTTCGGGCCGATAGGTCAGGCCCTCCTCGCCCGCCGCCGCCACGACGCGGCCGGCGATGCCCTTGTAGGCCTCCACCGAGCCGAACTTGGCGGTGAGATATTCGTCGCGGCTGATACCCTCGCGCGGCACCCAGGAATTGAGGAAGAACGGCCGCCAATTCACTTCGACCGGAACATCGGGCACCAGTGCCAGCGCATTCTCGATCCGGCGCTTGCCGATATAGCACCAGGGGCAGACCACGTCGGAGACGATGTCGATCTTGAGAGGTTTCAGGGTGCTCATCGGGGCGTCCTCGCTGAATGGTGCCCGGAAGGTAGCCCGATCCAATGGGGAGACAAGGGCGATATCGGCATGTCTCGTATCACTTCACCTCCGCGGTTATTGTGGGACCCTGCCGGCCTTCCTAGAACTCCGTCCTATCGATCTGAACCTCGGAGCCGCGCCATGACCGCCATTTTCAAGCCCGAAGGCCCCCTGTTTCGCGCCACCGAGCAGGCCGGGGGGCCGTGGTCCCCCGAGATGCTGCAGGGCAGCGCCACCACGGCCTTGATGACGCGCGAGGTCGAGCGGGTTGCGGAGGCCTCCGGCTTTGCGGTCCGCCGCCTCACCTTCGACCTGTGGCGCCCGGCCGGGCTGCGGGCCTACGGGCTCACGACGGACATGCTGCGTGACGGCCGCAAGGCCAAGACCCTGCAGGTGCGGCTCACGGACGGCGACGTCGAGATCGGCCGCTGCACGGCACTATTGACGGTGCAAGGCAGCGAGTCCCCGGCCGATCCGTTCTCGAAGGACCGCACCGACGCCGCGCCGGAGACCGGCACGCCGCCGCCGGCCTTTGCGCAGAAATGGAGCCGCTATTTCCAGAACGTCTCGGTGCGGCTGATCGAAGGCGCGCTGGAGAAGCCCGGTCCCGCAGCCGCATGGATGCGGCTCGACGTGCCGATGGTCGAGGGCGAGCGCAATACGCCGCTGCTGCAGGCGGTGCAATCAGCGGATTTTGCCAGCGGCGTCGGCCAGATCGTCGACATGCGGGAATGGACCTTCATCAATCCGGAGATCAGCCTGTACTTCTTCCGCCCGCCGGAAGGCGACTGGATTTTGATCCGCTCGCGCACCCGCGCCGGCGCAGATGGCGCCGGGCTGACGATGGCGAGCTTAAGCGATTGCAAAGGACCGTTCGCAGAAGTGCTGCAGGCCATGACCTTCGAGCGGCGCGCCGCGCAAGCTCAGGCATCTTGAGTCGCTGAATCCACAAAGACAGAGCCAGTCGACTAATGTCCGCTTTGGTGCGCATGCCGGAATCACGTTGGCCTTGCCTGAGGTTCGAAAGCGCCAAAAACCGACATCATCCTGCCTTCGTGTCTCCCAAATAGCTTTTGGCGCTCCGTCCAATCCATCATACAGTATCGCTCTTGGCGGATTGCGGGCGATGGTGCAGGAACGGCCAGTCCGGGTCGAGCGCAAGTTGGCTGCGATATTGGCGGCCGACGTGGCTGGCTATTCGCGGCTTATGCACCACGATGAGGAAGGTACGCACGCCAATCTGACCGCGCTCCTCGCAGAAATTGTCGAGCCTTCGATTGCCGAATACGGCGGCCGGATCGTGAAGAAGACCGGCGATGGGTTCTTGGCGGAATTTCCCAGCGCGGTTGAAGCAGTTCGAGCCGCCTTGCAGTTTCAAGTCCGTGTGAGGGATTTTGCAATCGGCGAATCGGAACACAAGCGCATTGCTTTCCGAATCGGAATTAACATCGGCGACATAATCGTCGAGCCGCATGATATCTTTGGAGACGGAGTCAACATCGCCGCACGGCTTGAGGGAATCGCAGAACCCGGTGGTATCTGCGTCTCGGCTTCCGCCTACGATCAAGTGCGAGGCAAGATCGGGGTTGAGTTTGCCGATTTGGGCGAGCAAGTCCTGAAAAACATAGCGCTTCCAGTCCGCGCCTACGGCTTGGGACCCGATGGGTATCGCCCGATTGCGCACAGTGACGGCAAACCTTCGATCTCCTCTTTGGCGCCTCGACTTTCCATTGTGGTGCTTCCCTTTTCGAACATCGGCAGCGATCCCGAACAGGGCCATTTCGTCGATGGCGTTACGGAGAGCCTGACCACGGACCTGTCGCGCATCAGGGGCTCGTTCGTCATCGCGCGAAATACCGCGTTCACCTTCAAAGGCAAAGCCGTTGACGTGAAGAAAGTCGGGCATGAATTGAGTGTCCGCTACGTGCTCGAAGGCTCGGTGCAGCGAGGTGGGAATCGGCTTCGGATCAACGTCCAGTTGATCGACGCCCAATCCGGCAATCACATTTGGGCTGAACGCTTCGACAAGGCCGTCGCCGACCTCTTCGACATGCAGGACGAAATCGTATCAAGGCTCGCAAATACGCTGGATGCCCAACTCGTCGCGGCCGAAGCGCGGCGAGCGCGACGTTCGCCAAATCCCGACGCGATGGATATGCATTTTCAGGGCATGGCCTGCCTGCACGAAGGACTTACGACCCAGCATCTGACGCAAGCACGTGCCTATTTCGAACGCGCTTTAGCGCTCGACCCCGCTAGCGTCGAAGCACGCGTTGGCACGGCAATAGTCGACTTCAACAGAGGCGCCATTTTTGGTGCTGACGGCCGAGCTGTGCCCCTTGCGGCGGCGGAGATGGCCTTGATCAAAGCCTTGTCCATGGCGCCTCAATACGCGGAGGCTCATATGTATCTGGGCGCCGTGCATATCTTCACGGAGCGAGTCGCTCAGGGTGTCGTCGAATGTGAGCAGGCGTTATCGCTGGATCGCAATTTAGCAAATGCTCACGGCTGGATCGGTATGGCCAAGTATATTCTTTGTCGCGCTGCGGAGACTGAGACGCATATCCTTGAAGCGTTGCGTCTTTCACCTCGCGACGTGTTCGCTCACCGATGGATGATGTGGGCCGGCATGGCGCGCGTGCATCTCGACGCCAACGCCGAGGCAGTTGCCTGGTTGCGCCGGAGCATCGAGGCGAACCGCAACTTTCCTCTCGCGCATTTCAATCTCGCCGCGGCGCTAGCGCTTCTTGGATCGATCGACGAGGCGCGGATGGCCGCACAAGTGGGGCTTGCGTTAGATCCAGGTTTTACTCTCCGACACTTCCAACTTCGGTCACCAACCAAGGATCCTGATTATTTGGCGAGACGTGAACGTTTCTATCAGGGCATGCGTTTGGCTGGGGTGCCGGAGATGTGATCGCGCGTGACATGGTCGAGCGATTCCTCATGAGAGCAATCTGCATCGAGACCTCTCGAGCCGAATGAGGACCTCGCTGCGAACTCTTGGACTAGCTGATCATCCCCCTAAGTTTACGAGCGTTGCTTCCGATCCTTCGTCCGCCGGCATGAACATCTCCACGCGCAATTCCTGCAGCGTGACGTCCTGCGGTGTGCCAAGCGTCAGCACCGCGCCGATCAGGCCGATGCTGACATCGCCCTTCTTCAGCCGCACCTCGCAAAGCGGGCCCGGCGGATCGGTCTCGTTGAGCTGTGGCGTCGGGATATCGGGCAGCTTCAGGAGTTCGCGCCAGGTCGATTGCAGGGCCAGGTCGAGCGGCGCGGCCATCGCCTCGTGGCGGGCGCGCGCGAGCAGCGCGGCGGCAACCTGCGGCCAGTCCGCGACGAATGGGCGCAATTCGTCCGACGCGAGAAACATCCGCATGTGATTGAGCGGCCGCGTCATCCGCTCCTCGCCGAGCAGCATTGTCATCAGCCGCGCAGCGGCGCGGTTCGCCTGCACCACGTTCCAGCGCCGGTCGGTGACGATGGCCGGAAACGGCTCGTGCCGGCGCAGCAGCAGATCGATCGCGCGCCGGGCGTCGGCGACTTCAGGCGCGGAGAGATCGCGCTCGCCATACTGGCGCGCGAAGCCTCCGGCTTCCAGCAGCGCGTTGCGGTCGCGCAAGGAGAGACCGAGCGCGGCAGCGAGTTGCAACAGGATGTCGCGACTGCCGGCGGCCTTGCCGGTTTCGACGTAGCTCAGATGCTTGATCGAGATGCCGGCCTCGAATGCGAGGTCGGCCTGGCTCATGGCGTGGCGGGTGCGCCAGCCGCGCAGGAGATCGCCAACCGGATTGATCGACAGCGGTGCATGTTGGCGCGGGTCCATGCGGCGATTATGCGAAGGCAGCGCTGCGGTGTAAACCGCGTGTGTAGGATGGGTAGAGCGCAGCGAAACCCATCATTACCACCGATCCGGCGTAAGCCGTGATGGGTATCGCTTCGCTCCACCCATCCTACAAGCCAGCCGCAATTTGCCGCATCCGCTCGGCCGTCAGGTCGTCCGCCGGGAAGAAGGTTTCCAGAGCCAGCTCCTGCAGCGTGATGTCGACCGGCGTGCCGAACACCATGGTGGTCGAAATGAAGCTCAGCACATCGTTGCCAAGCCGCAGCTTGAAGGGGATCGCGACATTGTCGGCCGGGACCGGTCCGGAACGCGCCGGCATCCGATAGGACTTCAGCTCCTGATAGAGCTTGAGCAGTTCGGGATCGGCGGTGGCCTCACATTGCCGGTGCAGCCGCTCCAGAAGATGCGCGCTCCATTCGGCGAGGTTGACCGTGCGCGGCGCCAGGCCCTCGGGATGGAAGGCCAGCCGCAAGATGTTGAAGGGTTGCCCGAGCAGATGCGGCGGCAGTCCTTCGAGCAGCGGCGCCACCATGCGGTTGGCCGTCACCAGATTCCAGTGCCGGTCATAGGCCAGCGCCGGATTGGGCTCATGCGCCCGCAGCACCAGATCGATCGCATGCCGCGCGGATTTCAGCGCGGGATCGTCCAGCGAGCGCTGCGGAAAGGCCGGCGCGAAGCCCGCGGCGACCAGGAGCACGTTGCGTTCACGCAAGGGAACCTCCAATCGCTCGGCGAGCTTGAGCACCATTTCGCGCGAAGGCGAGGCGCGGCCGGTCTCGACGAAACTGAGGTGGCGCGCGGATATCTCCGCATCTCCCGCCAGATCGAGCTGGCTCAGATGGCGACGCTGGCGCCATTCGCGCAGGTGATCGCCGATGTGATTGGGCCTCGATCGTTCGGCTCGCGCCGCGGCAGCATGTGCGTTCATGGTGGAAAACCTACCATGCGAATTTCATCCATTCCATTACGTCCGAGGTAATCGAAACCGGTCTCGGGCCGGCTCATCCTGAGAGCACAGGAGATGACCCATGCTGATGCTCTCGCTCTTCCGCCTCGCCGCAACCGTGATCCCCGTAGCGGTCAAGCTGGCGACCTGGCTGCTGGCCCGTTCGCTGAACATGCCGCAGCCGGTCGTACACGACACCGGCGTGTTCGTGTTCGTGCAGGTGCAGACGATCGAGAACCGGATCGGCAAGGCGCTGTGTCCTGTGCGGCTGCTGCGTCAGCTCCGGTCGCTGCTGCAACGCTGACCCCTGCCCTCAACCACCCAAGCAAGGAGACTTGTCATGATCCGCCCCTCGACCTTCCTGAGCCGTGCCCTGCTCGCCGACGCCTTCTTCAGCGGCGTTGCCGCTGTTGTCCTGACGCTCGGCGCCGGCGCCCTTGCGCCGTTCCTCAATCTGCCTGAAGCGTTGCTGCGCGAGACCGGCCTGTTCCTGATCGCCTATACGGCGCTGGTCGGCTGGCTCAGTTCGCGCTCGACGGTGGCGAAGGCGCTGGTGCTGCTGGTGATCGTGGGCAACGCGGCATGGACGCTGGGCAGCATCGCGCTGCTGTTCTCCGGCGCGGTGTCGCCGAACCTGCTTGGTCAGGTCTTCATCGTGGCGCAGGCGATTGCCACCGGGCTGTTTGCAGAGCTGCAGTTTATCGGGCTGCGCAGGAATGGTGAGACGGTGACGGCGTAAGTTGCGTTTCGTCATTCCGGGGCGATGCGAAAGCATCGAACCCGGAATGGCGCAAGTAACCGTTAGCTCAACATCACCGCCACGATCATTCCTGCAAAGGTGAGGATCAACCCAATGACCAGCATCGGCACCAGGCTGCTGCCGGAATACGGGTTAGACTCCTTACCGCTGATGAGATGTCCACGATACGCCATTAGACTGCTCCTTCCTGGTCGCGCCGAAATCGTTCTCCCTTGCCCAGCATGACGCCATGGGCGCCGGCGATGCCGAACTCGAGGCTTTGCGCGATCCGTCGCGCCCGCTCGACAAAATGCGCTTCGGCCTCGCCCGGGCAGATCTCGTGGGCCGCTTGCTCGAACAGCGCGAGCCAGCGGTCGAAATGGCCGCCGTCGACCGGCAGCGGGAGGTGCTTGACCATCGGGGTGCCGTGGTAGCGGCCCGTCATCAGGGCAACCGACGACCAGAACGCGCACATCTGCATCAGATGCGGTTCCCAATCCTTGATCCTGGCATCGAAGATCGGCCCCAGCACGACATCAGCGCGCACCTTGGCATAGAAGCCTCGCACCAGGCGCTCGATCATCGCCTCGTCGATCCCTGTCCGCTCCATGATTTCCGCCGTCAGCCGCTCTCGCCGCTCCGGCCCCGCCACGATCGCTTCCATTCTCGGCATGCCCTTAAATAGGTATTTCAAATACCTATTTAGACGGCTATAGATGATTTGCAAGCGGATATTTCGAAAGAGCTCCCATGCGCCTGACATCGTTTACGGATTTTGCCTTGCGCGCCCTGATGCGGCTGGCGGGCGAGCCCGGCCGCTCGTTCGCCACCAGCGAGATCGCAGCCGAGTTCGTCATATCCCGCAATCATCTGGCCAAAGTGGTGCGCGACCTCGCCGACAGCGGCTTCATCACGACCCAGCGCGGTGTCGGCGGCGGCTTCATGCTGGCGCGCCCGGCACAATCCATCACCATCGGCGAAGTGGTGCGCGCGCTGGAAGGTCCGCCGCTGGTCGAATGCTTCAGGGAGGACGGCGGTGAATGCGTGCTGAAGCCGCGCTGCCGGCTGAAGGCAAAGCTCGCCGCCGCGCGCGAGGCCTTCATGCGCGAACTCGATTCCACGACGCTGGCGGAATGCGCTTATCCGGCGCCGGCCAGGCGAAACCCGGTCCACGCGTGACCGCAAGGAGGCAAGTATGCAACCGATCGAATTCGACAACGGCGCCGTGCAAATCGACGCCTCCATCGTTGCCGAAGGTCTCGGCCTGACGCCGCTATCGCTGCGACAGCAGATGCACGCCGGCAGGGTCACGAGCCGTGCCGAGCGCGGGATTGACGCCGATGCCGGCAGGCACCGCCTCACCTTCTTTTCCGAGCATCGGCGGTTTCGCGTCGTGGTCGACGCAACAGGCGCGATCGTTCAGCGCTCGTCGGTCGATTTCGGCAATTCGGCGCTGCCAAAATCGGCGCACAGGAGCGGCGGGTAAACTCAGGCCTGCAGGGCCGGCGCCGGGGTCGTTCGCTTCCGCCCGGCGGGCTTCTTGCCAGCAGTTTTCTTGCCGGCCGTCTTGGTGCTGATACCGCCGTTCAGCGAATGGCCATTGAGCTTCTTCTTCCGCTCAGCCTTCGCTTTCAATTCATCCTTCAGCTTCGCTTTGGCCTTGGCGAGCTTCTCGGCCTTCTTCAAGGCCTTGCGCTCGGCCTTGGCCTTCAGGCGCGCCCGCTCCTCGCGGGCCTCGGCACGCTTCTTCTTGCGCTTCTTCTCGCAGGCGTCGCATTTACAGCCGATCGGCTTGAGATAGGCTTTGAAGTAGTCGGTGCCGTAATCGTAATTGATCTCCTCGCCCGGCTCGATGTTCTTGATCGCCCGGATGAACACCTTGCGCTTGCGCGGCTTGACGTCGGATTCGGCATTGGGCTTGCAGGCATGATTGATGTAGCGAGCGACGTTCTCGCGGACCGAGCCGTCGATCGTCCAGCGGTTGGTCAGTTCGAACAGGTACTTGTTCTCGATCTCGTCCTCTTCTTTCTTCTTGGAATCGAGAAGCGGCCCGAAATAGCGGATGATCTTGCTGCCCTTCCTGATCGGTTTGGTGGCAAAGAGGCCGAGTCCGGTGCGGGAGCGGCCGACGCGATAGGGTTTGTTCGATGGTATGGACGGCATGACGATTGAATTGACTGCACGCTCTTGAAACGAGGAATTGCGAAGCCGCCCTTCTAGGACGATTCCGAGGCAAAGTCAGGTGTTTCGCGCTGTTCCATTGAACCTTCCCCAGATTGCACACGTCACATGGCCGAAGGCCTTCCCCAGCAAGGGCAGCAGATGAATTTCGTTCCCAATTCCCAGGCGGGGCTGCCAGCCCTGGCGCTTCTCGGCGCCATGTTTGTTCTGCCGGTACCGGCAGACGCCCAAACTTTCAGCAGCAGCTACACCTCCACCGCGCCAAAGGACTGCCGGACGATCGGCAAACCCGGAGCGGAAGACGGCAGCACCACGCAGGTTTGCCCCGGCAAGTGGGGTCTGGTGGTTCTGATCAGCGAGGGCGACCTGCGCGAAACCGTGTCGGTAGGCCGAACTCGCGAAGCCGCAGCCAGGGAACCCGCCGCGGAGACCTGGTTCGGTCCGTTCAATTCCACGGCCCACACGGTCGAATGGCGGGCCATCGAGGGCAAACCCTTTGCCATCATTCAGCGCTGGCTGATCGCCGATATCGACGACGAGGACAAGACCGGAAAGCCTGTCAGCAAACCGATGCTGGCGGTGACGCGGCTGCCGCCGGGGCCGGTGTGCCATGTCGCCTATGTCGACGGCCAGGCCAACCGCAATGCCAACGAGCTCGCGCGCCAGGCGGCGGACGAATTTGCGCGTGATTTCAAGTGCGGAAAGGATGAGGTGAAGGTAATCGGTGAGCGCGGCCGCGCGGTGGACATGGCAGCGCGACAATGAGATACAGGGCGGCACTTTATCGCCGCATTAACGTCAAAGCTTCAGGCTTGAGTGACCTGAGTTGGAAATCCGGATTTTTGCTGCGTCATCAATTGGAGGGGCAGTGGTGCACACGAAACTCATTGCACTCCTTGTGGCCTGCAGCGCCCTCTCCGGCTGCTGCGTATCAGGCACAGGCTGTTCGGCTCCGGCGCCCGGCACGCCGCTCGCCTGGGATGGATTGGGTCAACCGCCGACGGCAGATGGCGAGCCGGCCGGGCCTCCGTCCAAGCCCGTGCGACGGGCCGCGCCGAGCCGTGATCGCGAGATCGTTCTCGGCCCGCTGAATGGCGCCCCGCCGCCCCAATCGGACGCCAAGGCGCGGTATGACGATTGGACGCGGGCGCCCAACGAAGACGCGGAAGCCGATGCGAGACTCGCGCGGCAAACCAAGATCTGCAAGGGCTGCTGAGCGCGCCTTTACATCCCCGGCGGCCGCGGCACCGTCGAGCGCAGCATCGCATCCAGCAACTGGTCCACGCCGGTGCCTTCGGGCAGCCGGTGCAGGATGTCCTTCAGCCGCCCGTCGAGCAGCAGCATGGTGAAACCGTGCACGAGCGACCACGCTCGTGCTATCGCGGCGGCCTGGTCGAGCGACAGGGTCTCCAACGCCTCGCCGGTCATCTTCTCGTTGCGGCTAAGGCTCACGGCCGTCGCCAGGCCTTCGAACGAGGCGGTGGCCGCCTCGTGCAGCGAGGGCCGCATCATGTCGAGCCGTTCGGTCCGGAACATCAGCCCGTACATGCCGGGCTGCGCCTGCGCATAGGCGACATAGGCCTTGGCGCGCGCCAGCGCCTTCATCAGCGGCAACGTTTCGCTGTTGCCCGCCGCGATCATCGCTGCGTTGAAGCGGCGGAAGCCGATGGCGGCAAGCTCGCTCAACAATCCCGAGAGATCGCCGAAATGATGCGTGGGCGCCGCATGCGAGACGCCGGCCTCGCGCGCCACCGCGCGCAGCGTCAGGCCGGGCAGCCCGTCGCGCTCCAGCACCTGCTCGGCGGCGGCAAGCAACGCGTCGTGCAGGTCGCCATGATGATAGGGAGCTTCGCCGGCCGAGCGGCGGCGGTTCGCCGGCCTTTCGGTCGCGACTCTTGCCGGACGCCGTCTCGCGGCAGGACGGGTCACTCTTGATTCTCTTGATGCTCTGGCCATGCGACTCCTTATAGCCGCAATTTTTACAGTGTAAAGATTTTGCTTGACGACGCCACTTGGCATGCCTACTGATATCTTTACGATGTAAAGATAAACTTCAGAGGAGACGCGAGATGCTCGACCAGGTGAATGCGGATTGGGCGCGGACCAATCTGGCGCCGATTCCGATGGAATGCGACGCGCCGCACCTCAAGGTCTCTGGCGAGCTGCCGCGCGAACTGAACGGCACGCTCTACCGCAATGGCCCCAATCCGCAGTTCGATGCCCCCGGCGCCCACTGGTTCGTCGGCGACGGCATGCTGCACGCCTTTCACCTGGAGAACGGCCGTGCCAGCTATCGCAATCGCTGGGTCCGCACGCCGAAATGGCTGGCCGAGCACGACGCCGGCCGCGCGCTGTTCGGCGGCTTCGGCCGCAAGCTGCCG
>OEIU01001295.1_pt1 | contig 16774 bp, 11 predicted proteins | sample 1539221 | NCBI WGS metagenome assembly OEIU01 (sample SAMN03792071, study PRJEB22550) | activated sludge metagenome | feature: wastewater treatment plant; material: activated sludge; isolation source: Wastewater treatment plant of a petroleum refinery complex | place: Argentina: Zarate | collected...
AGTTGCGCACGACGGTCGCCTCGGCCGACATCGGCGACATCAGCTTGAGCTTCTTGAGCTCGGCCTCGGCCTTCTTCAGCGCCTCCTTGGGCATCCGCGCAGCCTTGACCTTCTTCTCGAGCTCGTCCATGTCGGCGCCGTCCTCGCCCTCGCCGAGCTCCTTCTGGATCGCCTTGACCTGCTCGTTCAGGTAGTACTCGCGCTGGCTCTTCTCCATCTGGCGCTTGACGCGCCCGCGGATGCGCTTCTCGACCTGCAGGATGTCGAGCTCGGTCTCGATCTGCGTGAGCAGCTTCTCGAGCCGCTCGGACACCTCGTTGGTCTCGAGGATGTTCTGCTTCTGCTCGATCTTGATCGGCAGGTGGGCGGCGATCGTGTCGGCGAGCCGGCCGGCGTCGTCGATGCCGGCGAGGGACGCCAGGATCTCGGGCGGCACCTTCTTGTTCAGCTTCACGTACTGGTCGAACTGCGCGAGGATCGCGCGGCGCAGCGCCTCGGTCTCGGGGCTCTCGGCCGTGGGCGGCTCGACCGGCGCGAGCTCGCAGGTGAAGTGGGCGCCGCTGTCGTCGATGCCCAGGATCCGCGCGCGACGCACGCCCTCGACCAGCACCTTCACGGTGCCGTCGGGCAACTTGAGCATCTGCAGGATGTTCGAGACGCAGCCGATCTCGTAGATGTCGTCGGCGACCGGCTCGTCCTTCGAGGCGTTGCGCTGGGCGACCAGCATGATGCTCTTGCCGACCTCCATCGCGGCCTCGAGCGCCTTGATGGACTTGGGCCGGCCGACGAACAGCGGGATCACCATGTGGGGAAACACCACCACGTCGCGCAGCGGCAGCAGCGGCAGCGACTGGATGGCGGGGACCTGCTCTTCGGACATTGGGTTCTCCATGTGGACCTCCCGGGCGATGTGGCGCCGCCGGCGGAGATTTCAAGCATTCGCGGTCGAGGATACGACGATTCGAGCCGCCGGCCCCCCGTGGGGGCACCCCGATGGGGTCAATTCGCAACGGTCGGCGGGGCGGGCCCCGCCTTTCGCCGCCGGCCGGGGGCGAGCGGCCGGCGCAAAAGGAGCGGAAGCGAGACGATAGCCGCCGATCGGGGCCGTTGGGGGCCGTTGGGGGCCGATGACGGTCAGTTCGACCCGGAAACCCTCGGGGTGTCCGCGTAGATCACCAGCGGCTTGCCGTCGCCTTCGATGGCGTTCTCGTCGACGACCACCTTCTGGACGTTCTGCAGGCTGGGCAGGTCGAACATGATGTCGAGCAGCGTCTGCTCGAGAATGGAGCGTAGCCCGCGCGCGCCGGTCTTGCGCTTGAGCGCCTTGCGGGCGATCGCCTGCAACGCGGCGGGCCGCACCTCGAGGTCGACGCCTTCCATCGAGAACAGCCGCTGGTACTGCTTGACCAGCGCGTTCTTCGGCTCGATGAGGATCTGCACGAGCGCGTCGGCGTTGAGTTCGTCGAGCGTGGCCACCACCGGCAGCCGCCCGACCAGTTCGGGAATGAGGCCGAACTTGACCAGGTCTTCGGGCTCGACCTCGCGCAGCACCTCGCCGACGGCGCGCTCGTTGGCGCTGCGAACCTCGGCGCCAAAGCCGATTCCGGAGCGCTCGGAGCGGCTGCGGATGACCTTCTCGAGCCCGTCGAACGCGCCGCCGCAGATGAACAGGATGTTCGTCGTGTCGATCTGGACGAAATCCTGGTTGGGGTGCTTGCGCCCGCCCTGCGGCGGCACCGACGCCACGGTGCCCTCGATCAGCTTGAGCAGTGCCTGCTGCACGCCTTCGCCCGACACGTCGCGGGTGATCGACGGGTTGTCGGACTTGCGCGAGATCTTGTCGATCTCGTCGATGTAGACGATGCCGCTCTGCGCCTTCTCGACCTCGTAGTTGCAGTTCTGCAGCAGCTTCTGGATGATGTTCTCGACGTCCTCGCCGACGTAGCCGGCTTCGGTGAGCGTCGTCGCGTCGGCGATCACGAAGGGCACGTTGAGCAGGCGCGCCAGCGTCTGCGCCAGCAGCGTCTTGCCCGAGCCGGTGGGGCCTACCAGCAGGATGTTGCTCTTGGCGAGCTCGACCTCGTCCTTCTTGCCCTTGTGGCGCAGCCGCTTGTAGTGGTTGTAGACGGCGACCGACAGGATCTTCTTGGCGCTCTCCTGGCCGATCACGTACTGGTCGAGGATGCCGCAGATCTCGGCAGGCGTCGGCAGGCCGCCCTTCTGGGCGCCCGCGGCGCCCTCGGCCTGCGTCTCGTCACGGATGATGTCGTTGCACAGCTCGATGCATTCGTCGCAGATGAACACCGACGGGCCCGCGATCAGCTTGCGCACCTCGTGCTGGCTCTTGCCGCAGAAGGAGCAGTACAGCAGTTTCTCGGTGGATCCCTTCTTGTCCGTCATGTTCGCTCCGGCCTGCCGGACGGCCGGGCGCGCCGCGACCCGCCGTGCCCGGATGGGTGCCCCGGATCAGGCACCTTCGCCTCGACTTGACAAAACCTTGTCGATCAGTCCGTAGCTTACCGCATCTTCCGAGGACATGAAGTTGTCCCGGTCGGTGTCGGCCGCGATGCGCTCGATCGGCTGCCCGGTCTTCTCGGCGAGGATGCGATTGAGCCGCTCGCGCGTGTAGAGGATCTCGCGCGCGTGGATCTCGATGTCGGAGGCCTGCCCCTGCGCACCCCCCGAGGGCTGGTGGATCATGATGCGCGCGTTCGGGAGCGCGAAGCGCTTGCCCTTGGTTCCGGCGGCGAGAAGGAACGCGCCCATGCTCGCGGCGATGCCCAGGCACAGCGTGCTGACCGCCGGCTTGATGAACTGCATCGTGTCGTAGATGGCCAGCCCCGCAGACACCGACCCGCCTGGCGAGTTGATGTAGAACGAGATGTCCTTGTCGGGGTTCTCGGACTCCAGGAACAGCAGTTGCGCGACGATCAGGTTCGCCGACTGGTCCATCACCGGTCCGACCAGGAAGATCACGTGCTCGCGCAGCAGCCGCGAATAGATGTCGTAGGCGCGCTCGCCCCGGCCGCTCTGCTCGATGACGATCGGGACCATGCCCAGCCCCTGCGTCTCCTGGCGCTGCGCCAGGTGCGCATTGACCAGGTCTTCGACCATGCTGTTGAAGGTCATGTCTCGCTCCGTTGAAGTTCCGTGTCCGCCGCGCCTCAGCCTGCCGACATCAGCTCGTCGAAGGGCAGCGCCCGGTCGGTGACGCGCGCCTTCGACAGCGCCCAGTCGACGACGTTCTGTTCGACGACGATCGCCTCGACCTCGGCCAGGCGATTGCGGTCGCTGAAGTAGTGGCGCACCACTTCGCCCGGGTTCTCGTAGGCCTGCGCGAACTCCTCGATCTGCCTGCGGATCTGGTCGGGCTTGGCCTGCAGCCCGTGCTCGCGGACGATCTCGGCGACGATCAGGCCCAGGCGGACCCGCCGCTCGGCCTGCTCGCGGAAGGTGTCGGGCGGGATCGGCGGCATGTTCTTCGGGTCGATTCCGCGCTGCCGGAGGTCCTCGATCGCGCGCTCGCCTAGCGCCCTGCTCTCGGCCTCGACCAGCGCCTTGGGCAGCTCGAACGCGGCGAGCTTCGTCAGCGCCTCCATGACCGCAGCCTTGTTGCGCGAGCGCACGCGCTGGCCGACCTCGCGCTCGAGGTTCGCGCGGATGTCGGCGCGCATCCGTGCCAGGTCGCCGTCGGGGACGCCGAGCTGGCGGGCGAACGCGTCGTCGACCTGCGGAAGCTGAGGTGCCTCGACCTTGCGGATCGTGACCTCGAACTGCGCGGTCTTGCCCGCCAGTTCGACCGAGCCGTACTCCGCCGGGAAGGCGACCGGGAAGGTCTTCTTCTCGCCGGTTCCGGCGCCGCGCACGCCCGCCTCGAAATCGGGCAGCATGCGCCCTTCGCCGAGCACGAACGGAAACTCGGTGGCCGAGCCGCCCTCGAAAGCCACGCCGTCGAGCGTGCCGACGAAATCGATCGTCACGCGATCACCGTCCTGCGCCGCCCGGTCCGCCGCCGCCCAGGTGACGCGCTGCTTGCGAAGGATCTCGACCGTCTTGTCGACCTCGGCCTCGCCCACCTGGCAAGACACCCGCTCGAGCTCGAGCGTGGCCGGATCGCCCAGCGCCACTTCCGGGTAGACCTCGAAGGTGGCGGTGAAGCCGAGCTCGTGCTCGGCGGCGCCCTCGCGCGTCTCGATCCGCGGCTGGCCGGCGACGCGCAGCTTGTGCTCGTCGACCGCGTCGCTGAACGCCTTCGACACCGCGTCGCCGAGCACTTCGGCGTGCACCTGCGGCCCGTAGGACTGCTCGATCATCTTCATCGGCACCTTGCCGGGCCGGAAGCCGGGCATCTTGACGTTGCGCGAAAGCTTGCGCAGGCGCTCGACGACCTGCCGGTTGATCTCGGCCACCGGCACGGCCATGGCCAGCTTGCGCTCGAGCGCGCCGGTCGTTTCAAGTTGCGTTGCCATCTCGGGTCATCCAGGTCTCGAATGTGGGAGCGTTCCGCGGCGATCGCGGGGTGCCGTGGTGCGGCCGAAAGGACTCGAACCTTCACGCCTTGCAGCGCCAGGACCTAAACCTGGTGCGTCTACCAATTCCGCCACGGCCGCGAAAACGCGCCATTCTAAACGAAGCGACGAAGCGCCCTCCGCCCTGTCAGAAGCGAGAGCACCATCGCGCCGAGCGGTCGCGCGGGCCCGCGCGGACGGCAGCCTCGACCGGGCGTGTCGAACGCCAACGCCTCGAGGCCCGGCCAGGGGCCGAGCAACCGCCCGCGCGCGGGACGCGCCGACCGGACGAGAAGGTTGCCGCGCGGCGCGGCAACCTTCGTAGGGAGGGAGGGCAGCCCGCGCAGCGGGCCGCGTCGTTCGCGCGGGCGGTTGCTCGGCCCCTGGCCGGGCCGGGCGCACACCACGAGCGCGCGACCGATCGAGGCTGCCGTCTGCGCAGCCCCGCGCGACCGGTCAGCGCGACGCAGGCGAGAGCCGGTACCAGGCGACGTAAAGCGCCGGCACGAACAACAAGGTGAGCGCGGTGGCCACGATCAGCCCGCCCATGATCGCGAAGGCCATCGGCCCCCACAGCACGTCGCGCGACAGCGGGATCATCGCCAGCACCGCCGCGGCGGCGGTCAGCGTGATCGGGCGGAAGCGCCGCACCGCCGACTCGCGAACCGCGTCCCAGCGGGTCAGGCCGGCACCCACGTCCTGGCGGATCTGGTCGACCAGGATCACCGTGTTGCGCATGATCATGCCGCCCAGCGCGATCATGCCGAGCATGGCGACGAAGCCGAACGGCTTGGCGAACAGCAGCAGCGCCGCCGCGATGCCGATGACCCCCAGCGGGGCGGTGAGCAGCACCATCGCGGTGAGCGAGAAGCTGCGCAGCTGGATCATCAGCAGCGCCAGCACCGCCGCAGCCAGCATCGGCATCCCGGCGTTGATCGACGCCTGCGCCTTGGCGTTCTCCTCGAACGGGCCGCCGGCTTCGATCCGGTAGCCGGGGGGCAACTCGCCGCGCAGCGCTTCCAGCGTCCTGTCGATACGCACGCTGACGTCCGGCGCCTGGACGCCGTCGACGATGTCGGCGCGCACGGTGATCACCGGGACCCGGCTGCGCCGCCACACGATGGGCTCCTCCATCGTCTCCTCGATGGCGGCGACCTGGGCGAGCGGCACCGAGCGGCCGCTGGCGGTGCGCACCTGCAGGTTGCGCAGGTTGGCCAGCGAAGCGCGTTCGCCCGGCGGCGCGCGCATCACGACGTCGATCAGCTGGTCGTCCTCGCGATACTTGCCGATCACGGCACCCGAGACTGCGCCGCCGAGCGCGCGGGCCACCTGCGCCGAGCTCAGCCCGATGGCGCGGGCCTTGTCCTGGTCCACCGCGACGCGCACTGCCGGGGCCTGGTCGCCCCAGTCGAGGTGGGTGTCGATGGTCGCCGGGTCGGCGCGCATGCGCTCGGCCACCCGCGTCGCGATCGCCTTGAGTTGCGCGTGGTCGTCGCCCATCACGCGGAACTGGATCGGGTACGCCACCGGCGGGCCGAGCGGCGTGCGGAACGCCCGGATCCGGACGCCCGGGAACGCGTCGTCCAGGAGCCCGCGCAGTCGCGCCAGCGCGCGTTCGCGGCCCGCGACGTCGCGCGTCAGTATGACGAACTGCGCGAAGTTGCTGCGGAACAGTTGCTGGTCGAGCGACAGGTAGTAGCGCGGCGATCCGTTGCCCACGTATCCGACGTAGGTCTCGATGTCGGCATCCTTCGCCAGGTAGGCCTCCAGCCTGCGTGCCTGCTGCTCGGTGGCCCGATAGCTCGACCCCTCGGGCAGCCACATCTCGACCAGGATCTCGGCCCGGTTCGAGTTCGGGAAGAACTGCTTCTCGGTCAGGCCCATGCCGACGACGCCCAGCGCGAAGGCCGCAACGGTGGCCCCGATGGTGAGCCAGCGGCGGCGCATGCACCATTCGATCGTCCGGCGCAGCCCGCGATAGAACCGCGTGTCGAACACCTCGTGCCCCTCGTCGCGAGGCTTTTTCAGCAGGTAGAAACCGATGAACGGCGTGAGGCCGACCGCGGCCACCCAGGAGACGAGCAGCGCGATCGTCACGACCGCGAAGATCCCGAACGTGTACTCGCCGGTGGTCGACTTCGCGGTGGCGATCGGGAGAAAGCCCGAGGCCGTGATCAGCGTCCCGGTGAGCATCGGGAACGCGGTGCTGGTATAGGCGAACGTGGCCGCGGAGAAGCGGTCGAACCCTTCCTCGATTTTCCGCGCCATCATCTCGATCGCGATCATCGCGTCGTCGACCAGCAGGCCGAGCGCAATGACCAGCGCCCCGGTCGAGATGCGGTGCAGGTCGATGCCGAACCAGGCCATCGCGACGAAAGTGCCCGCCAGCACCAGCGGGATCGTCAGCGCCACCACCGCGCCCGCGCGCAGGCCCAGCGTCAGGAAGCTGACCGCGAGGACGATGCCGACCGCCTCGGCGAGCACGCGCATGAACAGGCCCACCGCCTCGTGCACGATGCGCGGCTGGTCGGACACCTTGGCGAACTCCACGCCCACCGGCAGGTCGGCGCGAAGCCGCTGCATCGCCTGCTCGAGGTTGCGGCCGAGCTCGATCACGTCGCCCTTGGGTACCATCGACACCCCCAGGCCGATCGCCTGGTGGCCGCCGAACCTCATCGTGTACACCGGCGGATCGACGTACCCGCGGAACACCCGCGCGACGTCGCCCAGACGCACCACCCGCCCGCCGATGTCGAGCCGCAGCTCGCGCACTTCGCGCACGGTGTCGAACTGCCCCGTCACCCGCAGCGGCACCGCCCGGCTCTCGCCCTGCACGGTACCGGCCGGCGTCACGATGTTCTGCGCCTGCAGCTGCTCGGCGATACGCTGCGGATCGATCCCCAGCGTGGCCAGCGCCTGCGTGGACGCCTCGACGTAGATGCGCTGCTCCTGCACGCCGAACAGCTCGATCTTCTGCACGTCGGGCACGCGCAGCAGCTCCTGGCGCACGCCCTCGACGACGCGGCGCAATTCTTCCATCGTGAACCCGTCGCCGGTGAACGCGTAGATCGTGCCGAACACGTCGCCGAACTCGTCGTTGAAGAACGGGCCGATCGCCTCGGACGGCAACGTGCTGCGGATGTCGTCGATCTTCTTGCGCACCTGGTACCAGATCTGCGGCACCTCGCGCGGCGGGGCAGTGTCCTGCAGTTCGAGGACGATCAGCGACTCGCCTGCCTTCGAGTAGCTGCGGGTCCACTTGAAGTAGGGCACCTCCTGCAGCTTGCGCTCGATGCGGTCGGTGATCGCCTCGTCGACCTGCGCGGTGGTGGCACCGGGCCAGATGGTACGCACGACCATCGCGCGAAACGTGAAGTCCGGATCCTCGCGCTGGCCGAGCCGCAGGTACGCCAGCGTTCCGGCGATCGCCACCACCAGTACGAAGAACAGCGTGAGCTGCGGGAAGCGCAGCGCGGCGGCCGACAGGTTGAAGCGCGACGGCGGCGTGCCTGGCGCGTGCGGCGCCGGGCTCATCGACCGCCCCCGGCCGCGGCCGGATCGAGCACCCTCACCTTCTGGCCGGCCACGAGCAGGTTGGCGCCGGCGGTCACGATCCGGTCGCCCGCGGACACGCCTTCGGCGATGCGCACGGCGTCGTCGAGATATCCGGCGGTGACGACCGGTACCGGCTGGACCGTGCCGTCGGCGGCGACTCGCCAGACGTGCGGCCGGCCGTCCTGCGAATACAGCGCCGACAGCGGCAACTCGAAGCCGGGCGCCGTGTCGCGCGCCACGCGCACCACGGCCGTCATCCCCAGGCCGATTCCGGCCGTATCGCCCTGCAGCGCGAGCCGCATCGCGAACGTTCGCGAGGCCGGGTCCGAGGCCGGCGAGATCTCGCGCACCACCGCGCTGCGCGGCTGCGGGCCGAGCGCGGGGATCACTGCCTGCCAGGTGCGCGTGGCGCGCGCCAGGGCCAGGTCGCTCTCGGCAACGGCGACCTCGAGCTCGTATTCGCCGCTGCGCGCGACCCGCACGACCGACTGGCCGGCGGCCACGACCTGCCCGGCCTCGGCGTCGATCGCGGTGACCACGCCGGCCACGTCGGCGCGCAGCGTCTGGAACGCCGCACTGTTGCCGGCCTGCGCGAGCTGCGCCTCGGCGCTGCGGCGGCGCGCATCGGCCGCGTCGGCGGCCGCCTGCTGGCGATCCACCTGCGCCTGGCTCACGAAGCTGCGCTGGCGCAGGTCGCGCAATCGGTCGAGCTCGACGCGGGCCAACGCAAACTCGGTGCGCGCCGCGTCGAGCTGCGAGCGTGCCGCGGCGACCGCGGGCGCGAGATCCTGTGGATCCAGCCGCGCCAGCACCTGCCCCGGGGCCACGGCGTCGCCGACCGACACCATGCGCTGCGCAATCTTTCCGCCGACCCGAAAGCCGTACCGGCTCTCCACGCGCGGGCGCACGGCCGCCGGCAGCGTCAGTTCGACCGGGGAGGCCTGCGCCTGGACCACGATGCTGCGCACCGGGCGAACCGGTTCCTGCGCGACGGGGGCCGGCTTCTGGCAGCCGGCGAGCAGGATCGCGGGCAGCACGCCCGACCACAGCAGGTGCATTCTCATCGACCGGGAATCCGTAGTAACTGACGCGTCGGTCATTAATTTACGCGAAGTCCCCGAAGCGGTCAACGCGGCGCCGCCTACAATCGCGGCCATGTCACGGACCCTGGTCACGTCGGTCGATCACTACGAGAACTTCCCGGTCGCGTCGCTGCTCGTGCCGTCGCAGCTGCGCCCGGCGGTGGCCGCGATCTACCGGTTCGCCCGCTACGCCGACGATCTCGCCGACGAGGGCGACGCGATGCCGTCCGAGCGTCTCGCGGCGCTCGACGAACTCGATCGCGCGCTGCGCGGCGCAGGCGACGATCCGCCGGTGGTCGCGCAGTTGCGTCCCCACTTCGAAGCCCACGCGCTGCCGGTGGCGCCGCTGCGAGCGCTGCTGTCGGCCTTCGCGCAGGACGTCGGCCCCGTGCGCCACCCGTCGTGGAACAGCGTCACCGACTACTGCAGCCGCTCGGCCAACCCGATCGGCGAATTGATGCTGCGCCTGTTCGGCGCCTGGAATGCGTTCACGCGGATTCCCTCCGACGAGGTGTGCACCGCACTGCAGCTGCTGAATTTCCTGCAGGACCTTGCGCAGGACTGGCGCCGCGACCGCCTGTACCTGCCGCTGGACGAACTGCACGATGCGGGCCTGACCGAGGACGACGTCGCGCGCTCGGTCGCCGACGGACACGCCAGCGATGCACTCGCGTATTTCCTGTCCGGGCAGACCGACCGCGCGCGCGCGCTGCTCGAGTCCGGCGCCGTGCTGGCGCAGCGGGTGCCGTGGCGGCTCTCGCTCGAGTTGCGCGCGATCGTCGCCGGCGGCCTGCGCGTGGCCGACCGGCTGCGCGCCACGGGCCACGACCCGATCGCGCATCGTCCGTCGCTCGGCTGGCACGATGCACCGGCCCTGGCGAGGCTGTGGTGGCGCACGCCCAAATGACCCCGGACGACTACTGCCAGGACAAGGCCGCGCGCAGCGGCTCGAGCTTCTACTACAGCTTCCTGTTCCTGCCCCCCGAGCGCCGCCGTGCGATCACCGCGCTGTACGCATACTGCCGCGAGGTCGACGACACCGTCGACGAGGCCACCGACCCGCAGGTCGCGCGCGCCCGGCTCGACTGGTGGCGCGGCGAGATCGAGCGCCTGTTTGCCGGCGACCCGCAGCACCCGGTCACGCGGGCGCTGGCCCCCCACCTGGAGCGCTGCGCCATCGACCGGGCCTCGCTGGTCGCGATCATCGACGGCATGCAGATGGATCTCGAGCAGGACCGCTACCCGGACTTCGAGGGCCTTCGACTGTACTGCCATCGGGTCGCGGGGGTGGTCGGTGTGCTGGCCGCCGGCATCTTCGGCGCGCGCAACGCCGGCACGCTGGCCTACGCCGAGCAGCTCGGCCTGGCGTTCCAGCTCACCAACATCGTCCGCGACGTCGGCGAAGATGCGCGCAAGGGCCGCATCTACCTGCCGCTCGAAGACCTCCAGCGCTACGGCGTGCCGGCGCACGAGATCCTCGCGGCGCGGCCGAGCGATCGTTTCGTCGCGCTGATGCGCTTCGAGGCCGAACGCGCCCGTGCCTGCTACCGGCAGGCGTTCGCACTGCTCGAACCCGCCGAGCGTCGCGCACAGCGACCGGGCCTGATGATGGCCGCCATCTACGCGCGGCTGCTCGACGAGATCGAGCGCGACGGGTTCCGGGTGCTGACGCACCGCACCTCGCTCACCCCGGTCCGCAAGCTCTGGCTCGCGTGGAAGACCTGGGTGACGGGCTGTCCCCCCCGCGTCTGACACGGCGTGTCTGCGTCCGCTTCCCCGTGCGCCGACGGGCCGGCCTCGCCGTCGGCCGGCGCGCCTGCTGTGGCCGTGGTGGGGGCCGGCTGGTCGGGCCTGGCAGCCGCCGTTGCGCTGGCCGAAGCTGGGCTGCGCGTGACCCTGTTCGAATCGGCGCCGCAGGCGGGTGGTCGTGCGCGCACCACCGAACTCGAGACGCCGTTCGGCCGTCTCGCGCTCGACAACGGGCAGCACCTGATCGTCGGGGCGTATCGCCGGACGCTGGCGCTCGCCGAGCGCCTCGGCACCGCCCCTCGCCTGCATCGGCATCCGATGCACCTGGCGTCGTCGTCGGGCCTGTCGTTGCGCGCCGCGCGGCTGCCGGCGCCGCTTCACCTGGGATGGGGTCTGCTGCGCGCCCGGGGACTGGCGTGGCGCGAGCGCGCCGCGCTGCTCCGCCTGATGGGCGGCCTGCGCGGTGCGGGCTGGACGACGCTCGAAGCCGAGACGGTCGAAGCAATGCTCGCACGCTACCGGCAGCCGGCGCGACTCGTCGAGCGGCTGTGGGCGCCACTGTGCCTGGGCGCCCTGAACACGCTGCCGACGCACGCCTGCGCCCGCACCTTCGCCGCCGTGCTGCGCGACACGCTGGGCGCCGAGGCCGACGCCTGCGATTTCATCGCACCCGACGCGCCGCTGGGCGCGCTGCTTCCGGAACCTGCGCTGGACAGGCTGAGTCGCCTCGGCGCCGCGGTTCGCCTGCGCACCACGGTTCGCGAACTGCGGGCGTCGCCGTCGGGATGGCGCGTCGGCGGCGACGACGAAGCCCATGGCGCGCTGCTGCTCGCGCTGCCGCCCTGGTCCGCGGCGAGGCTCCTCGCGCCGCTCGGCCTGGACGTCGCACCGCTGCGGGCCTTCGAGCCCGAGCCGATCGCCACGGCCTGGGCGCTGTGGCCCGCCGGCGGCGCCCCCCGCTTGCCGCGGTGGCTGATGCTGGACGAAGAGCCGGCGCGGCGGCACTTCGGGCAGTGGTCGTTCGATCGCGGGGTCATCGGCTCGGCGCGCGTGGCCGGTGTCGTCGTCAGCGCTGCGAGCCGCATCGCCGACGAGGCGTCCGAAGCGGTCGCCGAGGGCATTGCGGATCAGCTGCAGCAGGCGTTCGGCGGACCGCGCGCCGCCGCGGTCCGCGTCGTCACCGAGCGGCGGGCGACCTTCCGCTGCACGCCAGCACGACCGCGACTGACCTGCGACCACTACGCGGGCCGCGCGCCGGGCCTGTGGCTGGCCGGCGACTGGCTCTGGCCCGACTACCCGGCGACGCTGGAAGCGGCGGTGCGCAGCGGCGAGCAAGCCGCATGCGCCATCGTCGCCAGCCTCGGCAGACGCGACGGCGCGCGGCCGGCGATCGGGCCCCGGGCTCAGGGCCAGGCTGCTTCGAGTGCCTGATCGATCCGCTGCACCGCCACGACGTCGAGCCCCTCCGTCGCGCGCTTCGGGGCGTTCGCGGTCGGGATCAGCACCCGCGAGAACCCGAGCTTGACCGCTTCGCGCAACCGCTCCTGGCCGCGCGGCGCGGGCCGGATCTCGCCGGCGAGCCCCACCTCGCCGAACACCGCGAACCCCCGAGGCAGCGGCCGGTTCTTCAGCGACGAGACGATCGCCAGCAGCACCGCCAGGTCGGCAGCCGGCTCGCCGATGCGCACGCCGCCCACCGCGTTGATGAACACGTCCTGGTCGTAGCAGGCGATGCCCGCGTGGCGGTGCAGCACCGCGAGCAACATCGCCAGCCGGTTGTGCTCGAGGCCGACCGACAGGCGCCGGGGATTGGGCACGTGCGCAGTGTCGACCAGCGCCTGGATCTCGACCAGCAGCGGCCGCGACCCCTCCTGCGTGACCAGCACGCACGAACCCGGCACCCGCTCGGCGTGCTGCGACAGGAACAGCGCCGACGGGTTGGCCACGCCGCGCAACCCGCGATCGGTCATCGCGAAGACGCCGAGTTCGTTGACCGCGCCGAAGCGGTTCTTGAACGCGCGCACCAGCCGGTACGACGAGTGCGTGTCGCCCTCGAAGTAGAGCACCGTGTCGACCATGTGCTCGAGCACGCGCGGGCCCGCGAGCGTGCCCTCCTTCGTCACGTGGCCGATCATCACCATCGCCACGCCGAGCTGCTTGGACAGTCGCGTGAGTTGCGCCGCGCACTCGCGCACCTGCGCGACCGAGCCGGGCGCCGACTGCATCTGCGCGGAGTACAGCGTCTGGATCGAATCGATGACGACCACCGACGGACGACGCTGCTGCACCGCGGTGCAGATCCGCTCGAGCTCGATCTCGGCCAGCAGCGGCAGCCGCGCAGCGCCTGCGCCGAGTCGCCGCGCGCGCAGCGCCACCTGCGACGCCGACTCCTCGCCGGTGACGTAGAGCACCTCGAGCGTCGCCGACAGGTTGGCCAGCGTCTGCAGCAGGAGCGTCGACTTGCCGATGCCGGGGTCGCCGCCGATGAGGACCACCGAACCCTCGACGAGGCCGCCTCCCAGCACGCGGTCGAACTCGTCGATGCCGGTGCCGACCCGCTCGGCTTCCTGTGCCGGCACTGCGTCGAGCATCACGACTTCGTGCGTGGGCGCCAGCGACTGGTAGCGGTGGCCTTCCGCGCGGCTCTCGAGCGGCGTCTCGACGAGTGTGTTCCACGCGCTGCAGTGCGGGCATTGCCCCTGCCACCGGGCCGTCGTGCCGCCGCATTCGCTGCAGACGTGGTGCGTCTTCGCCTTTGCCATCGTCGTGCGGCGCTCAGGACGCGTCGTCTTCGACGAGCACGGGAACCCTATGCGCGAGCGCGCACATCAGTTCGTAGCCGATCGTTCCGCTCGCCCGGGCGACGGCGTCGATCGGAACGACGTCGCCCCACAGTTCGACCGCGGAGCCGGGGCGCGCGCCGGGCACCGGCTCGAGGTCGACCATCAGCATGTCCATCGCGACACGACCGACGGTGACGGTGCGCACGCCGTCGACTGCGATCGGCGTGCCGCTCGGCGCATGCCGCGGATAGCCGTCGGCATACCCGCAGGCGACGACGCCGATGCGCATCGGCCGCCCGGTGCGGAAGGTCGACCCGTACCCCACCGCGTCGCCCGGTTCGAGCTGCTGCACGGCGATCAACCGCGACTCGAGTCGCATCGTCGGCCGCAGCCCCAGCGAGCGCGCGTCGCCCTCGCCGAACGGGGTCGCGCCGTACAGCATCACGCCGGGCCGCACCGCGTCGCCATGGGTGCCGGGAAGCTGCAGCGTCGCCGCCGAATTCGCCAGCGACCAGCCCGCCTGAAGCCCGGCGGCGGCGGCCTCGAAGCGACGCACGGCGTCGTCGGTACCGCCGTCGACGTCGGCGTTCGCGAAATGCGTCATCAGCGCCACCCGGCCGACTGTCGGCAGCCCTGAAAGCCGCTCGAACGCGGCTCGGAACGCATCGTGACGAAAGCCCAGCCGGTTCATGCCGCTGTTGAACTTCAGGAACACGTCGATCTGCGCGGGCGGCGGCATCGCCGCGAGCCAGTCGACCTGCCGTTCCTCGTGAACGACCAGCGAGAGCCGCTCGCGCGCGGCCTGCTCGACGTCGGCCCGCTCGAACGCGCCTTCGAGCATCAGCAGCGGGCCGGCCCAGCCCTCGCGACGCAGCTGCGAGGCGCCGTCGAACTCGACCAGTGCCAGCCCGTCGGCGGCGGCGAACCCGCGCGCGGCGTTGGCCAGCCCGTGCCCGTAGCCGTTGGCCTTGACCACCGCCCAGACGAAGCGGCCGGGCGCCCGAGCGCGCGCGAGCGCGAGATTGTGGCGCATCGCCGGGATCGAGACGGTGGCGGAGATGGGGCGCGGCATCGTGACAGGTGGACGAACGCGTCAACTATACACACGGCGCGGCGGTGCGATCGTGGTATAAACCGACCGCGCTCAGCAGCGGCATCATCGGTCGCACGGCACGGCGCGCCGGCAGACCGGCCAAGCCGCCCATGAGTGCGGAAAGCCGGCGCTCGAATGGAGACACGAGAGCCCTTTCCCGATGAAACGCGGCTTCTACACGATCATGGCGGCGCAGTTCTTCTCGTCGCTCGCCGACAATGCGCTGCTGATCGCGGCGATCGCATTGCTGATCGAGATGCACGCGCCCGACTGGATGAAGCCGCTGCTCAAGCTGTTCTTCACCGTCTCGTACGTGATGCTCGCTCCGTTCGTCGGCGCGCTGGCCGACTCGATGCCCAAGGGCCGCGTGATGTTCGTGACCAACCTGGTCAAGATCGCGGGCTGCCTGCTGATGTTCTTCACGATCCACCCGCTGCTCGCCTACGCCGTGGTCGGCTTCGGCGCGGCCGCCTACTCACCGGCGAAGTACGGCATCCTGACCGAGCTGCTGCCCCCGGAGAAACTGGTCGCCGCCAACGGCTGGATCGAAGGCACGACCGTCGGGTCGATCATCCTCGGCACCGTGCTGGGGGGCGCGCTGATCAGCCCGTCGGTCGCCGGCACGCTGCTGGCCTTCGACATGCCACTGGTCGACACCGGCATCGACACGCCGGCCGAGTCCGCGATCATGGTCATCGCGGTGTTCTACGCGATCGCGGCGGCCTTCAACCTCGGCATCCCGGACACCGGCGCCCGCTACCCGCAGCAGGCGCGCAACCCGTTCACGTTGACGCGCGAGTTCCTCGGCTGCTGCCGGATCCTGTGGAAGGACAAGCTCGGCCAGATCTCACTGGCGGTCACGACGCTGTTCTGGGGCGCCGGGGCGACGCTGCAGTTCATCGTGCTCGACTGGGCGCGCCACGCACTGGGCCTGCCGCTGAACCGGGCAGCCATCCTGCAGGGCGTGGTCGCGCTGGGCATCGCCATCGGCGCGATGCTGGCGGCGCGCGCGGTCCGGCTGCGCGACTCGCTGCGCGTGCTCCCGGTGGGCGTCGCGATGGGCCTCGTCGTGCCGCTGATGACGCTGGTGTCCTCGGAACTGGTGGCGTTCCCGCTGCTCGTGCTGGTCGGCGCGATGGCCGGCTTCTTCGTCGTCCCGATGAACGCGCTGCTGCAGCATCGCGGCCACGTGCTGATGAGCGCCGGCCACTCGATCGCGGTGCAGAACTTCAACGAGAACCTGAACATCCTGCTGATGCTCGGGCTCTACTCGTTGCTGCTGCGCCTCGATCTCGGCGTGAACGTCGTGATCGTCGTCTTCGGCGCCTTCGTCGCGCTGACCATGCTCGCGGTGATCCGGCTGCACCGTGCCAACCAGCGCGTGTTCGACTCGGTCGCGCTGATCGGGCAGAGCAAGCACTAGGCTCGCTCGGGCGCCGTCGCGTCGTCGTGCGCGCGGCGTGCCAGGCACAGGTCGGCCCAGGCGCGCGCCTTGTCCTGCGGGCTGCGAAGCAGGTACGCCGGATGGTAGGTGACGACGACCGGCACCGCGCGCTCGCCGATCCGGCAGGCGTGCACGCGCCCGCGCAGGCTGGCGATCGAAGCCTCGGTGCGCAGCAGCGACTGCGCGGCGACCCTCCCGACCACCACGATCACGCGCGGGGCGACGAGTTCGATCTGGCGCCTCAGGTACGGCTCGCAGCGCTGCATTTCGTCCGGCGACGGGTCGCGATTCTGCGGCGGCCGGCACTTGAGCACGTTGGCGATGAACACGTCGTGCCCGCGCGCCAGCCCCAGCGCGGCGAGCATCTGGTCGAGCAGGCGACCCGCGTTGCCGACGAACGGCTCGCCGAGACGGTCCTCCTCGGCACCCGGCGCTTCGCCGACGACCATCCAGCCGGCGCGTTCGTCGCCCGTGCCGAACACGGTGCGGGTGCGCGTCTCGCACAATCCGCAGGCGCGGCACTGCGACACGGCCTCGCGCAGCTGCGGCCAGTCCATCCG
>OEIU01001296.1_pt1 | contig 16761 bp, 13 predicted proteins | sample 1539221 | NCBI WGS metagenome assembly OEIU01 (sample SAMN03792071, study PRJEB22550) | activated sludge metagenome | feature: wastewater treatment plant; material: activated sludge; isolation source: Wastewater treatment plant of a petroleum refinery complex | place: Argentina: Zarate | collected...
CCAAACACATTTACATTATTAGGAAACTCAATAGTAAATTTAAAAGGAACTATTTTAGTTTCTCCCGGATTAAGTTTTAGATGCCAGACTAACTCATTGTTTTGATTAAACCTTACTTCTTTTTCAGAAGGTGTGATCAATTCTATTTTTATTTTTTCATTCATTGCAACTGGAAGCTGATCAAGAATAGAAATACTTTCTTCTGTTTTACGATTATTAGTTACTTTGATTTCAAAATCATAAGTAACACTGCGGCTTCCACCAAATAATCCTTTTGATTCTATAAAACGATTCTTAAGAATTTTTTCGCATTTGATGCTCTCATCAATTCCAAGTGCAATTTCAAAAGTATCGGTGGCAACGATTGTGGTCATATAAGTTCTGTTTACAAAATCGTTATCAACAAAAATATTTATTTCTCCTTCAAGCAAAGGGTACTCATTATTGTTTATCACTTTCCCTTTCAAATATACTTTGGGCAGTATTTTAGGAATAGCCGTGTATGAAAACTCTATCGGCAAAGTATTCATTGCAATGGTTACTTTGTGCGGACTGTTATCACTTGGAATTGTGTTCTTTGTATTCAACTCAAATGTTGTAGAAAGATCCTTTGCTTTTACATCGCTGTAAACAGGTAATTCTATATTAGCATCTTTATCGTTAGTTGTAATTCTTAACGCATTTGTACTTGATTTTTCGATTAATGGTCTGGTGCTTGTAACAACAACCTCACCTACAGAGAATTTTGATGGTGTAAGTGATAGATTCAAGTTCGCAACATTTTTTTCGATGACATTCATTCTAATAGAATATGACTCATATCCAATATAAGATGCCTTTAAATTATAACTTGCTGCCGGAATATTTGTAACATAAAATTTTCCAGTAACATCTGTTGCGGAGCCGAGAGAAGTTCCCTCTAGAATAACATTAGCTCCAATTAATGGTTCACCAGTTTCTGCATCAGTTACATAACCCGTTATTGCTCCCTGTCCTTTAGGAAGTCCAAAATTTTGATCATAAGAAATATTGACATTACCCTGATTAATGTTGTTTATTTTTACATCACCTTTTTTTTGTGGAAGCGGATTAACATCAAGAAACCAGGGATCCAATTTTGGCAAAGTTTTTACTGATAAAGGATCAGCAGTTGAAAATGTAAGCTTAACATCTTTCCAATCTTCACCTGTAGATTGCTGCATCATAGCAAAAAAAGATAATTCTAATTGTTTAGTTTTTGATGATACGCGTGCATCATAAATCGGATACCAATTTGCACTGTTTACAATGTAAGATGCTTGAATATTTGCTTTGGTATTTTCTGCAGCATCAATCTTTACAATGATCTCTTTATAATTTCGCTGCTCAACTTTTCTGGTTTGATCAATTGTAGATTTTAATGCGCGAATTTCAGGATCGAGTAAAGATCTTTTATAGGATTCATCTCTGATGCCTTTATAAATTTCGTTTAAGTTGGAATCAATAAACTTTAGCAATTCACTCCATTCTTTAGGAGAGTTAGTGCTGATTAAAATTTTTTGATTTGCGTATTTAATCGATTCAGCTTTTAAAGATTCTATAAATGCTTTTTTACTGTCGTAGATTGCTAATTGATCTGTTGAAACCTGCATTTGACGATTAAGCTCATCAATTTTTTTCTGAAGCTCATTTATTTTTTCTTCTCTTATCTCGGCAGTAAATCTGCGTTCAACTTTTACATCAAGGATTTTTATTTCACTATTTCCGTTGGCAGAAATACGAACGGATTCATCTTTAATATCTGTAGTAAGATCAGAAAATAAAATTGTATTCTCTCCTTTTTGAAGAATGACATCAGCAGAACGGGTTACCATTGCACGATCTTTGAAAACAGTTGCTTCAATTACTTTTGATTCAACCGGTTTAACTTGTGCGAGACTAATTGAGGAAAGAATTAACAAAAGAAAATACTTTTTCATTTTATCACCCTGTGATTTGATGAGAAATATAGTGCTACCCTAGAACAGAATTTTTATATTTTACAAAAGTCGCCCCTCGTCTAAAATAACGAGGCACTGTAATATTAAAAGAAAATCATATTGTAATTATCGTTACAATTAAAAATTAGACTATTCGAAAGAAAAAATCAAATTATAACATTACGTTGAACAACATAAATAGAGTGCTTCTGTTTCTTATGAAGCGTTTAATAGTTATCTAATGAGCACCATTTTTTTTATTAATGAAACTCCACTTAGTTGAAGTTTATATAAATAAATTCCACTTGCTAGATTTGTTGGACTAAAATTAACCTCATATTTACCTGCTTCACGATATTCATTCACTAAAGTAGCAACTTCATTCCCAAGAACATCATAAACTTTTAATGATTGGTGACCGTCCGTTGAAGACTGCCAACTGATTTTTGTGCTTGGATTAAATGGATTTGGATAATTTTGTTCAAGTATAAATTTATCTGGAACATTCACAGGTTCTACTACAGATGGCTGAAGTTGATTGAAATATAATCCATCTGTAGTTGCTGCCCAGATTTTGTTATCGTAAATGTACAGATTTATTAAATTATGGAATTGATGATCTAAAGGATTCCAGGTATTACCCAAGTCATCTGAATACCAAACAAAAAAATCAGTAGGACGCGTATATCCAGCATAAATGCGATTGTTATCCTTTGCAAATGATACAGCATCTAACGGCAATGCTCTTATACCAACAGAATCCCAGGTAATTCCATTATCAATGCTTTTGTAAATGCCGAAACGACTTCCTGAAAATATTACGTTTCCAATTGCTAAGAATGCTCTTGTCGTTAAATTTATTCCACCCGGAGTTTGAATTCGTGCCTCAATCCATTCTAAAGAACCTTTGGGACGGAGATAGTAATATCCACTTGCTCCCGAACTTAAAATTATGTTTGTATTTGTTACAGCGATATCATTTGTTGTCCAGGCAATTTTATCCGGTAAGTTTTCATTATACTCTTGCCAAATGTTTGAGCCAGGTTTTAAAATATAAACACCACCACCATCAGTAGCATAAATTATAGTATCTCCTGAACTGACAAATTTTTTTGCATATTCAGCATATGCTCCAAGTCCTGAATTAAAAGGTGACCAGGAAGATCCGCCATTGTTGCTGATGTACACTCCACTGCCGTATGTGCCTAGGTACATTAAATTTCCAAATTTGTAAAGTGCAGTAATTTCAATCGGTGATCCAATCGGAGCCATAGCTGTCCAGGATAGTCCGCGATTATTACTGATATAAAGTGAATCACCCCCAACAAAAATATTATCTCCATCAAAAAGTGCTGAGTAAATGTAAGGAGAAGATATCTCTTCAACCTTACTCCATTGCGCCAGTGATTGAATAGTAAAAATTAAACAAGTAGATAGAATGAATAAATATTGCCTCATAATCATCCTTAATTATTTTTTAATTGAATTTGATTAGTCTGAATTGATAACGCAATTTTAGTGCTTGATCTCAAAAATAACAACCAGAAAATATGTATTTCTTTTAAGTGGTTTATAGGGGATTTGAAAGGTGATTAATTTATTTGAGGTAGATCATTTTTTTAGCTTCATAAAACGTTTCAGTCTGCAACCTGTATATATATACTCCTGAAGACAGATTAATTGCATTATACGACACATCGTAAAACCCATACGATTTTTCTTCATTAACTAAAGTTGCAATTTCATTTCCTAAAACATCAAATACTTTTAAACTAATTTTGCCCTGTTCAGGAATGTTGTATTTAATAATCGTATTTGAGTTAAATGGATTTGGACTGTTTTGATAAAGATAAAATCTCTCCGGTTTAACAATTAAATTATCACGAGTTATTTTAAATGAATCTATCAGAAAACCATTAACATTTATAAACTTAAATATCATTTCTGAGTTATTTGATTCAATAAACATCGCACCGTAATTATCATTATACCTTACCAAGCTTTCTGGAATCGGTGCCAGAAATGAATAAATGCTTTTACCACCCAGACCGTTAACTACATAAAATAAACTATCTGCGTATAATCTTTCATAATTATGTTCGTGACCGGAAAGAATAATATCCGCTCCCCATTTTCTGAATGGCCATCTCATATAAGCTGTTGAACCGTGGGGACCTGAAGAGTATGGCGGATGATGAAAATAAACCACATTCCACATTTGCGAAGATGAATTTTGCAAAGCATCTTTTAACCACTTTGCCTGTAATGAGTTTTCATCTATTCCGTCGGGTTCATTCGGGTCGCTGTCTAAAACAAAAAAATGAATGTTCTTTTCTGTAAAATCATAATATCGTTCGTTGTCGGGTAATTCAAAATAATTTAAATAAGGTTCAGCGTTTTGTGCCGCCCAATCGTGATTGCCAAGTGAGGGATAAAATTTATTATTTAAACTGCCGTCTCCGTAGCTGCCTTTATAAGGGTAGATATATTCATGATAATATTGCCCAATGTTTGCATCGATAGTGGAGTCTGAGCCAACCTCATAATTATTATCACCAAGTGTAATTATAAAATCGGGATTCCAGCTTTTAACCAGATTAGCAACGGCAAGTTCATTTGGTCCCGCTGATCCATAATCACCAATAGCAGCAAATCTTGCTTGAGAAAATGCTTTTAAATTTGTTGCAATTAAGAATAGAGTGATAAGAAGAAGATATTTGATAAATATAAAATTCATCCTGATTCATTTTTCTCTGTGCATCTTTGGTGAAAAAGAAATTACCGCAGTGGCGCAAAGATTATTTTAATTTTACTTCAGAAATAACCGGATAATGATCTGATGGATATAACCCGTTATATGTTGTTATATCAATTATGTGATTTAAGACTTCTACTTTATCATTCACAAAAATAAAATCAATTTTGTTATCGGGTTCGATTTCTTTCCCGAATCCATTAAAGGAAATGTTGCCACCGACACTTTCTGTTTTAGAAATTATGGATGCATCAGATAATGCTTCTGTAATTATTTTGTAACCATCTGATTTAGAAGTGCAGTTAAAATCACCTGATAAAATAACGGGTAAATTATTCGAGAACTTATTTATTTCATTTACAATTAGTCTAGAACTTTCTGTTCTTGCTTTTTCTCCAATGTGATCAAAATGTGTGTTGAGAAAATAAAATTCTTCTGATGATTTTAAATCTTTTAACTTTAAAATTGTAACGGTTCGATTCAAAGCCGCATCCCAACCTTTTGAAACAAGCCCGGGAGTTTCAGAGAGCCAAAGTGTTTTTTGTTCTTCAGGTATAAAGCGATTTTTCTTGTAAAGTATTGATGCGGATTCTCCTTTGTCTTTTCCATCATCACGACCAACACCATAAAAAGCATAATCATCCAGCATCTTAACTAAATCTTTGATCTGAAATTGTTCAGCTTCCTGCAATCCAATTAAATCGGGATTGTGAGATTTGATCATATATGCAACTAAAAATTTTCTTTTGCTCCAATGATTAACATCAGATGAGTCTTCACAATATCCGCAACGAATATTGTAAGTCATTACTTTTATGTTTTCTGATTGAGCAAAAATAGTTGAGCATAATAACAGTAATAAAAACACAACAATTAATTTTTTCATTTTAAAAAGACCTTCTAATATTTCCTTATGGTTGTTCAAACTTTAAAGTGATTCCAATTTTTCTAAAAGCTTGACCATTGCAAAAGTATCAAGCTTGCAATACTCCAGTAGGTTATGCCTTATCTCTGCAATACGCATTAAGTCCGTTTCGTAATAAAGACTTTCAAATGCTATTGATGCCAGTCCGCCTTCATTTATTTCAAGATTTTCATAACTTAATTCAGGAACCAATGCAGGCAAAACATATTTGATAGAATATGATCCCTGCATTTCACTTGTATAATAATATTTCTTCTGAAACGGAAGCATTAAATCTTTAATACGACTTATGCGTTCTTCAATATCCTTTTTGTATTTCGGAAATGCTTCTGCAATTTCTTTTAATCGAAGCGTCTCAAAAGATTTATTGTAGGTGAGAATATCTCCATCAGTTTTTGTATCACGCAAAAGATTTTCTATAAATTTTATACGCGGATCATTTTCCGCATCTGCTAAAAATTCAAAATGGTCAATTTTACTTTTTCTGTTTTTCTTGTAATGAAGTGAGTACTGAAATGGTATTTGCTGATATGGTTTAGAATTATCAAACATAGGCACAGCCGGCTGAAAGGTTTCAAAATCCATAAAGTAAATCGGATAATTCAAATCAGATAAAAATTCTTTGATTGCTTTTTTATCAATTAAATCTTTTTTGCTTCTGTAAACATCAAGCTGAAGCCGGGCATTTTTAGAAAGATCAGCATCATCAGGAACATCTTCTAATTTTATAATACCATTTCTATAAAGATCATATTTTTTATTAAGATGAATTCCGGAAAGATCAAAGATAGAATTTTCAGGAATATGTTTACGGCAGTATTCATAAAATCCACAAACGTACGGATCGTAACAGTGCTCGCCGATATCAATTTTAGGAATAGATTTTTTACTCAGAACATCTTTAAATCTTTCGACTTTCTCTTCAACCCATTTTTGAAGTGGAAGAATTAGTTTTAGCACTGATTCGGTAATAAAAAGCTTATCCAGCTCAAGCTCACCTTTTCTCATATATTGATTATTGATATACGTGATTGAAAAATCTTTAACTCTGTATCCGCAATTTGAAATAACCCAGTATTGCAAAGCCGCATCACGAATGTAAGTTTCTGAAATTGAAGTTGAGCTTTTTACTTCAAAAACTTTTAATCCGGATTTATCACTAACAACAATATCAGCAACAGAAAGAACATCCTTGAAATTAAAAGATGCTTCATAAATTACTTTTTGTTTTTGCTTAAGCAATCCGCTTGTAACGATAACTGCTTCATCATAATCTAAATGTGATTCTGGCGAGGCATCAATTCCACCCGGAAAAAGCTGCTGAGCAAGTTTTCCAACATCTGTACCGCGTTTGAAAATTGCTTTCTGCATTTCAGAAAGCTGATCCATTTCGTTGTAATAGTATTTGTAAAGGTAAAGATGCTTTTCGCATTGCACCCCGCGAATGAAAGATGATTTGCTAAGAAGATGTGAAGACATTGAAAATCCTATCTGCAAAAATTTTGTATAGTAATTTAATCTTTTTGGAAATCAATTTTGTAATTTAAATAAGCCATTTTCTAAAGGGTTGATAATATGAGAATCATTTTAACTATTAGTTTATTTTTGTTTGCTCTGACTATTCTTGCACAAGATAAGATTTACACGAAAGGATTGCCAAATGGTTATGCCTGGACGGCACCATCATTAGTTAGTTCACCTATTTATGCAAAAGATGAATCGCTTTTAGCTAGTTTAGCTCAACGAAACTATTTGTCCAATATTGATTCCTCTATAAATAAAAATTCTTTCCCACTTGATTGTGATCCCGATATTAACAAGTTGCTTAAAGAGAATAAATCAATAGATTTTAAGGAAATTGTAAAGTCAATAGATAAGTTTTATACGATAAAAGAAAATCTTATTATACCTGTTTTAGGCGCTTATTGCTATTGCATTAAAGAACTGGCGGGTTATTCCGAAGTGAACTTAAAATCTTATAAAGAAAAACTTCTTGAGTTTTCTAAATCAGATTTTAAAAAGTGATGGTTCTTCAGGTTTCTTTTTAGATTTCTTTTCTTTTTTCTTCTCTTTAAGAAAATCAGCAAAGTCTTCTTTTGCGATAATATAAACCTTCCCGACCTGCTCGGCTTTTAAACTGCCTTTTCTGATATGATACAAAACAGCGGAATGGCTTACATCCAAAAGTTTTGCAACTTCCTGAACACTAAAAAACTCTCTCATAGATGTTCCTTACAATATGAATACATCTTTGATTGTTAATTTACTTAGCTGCCTTAACAGATTCAATCATTATTGACTGTTATTTGTGCGATTTATGAGTTAAAATTAAATGTTATTTCGCCTTTGATAATGAATAATTTATGAGTCTGAATAAAAATCTTTTTGCAGTTTTTATTTTTAGTATCGCAATGGCTTATCTGGAATCTGCTGTAGTTGTCTATTTGCGGTATCTATATTATCCAATGGGATTTATCTTCCCAATTAAAATGATTCCAAATCAAACTTTGTTTATAGAATTAGGTAGAGAAGCTGTAACAATTATAATGCTTTTAGCTATTGCACTTTTGAGTAGTAAGTTGACAAGGCAAAGAATATTCTTTTTCTTTTTTGCTTTTGGTGTGTGGGATATTTTTTATTACATCTGGTTAAAAATTTTTATTAACTGGCCTCAAACATTACTTGCAGATGATTTACTTTTTTTAATTCCAGTTCCCTGGATTGCCCCAATTGTTGCTCCGATTTTAATTTCAGTATTATTTATTACTATTTCAATTATGGCTTTGAAAAAGATTGAAAAAGGAAAGCAAGTAGAAATTAGTAAAACTAATGCTGCAATTATTTTGGTTGGCGTTTTGTTGATATTAATAAGCTTTATGTGGAATTATCGGGAAAGATTAATTTCAACTTCTCCGGTTGAATTTTTTTGGATGGTTTTTATTATAGGATTATTGCTAATGATTGCAGGAGGAATTAATATAATCTTACAAAAAGGCGAAGAAAAAAAATCACGCAAAGCCGCTGAGCCGCAAGATTAAATTATCTGCGACTTTGCGTCTTTGCGTGAAAATCATTTCTTCATCATTAAATCTATTTTACAACATTACCTTCTTTATCCAGCAAAATAGGATCACCAAAACCGAGTTCTTTTAACTTATCCATTTGAGTGGCTTTATCACCCGCAATCAAATAAATCATTCTATCGGGCTGAATAAATTTCTGAGCTAACTGCTTATGCTCATCAAGCGTCATTTCATAGACTTGTTTTTCCTGATCAATTACATAATCAAATGGTAAATTGTATTTTGCAATCTGTGTTAGCATACCTCGTAAAGCAGCAAGTGTTTCAAATCGCAATGCATTGGATTTTATCAGTGCATTTTTAGTGAAATCAAGATCTTCTGCAGAAATACCATTACGATATTTATTCATTTCATCTCTAAAAATCTGAACTGATTCAAGCGTAGCATTTGATTGAACTCCGGCTGAAGCAACAAAATATCCGGGATATTCAGTTCCCGAAAAATTAGTTCTTGCTCCGTATGTATAACCTTTCTCTTCTCTTAAAATCATATTAACAATACCATTAAAGCTTCCACCAAGTTTGTAGTTCATTATAATTGCTTTAAAGAAATCGGGATCTGTAAAAGCAGGTCCTAAGCTTCCAATCCTGATCTCTGATTGTCTCGCTCCCGGAAAATCAATAAAGTAGCAGACAGAAGCTTTAAGTGGTGCCGGTGTTGGAACTTCCGGGAAATTAACTTCATGTTTATTCCAATTCTCTTCTAATGATTTAAATTTATCAACTGCATTGTTTTCATTAGCGTTTCCAGCTATCACAATATTAGTAATCTGAGGTGCAAAATTGTTTTTATAATAATTTTTAAGATCATCTAAAGTAATAGCGGAAACAGATTTTTCAGTTCCCATTAAATCATTAGATAAAATATTGTTTTCACCGTAAACAAGTTTTTGAAAAACATTTGAAGCCGTTGCAGCAGCGGAAGTTTTATTTCTTTTGATATTTTCAATCGTCTCGTTCTTTACACGTTCAAATTCTTTTTCATCCCATCTTGGTTCAAATAAAATCTCTTTTGCCAGATTGAATGTTTCATCAAACTTTGATGAAAGACAATTTGCCTGAATTACAATTGACTCATTAGTTGAATAAACATTAATTCTTGATCCCAAATCATCAATGGCTTCTTCAAGTTCAACCGGTGTTTTACTTTTTGTGCCCTGCATCAGCATTTTAGCCAGCAGATTAGAAATCCCTATTTTATTTTTATCATCAAGCAGCATCCCACCTTTTATATTGATTTGAAAATCAACCAAAGGCAATTCATTTTGCTCAATCCCATAAATTTTTAATCCGTTACTTAATTCATTGCTCCAAACTTCGGGTGTTTTTAAGGCAGGATCTGGTCCTAATGCAGGAATTTTAGACCGATCAAAATCAGATTTAATCTTTTCAACTTTCACTTGATTTTCAGGTAAATTTCTTTTTTCAAGTTTTTGTTCTTCAGTAAAAGAATTCAGATTTTCACCTGGAATAACAAATAAAGGTGAATTATCTGCAGCTAAATCAAGTTTGCCTTTAGGAACAAAACTTGTAAGAACATAATTTTTATTTTTGATATACTTGTTATAAACATCCCAAACGTCATCCATTGTAACAGAAAGGCTGTTATTTAAATCCTGATTTAGAAAATCGGGTGAGCCGGCAAAAATATTATATCCGGCAAGTGTGTAAGCTTTACCAAGTACACTGGAGATACTGTTATAAAAGTTTGTTTCAATCCCCGCTTTAGTTCTCTCAAGGTCTTTTTCTGTAAACTTATCTTTTTCAAATTTGTCAAAGGATTCAAAAATTGCTTTCTCAACAACTTTTAAACTAACATTCGGAAAAGCACGTATTCTTATTCTAAAATCACCGGCTATCTCGCTGCTATTTTGATTTGTGCTTACGGAAGGAGCAAGTTTTTTATCTTCAACAACTACTTTGTATAAAGGAGATTTCTTTCCTTTACCAAGCAAGTCAGCTAACACATCTAAAGCGTAAGAATCTTTGGTGTATTGTTCAACGGTAGGAAAAACCATTGTTAGCTCGGGTGATTGTGCAAAGTTATCTTCATAAGCTGCACGTTTTTGTTTATCAAGTGTAACACGCATCGGTTTGATACTTTGAACAGGAGCTGAAGCGGGGATTGATCCAAAGTATTTTTCAATCCATTCTTTTGTTTTATCAACATCAAAATCACCTGCAACAACCAGAGTTGCGTTATTTGGTCCGTACCATTTTTTATAAAAATCATGAACATCTTTTAGTGTAGCATTTTGTAAATCTTCTAATGAACCAATTGTAGTCCAGTTGTAAGGATGACCTTCAGGATATAAAAGCTTTCCGATTATATAACTTGTTTGTCCGTATGGGCGGTTATCATAATTTTGTCTTTTTTCATTCTGTACAACCTCTTGTTGATTCAGAAATGCATCGTAAGTTGCAGTTGGTAAAAGAAAACCCATACGATCGGCTTCAAGCCAAAGAGACATTTCAAGTGCACTGTTCGGAACAACTTCAAAATATATTGTACCATCCTGCCAGGTGCCTCCGTTTAAGGTACCGCCATTACCTTGAATTAATTTAAAGAATTGATCCTGACCAACATTTTGAGATTCCTGAAACATAATGTGTTCAAATAAATGTGCAAATCCTGTTTTACCCGGAACCTCTCTGTTTGATCCAACATGATATTGAATTGCAACTGCAGTAATTGGATCAGATTTATCCTGATGAAGAATTACTTCTAACCCATTTTTGAGTTTATACTTCTCATAATCAAGTTTAAACGCCTTTTTCTGGGCAATTCCATTTAAACAGAAAATAAAAAGAACAAGAAAAACAATTGAGAATGATTTGTAGAACATTAGTCTCCTCCTGAATAAAAATAAAAATTAGTGCCTTAACTTTATGAGATTTTATGAAAGGAGCAATGAAAATATGATGGATGGAAAGAATAAAAATATTCCAGGTTTAAAACGGAATTAAACTGAAAGAAAAAGAAATTTTAACAGCTATAAGTCAAAAACAGTTTTTGAAAATCTTTTCTTTTGTATGCGATCCTTTACAAGTGCTGAGACATAAACTGATGCAAAAATTAGTACAGAAAGAACAAGAACCCCAATGGCGATAGTTGTTGGATCACTAACGCCCAACATAAACGACAATAGCTGAATCACTGCAAAAATTAACATTGATCTCATATTGCTTTCTTAATTTTTTATGAATGAATGTTTATTTACAGCCAAAAATATGAAGTTAAAAATGATTAGTTGTTAAGCCAGTGTTATTTTAAGGTTAAGTAATTGTTAAGTCCCGCCAATTTTTTTACAATTTTTTGACAACTCTGATTGTAAGGAAATACATCTTTCCGTTGGAAATAATTTGATTTTAAAAAGTTTAATAGAACAATAAATCAATAACTCTAATGGAAACATCAATAATAAAACATCATAGAATATTTTCGCTGGATTTTGCAAAAGACTATCTCATTACTATGAGACCATACTTGCTATTTGTTTCGGGTATAACCGGTATTTGTGGAATGTCTTTCATACAAGATATGACGCCTTTAAAGTCAGTATTAATATTTACCGCATCTTTTCTATCATATGGATTTGGTCAGGCGCTAACGGATGTTTTCCAAACTGATACTGATTCAATATCATCACCATACCGCCCTTTAACACAAGGAATAATTTCTAAAACACAAGTTTTATTAATCAGTTTAATTGGTCTGATATTCTGTGTCGGTGTTTTTGCTATCTACAATTATATAAATCTTTTACTCGGATTATTATCCGGAATTGGTTTGGCAACTTACACTTACTTCAAAAAGAAATTTTGGGCAGGACCATTTTACAACGCCTGGATTGTAGGAGTTTTATTTTTAATGGCTTTTTTATGCGGATCAGATTTTAGCTCAATAGTAAATAGTCCTAATCTGATTTATTCCTTGCTTGCTGCCTTTTTTGGATATGCAAACTTTGTTCTTGTGGGATATTTTAAAGATGTTGAAGCCGATAGACTTACAGGTTACAATACTTTGCCCGTAGTTTATGGAAGAAGAGTTGCCTCTGTTGTTTCAAATATTTTTGGATTGCTTACAATTACTTTCACCAGTTTAGTCTTCACAAACTCCTTCTTATGGCAAGATATAATTGAAAAAAATCTTTATGCTGTAGCCATTTTAGTTATTGGAATAATCGTCATGATTCTATGTCAGATTTTTGTTCACTTCATTAAAAATGATAATGAATCCAGTAAAGCAATTAGTTTGTCAGTTCATGCATATATCATTTTACTTTCGTCGATAGCTTTACTTAATAAACCGGACTGGATTCTTCCGTTTGTAATTTTTTATTTATTGTTCAATCTGGCTATGATTTTGAGACCGGAAAAAAAACAAATCTAATATGAATATTATTCTAAATACAAAAGCTGTTGCTGGTAGCGCTGAAAAAAAATGGAATTCTCTTAAGGATATTCTTATAGGGAAATTCAGTGATTGCAAAATTATTAATGTGGCGGAAATTGATTCGCTTGAAAAAATAGTAAGAAGAGCAATTGAAACTAATGATACTAATTTTATTATTGCCGGCGGTGATGGAACGGTAAATAATTTTGTTAATTCTATTTTGGAGGTTTTAAATGAAAGCGAAATTAAAAACATTAAAATCGGTGTTGCTGGAATTGGTTCGAGCAATGATTTTTGTAAGCCATTTAATCCGAAAAACTTTATAAATAATATTCCTTGCAAAATTAACTTTGATGATATCCAATTAAGAGATGTCGGAGTAATCAACTATAAGAGCGGGTTTCAAACACTTACCAAATACTTTTTACTTAATGCAAGTATTGGTGTAACTGCAGAGGCAAATAATATTTTTAACAATCCTGATTTTATTTTAAAATTCTTTAAAAAGCATTTTACAGATTTAGCTATTATTTATGCGGCTTTAAGAACTATTTTAACTCACAAAAATTTTGATGCTAAAATTATTTTTAATTCCTATGAAACTTATTCATTCCCGATTTCAAATTTATCAATTATAAAAAATCCAAACATTTCAGGTAATCTTTCATATCCCGGTGAAGCAAATTATCAGAATGGATTATACGACATCTATCTTGCTTACTCTATGAACATATTTAATTTGATTTGCTTGTTAAAGTCTTTAAGTCATAAAACTTTTCCCAAAAGTGAAAAGACAAAACAAAGTAAATCCAGCAGATTAAAAGTTACTTCTGAAAAAGATTTCTTTATTGAATTTGATGGAGAAATAATCTCAACAAATTACGCTGAGTTTTATATTCTAAATAAGTATATAAATGTATGCGCCAATTAAAAGACATAATTGAAAATAAGATTATTAATAATCTAACTAAATCATTTTCGCGTTCGCCTTTACAAGTTAATAAGTTGCATGAAACTGATGCGGAAATTATTAAGCTTGATGATTCTCCTTACAATTTGGCGATAACGATTGATACTATATCAGAAGAAATAAAAACAGGGTTATATTCTGATCCCTATCAGATTGGCTGGATGAGTGTTATGGTTAATTTGAGTGATCTGGCTGCAGTTGGTGCCTCTCCAATTGGAATTGTGATTTCACAAATTCTTCCGAAAAATATTTCAGACGATCTTCTTGAAAAACTTCAAGCGGGAATTAATGATGCGTGTATGAAATGCAAAACATTTGTGCTTGGCGGTGATACAAACTTTGGCGATGAACTCATAATTTCAGGTTGTGCAATTGGTACGGTTAATAAAGCAAAACATCTATTCAGAATCGGGTGCCAGCCGGGTGATAAAATTTATGTCACAGGAAAAGTTGGAATCGGAAATGCTTATGCAGCGCAGAAGTTGTTATTTAATAATCAAATGGATTCCCGCCTTCGCGGGAATGACAATCTCAGATTTTTTCCAGAGGCAAAGCTAGAATGGAGAAATATTTTACTTAAATATGCTACAAGTTGTATTGATACAAGCGATGGAGTTCTTTCTTCACTCGATCAGATAATGAGATTAAGCAATGTTGGATTTAAGTTTAGAAATGATTGGAGTGAAACATTAGAAGAAAAATCTAAACAGTTATTCCATAATTATAATTTACCATTATGGCTTTTACTTACCGGTGAGCATGGTGAATTTGAATTATTGTTTTCTATCCCTGCAGAAAAGGAGAAAGAATTTTTAAACGAAGCTAATATTATAAACTTAAATCCTGTTTATTTAGCAGATGCTGAGTCAGTGCTAAACATCAAAATAAATCTTTACAATAAAGAGCAAATATTAGATTCTGAAAAAATTAGGAATCTTGCATTTGAAAAAGATTTCAGCCCGCACAAATATCTTCAAAAATTGATGGAGATAGATGAAGAGTTAAAATGAAGTGATCTGTCGGTTTTGTTAGTTGGGCGATTGCTTCTTCGTTAACTCCTACTAATGACATCCTACATTTTGTCACTGCAAGGAACGAAGCAGTCTAACTTTTAGAACTAAGATTGCTTCACTCGAAGACTCGTTCGCAATGACTATTATTCTTACGATTACAAAAAATAAACAATAGTGCATGACAAATTTTTGACAATTCTATTAAATCTTACTGACACCTTCTTATCAAAATCATATTAGTTTTCTACCAGAAATCAGACAGGTAAAACAAGACGAGAAAGAGAGTAATAAAATGTTAACAAAGCAAGCTTATTCAGGTGGTGAAAATTTTGATTTAAGAGATATTCTTTTAAGAGGAAGAAGAATCTCTCTGTCAGATAGAACAAATTTCTTCGGGGAGTTTTTGAGAGGATTATCTAATAACAAACAAATGTTACACTTAAGATGTATCTCCAGTCCCTCTGATCGCGAAGTTGAAGTTTATGATGAATATTTACGCATCACAAGAAGAATGCTGATGTTTGGATCAAATAATTACCTCGGATTTGCAAACCATCCTTACATAAAAGAATATGTGAAAAAAGTTATTGATGAATACGGAATCGGAATAGGTGGGCCTCCTTTGTTAAACGGATATACAAAAATTCATAAAGAACTGGAAGAAAGAATTGCCGCACTTAAAGGAGCTGAGGATTCTCTTATTTTCTCAAGTGGATATGGAGCAAATGTTGGATTAGTTTCTGCATTAGTTGGTCCTGAAGATCATGTGGTTTATGATCAATTTAGTCACGCATCTTTTTATGATGGAATGAAAATGTGTGATGCAAGAGGAATTTATTTTTTGCATAATGATGTGGAAAACTTAAAAGCAAGATTAGAAGATGCAAAAAAAAGTAACCCCAGAAATATTTTTGTTGGTGTTGAGGGCGTGTATTCGATGGATGGAGATATTGCTCCGCTTGATGAGATATTAAAAGTTTGCAAAAAATACGGTGCAATTCTTTTTGTTGATGATGCACACGGAACAGGAACAATTGGAAAACACGGTGGTGGAGTGGGTGATTATTTTGGATTGGAAGGCCAGATTGATTTAGTGATGGGAACCTTTAGTAAAACATTTGCTGTAACCGGAGGATTTGTTGCTGCAGCAAAACCATTAGTTGATTACTTAAGATTTTTTGCACGATCATATATGTTCTCTGCTTCTATTTCTCCTGTTACAATTGCTTCAGTTTTGGCGGGCTTAGATTTACTGGAAAATGATCCCTCAATTCTGGATTCACTGCGAAGTAACATTAAATACGCCGCAAAGCTTTTGAATGATATAGGATTTAATGTTGCAAGTGAAACACCAATAATTCCATTGCGTGTTCCTATTGAAATGAACATTAGAGATGCTGCATACAAATTCCATGAAAGAGGAATTTTTATTAACTCGATTGAATATCCAGCAGTACCTGCCTCTCAACAAAGATTTCGTATTAGTATAACTGCAAGTCACACAAAGGAAGATATAAACAAACTTGTTGAAGTGATTGAAGAAATCTGGAATGAATATGAAACTAATCAACCGGAAACATTAATTTTAAAAGCTAGGCAAGTAGAGTATAGATGTGATTACTAAATAACTCATGTTACACAAAATGGCAACCTCGGAGGTTT
>OEIU01001297.1_pt1 | contig 16720 bp, 17 predicted proteins | sample 1539221 | NCBI WGS metagenome assembly OEIU01 (sample SAMN03792071, study PRJEB22550) | activated sludge metagenome | feature: wastewater treatment plant; material: activated sludge; isolation source: Wastewater treatment plant of a petroleum refinery complex | place: Argentina: Zarate | collected...
CAGGTTTCGATTTATTTCGGCGTGGTGATCGCGGCTGCTGCAGTCGCCATGATGGCCCCCGCCGTGAGCGTTCTTGAGCCTGCAATAAGCCCGGCGCTCGCCGTGATGCTGTTTGCGACTTTCCTCCAAGTACCGCTGGTAGACCTAGGCAAGGCATTCCGCCAGTTCCGCTTTATGGCAGCGCTCCTTGTCGCCAACTTCATCGTCATACCTGTCGCCGTGGCGTTGCTCGTGCAGTTCCTTCCATCGGATCCGCTGCTTCGCCTCGGCGTGCTGATCGTTCTGCTCACGCCTTGCATTGATTACGTCGTCACGTTCTCTCACCTCGGCCGGGCTGATGCCCGCTCCCTGCTGGCCGCAATACCGTTGCTGCTTGGCGTCCAGATGCTTCTCTTGCCAGTCTATCTGGGACTTCTCCTTGGCGAAGCCGGGCGTGGGCTGATCCACATTGAGCCCTTCGTTCATGCATTTTTCTGGTTGATCGTAGTTCCGCTTCTCCTCGCGGGCGTTGTCCAAGCCTGGGTGCGTAGGAGTTCGACGGGCGCGCGAGTTGGCGACGTACTTTCCGTCTTTCCCGTTCCGGCGACCGCGATTGTCCTGTTCGTCGTCGTTTGCTCGGTCGTGCCCCAGCTCGACGCTGCGAGGGCCAGCGCCATTCAGGCCGTACCGATCTACCTAGCATTCGCCGCGCTTGCGCCGTTCATCGGTTTGGCTGTTGGATGGCTATTCCGACTACCGGCAGCAGGTTCGCGAGCAGTTGCGTTCAGTGCCGCAACTCGCAACTCGCTCGTCGTGCTGCCGCTCGGTCTCGCTGTTCCTGGCGCTGTGCCTGTTCTTCCCGCGATCATCGTCACACAGACGCTGATCGAACTCCTGAGCGAACTCGTCTACGTGCGCCTTATGCCAAAAGTCGGCAAAGATCTGGAGGCGCAGCGCGCCTAATCCAGTCGCGCACTAGGGGTCTTGCCGCGCAGGGGCAAAAATCGGGGCGCTCGCCGCAGCGGCTCGGTGCCAGCTCCCCGCACGCCTGCCGGATGATTTGCCAACCGCCGCTGACGCCGAGGGCGGCGAGGATCGCGGCGACCGCGATGTCGGGCCAGGCGGTGCCGGTGCCGAACACGCCGAGCGCGGCGGCGAGCATGGCGATATTGCCGATCGCGTCGTTGCGCGAGCAGAGCCATAGCTAACTACGACAGCATCGTAGGAAGGCGAGGTGTAGCGTAGGCAATTCGCTAACGTGATCCGGACTGGCCTACGCGTGACCGGCGAACAGGGTTTCTATTAGCGGACATTCTGGCAGCGTGCCGTCGGCGCATTGCGCGACCACGTCCTTCAGCACCCGCTCCATCCGTTTGAGATCGGCGATCTTCGCCCGCACGTCATCGAGGTGGGCAGCGGCGACGGCGCGTGCCTCGGCGCAAGGCTGATCGCGTTCGTCGACGAGGCGCAGTAACTCGCGAATCTCATCAAGGGAAAAGCCGAGCTCACGCGCTCGCAGCACGAAGCGAAGGCGACGCTCGTGCGTGGCGTCGTAGCTGCGATAGCCCGTCGACGTGCGCGGCGGCTCGGGCAGAAGGCCGACCTTCTCGTAGTAGCGCACGGTCTCCAGGTTGCTACCGGTCCGCCGGGCGAGTTCAGCCCGCTGCAGGCCCTTCACCACAGCGTGATCGCGCATCGCAAAAACCCCTTGACCCTGTAGTAACTACAGACCGCATCCTACGCCGCAATGAGGATTTCGGCAAGGAAGGAGACGTCGGACATGGATGCATCGCGGTCCGGAACGGCAGATACGGCGCCCGCTACGACTGTTCTTGCATCGTCGGAGCGGACGGAGGCTGGACGCCAGCGCCTGGTCGCTGTGGGCGGCATTCTTGGTGCGATAGCCGCCTCGTCCTGCTGCGTCATTCCGCTCGTCCTGTTCAGCCTCGGCATTGGCGGCGCCTGGATCGGCAACCTGACGGCGCTCGCGCCGTACAAGCCGCTATTCGTCGCCGGGACGGCGGGCCTCCTCGGATACGGCTTCTATCTTGTCTACTGGAAGCCGCAGCGCGTCTGCACCGATGGCGCAGCTTGCGCGCGCCCCATCCCCAGCCGGCTCGTCCAGGTCGCGCTCTGGATTGCGACTGTGCTCGTGATAGCCGCCTTTGCCTTCGACTATGTCGCCCCGCTGCTGCTTCGCGCCTGACACCAAAAGGAGACCTGCCTCATGAAGAAGAGCTTGAGCGTCCTTGCCCTGATCGCCTCGATGATGACGGCATCGACCGCCTTGACCGCCGAACGCACCGTAACGTTTGCTGTCGACAACATGACCTGCGCCTCGTGCCCGTACATCGTGAAGACCTCGATGGCGGCGGTCCCGGGCGTCGCGAACGTGACCGTCTCTTTCAAGGCGAAAACCGCAACCGTGACCTTCGACGACGCAAGGACGAACGCCGACACCATCGCAGCCGCCAGCATGAACGCGGGCTATCCAGCCCACCTGAGGCAGCAAGGCAGCTAATATGAGTGACCGCACTGCAATCCGCGCAGGTATGGCCGGTGCCGCGTCCTCGCCGCGATCTGCTGCACCGCGCCGTTCCTTGCTGTCGGCCTGCCCTTTGCGGGCCTTGGCTCGTCGCTAGCCAGTACGGGCCTGGTAGTGCTTCCGCTGATGATTGCGAGCTTCGGCCTCATCGCTTGGATATTCCATCGTCGCCACGCAAAGGCGGCTCGCTGCGAGACTACGATTCACAATGAAGGCGTGAAGCCATGAGCGATTGCTGTGCCTCCTCTTCGTCCCGAAACGAAGCTGTCATCCCTACGCTCCAGACACTGCCGAGCTATCACGTGCGGCCGGGCGTAACTTTCCCGGACTGGTCAGCAGTCACATCGCGCGCAGTGAGGGACGCCCTGCTGGCCATGGTCGGGTCCGGCCATGTGCTCAATCGCTGGAGCGGCTACGATCCCGCTACAGATCTCGCGCGCGTTGCACTGCTTCAGTTCTACGTCGAACACGGGCGGGCCCCGGCCATAGCCGCGCTTGCGAACCGTGCAGGACTCGGTGAGGCGGCCGTTCCGCCGTTGCTCGAAGAACTCCGCCGGCGCGACCTGGTCGTTCTCGACGGCGAACGGATCGTCGGCGCCTATCCGTTCACCGACCAGGACAGGGGCCATCAGGTCACGCTGGACGGGCGCTCGCTCAACGCCATGTGCGCCGTCGACGCGCTTGGCATCGGCGCCATGACCGATCGCGACATCTCGATCGCCTCGCGCTGCCGCCATTGCGGCGCGCCGATCCGGATCACCACACGGGATCGAGGGCGGGCGCTGGCCGATGTTGAGCCGCGGACGGCCGTCATGTGGCAAAGCGTTCGCTATGAAGACGCATGCGCCGCGAGCTCGCTGTGCGCGGCGACCGCCTTTTTCTGCTCGGATGACCATCTCTCTGCCTGGCGCCGCGAGCGTTCCGCCGACGAGCCGGGTTTTCGGCTGTCGATCGAGGAGGGGCTGGAGGCCGGTCGCGCTCTGTTCGGGCCGAGCCTCGCCGGGCTCGGTGTGACACCACGACCGTCTGTTGATCCGGAATCGAAGAGCTCGGCAGTCGCGAACCGCTCCTTCCACACAAACGGTCGCAATGGAGGCGCTTACGATCTCGTCGTGATCGGCGCCGGCTCGGCCGGATTCTCGGCCTCGATCACGGCCGCCGATCAGGGCGCGCAGGTGGCGCTCATCGGCAGCGGCACTATCGGCGGCACTTGCGTCAATATCGGCTGCGTGCCGTCAAAGACCCTGATCCGCGCGGCCGAGACACTTCACAACGCTCGCGTGGCGGCACGTTTTGCCGGCATTACTGCTGAAGCCGAACTGACAGACTGGCGGGGAACCGTTCGTCAGAAGGACGCCCTCGTTTCCGAACTGCGCCAGGCCAAGTACGTCGATCTGCTCCCCGCGTACAACGGCATCGCCTATCGCGACGGGCCAGCTCGCCTCCTCGACGGCGGTGTCGAAGTAGACGGCGCGCGTATCGCCGCTGGCAAGATCATCATCGCTACCGGCGCGCGGCCGGCAGTGCCCGCCATTCCTGGCATCGAGACCGTGCCGTATCTCACTAGCACGACGGCGCTCGACCTCGAGGAACTGCCGCGCTCGCTGCTCGTGATCGGCGGCGGCTACATCGGCGCGGAACTCGCCCAGATGTTCGCTCGTGCCGGCGTCAGGGTGACCCTCGTCTGCCGGTCCCGTCTACTCCCCGAGGCCGAGCCCGAGATCGGCGCGGCGCTCGCGGGATATTTCGGGGACGAAGGCATCACCGTTGTCTCCGGCATCGCTTACCGCGCGATCCGCAAAACCGATGGCGGTGTGTCGCTGACGGTCACGCGCGACGGCCAGGATATTTCGATCGACGCCGATCATGTGCTGATCACCACGGGGCGCACGCCCAACATCGAGGGCCTTGGGCTGGCCGAGCACGGGATCACCGTCTCGGCGAAGGGCGGCATCGTGGTCGACGACCGCATGCGCACGACCAAGGCTGACGTCTATGCCGCCGGCGACGTCACCGGCCGCGACCAGTTCGTCTACATGGCTGCCTATGGCGCCAAGCTCGCCGCGAAGAACGCCCTTAACGGCGACAGCCTGCACTACGACAACCGCGCGATGCCTGCCATTGTGTTCACCGATCCACAGGTGGCGAGCGTCGGGCTCACCGAGGCTGCCGCGCGCACGGCCGGGCATGTGGTTCGCGTTTCGACGATCGGCCTGGACCAGGTGCCGCGAGCGCTTGCCGCTCGCGACACCCGCGGTCTGATCAAGCTCGTGGCGGACGCCGGCAGCGGCCGTCTGCTCGGCGCGCATATCCTCGCGCCGGAAGGCGCCGACAGTATCCAGACCGCGGCGCTTGCAATCCGCCAGGGGCTCACCGTCGATGACCTCGCGGATACCATCTTTCCGTATCTCACGACTGTCGAGGGCCTGAAGCTCGCGGCGCTGTCGTTCGAGAAAGACGTGGCAAAGTTGTCATGTTGCGCCGGATAGTGATCGCAGCTGGGCGTCCGCAGCTTGTTTGCAGCACCTGTCGTAGTGGAATCGCGTGCCGAATCGCATTCGAGGCGGCGTTGGCGTTTTGAGGGATACGCGCTCATAGCGCTCCAGCGGAAACGTAGTTATCAGTTTCATCTACGCTGGGGCGCCATAATCTCAGTGATTTCATGGTTTCTGGCAGCGCTTTGCGTCTCGTCGGCATGCGGCAAAGGTCTTCGCGCCAAAGGTTGCCAGTCCACAAAACTGGCAGGCGATGAACCATAGCACCGCATCGGAGGCCTGAATGCTCCCTTCGACGGTCAGCGCTCGGTCAACCTCGTCGGAGATGCTCTGCAAGTGCCTGATGGCTCCGATGTCCCAGCGCCTACTTCAGCGCCGCCATGATCTGACGCGCGTCCTGCGCGGTTCGCAATGCCCGCACCGAGGCAATGGTTGCTGCGATTGCGGCATCCGGGAGCGCCACTACCCCATGTCGTGCGCAATCGCGGAACTTGGCCTCGAGGGCGGCCTCGCTGATCGGTGCCGCCGGAGAACCCGATGGATCGGTCACCTCTCGCGTCGCGCAGCGTCCGTCGGCCGTGGTGACGGTCAGCCTGGCCCAACCGCGAGCCTTTCCTTGTACGGCGTGGCCTTCGATCTTGCCCGCCAGCTCGAGCACGCGGGCATCATCAACGTCGGCAACGTCGTCGATCGACACCCGGCCTCTCACGAGCCCTGCCGCGACAAGAAATGGCGTCGAGAACTGGGCTTCGATGACATGTGCCGGACGCCGGCGTGTCGTTCCCGGGGCCAACTGATCCTGCCAGGAGCCATCGTCGGTCTCAAGAACAACCGTCGCAATGGCGGAGTGAGCGAGCTCCAATTCGCGATAGAGGGCCACTGCAGCGTCGATCGCTGGATGAGAAGGCCGGAAGCAGGGATAGGGCTTCAGGCTCAGCCCGTCGCCTTCCCAGACCTCTCCGAGCCTGTCGGTCATTCTCTCGGCGTTGGCCTGGTCTTCGGGCTGATAGAGGGCAAGGAAGCCGTAGCGACCGGCAAAGGTGTTCTCGGCACCCGTGAACCCTTCTGCGGCGAGCATGGCCGACAAGACGCCCGCCGATGCGGCCTGCCCCGCCTGAAAGCGCTTCGTCATGCTGCCGTCGTCGATGCACTGCCGCGTTCCGGCTGCCTGTGACAAGGCAATGCCGAGCGCGTGGCGGGTCTGCTCCTCATCGAGCCCGAGAAGCCGGGAGGAGGCCGCAGTGGCGCCGAACACGCCCATGGCGGCCGTGCGATGCCAGCCTCTGTCCTGGCGCGAGGCGAGCGCTATGCGACAGGCGACGTCCAAACCAAGCGCAACTGCCAGCAGGAATTCCGATCCGGAAACGCCTCCGCGCACCTCCATCGCCGCAAGAGCGGCAGCGAGTGTTGGCGCGCCAGGGTGAATGGCGCCCGCCCGGTCGTGGGTGTCGTCAAAATCGAGCGCATGCGCCATGGCGCCATTGAGCAACGCGGCCGCCTGGGCGGGAACGCGGAGCCCGATCAGGAGGGCTGTTGCCTCCTCGCGCCCGCCAGCCCGCGCAGCGATCTTGCGCAACATCTCGATGCCGGGTGCGCCCGAGCCGCCGAGCATGCAACCGAGCGTGTCGAGGACGTCCCGGCAGGTGGCCTCCACAGTCGCTGCCGGCAACGCGTCCGCCCGCGCCCTGACGATGTGCCTGGCGAAAGCATGCGATGGATCGCTCTTCGAACGCATGTCGACCTCTCTTAAGAGGCGGTGCATCCCGCCGTCGCGATCGGTTCTTCCCGCACTATCCACCGAGCCGGTGCGCTTGTCTCGATCCCGTTCATCCGGGACGACCCGAACGACACCTTTGCGACGTTGTTCTCGGACTCTTCCCTGGGATCAGCGCCGAACAGCACCTTGGATGCCAACCCATATCTTCCGATCGTCTTTCATCCGGGCTGTGGGAGGCGGGGGAACAACGGAGCCAACCGCGAGTTGAACCGGCTCGATCCGCATAAGCAGAATATCGTTTTCGAGAGCAGCCGATGCTGCGTGCGACGGCACGGAAACCCCACCCATCAGGAGATCTGCGATGGGTTTCTCAACAGACCCCGGCGTACGGGATTTCCTGAAAAGACAAGACGAAACCGTTGCGGGCTCCTCGGATTCCGCAAAGGCGCGTCGGAACCCTTGGCCTCGCCGAACGTTATCGCGTTTGGGTAGCGGGAATTGGAGCGAGCCATGGCGTCAATCGATCCATCGGATGAAGACCTCGGCCGAAAGAGCGTCGACACTGCCGACTTCATCGTCACTGTGACGGCTCTCGGTCTGGTGCTGGCAGCGGGCCTGGCAGGGCTGCTGATGCACATGAAGCAAAGTGCAATCGAGCAGTCGCCGCCGGCGATATACGCGGTCACGCACAACTCAGCCGCCCGCTAGTTTCGGCCCACTCTACCTATCGGACCGTGCCGGGTTTCCGGCGCGCAGTTGCAGGCCGCTGCTCTCGACATATCCGAGTAGAGGTGTCTAGCTCGGATATCTCCGCGCTTTCGCCGCATCTCAAAATTCTCGCAGGGCAGGGCACCGAAGTCGGGGCTGACCCTCTGCTTGCATCAATGCCTGCATCGACTCGCGGAACCGCCTCTCGTTTGGACTTGCCGTGGACTGACTGGCTGGAATCCGCCAGACAATTTCACCATGGACATTCCGCAGGCCCGTTGCCGTCTCAGTGGAAGGCCTGATGCGGCATGCCTGATCAGCCGGCGGACCCTACGTACCAAAAATAGATCCAAACGCCGGCTGCTCCGGCAAGTGCGACGGATGTCACCAGTACGACGAGGTTGTCCAGTGGACCAGTACCCTGGCGCACCTTGTCCGTCTCGCTATAGTCGACTTTGCGTCTCTGCCACGGAAAGCGAGCCATCGGGCCCTCCGTCTTCGCTCGGTAGCTCAATCTCTTCAGTCGCTCGTAAACCTCCGGAATCGCGGTTTGTTCCTTGCGGCGTCGCCGTCTGCCGGTTTGGGGCGCAAAAAGGGGTCAGCGAGACGCTGCCGTCAGCACGGGCAGCGCCGGCTTGTACGTGGGATGGCAAGAGACTTGGCGTTGGCGCAAAATATGTACTCGGGCAGCAGAGGTTGCCGCTGCGTTGTGATAGACAATGTCGCGCTGGCGCTGGGAGAACTGGCTCCGTGGGTAGGATTCGAACCTACAACCAACCGGTTAACAGCCGGTTGCTCTACCGTTGAGCTACCACGGATCGCCGGGTGCGAAGGGCGATGAGAGCCCTCGCTGCGAGAGGTTGGCATTTACGCGAAAAGGGCGGGGCTGTCCACACTCTCACGTGCCCGTCGAGAGGAGGGAGATCGAGGCCCGGCAGGTGGCCGAACGGGCTCGTCTGTCGCGCCCGCTTCGTGTCGCCATGGGTGCGTGAGAGTGGCATGAAGAGCGGCCCTCCGCCCTCGGTTGTCGCCAAAGAGAGGGGAGTACTCCTTGTTTCTCCAAGTCGCGACGCGGCCCGATATCCGGTGCTTGCGCGCCCGCATTCTCTTGCGTTCAGCTTGCCGTTCGGGCCCGCGAGCCGCTAATCATTCCCTATTCGTCCCAAGACGCCACCCCGGTCCACCTCACGGACAAGGAGACCCCATGCCTACAAGCCAGCTCTTCTCGCCTATCACGCTGCGCGGTCTCGAACTCTGGAACCGCATCGTCGTGGCGCCGATGTGCCAGTACTCGGCCGACGAAGGCCGCATGACCGACTGGCATACGCAGCATCTCGGCTCGCTCTGCAACTCGGGCGCCGGGCTCGTGATCGCCGAGGCGACCGGCGTCGAGATGGAGGGGCGGATCAGCCACGGCTGCACGGCGCTTTGCACGGATGCCCACGAGGCGGCGATGAAGAGCGTCGTCGACACCTGCAAGAGATGGGGCACTGCGGCCGTCGGCATCCAGCTCGGACACGCGGGGCGCAAGGCGTCCGTGCAGCGGCCGTGGGAAGGAGGCGGCTCGCTCAAGGACGGCGCCTGGCAGACCAAGTCGGCCTCGGCGTTGCCTTATGACGAAGGCTGGCACACGCCGCACGGCATGACGACCGACGAGATCGGCAAGCTCAAGCAGGCGTTCGTGCAGGCGACGATCCGCGCAGACCGCGCCGGCTACGACCTGATCGAGATTCACGGCGCACACGGCTATCTGCTCAATCAGTTCCTGTCGCCGCTGACCAATAAGCGCAACGACCAGTACGGCGGCAGCCTCGACAACCGGGTGCGCCTGCCGCTCGAGATCTTCGCGGCTATGCGCGAGGTTCTGCCGGCGCACAAGCCGCTGGGGATCCGCATCTCGGCCGTGGAGTGGGTCGATGGCGGGATCACGCTCGATGATTCGGTTGCTTTTGCGCACGGTCTCAAGCAACTGGGCTGCGATTTCATCGACGTCTCGTCGGGCGGGAACTCGCCGAAGCAAAAGATCGCCCTCGAGGCCGGCTACCAGGTTCCGTTTGCGGCTGCCATCCGGAAGGCAACAGGCATCCCCGTCATGGCCGTCGGTCTCATCTCCGAGCCGGCGCATGCCGAGGCGATCGTTGCCAACGGCGAAGCCGACATGGTGGCCCTCGCGCGTGGGTTCATGGACGACCTGCGCTGGGGTTGGCACGCGGCATGGGCGCTGGGCGTCGATCCGCGCATGTCGCCGCAGCACCGGCGCATCGGGCCGAAGAGCTGGCCACCCGCGCAGAAATATACCGAGCTCAAGGCGGCCGAGTAGAAGGGGCTTCCCGCACCTGCGGATGACGTTTCCCGGGTGCGGGTGCCTTGCGTAACGAGCCGTGGACCAGGCGAAGCGACGATGACCGAACCAAAGCTCTACTGGGTCAATGCTTCGCTTCGAGGGGGGCTGGCGGTCGTCACACGACCGCGGCACGCGGGACATTTTGGTGCCTTGAAGGCAGCCGGCATCGACGTGCTCGTCAGCCTGCTCGAGCCGGAGGAAGCTCTGGCCGTGGGCCTCGGCGAAGAAGCGCGGCACTGCGCGCGCGCCGGTATCGAGTTCCTTTCTTTCCCGATCGAGGACCACGGGGTGCCGACGGCGTTCGAGGCCGTGGAAGAGCTGGTCGCGCGCCTCATCGGCCATCTCGACGCCGGCCGCGGCGTTGCAGCTCACTGCTATGCGGGCCTCGGCCGGTCGCCGTTGCTGGTCGCTTCGGTGCTCATTCGTCACGGCTTCACGGACGAGGAGGCGATCCGCCTTGTATCGGAAGCACGCGGATATGGGGTCCCGGAGATGGAGGAGCAGCACCGGTGGCTTTATGGGCTCGCCGACCGGGCCGGCAGGTTCGATGCCGACTCAGAGCCGTGTTAGGGCGAAAGCGAGACCGGCTGCCAGACCTGCAAACAGGAGCAGGCCCGTGCCTTCGTCGATGAGGCCGTCGGGCAGCGGCTTGAGGATCAGAGGAGCGGCCAGCACTGCTACGCCGCCGGCCAGGATCGCTGCATGGGCGGGAAGGCCAGTCACCGCGGTGTGGATCGCAACGCCAGCCGATATCGCAGCAACGGTCACCGTTCCCCAGAGAATGAGGGTGCCGGCAATGCCGCGGAGCGAATCTCGTCTGTGCTCGCGCGGGAAATGAGCCGAGACAGCGAGAGCGTAGGCGGCGAGCGCGAGCACCGCGGCCGCGAAAAGGCCCAACGCCAACCAATCGGGGAGCGTCACCCGCATCGCCGCCTCCAAGCCGGGCTGTCGGCCGGCCAACCGACCGGGACCGGGCGTGCATCATGCATATCAGCCCGGGACCGACCCTCAACCCAGAGCGCCTCGCGGCGCCCTGTGCGCTGAACCGGCCGCTTGACCGTGCCGTTGCTTTCACGCATCGGCGTGTCGATGGCCGCTGCTATTTTGCCATGGCTCGGTCGGAGAATAGAAGCATCGTGCTTTTGGACAGGTCTCAGCAAGGGTTCATCGAGATGCGCGCGAGCGGGAAGGCGGCCGTGATGCTGGCGGCCATGGCAGCGCTCCTGCTGGCGGGCGGGGGCGTGGGCTTGGCGGAGGAAGAAGACAGGTCCGGGCTCGTTTGGATGTCCGGCGATGAAATTCGCCGCGTCTTTTCCGGATCCTCGCTGGCGGGGCTCTATCCATCCGAAAAATCCTGGACGGAAACCGTCCAGGCCGACGGCACCACAGACTATCGCGAAGGCACCAAGCACTGGCACGGCCAATGGTGGGTGCGCGACCACGAGTTCTGCTTCTCGTATCCGCCGCCGGGCGTTGGTGGATGCTTTCGCGTGACGCGGATCAGCGCCAACTGCTACGAGCTCTATGAGTTCGACACGCCTGCGGCGGCAAACCAGGGGCCGCCAAACATCGCCAACCTTTGGAATGGGCGGATGTGGCACTCCGACCGCCCGACGACGTGCGAGAACAGACCCAGCGTCTAGGACCGGGCGGAACCATTTGCCGCCCAGCCGTTCAATGCGACCGTGGCACGCCACCGCTTGGCGCGCGTCAAACCGGGCCAGTCCCCATGCCTCGAATTGCCGAGGGCAAACGTCAGGCGGCTCGCCGCGACTCGCCGGGATGGCGGCGCTCCTCGCCGGAGCCGTCGGACTTGGGCTCCGGGAAGGTGATGTAGTCGCGTGGCGCGACCCCGGCGCCGCCTTCGGCGAAGTCAGCCGGGAGCACTCCGCGCCAGACCGCCATCATGCGCTGCGTCGCCTCGGCATAGTTCCTGCCAGCCTCCTGCCAGAAGGCGAACTGGGCCTGCGCCAGATCGAAAGGCGTGCGGCAGCGGGCCACCGTTCCTGGGACGGCCGCCCACGCTCTTGCGCGATTGCCGACGAGACTCGTCAACTCAAGCTGGGCGCAGGCGGCGCTGCGCGCGAGCGGCTCGCCAGCGCGGGCGCAATTGCCGAACGAAGCCCAGATGTGCGGCGTCTGCCACAGGTTTGCCCAAGGGGCCAAGAATGCGTCGGGCGCCGGATTGCGGTGCGTGTCGGTCATGACCGAAACTCCCATTACTGAAATAACCACCACCCTCGCCTGCATTCCCCAGACCGAGGTGCGTCCACTCCCTCACTTAACCGCATGCTGCACCTGCTATCTAGCCCAACCAATTGATTTGGCGCAACTTAACGCAAGCGTCAATCCAAGGGGCGTGGCATATCTCGCAATTGCTCAACGAGTTCATGTCACTATGCGGCTGTCTTTATCAGGGCTGTGAGCCGATCGAGGTGATCTGCCTCGCCTGCCGGCTTATCCCAGCGGATACGCGCGATCCTGGGGAAGCGCATGGCGACGCCGGACTTGTGCCGGCTGGAGCGCTGCACGTCGTCGAAAAGGACTTCCAGCACGAGCCCTGGCTCGACCGCACGCACGGGGCCAAACCGCTCCGTGGTGTGGGCCCGGATCCAACGGTCGAGCTCGATCAGCTCCGTGTCGGTGTAGCCGGAATAGGCCTTGCCGACCGGAACGAGCTGCGCGGCCCCGCCCTCGCCGCTCCACAGGCCGAATGTATAGTCCGAGTAGTAGGACGAGCGCCGGCCCGATCCGCGCTGGGCATACATCAGGACGCAATCGCACGTGAGCGGTGCGCGCTTCCACTTGAACCAGTGCCCCTTCGGCCGGCCGGCAAGATAGGGACTGTCGAGCCGCTTCAGCATGAGCCCTTCGATCTCGGCGCCTCGGGCGGCCGACCAAAGCGTATCGAGGGCCGCCTTGTCGGCGATATGGAGTTGCTCGGAGAGATCGGTGCGCGATGGGCGAGCACGCACGTGCCATTCCTCGAGGCGGCGGCGGCGCTCGGAGAACGGCAGGGGGCGCAGGTCCTCGCCGTCGATGAACAAGGCATCGTAGAACCGCACATGCGCCGGGAAGTCGGCCATCATGCGCTTGGTGACCTGGCGACGGTTCAGCCGTTGCTGCAGGTCGTTGAAGGGGGCGACCTCTCCGCCGCGCACGATCAAAAGCTCGCCGTCGAGGACGGCATTGAAGCGCGCATGCACGAGCACATCGGGAAAGGCCGGACCGATGTCGTCGCCAGTGCGCGAGAAGAGCCGCGCCTCACCGCCGCCCGCGGCTAGCTGCACGCGGATGCCGTCCCATTTCCACTCGGCGGCGAAGGCGCCGATGTCGAGAGATAGCCAGTCCGCGTCCTCGATGGGATGCGCCAGCATGGGAGGACGGAAGATAAGAGCGCCTGTCGAATCGGGCTTCGGGCCCCGACCTTCAAGCCAGGCAAAGAGGCCGGCGTACGGTACCTTGAGGCCGTGCCAGATCTCCTCGACCTCGGCGACGGGCTTGCCGGCAATGGCGGCGACGGCGGTCTTGGCCAACCGGGCCGATACACCGACGCGCAGGGCCCCGGTCAGCAGCTTCAGGAGCGCCCACCGCTGGGTCGCATCGAGGAGATCGAGCCAGGTCTCGAGCCGGTCGGCCAATGCGCCGCGATCGATGAGCCGGATCTCCTCGGCGACCTCGGCCAACTGCAGAGGGCATTGCTCGCGGGGATGCAGCGGCGCCGGCCAGACCAGTGCGACCGTCTCCGCGGTGTCGCCGACATAGTCGCGCGACATGCGAAAGAGCTCAGCATCGAAGCGGCGCTCCATCAGCTCCATGATGGCCCGGCGGACGGGGAGGCGCACGGCGAGGCCATCCGTCAGCGCCGCGAGAGCGTAGCCCCGGTCAGGATCGGGCGTCGAACGGAAGTAATTTTCCAGGAGACGCAGCTTGGCGCTGCGCTGGGGCGTGTAGACGAGGCGATCGAGCAACTCGGCAAAGTCCCTCATTCTGCCTCGTCCTCCCGCCCGACGAGCGCCAGGGCCCGGGCGCGTCGGCCCATCTGGCGTGCGCGATAGACGACGGCCTCCTCACGACCATGCGTCACCCAGATCTCGCCTGCCGACGTTTCCTCGATCGTCTGAATCAACTCCGGCCAGTCCACGTGGTCCGAGATCACGAGCGGCAATTCCACGCCGCGCTGGCGGGCCCGGCCGCGGACGCGCATCCAGCCGGATGCAAACGCGGTGACGGGATCGGCGAGACGCCGCGACCAGCGATCGCCGAGCGCCGATGGGGGAGACAGGACGATCTCGCCCGCCAGCGACTCCGTCGCCTCGGCGACGGGCCGAATGTCTCCGAGGGGGACGCCGAGGCGTTCATAGAGCCGGCACATCTCCAGCATGGCGCCGTGCAGCCAGATCGGCCGATCCCAGCCGGCCTGGCGCAGAAGCACGATCAGGCGCTGACACTTGCCGAGGCCATAGGCGCCAATCTGATGCGTGCGCTCGGGAAAGGCCACGACGGAGGCGAGAAGTCGCCCGATCTCTCGCGCATCCGGTTCGTGGCGGAACACGGGGAGGCCGAAGGTCGCCTCCGTGACGAAGAGATCGCAACGGACAAGCTCGAAGGGAGCGCACGTCGGATCGGGGCGGCGCTTGTAGTCGCCGGAAACGACGGCGCGCTGTCCCTGATACTCGATCGCGACTTGAGCGCTGCCCAGCACGTGTCCTGCGGGAAAAAGCGTGACGGTGACGTCGCCGATGCGCAAGGGCGCCCCGTAAGCGCATGCCTCGAGGCGCCCGCCGGCAGCGCTGCCGAGACGCGCGCGCATGATCTCCAGCGTCTCCGGTGTCGCGAGCACGGCCCCGTTGTTGGGGCGGGCGTGGTCCGAATGGCCGTGGGTGACGATGGCACGATCGACCGGCCGGGCCGGGTCGGTGTGAAAGCCGCCGGGCGCGCAGAACAGGCCGCTGCCGTCCGGGCGCAGCCAATTCTCGAACGGTTCTGGCGCGACATGCGTGGCCAAGGGGAGCGGGCATTTGCTGCTGCTTTGCTCGCTTCAATTTAGGGTGAGAAGCTCCTGCAACCAAATGGCTGCGGCCGCTGCGACGCCGAATTTTCGGCGCGTCGAGCACCCGGCAGGAGCGCGCTGCGATCGCAATGCTTTCCCGGCCGTGCAATCCTTGCAAGACTGGACCGAACCGGCCCTTGCAGACGACGTGGAGCCTCCCATGCAGACACTTCTTCCCCTCGCCGAGGTCATTGCCAGGAAGCTCAAGGCGCGCGGCGAGACGCTTGCCGTTGCCGAGTCTTCAGCCGGCGGGCTCGTTGCCGCGGCGCTGCTGGCCGTGCCGGGGGCCTCCGCCTACTTCCTCGGTGGCGCGGTCGTCTATACGCGGCAGGCCCGGGGTGCGCTGGTCGGCATTACCGATGCCGAGATGGAGGGCCTGCGCTCGTCCAGCGAGCCCTATGCAACGCTGCTCGCGCGAACGCAGCGCCACCGTCTCGGTGCGACCTGGGGGCTTGCGGAGACAGGCGCCTCGGGGCCGACCGGCAATCGGTATGGCGATGCGGCCGGGCACACGTGCATTGCGATTGCCGGACCTGTGGACCGAGCGTTGACCCTTGAGACCGGGCACGGAGATCGGATCGCCAATATGCGGGCATTCGGCATCAAGGCCCTGGAGACGCTGTCGGCCGCACTCGACGAGGCGAAATAGCCCCTTCTGCCGTGACGCGGATCTGCGCAGCTCGTCCGCGGTATGCCGATTTGCATCACCTGCAGCGCCGCTGGCTGGTCGCACCGGCTTCTTCTGGTCCGGACCGGCCGAATCAGCGATGTAGGAAGTTGAATCAGTCAGTTCCGATGATCGTCTCTCCAGTCGTGAGAGAGAGGGCGTGACGCATGACGTCGTGCTCCTTGGCTCTGCGACTCGGATGTTTTGCGTCGACGATTCAAACGCTGTCGCAGCAGAGGCAACGAAGCATGATGAAGAGATTGGGGACGCTCGCGCTGGTTGCAGCCTCCATGTTGTGGGGTGGCGCGGCCGCGGCAGACGGCTGCCACCAGGGGGCCTTCAACGGCCTCTACATCGGCGCCAGCGTCGGCTATGCCGGGTTGGACGCGGATGTGTATCCGCAGAACCTGGGCAAAGTTTCGAGCGATGACGGGGGAGTCATCGGCGGCGGCCATCTCGGCTACAACATGCAGTGCGGCCGCCTCGTTTTCGGTGTCGAGGGCGACATCAGCTATGTCGACCTCGAGAGCCACGGAGTGGATTCCACTGGCGCGGACCTCTGGACGAGCATCGATTGGCTCGCAACGCTGCGTGGCCGCGTCGGCGTGACGATCAGTGAGAGCGCACTGCTTTATGCGACGGCGGGCGTCGCCTGGGCCGACAGGACGCATCGGGTCTACGATCCCGGCGCTCCGGGCGGACCGTTCTCGCAGTCCGATAGCGATACGGCGACGGGCTGGGTGGTCGGTGGCGGCATCGAATTCCTGCGCCACGACCGCTGGCTGCTGCGCGGCGAGGTGCTCTACGTCGGTCTTGAAGATCAAAGCAAGACCTACACTGTCGGCACTACCTGCGGCGGACCCTGCACAACGACGGCGAAGTGGGAGGACGACATGATCGTCGCCCGGCTCGGCCTCAGCCTGAAGCTCGGTGGCGAGGAGCGGCCGCGCTACGAGCCGCTGAAGTAACCGTCGCCTACAGCAACGACCAATGACCAGCGGCCAACGCCCAAGCGAAAATCAGGGCGTTGGCCGTTGCATGTGAGATGATCGCGTCGCCGACGCGGCCGCGCCTCAGCATGACAAGCGCGAAGATCAGGCCGGCGGCCGCGCCGGCGAGCCAGCGCTCGTGCAGCACGCCGAACAGTGCGGAGCTGACGATCAGCGCCACCCACGACAAGGCCGTCGCCGGCACCTCGTGGAAATCGGCCGA
>OEIU01001299.1_pt1 | contig 16675 bp, 15 predicted proteins | sample 1539221 | NCBI WGS metagenome assembly OEIU01 (sample SAMN03792071, study PRJEB22550) | activated sludge metagenome | feature: wastewater treatment plant; material: activated sludge; isolation source: Wastewater treatment plant of a petroleum refinery complex | place: Argentina: Zarate | collected...
AGTGCGGCGACTACCTCGGCGAGGACGACATCGTGCGCTTCGACGACGTCTACGGGCGCGCCCCGCCTGCCTGAGGCAAGCCGGGGCAGCCCCGCGCGGCAGGTGCCCGTGAAGGCGCGCTACTTCTACGCGCTACGCCCCGATGCAGGCGCGGCACGGAACCTCGGCGCACTCGCCGCGCGCCTCGCCGCGAGCCTGGGCGGGCGAGCGCTGTCGGCCGACGACGTGCACCTCACGCTGGTCTTCGTCGGCGAGCGGCCCGTCGAAGACGAGGCGACGCTGGCATCCCTGCTCGACGGCCTGGCGCCGCGCTGGCCGGCGATGCCGCTGACGAAGTTGGGAACCTTCGGCCGCGGCCTGTTCTGGGCGGGCCCTGCGAACCCGCGGGGGATGCCGGAAGGCGATGCGGGCACGCCCGCCTGGCCCGCGCAGCTCGCCGCGCAACTGCAGCAACGGCTGCGCGACGCCGGCATCGCCTTCGACGAGCGCACGCTGCACCTGCACGCGACGCTGGTGCGCGGCGCGCGGCGCGACGCGCGCAGTCCGCTGGCCCCCTTTTCCGATGCGCTGCCGATCGAGTCGGGCTGCTGGACACTCGCGCTTGGATGCTCCGACGCCGGATCGACGCCGCTGCGCCGATACCGGTGGCGCGACGCGCCGCGCTGAGCCGCCCGCGCGATCGCTCCCGGCGGCGCCGGCCACGCCGCTGTCACGGCGCCGTCACACCCAAGTCATAATCTGGCGTCGTGAACGCCAAGATCCTGATCGTCGAGGACGAGCCGGCCATCCGCGAGCTGATCGCGGTGAACCTCCGGCATGCCGGCTACACGGTGAGCGAAGCCGAGACCGCCGAAGCCGCCCGCATCCAGCTCGACGCCGGCCTGCCCGACCTGGTGCTGCTCGACTGGATGCTCCCGGGACAGTCGGGCGTCGAGTTCGCCAGGAAGCTGCGCGCCGAGACACGCACCGCGAAGCTGCCGATCGTCATGCTGACCGCCCGCGCGCAGGAGGGCGACAAGCTGCAGGGCTTCGACGTGGGCGCCGACGACTACGTCACCAAGCCGTTCTCGCCGCGCGAATTGCTGGCGCGCGTGCGCGCGCTTCTGCGACGCGCCTCGCCCGAGGCTTCGGAAGACCCGATCGAGATCGCCGGCCTGCGGCTCGAGCCCTCGACCTTTCGCGTGTACGCCGGCGAGCGCACGCTCGAGTTGAGCCCCACCGAATTCCGGCTGCTGCATTTCTTCATGAGGAACCCCGATCGCGTGCTCTCGCGCACACGGCTGCTCGACAATGTCTGGGGGGATCACGTGTATATTGAGGAGCGCACGGTCGACGTCCACATCCGTCGCCTTCGTCTGGCGCTGTCGCCGGGCGGCCACGACCGGCTGATCGAGACCGTGCGCGGTGGGGGGTACCGCTTCCTGCCCCGCTGAGTTCCGATAACGCCCCCGAGACCGTCCCCTTGAGCCTGTTCCTGCGCAGCCTCGCCGCCATCGCCCTGGTCGTCGCCATCGGCGCCGGGCTCGACCTGTACGTCTCGCAGCCTTTCGCGATCTGGTGGTTCGCCACCGTCTTCGTCGTCTACGCGCTCGTGCAGTCGTTGTTCCTGGTGCGGCTGCACCACTGGTCGTCGCTGCCGCGCAATCGCGCGCTGCCGGCCGGAATCGGTCCGTGGCGGCCGATCGTGACGCGGCTGGCGCGCTTCGTGCGCCAGGAGACCGACACGCGCAACGAGCTCGGCTCGGAGCTCGAGCGCATCCACGCGGCAGTCGACCGGCTGCCCGACGGCCTGGTCGTTCTCGACCGCTACGACCACGTGCTGTGGGCCAACGAGGCGGCCGAGAGCCTGCACGGCATTTTCGGCACCCGCCGGCCGATCCACCACTTCATCCGCCAGCCCGAGTTCGTGCGCTTCCTCGAAGCCAACGAGTCCGGCAGCACGATGCGCGTGCAGCTGCCGCGCCATCCGGGCCGCACCCACGAGCTTCGGCTGCACCGCGCGCAGGGCGACCAGAAGCTGCTGATCACCCGCGACGTGACCAACCAGGCCAAGCTCGACGCGATGCGCAGCGACTTCGTCGCCAACGTCTCGCACGAGATCCGCACGCCGATCACGGTCATCGCCGGCTTCGCCGAGACGCTGCTCACGCTCGATCTCGACGAGTCCGCGCGGCGCGAGTACCTCGGCTCGATCCTCAAGCAGAGCCAGACCATGCAGAGGCTGGTCGACGACCTGCTGATGCTGTCGTCGCTCGAGAGCGGCGCCGACGAGCTGGAGGAGGAGCAGGTCGACCTGCACGGGCTGCTCGAGGCGCTGCTCGACGAGGCGCGCGCGCTGTCGCGCGAGCGCCACCAGTTCGGCCTCGCGCTCGACGGCCCGCGCCGCGTGCTGGCGGCGCCGGGCGAGCTCGAGAGCGCGATACGCAACCTGCTGACCAACGCGATCCGCTACACCCCCGATGGCGGCCGGATCTCGATCTCGTGGCGGGTGCAGGAAAACGAGGGTCGCATCTCGGTGCGCGACACCGGCATCGGCATCGCGCCCGAGCACCTGTCGAGGCTCACCGAGCGCTTCTACCGCGTCGACCGCGGCCGCTCGCGCGCCAGCGGCGGCACCGGGCTCGGCCTGGCGATCGTCAAGCGGATCATGCACCGGCACCAGGGCCGGCTGGAGTTCGAGAGCGCGCCGGGTCGCGGCAGCACCTTCACGCTGTGCCTGCCGGCCGCGCGCCTGCTGGCCGACCCGGCGGCTCCGCCGCGCACCGCCGACATCGACGCGCAGCCCGCCGCGGACGCCGGGGTCCGCACAGGCGGTGCGGCAGCGCCGCCGGCCGGCGCCGGCGGCAACGCTGCTCAGGACGCGGGCGGGCCGCCGCTGTCGGCCGGGCTCGCGTGACGCAGGTCGATCCCCTCGACCACGTTGACCACGTACTCGGCGATGTTCTTTGCGTGATCGCCGACCCGCTCGATCGACTGCACCACGAAGATCAGCGCCATGCACGGTGACACCGTGTCCGGGCGCGACGACATCGTCGCCATCAGGTCCTCGATCAGCTCGTCGCGAAGCGCATCGACCTCGTCGTCGCGCTGCCCGAGCACCCCGGCGATCCGGGTGTCGTGGCGCACGAACGCGTCGATCGCCGCATCGAGCATCTCGCGCACCAGCAGGGACATCCGCTCGATGCGGTCCATCGGGATCGGCGACTCGGCCAGGTGCAGCACGCGGACCTTCAGCGCGATCTTCTTCGCCTCGTCGCCGATGCGCTCGAGGTCGTTGATCGTGTGGATGACCGCGATGATCTCGCGCAGGTCGATCGCGATCGGCTGGCGCCGGGCGATCGTCTGGTTGCAGCGCAGGTCGGACTCGACCTGCAGCTGGTTGACCTTCTGCTCGTCGGCGAGCACCTGCGCGACGAGGTCGAGGTCGCGCAGCCGCACGGCGTCGATTGCCCGCACCAGCTGGCGCTCGACCAGGCCCCCCATCATCGTGACTGCGCTGCGCAGCACGTCGATGTCGGTGTCGAACTGGCGATGGGTGTGTTCCGGGAGCATCTGTCTGCCTCGCTCGCTGCGTCAGCCGAACCGGCCGGTGATGTAGTCTTCGGTCGCCTTCTTTCTCGGCTTGATGAAGATCTCGTCGGTACGGCCGAACTCGACCAGCTCGCCCAGGTACATGTAGGCAGTGTAGTCGGAGATCCTGGCCGCCTGCTGCATGTTGTGCGTGACGATGGCGATCGTGTATTCGTCCTTGAGCTCGTTGACGAGCTCCTCGATCTTCGCGGTCGAGATCGGGTCGAGCGCGCTGGTCGGCTCGTCGAGCAGGAGCACTTCGGGCTTCACCGCGACCATCCGCGCGATGCACAGCCGCTGCTGCTGGCCGCCCGAAAGGCTCAGGCCGCTCTGGCCAAGCTTGTCCTTGACCTCTTCCCACAGCGCTGCCTTGCGCAGCGCCCACTCGACGCGCTCCTGCATCGCGTCGCCCGACAGGCTCTCGTAGAGCCGGACGCCGAACGCGATGTTCTCGAATATCGTCATCGGAAAAGGCGTCGGCTTCTGGAACACCATGCCGACCTTTGCTCGCAACAGGTTCACGTCCTGCGACGGATCGAGGATGTTGCGGCCGTTGAAGCGGATCTCGCCGACCGCGCGCTGGTTCGGGTACAGGTCGAACATCCGGTTGAAGGTGCGCAGCAGCGTCGACTTGCCGCAGCCGGACGGGCCGATGAAGGCGGTGACCCGCTGGCGCGCGATGTCGAGCGACACTTCGTTCAGGCCCTGGAACTTGCCATAGAAGAACGACAGGTTCCTGACCTCGATGACGGGCGCGGGAACGGCTTGGGAAGCGGAGTTCATTCGGTCTTTCCGTTCGGGCTCAGGCGCGTAGCTTGTCGCGGAACGCCACCCTGGCGAGCACGTTGATGCCGAGCACGATCAGCGCGATCAGCGCCGCCCCGCCCCACGCGAGCTTCTGCCAGTTCTCGTAGGGGCTCATCGCGAAGTTGTAGATCACCACCGGCAGGTTCGCCATCGGCCGGCTCATGTCGGCACTGAAGAACTGGTTGTTCAACGCGGTGAACAGCAGAGGCGCCGTTTCGCCGATGATCCGCGCGACCGCCAGCAGCACGCCGGTGAGCACGCCGCCGCGAACCGCGCGAAGCGTCACTGCCAGACTCACCTTCCAGCGCGGCGCGCCCAGCGCGAACGCCGCCTCGCGCAGGCTGCCCGGCACCAGCGCGAGCATGTTCTCGGTGGTGCGAACGACCACGGGCACCGCGATCAGGCTGAGCGCGAGCGTTCCGGCCCAACCGGAGAAGTGCCTGACCGTCGCGACCGCGATCGCATAGACGAACAACCCGATCACGATCGACGGCGCAGACAGCATGATGTCGGTGACGAAGCGGGTGGCCGCGGCGAACTTCGAGCGCGCACCGAACTCGGCCAGGTAGATGCCGGCCAGGATGCCGATCGGCGTCGAGACGAAGGTCGCGGCGCCCACCATCATCAGGCTGCCGACGATCGCGTTGGCCAGTCCGCCGTTCTCGGTGCCAGGGGCCGGCGTCGAACGCACGAAGAAGTCGATGCTGAGCGCCGACAGCCCGTTCCAGAACAGCGTGAACAGGATCCACAGCAGCGCCGCGAGCCCGATCGCCATCGACGTCGCCGACAGGGCAAGCCCCAGCGCATTGCCGATCTTGCGGCGTCGGTACAGGGTGATCGCCATGCCGACCTCAGGCTCCGGTGCGCGCCACGCTGCGCTGCGTGAGCCACTTCGCGATCGCCAGCACGACGAAGGTGATCACGAACAGCAGCAGGCCGAGCGCGAACAGCGCGGGAATGTGCAGGGCCGGATCGGCCTCGGCGAACTCGTTGGCGAGCGTCGAGGCGATGGAATTTCCCGGCGCGAACAGGCTGCCGGCCAGCCGGTTGGCGTTGCCGATCACGAACGTGACCGCCATCGTCTCGCCGAGCGCGCGACCCAGGCCGAGCATCACGCCGCCGATCACCCCCACGCGCGTGTACGGCAGCACGATGTGGCGCACGACCTCCCAGGTCGTGCAGCCCAACCCGTAGGCCGATTCCTTCAGCACCGGCGGCACCGTCTCGAACACGTCGCGCATCACCGACGCGATGAACGGGATCACCATCAGTGCGAGCACGACGCCTGCCGTGAAGATGCCGATGCCCAGCGGCGGACCGGCGAACCACGGCAGGCCCGTCTTGATGAGCCAGGGCTGTACGTGGTCCTGCAGCAGCGGCGCCAGCACGAACAACCCCCAGAAGCCGTAGATGATCGACGGGATGCCCGCGAGCAGTTCGATCGCGGTCCCGAGCGGCCGCTTGAGCCAGGCCGGAGACATCTCGGTCAGGAAGACCGCGATGCCGAAACTGATCGGTACGCCGATCAGCAGCGCGATCGCGGAGGTGGTCAGCGTGCCGTAGACCGCGATCACGGCGCCATAGACGTCGTCGGTCGGGCTCCACCTCGTGCCGTAGAAGAACGCTGGCCCGAACTCGCGCAACGCCGGCCATGCCTGGATCACCAGAGCGACCAGGATGCCCATCAGCCCCGCCAGGACCAGCGCGGCGAACGAAAGCGTCACGCCCTGGAAGATGCGGTCCTGCGCCGCGAACCGGCGAACGCGCAGCGCGAGCGCCTGCTGCGCCCGTGCGCCCGCGGCTGCCGGCATCCGGGCGACGGCGCCCGCCGACGCCGGGTCGGCAGTGTCGACTGATGCACCCATCGGAGGTTTCATCCAAGCCAGAATGCCACGAAATGGGCGACGGGACGCATCGCGTCCCGTCGCACCGGAGCGCGGACGCTGCTCAGTGCGCCGCCGTGATCACCGGCTTGCCCGACGCATCGCGGATGTCCTTCCACGACGCCTCGATCTGCTTGACCACCGTGGCCGGCAGCGGCACGTAGTCCAGCTCCAGCGCAAGGTTCTGCCCCTTGTTCAGCGCCCACTGGAAGAACTTCAGCGCCTCGAGCGAACGCTCCGGCTTCTCGGCAACCTTGTGCATCAGGATGAAGCTCGCCGAGGTCATCGGCCAGGCTTGGTCACCAGGTTGGTTGTTCAGGTTGACACCGAAGCCCGGAGCCGCGTTCCAGTTCGCATTGGCCGCGGCCGCCGCGAAGGTCTTGTCATCGGGCTGCACCGTCTTGCCATCGCGATTGACCATGGCGGTGTGCGTCATCTTGTTCTGCTTGGCGTAAGCGTATTCGACGTAGCCGATCGCGCCATCGATCTTGGTGACGTTCGCCGCGACGCCCGCGTTGCCCTTGCCGCCGACGCCTGACTTCCAGTCGACCGTCTTGCCGGCGCCGATCTCGCTCTTGAACGTGCTCGAAACCTGCGCCAGGTAGTCGGTGAAGCCGGCCGTCGTGCCCGACGAGTCGGACCGGTACACCAGCGTGATCGCGGTTGCCGGCAGCTTCACGCCGGGGTTCAGCCCGGCGATCTTCGCGTCGTTCCACTTCGTCACCGCGCCGCGATAGATGTCGGCGAGCACTTCGCCGGTGAACTTCATCTGGCCCGGCTGCACGCCCGGCAGATTGACCACCGCGACGATGCCGCCGATCACGGCCGGGAACTGCAGCAATCCGTTCTTGTCGAGGTCCGGGCCCTTCATCGGGTCGTCCGAGGCGCCGAAGTCGACGGTCTTGGCGGTGATCTGCTTGATGCCGCCGCCCGAGCCGATCGCCTGGTAGTTCATGTTGTTGCCGGTCGCCGACTTGTAGGCCTCGGCCCACTTCGCATAGACCGGGGCGGGAAAGGTGGCGCCGGCGCCGGTGATGTCGGCGGCCTGCGCCGAGATCACGCCGAACGCGAGCAAGCCGCCTGCGAGGAATCGTGTGGTCAGTTTCATGCCTGTCTGTCCTGTCTGGATGAGGAACGAGCACACGTTACGGCGCTTCGATGACGGTTCCGTGACAGAGCGCCCGCCAGGCGCGCCGACACCGAGAACGGGCTCCAATCGCTGCAGTCCCGGCGCCGCCGACGGCGTCCGCGAGGTCATGCAACTGTCATATGCCGGCCGTAGCCTCGAACCGGCAATGCCTGTCGCGCTCCACGCCACCGTCACTTCGCGCCGCGGCCGCTCGCTCAGCGTGCGCGTGCGCGGGCTGTTGCGCAACCCCGGGCTGGCCGATCACCTGGCTGCGGCTGGCATCGATCCGCGGCAGATCCGGCTCGACACCGGCACGGTCCGCATCGGGGCGACACCGCAGCGGGACGCTGAGTACTGGATGAGGTGGCTGTCTGCCCAGGTCGACGCGCACAGCGCAACGGCCGGGCGCGAGCCGGCGACCGGCGCCCGGTCGCCCGTCGAGGCGCGGCCTCCTCCGAGCCCGGCGCGCCGGGTGCCGCGCCCGCCGGCGCCCGCCGGCGGTGCCCGCCTCGATGCCCCCGGCAACGCTGTCCCGACACCCCACTGCGTTCCGATCGACCGGCTGCTCGCCGCCGTCGGCGGCCAGGCGCCGATCGACGTCGCGCGAGGACTGACTTCCGAGGACGCCCGCGCACGCCTGCAGCGCGACGGCCCGAACGAGATCCGCGACGTCACCGGCCGCAGCGCCGTCGAGATCCTCGCCGGGCAGTTCCGCTCGGTGCCGGTGGCGCTGCTCGGCGGCTCCGGCGCGCTCGCTCTGGCCACGCGCGCGTTCGCCGACGCGGGTGCGATCGGCGCGGTGCTCGCGGCCAACGCGGCGCTGGGGTTCGCCACCGAGCGGCAGGCCGAGGAGACGGTATCCAGCCTGCGCAAGCTCGGGCCACGCCAGGGCAGCGTGCTGCGCGACGGCGTGGTCGTGACGATCGACGCGTGCGAGGTGGTCGTCGGCGACGTGCTGGTGCTCGAACCGGGCCACCCGGTGCCGGCCGACGCGCGCGTGGTCGAGTCGCACCGGCTCGCGGCCAACGAAGCAGCGCTCACCGGCGAGAGCCTGCCGGTGCGCAAGGCGCCGGTGGAATCGCTTCCCGAAGACACGCCGCTGGGCGAGCGCCGCAACATGGTCTTCCTCGGCACCGTGGTCTCGGGCGGCGCGGGCCGCGCCGTGGTCGTTGCCACCGCAGAACGTGCTGCGCTGGGCCGGATTCGCCAGCTCGCGCAGGGTGCCGAAGCCCCAGAGACGCAGCTGCAACAGGAACTCGACACGCTCGGCCGACGCCTGGCGCTCGGGGCGGCCGCGGCCTGCGTCGGCGTGTTCGCGCTGGGCGCGCTGCGCGGCCGCCCGCTGCTGCCGCTGCTTCGTACCGCGGTGTCGCTGGGTGTCGCGGCGATTCCCGAGGGCCTGCCGACCGTCGCCACCAGCCTGCTGGCATCGAGCGTGCGCTCGTTGCAGCAGCGCCAGGTGTATGCGCGTCGGCTCGACGCGATCGAGAACCTCGGCGCGGTCGACACGGTCTGTTTCGACAAGACCGGCACGTTGACGCAGAACCGGATGAGCGTGGCGTCGCTGACCGTCGGCACGGATCTGGTCGTGCTCGGCGACGGCCAGCCGGCGCCGGTCATTCCGCAGGCATGGCAGCGGGTGGCCGTGCTGTGCAACAGCGTCGAGCGCTCCGACGGCGATGCGGCGGGCCCGTGGGAGGGCTCGTCGACCGAGATCGCGTTGCTCGAGTTCGCGCTCGCGCAGGGTGCGGACTACGACCAGTTGCGCCGCAGTCACCCGCTGCTCGGCGTGCGCCACCGTTCCGAGCACCATCCGTACATGGTCACGCTGCACGACTCGGCGCAGAGCGGCCTGCTGGTCGCGGTCAAGGGCCGGCCCGACGAAGTGCTCGCGCGCTGCGAAACCTGGTTCGACGGCCGGCGCGCGCAGGCGCTGAAGCCAGTGCTGCGGCGCCGGCTGCTGAAGCTGAACGAGGCGATGGCCGAGCGCGGCGACCGCGTGCTCGCGCTCGCGTTCCGCCAGCACCCGGATCGCAACTTCGGCGACACCGCAGGCCTGTGCTGGCTCGGCATGGTCGGGCTGGCCGATCCGCTGCGCCCGGACCTGCCGCAGATGGTGCAGCGCTTCCGTGCCGCCGGCATCCGCCCGATGATGATCACCGGGGACCAGCCCGGCACCGCGCGCGCGGTGGCCGAACGCATCGGGCTGGACGGCGAGCACCCCCTGCTCGACGCCGCGCAAATGCCCGAATCGGCCGAGCTGATCGGCGATGCCGTCGAATCCGCCCACGGTTTCGCCCGCACCAGCCCCGGAATGAAGCTGGAGATCGTGCGCGCGTTGCAGCAGCGAGGTCACGTGGTCGCCATGACGGGCGACGGCATCAACGACGGCCCGGCGCTCAAGGCCGCCGATGTCGGCGTGGCGATGGGCGTCACCGGCACCGACTTCGCGCATGCGATGTCCGACCTGGTACTGCGCGACGACCATCCCGCGGCGATGCTCGCCGCGATCGAACAGGGTCGCACCGCGTTCGTCAACGTCAGGAAGTCGGTGCGCTACCTCGTGTCGACCAACCTCAGCGAACTCGCGGCGACGACGGTCGCCACCGCGATCGGGATGCCCGAGCCGTTCGACCCCCTCGCGCTGCTGTGGACCAACATCGCCACCGACATCTGGCCGGCGATCGCGCTCGGCCTCGAGCCCCCCGAGCCCGGCATCCTCGAGCGGCCACCGGTATCGCTTCACGGCGGGCTGCTCGACCGAAGGGAGTGGGCCGCCGTCGCCACCGACGCCGGCACGATGACGCTGGCCGCACTGGCCAGCTTCGGCTACGGGCTGGCGCGCTACGGCGCGGGGCCGCGCGCGCGGACGATGGCTTTCATGACTCTGACTTCGTCGCAATTGCTGTTCGCGCTGGCGATGCGGTCGTCGCGGCCGCTTCGCGCCGGCGGGCTGGCGCCGAACCCGGCGTTGCGCCGCGCGGTCGGCTGGACGCTGGCCGCGCAGGCCGGCACCGTGCTGCTGCCGTTCGCGCGCCGCGTGCTGCGCACCACGCCGCTCGGCGCGATGGATGTGCTGGTGGTGCTGTCCACTGCCGCAATGCCGCTGGCGGCGCGCGAACTGCTCAAGGAGCGCGGCGCTTGAGGGCGGCCCGCATCCTTCACGAAACGAGCCACCGGCTACGCGCCGTCGTCGCGACCAATGTCGCGCTCGACAAACTGCGCGCGCGCCTCGGTGCGTTGCGCGGCGTCCAGTCGGTGCGCGTCAACGCGACATTGCGCAGCGTCGCGATTCGGCACGACGGCGCACCGGGCACGCGGCGCGCGCTGCTCGATGCGCTCGAGGGCCGCGCCATGGCGGCACCGTCCGTTCGGCGCGCCCGGCCCGCGCCGGCCGCGGCCGGCGGCGAGACGCTGGCGATCGTCCCGCTGCTGTTCGCCGCGTCGGTTCCACTGCTTCCGCGAGCGTGGCGCCAGGGCGCCGCGCTCGGCGCGATCGCGACGCGGGCGGTTGCGCAGCCTGCGCGCTTGCGTGACGATCCTGCCGCCGTGCTGCTCGATGCCGTGTCGCTCGCCGCACTGGCAGTCAGCGGGCAGCCGCTGGTCGTCTCGACGTCGGTGCTGCTTCGCTGGCTGTCCGAGCGCCTGTCGGTGCGGCTGGTCAACCAGGCCGACGGCCTGCTCGATCGCCTGCTGCCGACCGAGGCGTCGCACTATCGGGTCGTCCGCGAGTCCGACGATCCGCAAGGGGAGGTCCGTACCACGCTTCGCGCGTTGCGCGCGGGCGACCGGATCCGCCTGGAGGCCGGCGACGTCGTGCCGGTCGACGGCTGCGTCGTCGCCGGCGACGCGATGCTGGCCGGTGCTGCGCATCCGGACGATACGCGCGACGCGCGCGCCGGCTCGCACGTCGCAGCGGGCGAGCGCCTGATGACGGGCATGATCGAACTGCGCGCCGAAGCCGACGCGGGGTCGTCACGCCTCGAGCGCATGCGCGCCCAGGTACGACATGCGATCGGTTCGCGCGACCCGACCGGGCGGCTCGCTCCGGGCTTCGAACGTCTTTTGCCGCTGCCGCTCACGGCCGCGGCGCTGGTGTTCGGCCTGACCGGCGACACCGCGCGCGCGGCGGCGATGCTGCAGGCCAATCCGAGCCAGGGACTCGACCTCGCGCTGCCGGTGGCACGCGAGGCTGCGCTCTACTCGCTCGCACGCCGCGGGCTGCTCACGTCCGGGCTCGAAGCCATCGAGCGCCTGGCCAGCGCGCGCATGTTCGTGGTGCAGGACACCGGCGTCATGGCCAGCGGGCGCTGGACCATCGAATCGGTGCGCACCGAACCGGGCGGCGATCCCGGGCAAGTGCGCCGCTGGCTCGCGGCGCTGGCCGACACGCCGCTCGAGGTGCTCGACGTGGCCAACTTCCCCGATCGCCTGGTGCGCCAGTGGGTACGGCACGGGGCGCTGCTGCGGGTCGGAGAACACGATCTGCACCTCGCGAGCCGCCGGCGGCTGAAGGAGATCTGGGGCTGGACGCTCGACGGCGGGCCACCGCCGACCCGCGCCGACGCCCTGCGCCGCGAACTCGCGGTCGTGGCAGCGGGTCGGGTCGTCGCGCGCGTGGTGCTCGCTAGCGCGCTCAGGCCCGGAGCGCTCACGCGGATCGACGAACTGTCGGCGCTCGGCGTCGAGCGCATCGTACTGTTCGCCGAGGACGACGGCAGCGGGCGCGACGTGCCGCCGGCCGAGGACGCCTGGTGCGGCAGCGATCGGCGCGAGTACATTTCCGACGACGCTGGCGCGCGCATCGACTGCCTCGCCGCGGCAGTCAGCGACGGCACGCCGGTCGTGGTCATCCACACGGTGCTGCGCGACCTGGTGCCGCCGGGCAGCCTCAGCCTGTGCCCGATGGACGCCGACGCGGGCTCGCACGGCGTGCTGCTCGGCGATCCGTTGGCGAGCCTGGTAGCGGCGCGCCGCGCCGCTCAGGGCGTGCATCGGCGACTGCGCCTGCATCAGGGCGCGGCGGTAGTCGCGAATTCGGCATTGATGACCGCGGCAGCGCTGCGCTGGCTGCCGCCGATCGGCACTGCGTTGCTGCACCACGGCTTCGCACTGCTGCTGCTGCTCGACAGCCTTCGAGTCGAGCGCATCGACGCGCCCAAGAAGCGCCCGGCGGCCGCGGCCCGCCCATCGACGACCACCCGCGGCCGCCCGAAGGCGTCCGCGCGAAACCAATCCAGGAGTGAATTCGCATGAAGATCGAAGACCTTGCCCTGCCCGGACTGCTGGCCGTCGGCGTTGCCGGACTTGCCGCCACCGCGCTGTTCGGCTTCGCCGCCGGCGTCGCGGTGTCGCGCGACCCCGAGGCGCTGCGGCGCGCAGCGCAACGGGTGGCGCGCGAGGCGGCGCGCGGCCTCGAACAGGCGACGCTGCTGGCCGCGCAGGCGCGCGAGCGCGTCGGAGACCTGTGGGCCGAGGCCCGGGAGCACGCGCTGGCCGACGTCGACGCCGCCGATTTCGAGCGCGCTGCGACGAGCGCGGATCGCCGCGCCTCGGCCGCGGGCGCCGCGGGCGCCTCCGCTGGTGCCACTGGTGCCGCTGGTGCCGTTGGAGGCGCCGGCGCGGCCCCGGCCCCGCGCAAGCGTTCGGCACGGAAGTCGCCTGCCGCCCCACGCAAGTCGGCGGCGCGCAAGTCGCCCGTGACAGCCAGAGCGGCAGACTCGCCCCGGCCCGAATAAGTCCGAGGCGACGCGCCGCCGCCGTCGGGGCGACGGGGTGTCGCCGTCACATCGGCGTCATACGGGGGCACTATACTTCCATTCTTCCGGAAGCATGAGATTGACGCGGAGCGCATTCACCATCGCGAGAGAACCATGAAAGCAGGCATCAACGGCATGGGCCGCATCGGCCGGCTGGCCTTGCGGGCTGCCTTTGGCGCCGCCGAGCGGCCCGCCGACGACCCGCGCGCCTTCAATCGCCTCGACGTCGTCCACGTCAACGAAATCAAGGGCGGCACCGCGGCGACCGCGCACCTGCTCGCCTTCGACAGCGTGCAGGGGCGCTGGCGCGCCGACATCGCCGCCGAGGGCGACGACGCGATCCGCATCGGCGACCGGCGGCTGTCCTTCTCGGCGCACGCGTCGCCTGCCGACATTCCCTGGGGCAAACTGGGGATCGACGTCGTGCTCGAATGCACCGGCAAGTTCCTCACGCCCGAGACGCTGCAGGGCCACCTCGATCGAGGGGCGAAGCGCGTCATCGTCGCCGCGCCGGTCAAGGTCGGCGACGTCCTCAACGTCGTCGTCGGCGTGAACCACGAGTTGTACGACCCCGCGCGCCACCGCATCGTCACGGCGGCCTCGTGCACCACCAACTGCCTCGCGCCGGTGGTCAAGGTCGTGCACGAAGCCATCGGCATCCGGCACGGCCAGATCACGACGATCCACGATCCGACCAACACCAACCTGGTGGTCGACGCACCGCACAAGGACCTGCGCCGCGCGCGCAGCGCGCTGCTGAGCCTTGCGCCGACGACCACGGGCAGCGCCACCGCGATCGCGCTGATCTATCCCGAGCTCAAAGGCAAGCTCGACGGCCACGCGGTGCGCGCGCCGGTGCTCAATGCGTCGCTGACCGACTGCGTGTTCGAATTGCAGCGCGCGACGACACCCGAAGAGGTCAACCGCCTGTTCGCCGACGCCGCGCGCGGGCCGCTGGCCGGCATCCTGGGCTACGAGGAGCGACCACTGGTCAGCGCCGACTACGCCCGCGACACGCGCAGCTCGATCGTCGACGCGTTGTCGACGATGGTGACCGACGGCACGCTGCTGAAGGTCTACGCCTGGTACGACAACGAGATGGGCTACTCGTGCCGGATGGTCGACCTGGCCTGCCACATGCAGGCACGCGGCTCGTGAGCGGCCCCTCGCAGCCGGCACCGCACGCGGCGCGCAACTACGCGATCGTCACCGCCGCGTACTGGGGCTTCACGCTCACCGACGGCGCGCTACGGATGCTGGTGCTGCTGCACTTCTACCGGCTCGGCTACTCGCCCTTCACGCTGGCCTTCCTGTTCCTGCTGTACGAGGCGGCGGGCGTGCTCGCGAACCTGGTCGGCGGCTGGTTGGCGACCCGCTTCGGCATCGCGCGGATGCTGACCGTGGGCCTGGCGACGCAGATCGGCGGGTTCCTGCTTTTGTCGATGCTCTCGCCGCAGTGGTCAGCGGCGCTGTCGGTCGCCTGGGTGGTTCTGGCTCAGGGTGTCTGCGGCGTCGCCAAGGACCTGACGAAGACCGCGAGCAAGTCGGCGATCAAGCTGACCGCCGGCGACGCGTCGGGCACGCTGTTCAAGTGGGTGGCCTGGTTCACCGGCAGCAAGAACGCGATGAAGGGCGTGGGGTTCTTTCTCGGCGGGCTGCTGCTCGACCGGCTCGGATTCCAGGGGGCGCTGTGGACGATGGCCGGGCTGCTCGCGCTGGTGTTCGCGGGAGTCGTCGGATTCGTGCCGCCGTTGATGGGCAAGAGCAGTGCCTCCAAGTCGGTGCGCGAGCTGTTCGCGAAGAACCGCGGCATCAACCTGCTGGCCGCTGCGCGCGTGGCGCTGTTCGGCGCCCGCGACGTGTGGTTCGTGGTCGGCGTGCCGGTGTTCCTGTACGCATCGGGCTGGACCTTCACGATGGTCGGCGGCTTCCTCGCGCTGTGGACGATCGGGTATGGCCTGGTGCAGGCGCTGGCGCCGTCGATCGTGCGTCGCAGCGACGACGGCCTGAGCCGCGAGGTGCCGGCGGCGCGCGGGTGGTCGGCGGCGCTGGCACTGGTGCCCATCGGGCTGGCCGTCGCGGTCGCACTCGACGCCCCGCATCTCGAGTGGGTGGTCGTGCTCGGCCTGGGCGTGTTCGGCTTCGCCTTCGCGGTCAATTCGTCGGTCCACTCGTACCTGGTCCTCGCCTATGCAGGCTCCGAGAAGGCCGCCGAGGACGTCGGCTTCTACTACGCCGCCAACGCGCTGGGCCGCTTCTTCGGCACCCTGATGTCGGGGCTGCTGTACCAGTCGGGCGGCCTGCTCTATGCGTTGTGCGGCTCGGCCGCGATGCTGGTGGCGTGCTGGCTGGTCACCCTGGCGCTACCCGAGCGCGCCGTCGTCCAGACGCTCGTCGCTTCGCGGCACTTCACTTCCCCATGAGGACTACGGGCATGGAACATCAGGACGCAGTGAAAGCGCTTGGCGCGCTCGCGCAGTCGTCGCGGCTGCAGGTCTTCCGTTCGCTGGTCGTCGCCGGCCCCGAAGGCCTGACCCCCGGCGCGATCGCGGAGTCGCTCGAAGTGCCGCCAGCCACCCTGTCGTTCCACCTGAAGGAGTTGGCACACGCTGGCCTGGTTACGCAGGAGCGCAGCGGCAGGCACCTGATCTACCGCGCGGCATTCGAGCGGATGAACGACCTGCTCACCTACCTGACCGCACATTGCTGCCAAGGCACGCCGTGCCTCGATGCAGCGGCCGTTGCCTGCGACTGCTGAAGGAACCACCCCTTGGAATCGAGGCCAACCGTGCACGACAAGGTCTACAACGTTCTCTTCATCTGCACCGGCAATTCCGCGCGATCGATCCTCGCCGAGGCCTTCCTGACGCATCTCGGCCGCGGTCGCTTCCGGGGATTTTCGGCGGGCAGCCATCCCAGGGGCGTAATCGCCCCGTTGACGCTGCAGATCCTCCGGCAATGGCATATCCCCACCGAGGGCCTGCGCAGCAAGTCTTGGGACGAGTTCGCTCGGCCCGGGGCGCCCGAACTCGATTTCGTGTTCACCGTCTGCGACGCCGCGGCCGGCGAGGTCTGTCCGGTCTGGCCGGGGCAACCGATGACCGCGCACTGGGGCGTGCCCGACCCGGTCGCCGCCGAAGGCAGCGACGAGCAGAAGGCCAAGGCCTTCGCGGACGCCGCGCACCTGTTGAAGCGACGCATCGAATTGATGCTTTCGTTGCCGATGGACAAACTTGCCGGGCTTGCGCTGAAGCGGGAGCTCGACAAGATCGGCCGAGCCGGCGCCTGAGCCCCCCGTCGGCGAAGGAGCATCCGTCCGGTGGGCCTCTTCGAGCGCTACCTCTCCGTCTGGGTCGCGCTGGGCATCCTCGCCGGCGTCGGCCTCGGCCTGGTCGCACCGGGTCTGTTCCAGACGGTCGCCGCCCTGGAGATCGCTCACGTCAACCTCGTTGTGGCGGTGTTCATCTGGGTGATGATCTACCCGATGATGATCCAGATCGACTTCGCAGCCGTGAAGCACGTCGGCA
>OEIU01001300.1_pt1 | contig 16671 bp, 14 predicted proteins | sample 1539221 | NCBI WGS metagenome assembly OEIU01 (sample SAMN03792071, study PRJEB22550) | activated sludge metagenome | feature: wastewater treatment plant; material: activated sludge; isolation source: Wastewater treatment plant of a petroleum refinery complex | place: Argentina: Zarate | collected...
GACGGCCGAAGAACAGGTGATCGCAGGCGCCGATCAGGCTGGTGTAGAACAGCACGGGGTCGATATCGCGGAACTCGCCGGCCTTGACGCCCTCGGTGAGCAGACGGCGGTGAAAGTCCAGCAAGGGCGCGACGAAGAATTGCGAGACCTCGTCTGCGGCCTCCATGCTGCTCTCATGCAGGAGATAGTGGATCAGCCGGTTCATATAGGGGAACTGGTGATAGGCGCGGATGATGCCGCCGATATGCAGGCGCAGCTTCGCGGACGGCGTGATCTGCTGGCTGATCAAATATTCGAGCTGCGACATCTCGGTGGCGGCGTCGCGCGCCAGAAGCGCCAGCAACAGCCCGTCCTTGTTGCCGAAATGGTATTTCACCAGCGCGGCGTTGACGCCCGACTTCTGCGCAATATCGGACAGCGAGACCTCGATCGAGGCGCGCTCGATCATCAGCTCGCTCGCCGCGACAAGCAGCTTCTCGGCGGTGGCATTTCGGCCGCCCGGAAGCCTGGTCGGTACGCTGGTATTCAACTGAGATCCCGTCACTGCCTGAGGGGAGGAAAAATCTGGCCGCACATAAGCGCATGCCGCGCCTGCACTCAAGAGTTAATTGATTGATTGACTAAATCGCACCGCATCCCTTAAATCCGGCCCGACTTTTCCAACAGACAACAATGTTCAGGGAGAACAGACATGGCTGAGGCCTATATCGTCGCCGCCGCGCGCACCGCCGGCGGCCGCAAGGGGGGACGTCTGGCGGGCTGGCATCCGGCCGATCTCGCCGCCTCCGTGCTGAACTCGCTGGTCGACCGCTCCGGCGTCGATCCCGCCCAGGTCGAAGACGTGATCATGGGCTGCGTGATGCAGGCCGGCGAACAGTCCAACAACATCGCCCGCAACGCGGTGATGGCCTCGAAGCTGCCCGAAAGCGTGCCCGCCACCTCGGTCGACCGCCAGTGCGGCTCGTCGCAGCAGGCGCTGCACTTCGCGGCGCAGGCGGTGATGGCCGGCAGCATGGACATCGTGATTGCCGCCGGCGTGGAGTCGATGACGCGCGTGCCGATGGGCCTTGCGTCGTCGCTGCCCGCCAAGAACGGCTTCGGCCACTACAAGAGCCCGGGCATCGAGAAGAAGTACCCGAACATCATGTTCAGCCAGTTCACCGGCGCGGAGATGATGGCGGAGAAGTACGGGCTCTCCAAGGACCAGCTCGACGAGTACTCCTACAACAGCCACCAGCGCGCGATTGCCGCCACGCAAGCCGGCAAGTTCAAGGACGAGATCGTTTCGCTGCAGATCACCCGCGCCGACAACTCGACCGACACCCACCATATCGACGAAGGCATCCGCTTCGACGCCAGCCTCGACGGCATCAAGGGCGTCAAGCTGATCGCCGAGAACGGCAAGCACACCGCCGCCAGCGCCAGCCAGATCTGCGACGGCGCCTCCGGCGTGATGGTCGTCAATGAAAAGGGCCTCAAGTCGCTCGGCGTGAAGCCGCTGGCCCGCATCCATCACTTGACCATGATGGGCGGCGATCCCGTGATCATGCTCGATGCGCCGCTGCACGCCACCAAGCGGGCGCTGGAGAAGGCCGGCATGTCGATCAACGACATCGACCTGTTCGAGGTCAACGAGGCCTTCGCCGCCGTTCCCGTGGCGTGGCTCAAGACCACCGGCGCCGATCCGGAACGGCTGAACGTCAATGGCGGCGCGATCGCGCTCGGCCATCCACTCGGCGGCTCCGGCACCAAGCTGATGACGACGCTGGTCAATGCGCTGAAGCAGCGCAACAAGCGCTACGGCCTGCAGACCATGTGCGAAGGCGGCGGCATGGCCAACGTCACCATCGTCGAGCGGCTGTAAGAACGAGAAAAGCGAATAGCGGGTGGCGAATAGCGAATGGTGAATGGGCGAAGGAAATCCTCCTTTCTCCCCATTCGCTACTCGCTACTCGCCATTCGCGCGTCGAGGAAACACCCATGACCCATCCGTCCGTTCACGCCCGCAATACACCGAACAAGATCGCCTACCAGATGGCCGGCACCGGCAAGGCGATCACCTATCGCGAGCTCGATGCGCTCTCGAACCAGGGCGCGCATCTGTTCCGTTCGCTCGGGCTGAAGGCCGGCGACCACATCGCACTGCTGATGGAAAACCGCCTCGCCTTCATGGAAATCTGCTGGGCGGCGCAGCGCGCGGGCCTCTACTACACCGCGATCAGCCGCTATCTGACGCAGGACGAGATCGCCTACATCGTCAGGGATTGCGGCGCGAAGGTCTTCATCACCACGCCGAAATGCTGCGAGCAGGTCAAGGGCCTGGTCGGCCAGGTCGGCGGTCCGCTGCTCTACATGATGGACGAGCCCGAGCCCTACTTCCGCTCCTATGACAAGGAAGCCGCCGTGCAGCCGACGACGCCGATCGCGGACGAGGTGGCCGGTTACGACATGCTCTACTCTTCCGGCACCACCGGGCGGCCCAAGGGCATCAAGAAGGGGTTCGAGGGCAAGCCGATCGACGAGCCGAACCCGCTCCTGAAGATTCTCTGCGCCGACATGTGCGGCATGTCGTCCGACAGCATCTATCTTTCGCCGGCGCCGCTCTATCACGCGGCTCCCTTGCGCTTCAACATGATGGCGGTCACGCTCGGCGGCACCTCCATCATCATGGAGCATTTCGACGCCGAGGAATTCCTGCGGCTGGTCGAGAAGTACGAGGTCACGCAGTCGCAGCTGGTGCCGACCATGTTCGTGCGCATGCTGAAGCTGCCGGACGAGGTGCGGGCGCGCTACAACGTCTCGACGCTGAAGGGCGCGATCCACGCGGCGGCGCCCTGCCCGGTCGACGTCAAGGCGAAGATGATCGAGTGGTGGGGGCCGATCCTGATCGAATATTACGCGGGATCCGAGGGCAACGGCGTCACGGTCTCGACCTCGCAGCAATGGCTGACCCATCGCGGCACCGTCGGCCGCGCCGTGGTCGGCAAGGTGAAGATCCTGGACGAGAACGACGAGGAGCGGCCGACTGGCGAGATCGGCACGGTCTATTTCGCCGACGCGCCCGTATTCACCTATCACAACGATCCCGAAAAGACGAAGAAGGCCTACAACGACAAGGGCTGGTCGACGCTCGGCGACGTCGGCTATCTCGACGCCGAAGGCTATCTCTATCTCACCGACCGCAAGAGCTACATGATCATCTCCGGCGGCGTGAACATCTACCCGCAGGAGACCGAGGACGTGCTGATCACCCACCCCGCGGTTTCCGACGTCGCGGTGTTCGGCGTGCCGAACGAGGAGATGGGCGAGGAGGTCAAGGCCGTGGTGCAGCCGCACGACATGGCCAGGGCCGGCAAGGAGCTCGAAGCCGAGCTGATGGTGTTCTGCCGCCAGCATCTGTCGCCGATCAAATGCCCGAAGAGCATCGATTTCGAAGCGGAATTGCCACGCACGCCGACGGGGAAACTGGTGAAGCGTCACCTGCGCGACAGGTATTGGCCGAAGGCGCCGGCGAAGGCGTAATCTCTCCCTTGTCGTCCCGGCGAACGCCGGGACCCATGACCACTGCTGTTGATCGCTTTACAAAGCTGGGGCTACAGCCTTTTATCGCATCGACATTTGTGGTTATGGGTCCCGGATCGCGCTCGCTACGCTCGCTTGTCCGGGACGACAAGGGTTGCGCCAGATGAACACAACAACGTCCCTCCCCGACATCCCGCTCCCCTCCACCATCCGCTCCCGCCATGTCGATGGCATCAACGGCCTGCGCATGCATGTGCTCGAAGCCGGCTTCGAGACGCGCGGCCGTCCCTGCGTGCTGCTGCTGCACGGCTTTCCCGAACTCGCTTTTTCCTGGCGCAAGGTGATGCCGGCGCTGGCGGAGGCCGGCTATCACGTGATCGCACCGGACCAGCGCGGCTACGGCCGTACCACGGGCTGGGATAGGGATTATGACGGTGACCTTGCATCTTTCCGTTTCCCCAATCTGGTGCGCGATGCGCTCGGACTGGTGTCGGCGCTCGGCTACAGGAGCGTTGACGCTGTCATCGGGCATGATTTCGGCTCGCCGGTCGCGGCATGGTGCGCGCTGATCCGGCCCGACGTGTTTCGCTCCGTCGTCATGATGAGCGCGCCGTTCGGTGGGCCGCCGTCGCTACCGTTCAACACCGTGGACGGCCCGGCGAAGTCGTATGACGATCCGATCCACCGCGATCTCGCTGGCCTGCCACGACCGCGCAAGCACTATCAATGGTACTACTCGACGCGCGAGGCTGATAACGACATGCACCGCCCGCCGCAGGGCGTGCACGATTTCATGCGCGCCTACTACCACCACAAGAGCGCCGACTGGAAAGACAACAGGCCCTATCCGCTGAAATCCTGGACCGCGGACGAGATCGCCAAACTGCCGACCTATTACGTGATGGACCTCGCCAGGGGCATGGCCGCAACCGTTGCGGAAGAGATGCCCTCGCCCGCCGAGATCGCCGCCAACACATGGCTGCCGGACAGCGAGCTTGCCTTCTACAGCGCCGAGTATGAGCGCAACGGCTTCCAGGGCGGCCTGCAATGGTATCGCTGCGGCACATCGGGCGCGTTCATGGCGGAATTGCAGACATGGTCCGGCCGCACCATCGACATTCCCTCGGCCTTCATCTCCGGCAGGCAGGATTGGGGCACGTATCAGCGGCCCGGCGTGCTCCAGGCGATGCAGACAAAGGCCTGCACCAGCATGATCGGCTGCCATCTCGTCGATGGCGCGGGCCACTGGGTGCAGCAGGAGCAGCCGGAGCAGGTGAGCCGGTTGCTGGTGCAGTTCCTGCATGACGCGAAGTCGACGGCGAAGTAAGGCACGGGCCAGCAATTGACCGTGGCAGGCGCTAATATTAGAATAATTCTAAAGTAAGAAAAGGCGCGTGCCGTGAAGAATTTCGCCGACCTGACCGAGCGCGAGGTGCTGGCCGTTGCGATCTCCTCGGAAGAGGAGGACAGCCGCATCTACATGACCTTCGCGGAAGACCTCTCCGAGCGCTATCCCGATTCGGCCAAGGTGTTCGAGGAGATGGCCGAGGAGGAACGCGGCCATCGGCATCGCCTGCTCGAACTGTATGAGAAGCGCTTTGGGCCGCATCTCCCGCCGATCCGCCGCGATGACGTCAGGGGCTTCCTGAAACGGCGTCCGATCTGGCTGACCAAGAACCTGCCGCTCGACACCATCCGGAAAGAAGTCGAGACGATGGAGCTCGAGGCCGAGCGCTTTTACGTCAGGGCCAGCGAGCAGGCCGAGGATGTTGGCGTCAGGCGCCTGCTCGGCGACCTCGCCGAGGAGGAGAAGCACCACGAGCAGCTCGCGGTCAGGCTGACCGACGAGATCCTGAAGCCCGACGTGCGCGCGGAAGAGGACAAGACGCGGCGGCGCATGTTCGTGCTGCAATATGTGCAGCCGGGTCTGGCCGGGTTGATGGACGGCTCGGTCTCGACGCTGGCGCCGCTGTTCGCGGCGGCCTTCGCCACCCACCAGAACTGGCAGACGTTCCTGGTCGGGCTCGCCGCCTCGATCGGCGCCGGCATCAGCATGGGCTTTGCCGAAGCGCTGTCGGACGACGGCTCGCTGACGGGGCGCGGTTCGCCCTGGCTGCGCGGCATCACCTGCGGGCTGATGACGACGCTCGGAGGACTCGGCCACACCTTTCCCTATCTGGTGCCGGATTCGTGGCCGAACGCGTTCTGGATCGCCACCGCGATCGCCTGCGTCGTCGTGTTCTTCGAGCTCTGGGCGATCGCCTTCATCCGCGCCCGCTACATGGACACGCCGTTCCTGCAGGCGGTGTTCCAGATCGTGCTGGGCGGCGCCATCGTGCTTGCGGTCGGGATATTGATCGGCGCGGCCTGAAGACCGATCAACTTCCGTTCAGCCCGCCGATCTCCGGGAAGAACATATCCTTCCACGACGCCGGCTCGTGCTTGATGGTGCCGACCCGGCGCATGAATCTTGCAAACTTCATCGTCGCGGCCGGCGTCATCGTCCACTCGACATTGGGCCCGGTCACCACCTTGGTCACCATCTCCAGCGGCAGCTTGGAATTGCTGTCATTGATCCAGCTTTGCGCGGTGCCCTTCGGGTCCGCCGCGATAATCGCGGTCGCTTCCTTCACGGCATCGAGGAACGCCGCATAGAGCTCCGGATTTTCCTTGCGGAACCGCGCCGAGGTCCAGGCCACCGTGAAGGTATGCGGCCCCAGCACGTCGAATGACGACAGCACGGTGCGGATGTTGCTCTGTTCGAGCTGCTGGAACTGGAACGGCGGCACGCTGAACACCGAGTTGACGCCGCCTGCACCGCCGAGCATCGCAATCGTCGCGTCCGGCGGCGACATCGAAACCGTCAGCGGGTCGAGCTTGCCGTAGTTTTCCTCGCCATAGGCATTGGCCGCCGCCATCTGCAGCAACACCGCCTGCACCGAGACCTTGATCGAGGGCACCGCGATGCGGTCGCGATCGGTGAAATCCTTGATCGACTTGATCGCGGGATTGGCGGTGTTGAGCAGGAACGGCTGCGAGCTCAGCGCGCAGATGCCCTTGACCTCGAACGACGTGCCCTGGGTCTTGTCCCACAGCGTGATCAAGCCGGGCACGCCGCCGCTGACGATGTCGGTCGAATTCGACAGCAGCGCCTCGTTCATCGCCACCGGCCCGTTGAAGCGCTGCCAGGAGACCTTGAAATCCTTCAGACCGCGTTGCGTCGCGTATTTCTCGATAAGCTTGTCGCGCTTCATGACGTTGAATTGCAGGTAGCCCATCGAGAACTGCTCGGCCAACCTGATTTCCGTGGCGCGAACCATTGTCGCACCGGCGATTGTGATGGCCATCACGGCGCCCGCCATCCACGCCAATCTCATCGCTCTCTCCCCTGTTCTCGTTTCTTGTTGGCCGGGAGACTAGCGCGCAAAGCTCGGTTTCGCCAAGGCGCCAGCCATAGTATGTCTACCACTGTACAGCTATTGCTCTTGCCGCACGCGATCAAACTGAGCATCATCCGCGCCGTTTCGAAATCAGCGCGGGGAGTACGCCTTGGCCAGATCGCAATGGAGCTTCAAGACCGCCGTCGAATTGTCGGCCGCACTGGCGGCAAAAAAAGTTTCGGCGGTCGAACTCGCCGAGGACGCCATCGGCCGCATCGAGCGGCATGATAGGAAAATCAACGCGATCTGCGTTCGCGATTTCGAACGTGCCCTTGCCGCCGCCCGCACAGCCGACGCCGAATTGGCGCGCGGCGCGAACAGGCCGCTGCTCGGGATTCCCCTGACGGTGAAGGAATCCTACAATGTCGCGGGGCTGCCGACGACCTGGGGCATTCCGGCGCATAAGGATTTCCGGCCGGCGGAGGATGCGCTGTCGATCTCGCGCGTCAAGGACGCCGGCGGCGTCATCCTCGGCAAGACCAACGTGCCGCTCGGGCTCGGCGACTGGCAGAGCTACAACGATATCTACGGCACCACCAGCAATCCCTTCGATCTCGGCCGCACGCCGGGCGGCTCGTCCGGCGGCTCCTCGGCCGCGCTCGCCGCCGGCTATGGGCCGCTGTCGCTTGGCTCCGACATCGGCGGTTCCCTGCGCGTGCCCGCCTTTCACTGCGGCGTCTATGCGCACAAGCCGACCTATGGGCTGGTGCCGCCGCGCGGCCATGTCCCGCCGCCATTCCAGCCGCTGCCGATCGATCGCGACCTCGCCGTGATCGGGCCGATGGCCCGCAGCGCCGCCGACCTCGCGCTGCTGCTGGACGTGATCGCCGGTCCCGATCCGCTCGACGCAGGCAATGCCTACAGGCTTGATTTGCCGCCGCCGCGCCACGACGCGCTGAAGGGATTTCGCGTGCTGGTGATCGATACCGATCCTGTCATGCCGACCGACGAGGTGGTGCGCGGAACGATCCACAAGCTCGCCGCCGGCCTCGAAAAGGCCGGCGTCAGGGTCGATCGCAACAGCGCGCTATTGCCGAACTTTGCCGAGACATCCCGCCTCTACATGCGGATGCTGATGTCGTTCCTCGCGGCCTCGTTCCCGCCGGACGTCTATGAAGGCGCGCAGGCCGCCGCCGCGGCGCTGCCGGCGAGCGAGACCAACCTCTCCGCCGAGCGGCTGCGCGGCATTTCGCTCAGCCATCGCGCCTGGTTGATGGACGACGTCGCGCGCGCGCATCTGCGGGCGAAGTGGCGTGAACTATTTAGGAGTTACGACGCCGTGATCTGCCCGATCATGCCGACGCCGGCCTACCCGCACGATCATTCCGACGAGCAGGAGAAGCGCCGCATCAGGATCGACGGCAAGGACCACGTCTACCCCGATCAGCTTGCCTGGCCCGGCATCGCCACCCTGCCCGGCCTGCCCTCCACCGCGCTGCCGACGGGCTTTTCGCCCGAGGGACTGCCGGTCGGCGTGCAGATCGTCGGCCCCTGGCTCGAAGACCGCACACCGCTCAGGCTCGCGGAACTGATCGAGCGCGAGCTCGGCGGCTTCAAACCGCCGCCGATGTTTGATGACTGACAGAGCCGTCATTGCGAGCGTAGCGAAGCAATCCATTGCGCGGCATAACGGATGGATGGATTGCCGCGTCGCTTCGCTCCTCGCAATGACGGGGAGACATGGGAGGAAAACCAATGAGCAACGACCTCGATCAACTCACCGCGCTCAACCGCGACTACATCGCGTCCGTGCAGAATTCCGACGTCAAGCGCTTCGATGAAATCCTCAGCTCGGACTTCTACTGCTCCAATCCCGACAAGTCGCTGGTCGACCGCGCGGCGTTCCTGAAGCAGACGGCGGTGCCAGTGACGATCAAGAACCTGCGCGCGGAAGATGTGAAGATCCGCATCCTCGGCGACTTCGCCATCATCCACGCTGCCACCAGCTACACGACCGCCGATGGCCAGCAGGCGCACGGGCGCTATACCGATTGCTGGGCGAAGCAGAACGGGAAGTGGCTGGCAGTGTCGGCGCATGTGACACGGTAAGCGTCCGTCATTCCGGGGCGCTCACGAAGTGAGCAAACCCGGAATCTCGAGATTCCGGGCTCGATGCTGCGCATCGCCCCGGAATGACGACGATTAACTATCAAACATGATCACGCTGCGCAGCGTCTTGCCGGCTTTCATGTTGGCAAAGCCCTCGTTGATCTCCGACAGCTTCAGCTTGGCCGAGATCCAGTCCTCCAGGTGCAGCTTGCCGCGCATGTAGAACTCGACGAGGCGGGGCATATCGACGCGGAAATGGTTGGAGCCCATCGACGAGCCCTGGATCCTGCGCTCGCGCAGGAAATCGAAACCGTGCAGCTCGATCTTCTGGCCGAACGGGATCATGCCGACGATGGTCGCGGTGCCGCCGGGCGCGAGCATGCCGAACGACTGTTCCGCGGTGTCCTTGCGGCCCAGCACCTCGAAGGAATAATGCACGCCGCCGCCGGTCAGTTCGCGCACCTGCTGCACGACGTCGCCGTTGGCGGGATCGACGATGTCGGTGGCGCCCAGCTTGGTGGCAAGCTGCAGTTTGACGGGATTGGTGTCGATCGCGATGATGCGGCCGGCGCCGGCGATCGCGGCACCATTGATCGCGGCCATGCCGACGCCGCCGCAGCCGATCACCGCAACCGTCTCGCCGGCCTGGACCCTGGCCGTGTTCACCACAGCGCCATAGCCGGTGATGACGCCGCAGCCGATCAAGGCCGCCAGTTCCAGCGGCATGTCCTTGCGGATTTTGACGATGGCGTTCTCGTGCACCAGCATCTGCTCGGCGAAGGAAGAGAGGTTGAGGAACTGGTGCAGCTTTTCAGTGCGGCCCCAGGACAGCCGGTTGGACTGGCCGGGCAGCATCTTCACGGTCGTGTCGGTGCACAGCACGGTGCGGCCGGTGGTGCAATTGTCGCAGGTGCCGCAGAACACCGACAGGCAGGTCACGACATGATCGCCGGGCTTTACGTAGGTCACGTCGGAGCCGACCTTCTCGACCACGCCGGCGGATTCATGCCCGAGCACGGCGGGCAGCGGGTGCGGATACAGGCCTTCCATGAAGTGCAGGTCGGAGTGGCAAAGGCCGGCGACGCGCGTGCGGATCAGGACTTCGCGCGGGCCGGGATTCGGCACACTGACATCCTCGATCACCAGCGGCTGGTTGACTTCATGCAGAACGGCGGCCTTCATTGGTGCTTCCCCATCTTGTTCTGGTTTTTATGATTTGGACCGACCGCAGCCTACGCTGCGGCGAGCAATTCGCCAACCTCGGCCATGCCGACGTCGCGCTCGCCGAGCAGATGGCCGGTGATGGCGTGCCGGGTGGCATTTTCCGCAAGCCGGAACGGATCGCCCGCCGCGACACGGTGGTCGATCACCATGCGCGAAAGCAGCAGCCGTCTCGCGTCGCCGCGCATCTCGTGGATGCGGCCGCCCTCCCAGGTCAGCGCAACGGCGCTGGCGACATGATAGAGCAGGCTGGTGGCGCGCCGCGCATCGCCCTCGTTGTCGCTGCGGCTGGCGACTTCGCGGGCGAAGCCGACGGCGCGGTCGGTCAATTCGCGCAAGGTGCTGCGCCAGGCCTGCGGCACATTGGCGCTGTCGTCGAGCCTTGCATGCAGATCTGCCGCGAGCGCGGCATCGGCGCCGTGACGGCCGACCGCGCGCGTCAGCGCATCGATCGCGACGATGTTGCCGGTGCCTTCCCAGATCGAGCCGAGATGGGCGTCGCGCAGCAGGCGGGCGGTGGCGAATTCCTCGATATAGCCGATGCCGCCGCGCATCTCCAACGCGTCGCCGCAGACCTTGCGGGCATCGCGGGTCGAACGGAATTTCAGGGTCGGCGTCAGGATGCGCAGCAGCGCCGCGGCGTCCTGGCTGCCGGCCTCGGCGCGATCGAGCGCATCAGCGGTGAGGAAACTCATCGACAGCGCCTGCTCGGTCGGCAGCATGATCTTCATCAATTGCCGCCGCGCCAGCGGCAGATCGATGATCCGCCGGCCGAACACCACGCGGTTGTTCGCCACCGTCATCGCATCATGATGGGCGCGTCGCATCAGCGCGGTCGATTTGACGCCGTTGGAGAGCCTGGACGAATTCACCATCTCGGCCATCTGCACGAATCCGCGATCGAGCTTGCCGACAGCGTAGGCGATCGCGCCCTCGAACTTGATTTCGCCCGACGCCATCGAACGGGTGCCGAGCTTGTCCTTCAGGCGAACGATCCGGTAGTGGTTCTGCGAGCCGTCGTCGAGAAAACGCGGCATCAGGAACAGGCCTACGCCGCGCGTGCCGGGGCCTGCGCCTTCCGGGCGCGCCAGCAGCATCACCACCCTGGCGTCGGCATTGGAGCAGAACCATTTCTCGCCATGGAGCCGCCAGTGATCGCCTTCCTGCACGGCTCGCGTCGTCAGCGTGCCGACATCGGAGCCGCCCTCCTTCTCGGTCATGAACTGGCCGCCCTGCGTCAGCCTGCCCATGTCGGTCTGCGTCAGGCCGTCGAGATATTTTGCCTTCAGCGCCTCGCTGCCGAAATTGTTGAGCAGCTTTGCGCAGCCGTCGGTGACGTTGATCGGACAACCCATGCCGAATTCGGTCTGGTTGAACAGGAAGGTAAAGGCGTGCTTGGCGACGACGGGATACTTGTCCGGCCAGCCCATGATGCCCTTGCGGATCGACAACGCGTGAATGCCGAACTCGCCGAACGCGGCTTTCTCCAGTTCACGATAGGACGGGTGATATTCGATATACTGTGTATCGCGGCCGAACTTGTCGCGCTGGTGCAGGATGGGCGTGTGACGATCGGCGAGCCGCGCACATTCGTCGAGATAGCCGCCTGCCAGTCCGCCGAGGCGATCGAGATGCGGCTCGATATGGCGAAACAGCGCATCCGGCAGATGCAGCCGCAACAGATCGGTCAGTGCCGGATCGGCCCGGTAGAAATTCATCCCCGTCGTATCCGGCGCGAGCAGGCCCGGCTGATCCGCCGACACCGTCGCACGATCATGCATGAGTGGTTGCATTTTTTGGCCCTTGTTCGTTCCGCCCGATCTTGCTCATCTATCGATAACGCAGGCGGACATGCCGTCAACGGCATAAATTGGAGGGCGACCCCATGGCGAATGATTGCCAGGCGCAATTGGGTTCCTAGATACAGGTACCACCATCCGAGGACCCCGCCCATGGAAATGCCAGAATACAAGATTGCCCTGATCGTCGGCGCCGGCGAGGGATTGAGCGCATCGCTGGCGCGGTTGCTCGCGCGCGAAGGCATCAAGGTTGCGCTCGCCGCGCGCAAGATCGAGAAACTCGGTGCGCTCTGTACCGAAACCGGCGCCCGCGCCTTTGCCTGCAACGCGACCGAGCCCGAGGAAGTCGAGCGCCTGTTCGGGATGGTCGAGCGCGAGATCGGAACGCCAGACCTCGTGGTCTATAATGCCAGCGCCCGGGCCCGCGGCGCGTTTGTCGATCTGGTGCCGGCCGAAGTCGCCAATGCGATCGCGGTTTCGGCCTTTGGCGGTTTCCTGGTGGCGCAACAGGCGGCGCAGCGCATGCTGCCGAACAAGCACGGCGCGATCCTGTTCACCGGGGCTTCCGCCAGCGTCAAGGGCTATCCGCAGTCGGCACCGTTCGCGATGGGCAAGTTCGCGCTGCGCGGCCTTGCCCAGAGCATGGCGCGAGAATTGTCGCCGCAGGGCATCCACGTCGCGCATTTCGTCATCGACGGTGGCATCAGGAGTGCCACGCGCACCGAGCCCGCCGACCGGCCGGACTCGATGCTCGACCCCGACGGGATTGCGCTCAGCTACTGGAACGTGCTGCAACAGCCGCGCAGCGCCTGGACCTGGGAACTCGAAGTGCGGCCGTGGCTGGAGAAGTTTTGATTTCGTCATTCCGGGGCGATGCGAAGCATCGAACCCGGAATCTCGAGATTCCCCGATGCGCAATTGCGCATCTGGGGTCTGGTCCTTTCGGACCATCCCGGAATGACAGAGCAAGAACAACAGGGGAAACCATGACCACCGAGACCAGGATCGACACCGGCACCGACGAACTGCTCTGCGTGATCCGCGACCGCGTCGCCATCATCACGCTGAACCGCCCCGAGGCGCGCAACGCGATGTCGGATAATCTGACCCCGGCCTTGCGCAACATGATCAAGGCTTGCGGCGAGAATCGCGATGTCGGCGTGCTGCTGCTGACCGGTGCGGGAACCGCGTTCTGCGCGGGCGGCAACGTCAAGGGCATGGGCGCCAATCGCGACAAGGCCAAGCTCGCAATGTCCCATGACGAGCGGGTCGCCGACCTGCAGGAGCGGCAGCGTCTCTTGACCGGGGCACTGGTCGCGGTGCGCAAACCGACCATTGCCGCCCTGCCCGGGCCTGCGGTCGGCGCCGGCCTCGCGCTTGCGATGGCGTGCGATATCAGGATCGCCGCGAAATCGGCTTTCCTCTCCACGGGCTACCTCAAGGTCGGCCTCAGCGGCGATTATGGCATCGCCTGGCTGCTGACACGGCTGGTCGGCACGTCGCGGGCCCGCGAACTGATGTTCACCTGCGAGCGCGTCGATGCCGACAGGTGCGAGGTCATCGGCCTGGTGAACCGCGTGGTTCCCGACGACAGGCTGCAGGCGGAGGCCTTCGCGCTCGCCAAATCGATCGCCGAAGGGCCGACGATCGCGATCCGCTACATGAAGGACAATCTGGACGAAGCGCTGTCGTTCGACTTCGCCACCGCGCGCGACCATGAGGCCGAGCGCATGATCCGCACACAGGTGACATCAGATCACAAGGAAGCGGTGCAGGCCTTCATCGAAAAGCGCAAGCCGGTGTTCAGCGGCGCATAGAGCAAGCGGCGTAGCTGCGAAAATAGCCCGGTTCTGGTGCGGCCAGAACCGGGCTCAGTCTATCAAACCGCAAGCGAGGACATGGCGCTGGGAGAGACGGCGGCAAGCCGCCAACTGGCGCATGGGATTTCCTGCGGTCCGACGTTAATTTGTTTCTGGATATCTTTCTGGAAGCGCGTCAGCTTCCAGTCGCCGGGCGAGTTGGTGAAGGCGTAGCCGGCCTTGCGGGCGAGCGCGATCATGGCGTCGTTGGAGCGCAGCGTGTCGCCAAAGAGGTGTTCGGCGCCGAACGATGCCGCGCGGCACTCGATATTCTTCAACAGTGCCTTGCCGATGCCGCGGCCCTGCCAGCGATCGTCGATCGACAGCCCGAACTCGATCGAGGTCGTCTCACTGTCAAACGCATAGCGCGCTTCGCCGACGATGATCTCGCGGCCGTCGACCAGCATGGTCGCCACCACGGTGAATCTGTCAGCTTCACCGACGTGAATGAAATCCTCCAGCACCGACGGCGCCAGTTCGCGGGCGGCGCCGAGGAAGCGGCTGTAGCGCGAGCGTGTCGTCAGCGCCCGGAAATAGTTCTGCAGCGCCTCGGCATCGCGCGGTTCGACGAAACGCACGGTCACGGCCTCGTTGTGCCGGGAGCGCAGCACGTCGGAATATTGCCTGAGATCGTCGAAACGGAGCCTGGTCATCGCGCGCTCCCGCTGGCTTCAAGAAGATTGGCCGGCGCCCCTCGGATAAGGCGGCGCCAGCCTGGCTGCACCTCAGGCCCGCCAGAACGGCTTATCGATCTCGTAGGCGATGTCGCTCGAGGAGATGCCGACGTCGTGCAACTCGCGCTCGGACCAGTTCGCCAGTTCCTTCCGGGAGCGGTAACGCCGCCGCCAGACATGGACGGTGTCGGCCAACTGGGATAAAAGTCCCGGAGCATGATGATTTATCATCGATTCATGGGTGAAAGTGGACATTTGAGGCTCCTGTAGTAGTCTGTTGGAGCTAACATGTACTTCCAGGCAGCCTTTCACAAACGACACTTTGTACCGTTTCGGATGAAATAAGCTCATGTATTTGAGGATTGTGAGATGACCGCCAGGCTGCCGTCGCTGAATGGATTGCGGGCATTCGAGGCCGCAGCGCGGCACTTGAGCTTCACGCAGGCGGCATCCGAGCTGAACGTCACGCAGACCGCGATCAGCCATCAGATCAAGCGGCTGGAAGAAGAGCTCGGGGTTCGCCTGTTCATCCGCCAGAACCGCTCGCTGACGCTGACGGCGGAAGCGCAGGACTATCTTCCCGGCATTCGTGCCGCCTTCAACGATCTGCGTCTTGCGACCGACCGTCTGCTGCGCAAGGACGACGACCGCGTGCTGACCGTCTCGACGCTGGCCTCGCTCGCCGCCAAATGGCTGCTGCCGCGGCTGACCGCGTTCCAGGAAGCCCATCCCGGCATCGACGTGCGCATCACCACCTCGACCAGCCTGGTCGATTTCCAGCGCGACAAGGTCGACGCCGCCATCCGCTATGGCCGCGGCCAATGGCAGGGCGTACGCGCCGACTGGCTGATGGCGGACGAACTGTTTCCGGTATGCAGTCCCGCGCTGCTCAAGGGCAACAAGCCGCTGAAATGCCCTGAAGACCTCAAGGATCATGTGCTGCTGCACACCAGCAACGCCAACAGCGACGATTGGCGGCTATGGCTGACGGCCGCCGGGCTGCCGGCGGATTTTTCAAGGCAGCCGGGCCTGACCTTCGACCTGATCTTCATGACCGTGCAAGCGGCGATCGACGGCCTCGGGGTCGCGATGGGCCGCACCGCCTATGTCGCGGAGGATATCGCCAGGGGACGCCTCGTCGTTCCCTTCAAGATGGCCTTCCCTGTCGATGCCGGCTTCTACCTCGTCTCGCCGGCGGGGCGTAACGATCAGCCAAAACTCTCGGCGTTCAGGCAATGGCTGCTCGGCTCCGTGCAGAACCACTCCTGAAATTATTCCGCGCCGCGCGATGCATCCGACATCGTCGCATGCGGCCATGCCGATTGCGAATACGGACCGCACGAGACGGGTGACGCGGCCGCTACATCAGGCTAGACAATCGCAACGGGCGGATGGATTTGCCTCGCCGAGCGCCGGCTGGAATTCCAGGCCAACAACGACAACAAGAGCGTATGGCCGATTTGAATCAGAAGTTCGATGTGCTGGTGATTGGCGGCGGCAACGCCGCGCTCTGCGCCGCGATCAGCGCGCGCCGCGCCGGCGCATCCGTGCTGGTGCTGGAAGGCGCGCCGAAATTCTATCGCGGCGGCAATACCCGCCACACCCGCAACATGCGCTGCGCGCACGACGCCGCGACCGAGATTCTCACCGGTCCCTATACCGAAGAGGAGTTCTGGGACGATCTGTTGCGCCTGACCGGCGGGCAGACCGACGAGGAACTCGCCAGGTTCATGATCCGGGAGTCCAAGGACATCCTGAACTGGATCGTCGAACAGGGAGTGCGATGGCAACCCTCGCTCGGCGGCACGCTGAGTCTCGGCCGCACCAATTCGTTCTTTCTCGGCGGCGGCCGCGCGATGCTGAACGCGCTCTATCTCACGGCGGAGAGGCTCGGCGTCGAGATCTTCTACGACGCCGAGGTCGTCGACCTCGAGATCGAGGACGGCATGTTTCTCGCGGCCAAGCTGAAGCAGCCGATCGGCGGCGCGAGCGAAATCCGCGCATCCGCACTGGTCGCGGCGGCCGGCGGCTTCGAGGCCAACATCGAATGGCTGAAGCAATATTGGGGCGAGGCGGCCGACAATTTCCTGATCCGCGGCACGCCCTA
>OEIU01001301.1_pt1 | contig 16656 bp, 13 predicted proteins | sample 1539221 | NCBI WGS metagenome assembly OEIU01 (sample SAMN03792071, study PRJEB22550) | activated sludge metagenome | feature: wastewater treatment plant; material: activated sludge; isolation source: Wastewater treatment plant of a petroleum refinery complex | place: Argentina: Zarate | collected...
GCCGGCGATCGCCTTCAGCAAGGTCGACTTGCCGCAGCCCGACGGGCCGAGCACGATGAACCGGTCGCCCCGGTGGACATCGAAGCTGACCTGCTGGGTGGCGCGGACGATGTGACTGGCGGTGCGGTACTCCAGCGTGACGTCGGTCACCTGGAGCTGCGTGCGCGTGTCGAGGGTGCTCATCGGCCCGGTGCTCATCGGTCGCTTCATTCAGTCGGCGGCGGCTGCGTGCGGATCATCGAAGAAGTAGTCACGAACGGAGCCGGGCTTGTTCTTGATCGCGCCGACGCGGTGCATGAAGTCGGCGAGCGCATAGGTGTTCTGCGGCGTCAGCTTGAACTGGACCTCGGGGTTGCGCAGGATCTTCAGCACCAGCGCCCGGTCGATCTTGCTGTTGCCGGCGCGGATGAAGGCGTCGACCGCCTGCTCGGGCTGCTCGCGGATGAACCGGGCGGCTTCTTCCAGCGCATCGAGGAACGCGCGGTAGGTCTTCGGGTTGTCGCGACGGAACTTCTCCGTCGCATACAGCACCGTCGCCGATGAAGGGCCACCCAGCACGTCGTACGAGTTCAGGATGATCCGGGCGTTCGGATTGCCGGCGAGCTCCTGGTCCTGGAACGGCGGATTGCCGAAGTGCGTGGTGATCTCGGTGCCGCCCTTGATGATCGCAGCGGTCGCGTCCGGATGAGGAACGGCCACCTGCAGACGGTCGAGCTTGTTGAACTGCGCATCGCCCCACAGCTTGGCCGACGCGAGCTGCAGATAGCGCGACTGCACCGACACGCCGACCGCCGGTACCGCGATCCGGTCACTGTCCGACAGGTCGGCGATGGTCCTGACCTTCGGATTGATGCTGATCAGGTAGTACGGGAAGTTGCCGAGCGAAGCGACGCCGCGGACGTTCTGCTTGCCGAGCGTGCGGTCCCACAAGGTCAGCAGCGGTCCGACGCCGGCGCCCGCGATGTCGATCGAGCCGGCCAGCAGCGCATCGTTGACCGCGGCGCCGCCCGAGAGCTGCGTCCACTCCACCTTGATGTCCACGCCGTGCTTGCGGCCCTGCTTCTCGATGAGCTGCTGATCCTGCGCGACGTTCAGCAGCAGATAGACGATGCCGAACTGCTGGGCGATCCGCAGCCGGCCTTCGGCCTGCGCGGCCTGCGAGAACGTCAGCGCGGCGAGCGACGCGGCGGTCAGCGCCAGCAGACGACGGCCGGCGAAGCGGCGGGACAGCGGGGCCTGGCGGGAGGAGGGTGCCTGGGATGGACGCGTCTCGGAGTGGTGCGGGCTTTGTGGGTCGGACATGTCGGTGTCGTCGAAGATGGGTTTGAAAAGAAGCTTTGGAGGGAGGATTCGGATGCTGGTGCAGGCCGGCGCTTCAGCACGGCGCTTCATGACGTGACGTCGGAGCGTGGTGCCGGGACGGAACGTCAGAACGGCGTATCGCCTTCTATCGTCGTCCGATACAGCTTGCGCGGCAGATGGTCGGGGCAGCCGGTGGCCAGATGGATCACCGAACGGTTGTCCCAGAGCACCAGGTCGTGCGGGCGCCAGCGATGGCGGTACAGATGCTCGTTGCGCACGCTGTGGGCGAAGAGTTCCTCGAGCAGTTTCTTGCTGAGCGTCTGCGGGACGTCGAGGATGCGCGTCGTGAAGTGCTCGTTGACGAACAGGGCCTTGCGGCGCGTCTCGGGATGGGTGCGCGCCACCGGATGCGCGACCGGCCTGACTTCGGTCACCTGCGCAGCGGTCAGATTCGGGCGCCAGGGGCTGCGCTGCTGGAGTTCCGCATAGCGCTTCAGATAGTGGTGTTCGGCGCGCCGGCCGTCGACCGCTTCGCGCAGGTGCCGGGGCAGCGTTTCCCACGCCGTGTGCATGTTGGCGAACAGCGTGTCGCCGCCTTCGGCAGGCAGCACCTGAGCATGCAGCAGCGTGCCCAGGCTCGGCCGCTCCTTGTACGAGAGATCGGAGTGCCAGAAGTGGCCGGCATCGCCCAGGCCGATCGGCTTGCCGTTCTCGGTCACGTTGGAGACGATCAGCACTTCCGGATGGCCCGGGAGCGCGAACTGCCGCAGCACGTGGGTCTGCAGCATGCCGAACCGCCGGCTGAACGCGATCTGGTCCGCCGGCGTCAGATGCTGGTCGCGGAACACCAGCACGTGATACTCGAGCCAGGCGGCATGGATGCGCTGGAAGTCCCCGGACGACAGTGGACGGGACAGGTCGATGCCGAGCACTTCGGCACCCAGCGCCTGGGACAGCGGGCGGATCCGGAAATCCTGGTCCGATAACCCGGCATGATCGGGTCGGTCCGCCGGTGCAGCGACCGTGGCGGTTTGCGGGAAGGTCATGATGGAACGGTGCGCGACGGACCGGCAGCCGGCCCTTGCCGGCCGCTGGAACGGCCCCTCGATGCAACCAGTCTAGGGGGCCGTCGTCAGCGTCCCAACCAACAAGAATTCATAAGGTTTCTCACGAGAAACCCGTCCCCCAGGGTGTCAGGTGCATATCAGGACTGCAGCGATGCCGTACGTGGGCCGATGCCATGCCCGCGTCGGTGCCGCACCCGCGCCGATGTCAGGCCCGCACGAGATTCAACGGCGGCCGCACCGGTCGCTGCACGCGCAGCAGCGGCTCCAGCGCCCGGTCCAGGCGCTCCGACAGCTCGTCGCCGGCCGAATAGCCGGCGTCGTGCGCGCGGATCTGCTGGTCGGTGGCGAACACGCCGTCCAGGATGTCGCGGGCGCCGAGCGACGCCAGCACCGGCTTCAGCGCATAGTCCAGCGCCAGCAGGTGACCCGGGCTGCCGCCGGTCACCAGCGGCAGCACCGTCTTGCCGCGCAGGCCGTCCTGCGGTAGCAGATCCAGGAAGACCTTCAGCAGCCCGCTGTAGGCGGCCTTGTAGATCGGCGTGGCGACGATCACCACGTCGGCCCGCGCCACCGCGGCCAGCGCCGCACGGATCGCCGGGTCATCGAAGCGCGCATGCAGCAGAGCCTCCGCCGGCAGCTCCCGCACCGCGATCGGAACGTAGTGCTGCACGCGCGTGGCCAGGCGTTCGCGTGCGGCATCGAGCAGCCAGCCCGAGCGCGACTGCAGGGAAGGGCTGCCGGAGATGCCGATCAGGTTCATGGCGAGGAGGCCTGCTGCACGAAGTGGAAGCGTGCAAGGTAGCGGCCACGCGCGCAGCCGGCCAGTGCGGCTTTCGTGATTGGATATGTCGGATGCGCATTTTGGTCGATCCCACCGCGAGTCGCTTGTTCAGCGAGTCACGTCCAGCGTCACGACGATGCTTTTCGTCACACCGGCAGCACCGCTGCCCGAGGTCGCCGTTACCGTGACCGGGAACGTGCCCGCGGGTGTTCCTGACGATCCGCTCACATTCACGGTGCCCGTCGAACCGGAACCTGACGGATTCGCTGCGCCGCCCGACGCGCTGCCATCGCCACCTCCGCCACCGCCGCCGCCCCCTCCGCCGCCGCAGCCGGCCACGAGCGCTCCGACCAGCACCAGCGCGAGCAGCACCGGCAGCGCATCGCCGCGCCGGCGCCTGCCCGCCAGCCAGCCGCATGCGAGGAAGAGGCCGGCTCCGAGTGTCGCCGGGGCACTGCCCGCCAGCCGCCAGTCATGCTGCGGGTCCGGCGCCTGCGCGCTCGCCGCACCGCTCGTGCCGATGGTCAGCGTGGTGCTGGCCGCACCGCCCGACACCGTCACCTGCTGCGGCGAGAAGGTGCAGGTCGCGCCGGCGGGCAGGTTGCTGCAGGCGAACGACACCTGGCCGGTGAAGCCTCCAGACGGCGAGACGGTCACCGTGGTCGATGCCGACTGGCCGGCCGCCACGCTCAGCGAGCTCGAGGCCGCCGCGATCGCATAGCGGGCACCGCCCGAGGCCCCGCCGGCCTGAACGGGATCGCATGCCGACGTGATCTCCGGCCCGCACCACTGCAGCGTGTACGGCTGCTGCTCCTGCACCACGCCGTTGACCGTACGCTGCATCATCCCGGAGATGTACTGGCCGTCCGGGGAGATGCCGGTGACCGACAGCAGGTCGAAGCCGGCCAATGGGTTTCCAGCCGGCAGCTCCGACAGCAGTTTCATGCCGCCGGCGGCGGTCCAGTAGAACGCCCGGGTCGTGCTGCCGTGGATGAAACCGCCGCCGGCCTGACTGTTCGACGCCGGCGAGGACGGTATCAGCATGCCGACCACGATGGACCCGGTGTCGTTGGTCGCGATGGCCACCGACGACTCGAAGCCCGGCAGCACGCCGAGGTCGCGCAGGCCCTCGGCCGCCGTCCAGCGGAACGCCCGGTCGCGGTTGACGTTGCCGAGCGGCACGCCGGACTTGCCCACCACCGTCTGGCCATCGGCGCTGACCGCGGTGGCCACCGAATGCCAGTTCGGGAGGATCGAGCCGAGCGACACCATGCCGCCGGCGGCCGTCCAGCGGAAGGCCTGGCGCACGGTGCCGCTGAAGCCGCCGGGGAAGTCGCTTTCGCCGACGATCGTGGCGCCGTCGCCGCTGACGCCGAACGCCCGCGAGAAGCCGCCCGGACCGATGCCCGAGCCCAGGTCCACCATGCCGGTGGCGGCGCTCCAGCGGAATGCGTGCCAGGTGGCGCCGCCCACGGTGTCGGAGTAGCCGACGATGGTCGTGCCGTTGTCGCTGACATCGGTGGCGAACGAGGACCGGTTCGCGTTGTTGGCCGGGTCCAGCGTCCCGATGTCGATCGGATCCGCGCCGCCCAGGCTGTAGAACGCGTGATAGGGCGTGAACGCGCCGTTGTCGTAGAACCCGACCACGACCCCGCCGGTGCGGCTCAGGTTGACGGCCTGGCCGTTGGCGTCATCCGGTACGGGGGCCTTGACGCTGCGACCGGTCCGCCCGGCGAGGCGGCGCCCGATGCTGACCAGCGATCCGGGCACCAGCGCGTCGCCGTCCATCAGCCAGGTGATCGGGTCGACCGTAAAGGACAGGACGCCGCGGCGGACCAGATACCCGATGTAGCGCCGATACCCGCCCTCGAAGACCGAACGGCCGCTCACGTAGGTCAGCCCCTCGTCGGTGCTGATCAGGAACTGCGTGCTGAGCATGCCATGGGCGCCCGGCGAACTGCTCTGCAGCATCACCGACTCCGCATGCGCCGCCCTGGGCAGCACCAGGGCCATAAGCACCAGCAGCGCAGCGAACCAGATTCCGAGACCCGGCATGCAAGCGGTGGACTGCTTCATCGCCCCCTCCAACCTCGAACGGTTGAAGGAAATGCTACGGGGCGAGACGCACGATCGCTACCCCCACCTTCTTGTGGGTAGCCCGAGCCCGCCGGCCGCGGCGCTTCATCGCGACGGCTTCGATGCCGGCGGCCTGATCGCGGCCGCGGGCGATGGTCAGTCCAGCTCGAACCCCTGCCTGCGCACCGATGCGATCAATCCGTGGCGGCCCGAAATGCTTTCGGCGCCGCGTACGCGGGCGCTGGCCTGGCGCGACCAGGGCTGCTCGGTCATCTTCTGGGCGCGCTGGAAGCGCTGCATCACTTCGTCGTAGTCGGCCACCGCCTCGACCTCGCGCGCCGCGGCGGGGTCGTAGCGTTCGCGGTGCAGCACCACCGAGGGGGCGAGCCGCGGCTTCACGTCGGCCGGGCGCGCCGGATCGGGATGACCCACGCACAGGCCGAACAGCGCGAAGGTCCGAGGCGGAAGCTGCAGCTCCTCGGCCACCTGCTCCGGATGGTTGCGCATCGCACCGATGTACACGGTGCCCAGCCCGAGCGACTCGGCGGCCAGCGCCGCGTTCTGCGCAGCCAGCGCCGCATCGATCGCCGCCACCAGGAACATCTCGAAGAAGCGGTTGGCGCCCGGCTCCTCGTCGCGCCGCCGGGCGACCCGGTCGAGCCGCGACAGGTCGGCCAGCCAGACCAGGAACAGCGGCACCCGCGCCACGTGCGCCTGGTCGTTGGCCAGCTTCGCCAGCCGCGCCCGGCGCGCCGGGTCTTCGACGGCGATGACGCTCCAGGCCTGCAGGTTCGACGAGGTGGCCGCGGACTGGGCGGCCGCCACCAGCAGATCGAGCGTCCCCGCCGGCAGCGGGGCGTCCAGGAACGCGCGCACCGAGCGATGCGCGAGCATCCGTTCGATCACCGCGTTGGGCATTGCGGCCGGCAGTTGGGAGGACGGGTGGGCGGACAGATGGGAGGACAGGCGGGCCGACAGGCCGAGATCCTGGCCGTAGCGGTCGATCAGCGGATCGGGGCGGGTCATGGTTGGCGATGGAGTCGGACGGTGGACGGCGGGCCGTGGACGAAGGAGGGTAACCGATCGCCGTCCGCGCTGCAGCGCGTCACTCCGCCGCCGAATCCTCCGGGCATCGCCCGACGTCCGAGATGGCCTGCGTGATCTGGCTGCCGGGCGGCACGCTGCGGGTGAGCCAGACGTTGCCGCCGATCGTCGAGCCCTTGCCGATCGTCACGCGGCCGAGGATCGTCGCGCCCGCGTACACGATCACGTCGTCCTCGAGGATAGGGTGGCGCGGCACGCCCTTGCGCAGGTGGCCGTTGCCGTCGGACTCGAAGCGCTTGGCGCCCAGGGTGACCGCCTGATACAGCCGCACCCGGTCGCCGATGATCGTGGTCTCGCCGATCACGACGCCGGTGCCGTGGTCGATGAAGAAGCCGCTGCCGATCGTAGCGCCCGGATGGATGTCGATGCCGGTCTGCGCATGCGAATGCTCGGCGACGATGCGCGCCAGCAGCGGCAGCTTGAGCAGATAGAGCTGATTGGCGATCCGGTGATGGATGATCGCGTGCACGCCGGGATAGCACAGCAGCACCTCGTCGACGCTGCCGGCCGCCGGGTCGCCGTGGTAGGCGGCCAGCACGTCGACGTCGAGCTGTTCGCGCAGCGCCGGCAGCTTCGCGGCGAACGTGCGCACCCGCTCGGTGGCCTCGCGCTCGATCGCCGCGTCGTCGCGGCCACCGTGCCGCGTCTGGTAGCGCAACTCCAGCCGCACCTGCGCGCGCAGCGCATGCAGCACCGTCGACAGCGTGTTGCCGATGTAGTAGTCCTCGGCTTCCTGGCGCAGGTCAACCGGGCCCAGGCGCATCGGGAACAGCGCACCGCGCAGGCCGTCGAGGATCGTCGCCAGCGCCTCGCGCGACGGCAGCTCGCGGCCGCCGGGGTCGTTGGTGCGCTGGTTCGCGTCGCGCCAGCGGTTGCGCGCCTGCTTCAGACCCGCCAGGATCGGTTGCAGATCGAATTCGTCGCCCGCCTTCATCGGAGGTTCCGCCATCACATCACCGCGCCGAGCTGCCACGGCACGAACTCGTCGTTGCCGATGCCCAGCGCCTCGCTTTTGCTCGGTTCGCCGCTGGCGATCCGCAGGATCAGCTCGAAGATCTCCTCGCCCTTCTGCGCGACGCTGACCGTGCCGTCGACGATCTCGCCGCAGTTGATGTCCATGTCCTCGATCATCCGTTCGTACATCGGCGTGTTGGTGGCGAGCTTGATCGACGGCGACGGCTTGCAGCCGTAGACCGAGCCGCGGCCGGTCGTGAAGCAGATCAGGTTCGCGCCGCCGGCCACCTGGCCGGTCGCCGATACCGGGTCGTAGCCCGGCGTGTCCATGAAGACGAAGCCCTTCGTGGTCACCGGATCGGCGTACTCGAACACGTCCATCAGGTTGGTCGTGCCGCCCTTGGCCACCGCGCCCAGCGATTTCTCGAGGATCGTCGTCAGTCCTCCGGCCTTGTTGCCGGGCGACGGGTTGTTGTCCATGCTGCCTTCGTTGCGGGCGGTGTAGTCCTCCCACCAGCGGATGCGGCGGATCAGCTTGTCGGCCACCGCCTGCGACACCGCGCGGCGGGTCAGCAGATGCTCGGCGCCGTAGATCTCGGGCGTCTCCGACAGGATCACGGTGCCGCCGTGCGCGACCAGGATGTCGCAGGCGGCGCCCAGCGCCGGGTTCGCGGTGATGCCGGAATAGCCGTCGGAGCCGCCGCACTGCAGGCCGATCGTGATGTGGCTGGCCGGTACCTCGCTGCGCGTGGCCTCGTTCGCCTGCGGCAGCATCTGCCTGACCGCGGCGATGCCGGCCTCGACCGTCTTGCGGGTGCCGCCGCTCGCCTGGATGATCAGCGGCCGCAGCTTGGCGCTCTCGGCGAGGTGCTCGGCCATGAACAGCGAGTCCATCTGATTGGCCTCGCAGCCCAGGCCGATGATGACGACGCCGGCGAAGTTCGGATGACGGCAGTAGCCGGCGATCGTCTTGCGCAGCACGTCGATGCCCTGGCCGGTGGTGGCCTGGCCGCAGCCCGACGAATGGGTGATCGGCACGACGCCGTCGACGTTGGGGAACTGCTTCAGCACCTCGGGCGTGAAATGCGCGGCGACGTACTTCGATACCGACGCCGAACAGTTGACCGTCGACACGACGCCGACGTAGTTGCGCGTCGCGACGCGGCCGTCGGCGCGCACGAAGCCGCGGAAGGTGGCCGGCTTCGCGGGAGTCTTCGTCGGCTTCAGATCGACGCCGACCTGGTAGTCGCGCTCGAACATCTCGAACGTCAGGTTGTGGGTGTGCACATGGCAACCGGCGCCGATGTCGCGGGTCGCGAAGCCGATGATCTGGTCGTAGCGCTTGACCGGCTGCCCCTTGGCGATCGCCCGCACCGCCAGCTTGTGGCCGGCCGGAATCGCGTCGACGCAGGTGACCGCCTCGGCCTCGACGCGGGTGCCGGCCGACAGCGGCCTGGCGGCGATCACCACGTCGTCGTTGGGGTTCAGGCGCAGCGTCGGGCGGCGGATCAGCGAAACGACGTTGGACATGGGGAGACTCCGTAATGGCGCCCGTGCGCCGGATCGGACTCCGGCCGGCGGATCATTATCGCGCGAAGTCGGCGGACGCGCGGGCGGCGCTCCGGAAGCTGCCTCACCGTCCGGCAGCCACGCTGGCCGCCGGCGGAACGGAGGTCACTTCAGCACATCGGGCAGCCAGGTCGTGATCTCCGGCACGTAGGTGATCAGGATCAGCGACAGGAACAGCGGCACCAGCCACGGCAGGATCGCCATCGTCGTGCGCTCGACCGACAGGTTGGCGATGCGGGCGAGCACGAACAGCACCATGCCGAGCGGCGGATGCAGCAGCCCGATCATCAGGTTCAGGGTCATGATCAGCCCGAAATGCACCGGGTCGATGCCGAGCTTCAGCACGATCGGCATCAGGATCGGCACCAGGATCGTGATCGCGGCGATCGTGTCCAGGAAGCAGCCGACGAACAGCATCAGCAGGTTCGCCAGCAGCAGGAACACCCACTTGTTCGTCGTGAACCCGAGGATCGCCTCGGTCAGGAACTCGGCGGTCTGGGTGACCGTCAGCAGCCACGCGAAGATCGACGCCGAGGCGACGATGAACAGCACCGACGCGGTGGTCTCGATCGTGTCGAACGTCGCCTTGGCCAGCAGCTTCAAGGTCATCGTCCGGTAGCGCACCAGCCCGAGGAAAAGCGACCACAGCACCGCGGAGACCGCCGCCTCGGTGGGGGTGAACCAGCCCATCGTCATGCAGCCGATCAGCAGCACCGGCGCCATCAGCGCCATCACCGCCGAGAAGTCGAAGTACCAGTCGAGCGCCAGCAGGATCACCAGCGCGACCAGCGCCGCCCAGTTCGCCGACAGGCCGGCCAGCGTCATCGCCCACACCGCGAACGGGAACGCCAGCACGACCAGGATCTCGATCGTCGCCAGCAGGAGCTGCCGGCCCGAGAACTTGACGTCGGAGCCCCAGCCGTTGCGGTGCGCGATGTAGGCGACCGTCAGCATCATGACCGCCGTCATCACGAGACCGGGCAGGATGCCGCCGATGAACAGCGCGCCGATCGACACGTTGGCCATCATGCCGTAGATCACGAACGGCAGCGACGGCGGAATGATCGGCCCGAGCGTCGCCGACGCGGCGGTGACGCCGACCGAGAACTCCTTCGGATAACCGTGGTCGGTCATCGCCTTGATCTCGATCGTGCCCAGGCCCGCCGCATCGGCGATCGCGGTGCCCGACATGCCCGAGAAGATCACCGAGCCGACGATGTTGACGTGGCCGAGGCCGCCCTTCATCCAGCCGACCAGCGCGACCGCGAAGTTGTAGATCCGCCGGGTGATGCCGGCGATGTTCATCAGGTTGCCGGCCAGGATGAAGAACGGCACCGCCAGCAGCGGAAAGCTGTCGACGCCGGAGATCATCCGGTGCACGACGACGAAGTCGGGCACGGTGCTGGCGGTCATCACGTACAGCAGCGAGGCGCCCGCCATCGCGAACGCCACCGGCACGCCGAGCACCATCAGCAGCAGGAAGCCGCCCATCAGGGTCAACATGTCAGGGGTTCTCCGACTGCAGGGATGCCGGGTTCTCGAGAAGCGACGTGCCCTCGCGCAGATGCCGGATCGCCAGCACCACCGCACGCAGCAGCATGAAGCCGAAGCCCACCATCACGAAGCCATAGATGATCGACAGCGGCCAGTCGATCATCGTCATCGGCTGGTGGCCGACCCGCTGCAGCACCAGCCAGGTCAGATACAGCGCATAGCCGAGGAACGCGATGCGGAACAGGTCGACGAAGGTGGCCAGCGCCCGGGCCGCGAGGCGCGGCAGATAGCGGTACAGCAGGTCGACGTGGATGTGCCGGTCCAGCCGCACGCACATCGACGCGCCGATGAACACGACGAAGATCAGCAGATAGCGGGCGATCTCCTCGGTCCACGACGCCGAGTCGTTCAGCGCGTAGCGGGTGAAGAACTGCAGGAACACGACGCCGGACAGCAGCCAGAACAGCCCCAGCGCCAGCCAGTCCTCGATCGCGTAGACCGACAAGTCGGCATCGGGCAGTTCGTCCTCGAAGCTGGCGGCCAGCGCCTCGACCGATTCCTCGGGCGCGTGGTGGTTGCCGGTGTCCGGCGCCGGATTGCCGTTCATTGCGGCCGGCTCACTTCAGCGCCTGGATCTTTTCCCAATCCGACTTGTTGTAGCCCAGCGATTCGGGGGTCTGCGCCTTCAGGATCGCCTGCCGGATCGATTCGCGATCGACCTCGGCGACGTTGACGCCCTTCTTGCGGAACTCGGCGACCAGCTCGCCCTCGCGCTTCTTGATGTCGGCGGTGCCGCGGGCGGCGGCTTCCTGCATCACGTCGACGAACAGCTTCTTCTCGGCGTCGGTCAGCTTGCTCCATACGTGCGGGGCCACCTGCGTGGTCACCGAGTCGACGATGTGGCCGGTCAGCAGGATGTGTTTCTGCACCTCGTAGAACTTCTTCGCCTCGATCGTCGTCAGCGGGTTCTCCTGCGCGTCGACGGTGGCGTTCTGCAGCGCCAGATAGACCTCGGCGAACGCGATCGGCGTCGGGTTGGCGCCGCAGGCCTTCGGCATCGCCAGGTAGGCCGGAGCGTCGGGCACGCGGATCTTCAGCCCCTTCATGCCGGCGCAGTTGGTGAACGGCTTGTTGGTCGTCGTGTGGCGGGTGCCGTAATAGGTGACGGCGGTCGCCTGGATGCCGGTCTTCTGCCGGTACTGTTCGGCCAGGTTCTGGAACACCGGGCTCTTCGCGAAGGCCAGCAGGTGGTCGGCATCGCGGAACACGTAGGGGTAGTAGCCGACGCCGATCGCCGGCAGCGAGCGGGTGGCGAACGACAGGCCCGAGATGATGATGTCGACGGTACCGAGCTGCAGGCCCTGGTTGATGTCGCTTTCCTTGCCGAGCTGCGAGGCCGGGTACACCGTGATGTCGAACTTGCCGTTGCTGCGCTTCTTGATCTCCTCGGCGGCCCACACCGACTGGGTATGGAACGGCTCGGCGGGCTCGTAGACGTGCGCCCACTTGAGCTTGGTCTGTGCGGAGGCACCGGCGGCCGGCAGCAGTGCAGCGGCTATCGTGGCGGCGAGCGCCAGCGTCGAACGGATCGTGAGCATCGAATCTCCTCGTTTATGGGTGTCAGGCAGTCGTCCGAAGCGCTACGGATGAGCGCCGGCGCTTCGGCGTGCAGGATCGATCCGCTCTGGAGCCCCTTTCCAGGCGGCTTGTATACTAGTATTCAAGGGTCGCCCGCGGCGATCCGTGATTCCCCTACGGATGTTGCCGCTGATCCTCGTGAAGCAGTACGTCAGGCCCCTCCTCCGATGACGGCCGGCCGTTCGTCGAGTGATCCGGCGGGGGCGCCGGCTGCGGGTGGTGCGGTTCCGGCGGGTGCTGCCGGGGGCGGCGGCTCCGCAGCGGCACGCAGCTCGCTGGCGGTGCTGCGCGAGCTCGCGCCGTTCATGCGGCCCTATCGCGGCCGGGTCGTCGCCGCCACCGTTGCGCTGCTGGTGGCCGCGATGGCGACGCTGGTCACGCCGATCGCGTTCCGCCAGATGATCGACCTGGGGTTCGGGTTCGCCGCCGGCACCGTCACGCGCAGCACCGCCCACGTCGACTACTGGTTCCTCGCGCTGTTCGGGGTGTCGGTGGTGCTGGCGATCGGTACCGCGGTGCGCTTCTATTTCGTGTCGTGGCTCGGCGAGCGGGTGACCGCCGATCTGCGCAGCGCCGTCTACGGCCACGTGCTGAAGCAGGATCCGACGTTCTTCGAGACCCTGAAATCCGGCGAGGTGCTGTCGCGGCTCACCGCCGACACCACGCTGATCCAGACCCTGGTCGGCACCAGCGTGTCGATGGGGCTGCGCAACTCGCTGCTGTTCGTCGGCAGCCTGGCGATGATGATGGTCACCAGCCCCCGGCTGGCGGCGCTGATCGTCGGCCTGATCCTGCTGGTGGTGCTGCCGATCGTCATGTTCGGCCGCCGGGTGCGGAAGCTGTCCCGCGCGAGCCAGGACCGGATCGCCGACGCGAGCGCGCTGGCCGGCGAGCGGCTGAACGCGATCCAGACGGTGCAGGCCTACGCCCGCGAATCGTTCGAGGCCGAGCACTTCCGCGCGTCCGCGGAACAGGCGTTCGGCGCCGCGATCCGCCGCACCCGCGCCCGCTCGATCCTGACCGCGATGGCGATCGTGCTGGTGTTCGGCGCGATCGTCTTCGTGCTGTGGCTGGGCGCGCAGGCGGTGATGGCCGGCACGATGACGGCGGGCACCTTGACGCAGTTCATCCTGTACGCGGCGATGGCCGCCGGCGCCGTCGGCGCGCTGTCCGAGGTGCTGGGCGACGTGCAGCGTGCGGCCGGCGCGCTCGAACGGCTGCTGGAGCTGCTGTCGGCCAAGCCGGCGATCGGGGTGCAGGCGGCGTTCGTGGAGCCGGCGGCATCGGCCGCTGCGGGGGCATCGGCGGCAACAGCCGGGCTGGCCGTGCCGGGCGGCTCGGTGCGGCCGGGCGCGGTGGGGGCTCCGGATGCGGCGGGGGCTCCGGGTGCGGCGGTGATGCCGGGTGGGGCGGTGATGTCGTCCGCGGCGCCGATGCCGGGCGTTGCCGTCCTGTCGCGCCCCGGTGCCGCGCTGCGGCTGTCGCACGTGACGTTCCACTATCCGTCGCGGCCGGCCGACGCGGCGCTGCATGACGTGTCGCTGGACGTCGAGCCCGGCGAGACGGTGGCGATCGTCGGCCCGTCGGGCGCAGGCAAGACCACGCTGTTCCAGCTCATCCTGCGCTTCTTCGACCCGCGGTCCGGCTCGCTGACGTTGGACGGCCGCGACCTGCGCGGCATCGAGCCGGCGCGGCTCAGGGAGACGATCGGCATCGTCGCCCAGGACAACACGGTGTTCTCGGCCGATGCGATGGAGAACATCCGCTACGGCCGCCTCGATGCGACCGACGACGAGGTGGTCGCCGCCGCCCGCGCCGCCTATGCGCACGAGTTCCTCGAACAGCTTCCGCAGGGCTACCGCACCGACCTCGGCGAACGCGGCGTGCGCCTGTCGGGCGGTCAGCGCCAGCGGATCGCGATCGCCCGCGCGCTGCTGAAGAATCCGCCGCTGCTGCTGCTCGACGAAGCCACCAGCGCGCTCGACGCCGAGAGCGAACGCTGGGTGCAGCAGGCGCTGGAATCGGCGATGCGCGGCCGCACGACATTGGTGATCGCGCACCGGCTGTCGACCGTCGTGCATGCGGACCGGATCGTCGTGCTCGAAGCCGGCGAGATCGTCGAGCAAGGAACGCACGCCGAACTGGTCGCCCGCGGCGGGCTCTATGCGCGGCTTGCGCGGATGCAGTTCGGGGCGGGAGCGGTTGCACGGTGAGGCGGCCAGCGCACGAACCCGACCGGCAGCGGCGCCGGCCGGTAGCCGGCCGGCGGCTGACCGACTCAGAAAGGGATTTCTACGCGCCGTACATTCGCGCGAGCGCCCTGGACGTCGCGGTGGTGTTCGACGGCAAGGTGCCGCTGTGGCTGAGGCCCGACATGGACGCCATCACGCTCGGCAACCGGATCTACCTTCGTCCCGGCGTCTACGCGCCGGATACCGCATACGGGGTAGAGATCCTCGGGCATGAACTCGCGCACGTCGTGCAGTACCAGAACGGGATGACCTATGCCCGCTATCTGTGGGAGTCGCGTCGCGGCTACCGGGACAACCGGTACGAGGTGGAGGCGTACGCGATCGGTGCGCGGATGCGGGCGGATTTCCTGCGGCGGCTGACGGCGGCAGCCCCTCGGGAGGCTGCGGAAGTGGTTGTCCGGCGAGGGGGGAAAGAGTAAGTTGTCGCGGCTGGTGAAAGGACCGTCGATGCGAACTCTGATCCGTTCCGCGGCCGTGATGCTGGGGCTGCTGGTCACCGCGATGCCTCCCCCCGCCCGCGCCCAGGCGGGGGGCGCGCCACCGATCCAGATCGTCCAGGGCCGCAACTTCACCTATGCGCTGCCGGCCGGCTGGCGCACGGTAGAGGAAGGCAACCATGCGCTGGTGCTGCAGAGCGCCGACCAGGGTGTCGGCATCATCGTCTTCGGCACCAGCGGCTACCAGCAGGGCCTGTCGCCGTTCCAGTATGCGCAGCATGTGATCTCGCAGCGGATGAAGCTCGCGCCCGATGCGCGGGTGTTCGAACCGTCATCGATCCAGCCGTTCCCCGGCTACACCTCGGCGGCGGTGATGAACGTGACGATGACCGGCGTCACGCCGCAGGGCCGCTTCCCGGTCGTCGGGATGGCGATCAGCAACGTGGTGTCTGTCTACGGCCGCTCCGACGCATTCGTCACGCTGATGCTGGCGCGGGCGACACACTGGCCGGCCGTCCGCGGCTGGCTGCCGCAGGTGGCGATGCAGGCGCTGAACACCGGCCCGAATCCGTTCGGCCGCACCGGGATGTCGGCGACGATCCAGCGGAACACGCAGCAGGAGGGCCAAGCCTACCGGCAGTATCTGCAGTGGTCCCAGCAGAACTGGGCGGGCGTGGTGGCCCAGCGCGCGCAGTCGCTGGACCGGCAGGCGCAGGCCGTCGGCGAGAATCTCACCGGGCAGTACTGGACCCGCAATCCCTACACCGGCAATCCGGAACGCTATTCGACGACACCCGCGGCGACCTGGGTCAGCCGGGACGGCCGGGTCGTCGAGTCGGCGAACTCGACGTTCGATCCACGCACGCCCACCGACAACGACTGGCGGCGCGTGCAGCGCTGAGCGCTGGCGGAGACGGCGCCCGGCGGTCGCTCAGCCTCCAGGGGCGGCCGGCGACGTCACATGCACGGCCGGCCGCCGGCCGTCGTTCCAGCGCCCGCCGAGCGCACGCTCGATCTGGGCTGCGAGCTGCAGCAGCAGGCCGTCGTTCGCCTGCTTCGCCTGGGCCTGGATGCCGAACGGCAAGCCGTTCGGCTGCCGCCCCATCGGCAGCGAGATCGCCGGGATGCCGCACAGGTTCGCGAGCGGCGTGTAGGCGAAGAAGCGCCACAGGTTCTCGAACCAGTCGAGCACCGACGGGTTGTCGGAAAGCGTCAGGTATTCGGTCGTGCCGAGCGGCGGCGTCGGCTTCGCGGTGATCGGCGTGAGGATGATGTCCCAGTCCTCGAAGAACGCGCCGAAGGCACGGGCGGTGGTGTTGAACACCGCCTGCATCCGGTAGCGTTCGCGATAGGCGAGATCCTTGCCGGCTTCCCAGATGCGGATGTTCATCGGCTCGATGCGGTCTTCCGGCGGCCGCTCGAGTCCGCGCGCCGCCAGCAGACCGTCGATGACCTGCGCGAAGTTGCTGATGTAGCACAGGGTCTGGGCCGCGAAGGCGGCGCGCAGGTCGGCCTGCGGCAGCGCCCAGTCGACGTGGTGGCCCAGCCCTTCGAGGAAGCGGCCGGCCTTCTCCAGTTCGGCCAGTATTGCCGGCTCGGCCCGGTAGTCGCCCCACTCGTGCGATAGCGCGATCCGCAGCCGGCCCGGGTCGCGGCGGATCAGCTCGCCATAAGGCTCGGCCGGTGTCCAGAACGGCATGAACTCGCCGGGTGCGCCGCCGCGGCAGTGGTCGACGAAGGCGGCGGTGTCGCGCACGGTGCGGCTCTGGCATCCCTGGATCGACACATAGCCGCTGATGTCCGACAGGTTCGGTGCGATCGAGAACACGCCGCGCGACACCTTCAGGCCGATGTTGCCGTTGAAGCCGGCCGGAATACGGATCGAGCCGCCGCCATCGGTCGCATGCGACAGCGGCAGGGCGCCGGCCGCGACCACGGCCGCGCAGCCGGCCGACGAGCCGCAGGTCGGAAACGCGATGTTC
>OEIU01001302.1_pt1 | contig 16655 bp, 13 predicted proteins | sample 1539221 | NCBI WGS metagenome assembly OEIU01 (sample SAMN03792071, study PRJEB22550) | activated sludge metagenome | feature: wastewater treatment plant; material: activated sludge; isolation source: Wastewater treatment plant of a petroleum refinery complex | place: Argentina: Zarate | collected...
CGGGCAGCATCTTCACCGTCAATCCGCACATGTACGCGAAGATGCCGTTCGACGCGAAGAAGGACTTCATCGCCGTGACGAACGTGGCGAGCGGACCGCAGGTCGTGACGGTCAATCCGTCGATTCCGGCCAAGACGCTGAAGGAATTCATCGCCTATGCGAAGAGCCAACCCGGCAAGCTGAACTTCGGTTCGGCTGGCATCGGCAGCCAGGTGCACATGGCGGGCGAGAGCTTCGTCGACGCAGCCGGCATCGACCTCGTCCACATCCCATATAAGGGCGAGGCCGCTTCGTACCCCGACCTCGTGACGGGCGCGCTGCAGCTGGTAGTCGGCAACATCGCCGCGGTGGCGCCCTATGTGAACAACGGCCGCCTGCGCGCGCTGGCGGTGACGAGCAAGACACGCTCGCCATTGCTGCCGAACGTGCCGACGGTCGCCGAGAGCGGGCTGCCCGGCTTCGAAAACACCGGCTGGTTCGGGTTCATGGTGCCTGCCGGCACGCCCAAGGCCATCGTCGACAAGATCCATCGCGACACCGTCAAGGCGCTGCAGAGCACCGAAATGAAGGCGCGGCTGTTCGTGGCCGGCATGAGTCCGGTGGGCAACTCGCCCGCGGAGTTCGCTGCGGCGATCGACAAGGAGTCGGCGTACTGGGCGAAGGTGGTCGAGCGCCGCAAGCTCAAGGCCAACTGAACGAGGTCCGCTGAGTTGAAGATCGATCTGTCCGCGGTCGAAGACGCCGCCAGGGAACTCTACATCCGGGCGCTGAAGATCCTTCCGCCGGACATCAAGGACGGTTTCGCGCGCCTGTCGGCGGGCGAAACCGACCGCACCGCGCAGGGCGTGCTGGCCACCATGGTGACCAACATCAGGGTGGCCGAGGACACCGGCAACCTGCTCTGCCAGGACACCGGCATCCCGATCTACAACGTGGTGATCGGCAGCGGCGTCGAGGTCGACGGCCACGCGCTGAAGCAGGCGATCCGCAAGGGATGCGAGCGTGCGACGCGCGAGCATCCGTTGCGGTCGTCGGTCGTGCACCCGCTCACGCGCCGCAACGAGCACACCTCGTGCGGCATCGAGGTGCCGGTGATCCACGTCGATTTCAGCGACCGCCGCGACACGCTGTCGATCGAGATGGTGCCCAAGGGCAGTGGCTCCGAGAACAACTCGTTCCTGAAGATGGCGATTCCCGCCGAAGGGGTCGACGCGATCAAGACCTTCGTCGTCGACTGCGTGATCGCGGCAGGGGGCAAGACCTGCCCGCCGACGATCGTCGGGGTCGGCATCGGCGGCACGTCCGACCTGTGCGTGGCGCTGGCCAAGCGCGCGGCCACGCGCGAGCTCGGCAGCCGCTGCAGCGACCCGGAAGGCGCGAAGATCGAGGAGCAATTGAGCGCGGCGGTCAACCGCCTCGGCGTGGGGCCGCAGGGCCTGGGCGGCGACTCGACGGCCTTCGCGGTGCACGTCGAACTCGCCGCGACGCACATCACGATGAACCCGGTCGCGGTGAACATGCAGTGCCATTCGGCGCGACGCGCGACCGCGACGTTCGGGCCCGCCGGCGTCACGTTCGGATTCTGAGCATGGCCCACTACGAGCTGAAGACGCCGGTGACCGAAGAGCAGGTCCGGCAGCTGCGCGTCGACGATACGGTGACGCTGCAGCAGACGCTGTTCGGCATCCGCGACGCGACGCAGATCGCGATGTTCGACCGCGGGCGCACGACCCGCTTCGACCTGCGCGGCCACGCGGTGATCCACACGGCGCCCAACGTGAAGAAGGTCGAGCCGAGCGCCGGGCATCCGGTCGGCTACGCGCCCGTGTGCATCGGCACGACGACGTCCGACCGGATGGAGCGCTTCACGCGCCCGCTGATGCAGAGGAACGGCGTTCGCATCATCATCGGAAAGGGCGGATTGCGCGCCGATTCGCTCGCGGCGTTCCGCGAGTTGGGCGGCGTCTATCTCGCGATCGTCGGCGGCACCGCGGCGCTCGAGACCACGTGGATCGAGAGCATCGAGGACGTCGACCTCGACGACCTCAACCCCGAGTCGCTCTGGAAGTTCCGCATCCGCGACTTCGGGCCGCTGCTGGTGGCGATGGACAGCCACGGCGGCAGCCTCTACGACGTCGTGCGGCACGACGTCGACGCGCGCCGCGCGCAGGTGCTCGCCAGCCTGGGAGTGCAGTCGCGGTGACGCTGCGCAGGCTGCAGACCGACATCCTCATCCTCGGCTCGGGTGGCGCCGGCCTGTTCGCGGCCCTGCATGCGCACCAGGCCAATCCGGCGCTGTCGATCACCGTCGCGGTGAAGGGCTTGCTCGGCAAGAGCGGCTGCACGCGCATGGTCCAGGGCGGCTACAACGTGGCGCTCGCCGAAGGCGACTCGGTCGAGCGCCACTTCATGGACACGATCGAGGGCAGCAAGTGGCTGTCCAACCAGGAGCTCGCCTGGACGCTGGTCACCGGGGCGGTCGAGCGCATCCACGAACTCGAGAACGAGCTCGGATGCTTCTTCGATCGCAATCCGGACGGCACGGTCCACCAGAAGGCGTTCGCCGGCCAGACCTTCGACCGCACGGTGCACAAGGGCGACCTGACCGGCATCGAGATCATCAACCGGCTCGCCGAGCAGGTCTGGTCGCGCGGCATCGGCCGGCTCGAGGAGCATCGCGCGATCGAGCTGGTGCGCACCGCCGACGGGTCGGCGCTGGCGGGCGTGCTGATGATCGACATGCGCACCGGCGACTTCGTCTTCGTGCAGGCGAAGGCGGTGCTGCTCGCCACCGGCGGCGGGCCGACGATGTACAAGTACCACACGCCGTCGGGCGACAAGAGCTGCGACGGGCTGGCGATGGCGCTGCGCGCCGGGCTCGCGCTGCGCGACATGGAGATGGTGCAGTTCCACCCCACCGGCCTGCTCGCGGGGCCCGGCACGCGGATGACCGGAACGGTGCTCGAGGAAGGGCTGCGCGGCGCCGGCGGCCAGCTGCTGAACGGCGCGAAGGAGCGCTTCATGCAGCGCTACGACCCGCGTGCGGAGCGCGCGACGCGCGACATCGTCTCGCGCTCGATCTATTCGGAGATGCGCGCGGGCCGCACCTCGCCCAATGGCGGCGTCTACATCCAGATGCACCACCTCGGCCCCGACAACGTGCGCCGGATGTTCAAGGGGATGGTCGAGCGCTGCGCCGATTGCGGCTTCGACCTGGCCGGCGGGCTGGTCGAGGTCGTTCCGACCGCGCACTACATGATGGGCGGCGTGGTGTTCGATGCCGACTGCACGACACAGCTCCCGGGGCTGTTCGCGGCCGGCGAGGACACGGGCGGCGTGCACGGGGCGAATCGCCTGGGCGGCAACGGAGTGGCCAACTCGACCGTCTTCGGCGGCATCGCCGGAGAGAGCATGGCCGCGTGGGTCGGCGGGCATCCACGGCATCGCGAGCCCGACATGGCGGCGATCGGGCGCAGCATCGCCGAGCACGAGGTGCCGTTCTCGCTTCCGGCCGGAGACGTCGAAGCGATCCGCGAGGCGCTCTACGAGTGCATGTGGGACGACGTCGGCATCCTGCGCACCGCCGACGGCCTGCGGCGCGCCGCGACGCGGCTCGGCGAGCTCGACGCGCAGCTGTCGCGAACCGGGGTCGCCGATTCGGGGCGCGCGTTCAACCTGAGCTGGCACGACTGGCTGAACCTGCGCAGCCTGGTCTCGGTGAGCCGCGTCATCGCCGAAGCGGCGATCGCGCGCGAGGATTCGCGTGGCGCGCACTTCCGCGAAGACCATCCGGAGACCGGCGACCTCGAGCAATCGACCTACACGGTGGCGCGCTGGCGCGACGGCGCGGTGAGCATCGGCCGCGAGCCGGTGAATTTCACCCGGGTGCGGCCCGGACAGAGCCTGATCGCCGACGACGCGTCGGCCTGAACGATCATTCCAACGACCGGAGACCCACGGTGAGCACCACCAGGAAGACTGTGGCCGCGCTCGCGGCCTGCATCGCGATGGCGCTGGGCGCCGCGCCGGCCGGGGCGCAGACCTATCCGGAGCGCCCGATCACGCTGGTCGCGCCGTTCAGCGTCGGCGGCGACGCCGACCTGTCGGCGCGCAACCTCGCTGCGGCCGCGCAAAAGTACGTGTCGCAGCCGATCGTCGTCAGCAACCGCGCGGGCGCCGGCGGCGCGATCGGCTCGCAGCTGGTCAAGGAGGCGAAGCCCGACGGCTACACGCTGCTGCTCGCGCGCGTCGGCTCGCAGACGCTGCTTCCGGCGCTCAAGCCGAGCGTGCCGTACAAGTGGAGCGACTTCACGTTCCTCGGCCTGCTCGAGCGCAATCCGTTCGTCTGCGTCGTTCACGCCGACTCGCCGTACCGGACGCTCGGCGATCTCGTCGGCGCGCTGAAGGCGCAGCCCGGCAAGCTCAACTACAGCACCTCGGGGCCCGGGACGATCCTGAACTTCGGCCCGCAGCTGCTGTTCGACACGCTCGGGCTCGGCAAGGACGCGGCGACGCAGGTCGTCTACAAGGGCGGCGGCGACGCGGCGCTGGCCGTGCTGTCGCGCGAGGTCGACTTCAACTGCGCGAACCTCACTTCGGTGATCGGCAACATCAAGGCCGGCAAGCTGCGCGCGCTGATGACCACGACGCCGGAGCGCTGGAAGGACATTCCCGACGTGCCGACGGTTCGCGAGCTGGGCTACCCGCAGCTCGAGGCGATCGTCGGCTGGAGCGCGCTGTACGGCCCGCCGGGAATGAGCGCCGAGCTCGTAGCGTACTGGGCCGACGTGCTCGCGAAGCTCGCGAAGGATCCCGCATGGGTCGCCGGCACCGAGCGCTTCGGCGGGATTCCCGGCGTGATGTCGCCTGCGGCCACCGCGAAGTTCGCGGCCGACCAGTTCGGGGTCTACGACCGGCTCGGCAAGCAGCTCGGCATCGAGCTGAAGTAGGCACCTCGATGGCAAGGATCTTCCGCGGCGCGGACGCGCTGGCGCGCGCGCTGCGCACGGCCGGCGTCGCACGCATCTTCACGCTGTCCGGCAACCACGTGATGCCGGTGTTCGACGCGACGATCGACGCCGGCATCTCGCTGCTGCACACGCGCCACGAGGCGGCGACGGTCCACATGGCCGACGCCTGGGCGCGGCTCACTGGCGAGCCGGGCATCGCGCTGGTCACCGGCGGGCCGGGCCATGCGAATGCGGTGTCGGCGCTCTATACCGCGCAGATGGCCGAGGCGCCGGTCGTGCTGCTGTCGGGCCACGCGCCCAACGGGCAGCTGGGCATGGGCGCGTTCCAGGAGATGCGCCAGGCCGAGATGGCGGCGCCGGTCACGAAGGCGTCGTGGGCCTGCGCGAGCGCCGGCGAGGTCGCCCACGACCTGGCCCGCGCGATCTCGATCGCGCGCTCGGGCAGGCCGGGGCCGGTGCACCTGAGCCTTCCCGCCGACGTGCTCGAGCAGGCGGCCGACGCCGATCGCCTGCCGGGCGCGCCGGCGTTCGCCGCTCGAGTGCAGTCGCTGCCGGCGAGCGACGCAAGATCGGTTCTCGCGCGGCTGCGGCAGGCAAAGCGGCCGTTGGTGCTCGCCGGGCCGGCCTTCATGACCCGGCGCGGGCGTGCGCAACTGCACGCGCTCGAAGCGGCGATCGACGTGCCGGTGATCGGCATGGAGAGCCCGCGCGGCGTGAACGACCCGAGCCTCGGCGCCTTCGCACAGGTGCTGACCGAGGCCGATTGCGTGCTGCTCGTTGGCAAGCGCTGCGACTTCACGCTGAAGTTCGGCCAGCCGCCGGCGTTCGACGCGGGCTGCATCTTCGTCCAGGTCGACGCCGAGCAGGCCGAGATCGAGCGCACGCGACGCGCGGTCGGCGCTCGCCTGGCCGCCGCGTTCGTCGCCGACGCGCAGGCCGCGACCGAGGCGCTCGCAGCCTGCGCGCGCGAGCAGGGTCCGTCTGCGGAGAAGTCGCGCGCCGCCTGGCTCGCCGAGGTACGCGGCGCGATCGACTGGCGTCCGCCCGGATGGGATCGCGCCGCGTCGGGCGAACCCGACCGGCTGCACCCGGTGCAGGCCTGCCGCCCGTTGCAGAAGCTGCTCGACGCGCACCCGGATTCGGTGCTGGTGTCCGACGGCGGCGAGATCGGCCAGTGGGCGCAGGCCTGCCTGTCGGCGCCGAACCGCGTGATCAATGGCGTCGCGGGATCGATCGGCGCCGGCTTGCCGTTTGCGCTGGCGGCGCGCGTCGCGAAGCCCGACGTGCCGGTGGTCGCCGTGATGGGCGACGGCACCTTCGGCTTCCACGTTGCCGAGCTGGACACCGCGGTGCGCTACGCGTTGCCGTTCGTCGCGGTCGTCGGCAACGACGCGCGCTGGAACGCCGAGTACCAGATCCAGCTCAAGGACTACGGCGCCGACCGGCTGGTGGGCTGCGAGTTGCGGCCGATGCGCTACGACCAGGTGAGCGTCGCGTTCGGCGGCCACGGCGAGCATGTGACCGACGCGGCGCAACTCGCGCCGGCCGCGGCGCGGGCGCAGGCCAGCGGCCTGCCCGCGTGCCTGAACGTGATGATCGAGGGGGTTGCCGCGCCGGTGATCCGCCGCCCCGGTTGAACGCCGCCCGGCGTTCAGAGGCTGCGCAGCACCAGCGTCGCGCCGCCCACGATCAGGATCGCCCACACGACCTGGACGATGCGATGCGCGGGCAGGCGGTGATGAAGGTGGGTGCCCAGGTACATGCCAGCAAGCGCGCACGGCAACATGGTCACGATCAGCCACGGCAGGCCAGGCGGCGAGAACAGGCTGGCGGCGATGAACGACGCGAGCCGCGCCAGCGCGCTCATGAACAGCAGCAGCGAGATCGTCGCGCGCAGCCGGCCCTTGTCCTGCACCCGTCGCGCGAGGTAGATGGTGTAGATCGGCCCGCCGGTGCCGAACAGCGCGCTGAACACGCCGCCCACGGTGCCCAACGGCACGGCCCAGCCGGGCGCGATCGTCGCCTGGCGCGGGCGAAACAGCAGGCTCCAGGCGGCGAAGGCCAGCACGAACACGCCGAGCAGCAGCAGCAGTGCGCGCTCGGGCGCCTTCACGAGCACGGTCACCCCGAGCGCGACCCCGATCAGCATGAACGGGACCAGGCGCAGCAGCTCGCCGCGATCGACCGACTTGCGGTTGCGCACGCCGATTGCCACGCCGCCGATCAGGTCGTAGACCAGCATCATCGGCAGCGCCAGGCGCAGCGGAAGCAACTGCACCAGCATCGGCATGGCCACCATCGAGGCACCGAAGCCGGTGAGCCCGACCACTGTGTAAGCGAACGCGACGACCAGGCCGACGCCCGCGAGCGTCTCGATGGGCAGGTTCATCCGGATTCCGGGCCGGGACCGATCCCGGGGAGCGATGGGAAGATGCGACGAGCGCGTGCCCGGCCGCAGCCGAAGCAGAAGCCTAGCATCGACGTCGGCGTACGATGGAGCCGGGCTGCGTGGCCAGTGCCCGGCGCGTTCCGGAAAGCCGGGACGAAGGGGGAGCGTTGAACCAGGACAAGGCGCCGCGCCGGGTCGCGATGGTCGGCGGCGGCTTCACCGGCGCGTCCACTGCGGTGCAGCTGGTCCGCGCGAGTGCCGTGCCGCTCGCAATCACCGTCGTCGAGCCGCGCGAGAGGATCGGCCCCGGCCTCGCGTACTCGGCCACCGATCCCGACCATCGCCTGAACGGCCCGACCTGGTCGCACTCGATCGTCCCCGACGACGTGGGGCATTTCACGCGCTGGTGCGAAGCGAACTCGATCTTCGTGCGCGACCCCGAGGCCTTGGCGGCCGACGGGAACGCGTTCGTGCGGCGCGCGGACTACGGTGACTACCTGTCCGACACGCTGCGCGCCCACGAGCAATGGCCGGCGACCGGGTCGACGATCGCGCACCTTCGCGACCGCGCGGTGGCCGCCTTCGCGTCGCGCGACGCGATGACGATCCGCACCGCGGACGGACGCACGCTCGAGTCCGACATGCTGGTGGTCGCGACGGGCAATCCGCTGCCGCGGCTGCAGGCGCCTCTCGCGCGATCGCTGGCCGATCACCCTTCGGTCATCGAGGACCCGCTGCAACCGGGCCGCCTGGCGCAGGTCGATCCTCGCGCGAGGGTGCTCGTCGTCGGCAGCGGGCTCACGGCGCTGGACATCGCGTCGACCCTGGTGCGCGCCGGTCACCGCGGCGACGTCGTCGTGGTGTCGCGACGCGGTCTGCGCCCGCGCCCGCAGCCGCCGGCGGCTGCGCCGGCCGGAATCGAGGCCACCGACGCGGCCGCGCAAGCGCCGCTCGAGCGGATCATGGGCGCGGTGCCGGGTTTCCTGTTGCACGACGTGCCGCCGACGCTGCGCGGCTGGGTGCGTGCACTGCGCTCGCGCATCCGCGAGGTCGAGGCTCGCGGCGAGAGCTGGCACAAGGGGTTCGACGAGCTTCGCGACGTGGTGTGGCGCGCGTGGCCGTTGCTGCCGGCCGCCGAGCAGCGAAGGTTCCTGCGCACGATGCGTACCTGGTACGACGTGCATCGCTTCCGCGCGCCGCCGCAGAACGACGCGCTGGTGCGCGACGCCGAGGCGCGCGGCCGGGTCGCGTTCCGCTCGGCGCGCGTGCGGGCGGTGGAACCGGTGGCCGGCAGCCGTGCGCTGCGCGTGCGCTTTGCCGGTCGCAGCGCCGCGGGCGAGCGCACCGAGACCTTCGACGCGCTGGTCAATTGCACCGGCCTGGACGCGGTGGCGGGCCTGCGCGCGAATCCGTTCCTGGCGTCGCTGGTCGACGACGGATGCCTTCGCGTCGACGACGCGGGCATCGGCTTCGCGGTCGACGCGAACTGCTGCGCGATCGGTGCCGACGCGCGCGCGCGCCCGGCGCTGCGGGTGCTCGGTCCGCCGACGGCGGGCACCTTCGGTGATCCGCTCGGCGTGATGTTCATCGCCGCGCAGATCTGGCGGATGCTGCCCGACGCGCTGGCTTTTCTCGCGCAGGCGAGGCCGGGGCCTTCTCGCTGAGCGCCGGCTTGCGCGCCGCGGCCTTCTCGCCGGGCGCCGGTGCGCGGGGCGGCTGGCCGTCGGGCGCGTCGCGCCTGAACAGCCCGTGCAGCAGCAGGCCGTAGAGTTCCTCGACAGCGTCGCGGTACGACAGCCCGGACGCGGCGAGAAACGCGGGCTCGCGGATGCGGCGCAGCGACGCCGCCATCACCTCGGCAACCAGGTACGGATCGACGCCGCGGAACAGGCCCTGCTCGACGCAGCGCTCGACCAGGCGCCGAAGCCCCTCCATGCGCTCGCGCTGGTGCCGCTCCCACATCGCGTTCGCGGGGGGGTACGCGGTCATGTCCTGCATCAGCGTCGCCGAGAGCTTGCGCGCGGCGTCGATCGCCGGCATCAGGTAGGGCTCGAAGGCCTGCTGCGGCGGCACGGCCGCCGCGCCGCGCGCGCCCTGCTCGCGCAGCCGGGTCAGGTAGCGGTCGAACACCCGCAGGAACAGCGCTTCCTTGCTGTCGGCCAGTTCGTAGAAGCTGCGCCGCGAGCAACGCAGGCGACTGGCCAGGTCGGCGACCGTCACCTTGCGGAAGCCCTCCTTCAGGAAGATCGGCTCGAGCCGGTCGAGCAGTTCCTCCTCGCGCGGCGCCGGCGATGAGCGCCTGGTCGTCAACGTCGTTTCCTCCCGAAGGCGTCTGGTACCAAAAAACGGTTTCCGGTACCATAGTTGCGATACCGGGGAATCTACACCGAACCCGGTCGGCGGAGACACGGATGGGTTACCGGATCGGCATCGACGTCGGCGGCACGTTCACCGACTACCTGCTGCTCGACGAGCGCGGCGGCACTCGCGCGCACAAGGTGCTGTCGACGCCTGCCGATCCGTCGCAGGCCGTGCTGCAGGGCCTCGGCGACCTGGCCGCCGGCGCCGGCCTGCCGCTCGCCGGGTTCCTCGAGCGCGTCGACATCATCGTCCACGGCACGACGGTGACGACCAACGCCGTGCTCACGGGACGCATCGCGCGTGCCGGGCTGCTCACGACGCACGGCTTTCGTGACGCGCTGGAGATGCGCCGCGGCGTGCGCGAGTCGTTCTACGACAACAAGCTCACCGCGCCCGCGCCGCTCGTGCGCCGGCGCCTTCGGCTGCCGGTGCGGGGCCGCATCGATCACCGGGGCCGCGAGATCGAGCCGTTGTCGCTCGACGACGTCGAGCGCGCCGTCGACGTGCTGCAGGCGGGCGGCGTCGAGGCGGTGGCGATCAGCTTCATGCACGCGTACGCGAATGCTGCCCACGAGGAGGCGGCCGCCGAGCTCGTCGCGCGGCGGATGCCGGACGCGTACCTGTCGGTATCGAGCCGGGTGTTGCCGCAGGTCCGCTTCTACGAGCGCACCAGCACCACGGTGCTCAACGCGGTGGTCGGGCCGATCCTGCGCCGCTACGTCGACAACCTGCGGCGGCGCCTCGCCGACAGCGGCTTCCGCGGGGCGCTGCGCATCATGCAGTCCAACGGCGGCGTCACGTCGCCCGAAGCGGTCGCGGCGCTGGCGGCCTCGACGCTGCTGTCGGGCCCGGCCGCGGCGCCGACCGCGGGCCTGGCTGCGCTGCGTCCGCACGGCGAGGACAGCTTCATCACGGTGGACATGGGCGGCACCAGCTTCGACGCCGCGCTGGTGGTCGGCGGCGCGCCGTCGATCACGACGTCCACCAGCGTCAGCCGCTTCGCGCTGGCGCTGCCGTCGATGGATATCGTCACGATCGGCGCCGGTGGCGGCTCGATCGCATGGATCGACGACGGCCTGCTGAAGATGGGGCCGCAGAGCGCCGGCGCGGATCCCGGGCCCGCCTGCTACGGTCGTGGCGGCACCGAGCCGACCTGCAGCGATGCGAACCTCGTTCTCGGCTACCTGTCGCCCGACTTCTTCGCCGGCGGCAGCATCCGGCTCGATGCCGGGGCGGCGCGCGCCGCGGTCGAGCGCGGCGTCGCCGCCGCGCTCGGCATCGACACGGTTCGCGCGGCCTGGGGCATGTACCAGGTGATGAACGTGAACATGGCCTCGGCGATCCGCGAGATCTCGGTCCAGAAGGGCTGGGATCCGCGCGAATTCACGTTGATCTGCGCCGGCGGCGCGGGGGCGATCCACGCGGCGATGATCGCGCGCGAGCTCGGCATTCGCCGGGTGCTCGTGCCCCGCGACGCGGCGATCTTCTGCGCGTCGGGCATGCTGCGAACCGACCTGAAGCACGACTTCGTGCGCAGTCACGCGGCGGTGCTGGGCGACGCGACGACGTCGCGCGGCCGCGTCGGCGAGCTGGCCGACGAGATGACCGCCGAGGCCGATGCGGTGCTGCAATCGGAAGGCATCGCGCCGGACAGGCGGCGCCTGTCGTACGCGCTCGACCTGCGCTACCGCGGCCAGTACCACGAGGTGCCGGTCGCCGTGGGCGCCGGGCAGCTTCGCAGCGGCGCGTGGGACGCGATCCGCGACGCGTTCCACGAGCGGCACGACCGCCTCTACGGCTACGCGCTGCGCGACGAGGCGACGCCGGTCGAGATGGTGAGCGTTCGCCTGTCGGCGGTCGGCGAGACCGACAAGCCGCCGCAGGTCGACGAGCCGCGCGACGGCGAGGACGCGAGCCATGCGCTCAAGGGCCGGCGGGCGGTCTTCCAGCCGGAGGCCGGCGACTTCCGCGAGACGCCGGTCTACGACGGCGACCGCCTGCGTCACGGAAACCGGCTCGAGGGGCCGGCGATCGTCGAGAAGGTCACGACGACGATCTTCGTCCCCGCCGGGTTCGCAGTCTCGGTCGACGCCCTCGGCGGCTGCGTGCTCGAAGACCGAGTGATGGAGGAACTGCGATGACGCCGGGCGTCGATCCGATCCGGGCCTCGGTGCTGCACCGGCGGCTGAAGTCGATCACCGAGGAGATGGGCCTCACGCTGCTGCGCACCACGCGCTCGCCGATCCTGAACGAGGCGCGCGACTTCGTCACCGGGCTGTACGACGCGCGCGGGCAGATGCTCGAGCAGTCCGAATACATCCCGGTGCTCGCGTTCGCGCTGCAGCCCGCGTGCGAGCACGTCGTGCGCTGGTTCGGCGACGACGTCCACGAGGGCGACGTCATCCTGCACAACGACGTGTTCTCCGGCGGCAACCAGAACAACGACGTAGCCGTGTTCCGTCCGATCTTCCGCGATGGCCGCCTGGTCGCCTGGGCCGCCTGCAAGGGGCACCAGGCCGACATCGGCGGCGCGCAGGCCGGCGGCTACAACCCCGAGGCACGCGAGGTCTGGCAGGAGGCCCTGCGCATCACGCCGATCAAGGTTCACGAGCGCGGGCAGCTGCGGCGCGACGTCTGGCGGATGATCTTCGCCAACATCCGCTACGCGATCGTCGAGGAAGACATCAAGGCGCAGATCGGCGCGACCCGCGTGGGCGAGCGCGGCATGCACGAGCTGTTCCGCCGCTTCGACGCGCGCGAGTTCGACGACTGCGTCGGCTACCTGTTCGACGCGTCGGAGCGGATGGTCAGGCGGGAGATCGCGGCCATCCCGGACGGCGTCTACCGCGGCGAGAGCCGGGCGTTCTACGACGGCGTGACCGACGGCTCGTCGATGAAGATCAACCTCGCGGTCACCGTCTCCGGCGACGAGGTCACGTTCGACTTTACCGGCTCGTCGCCGCAGACGCCCGGCTTCGTCAACGCGCCGCATTCGGCGACCGCGTCGGCCCTGCTGCTCACCTTCCTGATGCTGATCAACCCGGACGTGCCGCACAACGCCGGCATCCTGCGCCCGATCCGCATCGTGAACCCGGAGGGTTCGTTCCTCAACGCGCGGTTCCCCGCAGCGACGACCTTCGGCAACTCGATCACTGGCCCGACCTCGGACGCGATCTTCCGTGCGTTCTCGCAGGCGCTGCCGAAGATGGTGACTGCCGGCTGGAACCGGATGATGGGCTTCACGATCACCGGCCACGACCCGCGCAACGAGCGGCCCTACGTCGACATCCTGTTCCTGGCGCTCAAGGGCGGCTCCGGCGCCACCTGGGGCGCCGACGGCTACGACCACATCGGCCTGATCAACTGCGCGGGCGGCATCCTGGCGCAGGACTACGAGATGTTCGAGATCCACGACCCGCACCGCCTGCTGCGCCACGAGTACTCGCGCGACTCGGCCGGCGCCGGCCGCTGGCGTGGCGGGCTGGGGGTCGAGACCGAGTTCGTCATCGAAGGCAAGGACGTCACCGGCATCGCCTTCGGCGACGGGATCGAGGAGGAGGCGCGTGCGTTCGGCCTGTTCGGCGGCAAGTCGGGCAGCATCAACGAGGTGACGATCACGGCGCCGGGCGGCGGTGTCGTGCGCCGCCCGAAGGCGAAGGAGATCGTGCGCGGGATCGAGCGCGGCTCGGTGTACCGCCAGCGCGCCGGCGGCGGCGGCGGCTACGGCGATCCGCGCGAGAGGCCGGTCGAGCGGGTCGTCGACGACGTCCTCGACGGCGTGCTGAGCGTCGAGGCGGCGCGCGAAGACTACGGCGTCGTGATCGACCCGGCGACGCTGGCGCTCGACGAAACCGCGACCCGGCGCCTCCGGGAGGCGACATGAGCGCACCGCGCATCGACCACATCGGCATCGTCGTCGACGAGCTCGAGCCGGCGATCGCCGCGATGGCGCGCATGCTGCCGGGCGCGCCGTTGCGCCGGCGCTCGGTGCCCGACGCCGGTCTCGAGGTGGCCGAGTTCCACGCCGAGAACCTGATCGTCGAGCTGCTGCGCTACACCGATCGCGGCGACGGCTTCGGCCGGTCGGTGATGGGTCCGGCACCGGGGGTCAACCACCTGTCGCTGTCGGTGCCCGACCTCGACACAGCGCTCGCCGGGCTTCGCGCCGAGGGAATCGAGCCGCTGCCGGGCTTTCCGAGGCGCGGCGCGCATGGCCGGATCGCGTTCCTGCCGCGCGACGGCGTCACCGGCTTGCGCTTCGAGCTGTGCCAGCCCGACGAGGGCGCGGCCGCGCCGGAGCCGCAGTCGTGAACGGCGCGTCCGGCAAGCCCGCAGCCGCGGACCGCGGCCGCCGCCTCTGGAACGAGGCGGTCGAGACGCTGTCGCGCGACGCGGTGGCCGAACTGCAGCTGCAGCGCCTGAAGCAGCAGGTCCGTTACAACTACGAACGGTCGCCCGCGCACCGGCGCAAGTTCGACGAGGTGGGCGCCCGGCCCGAGGACATTCGCGGCTTCGACGACTTCGCGCGCATCCCGGTGATGACGAAGGACGAGCACCGACGCATCCAGCAGGAGTCGCTCGAGCGCCACGGCAGTCCGTTCACGTCGATGGGCTGCGCGGCGCCCGAGGAGATCGTGCGCATCAACGCCACGTCGGGCACGACCGGCGTGCCGACGCTGTACACGCTGACTGCGCACGACGTCGCGATCGTCAACGAGATGCACGCGCGCAAGTACTGGCGCGCCGGCATCCGCCCCGGCCACGTGATGCTGCAGGCGCTGTCGCTGAGCATGTTCACCGGCGGGCTGCCGCTGTCGCAGGGCATCATGCACCTCGGTGCCTGCGTCGTGCCGGTCGGCATCGAAGGCGGCACCAAGCGCGTCGTCGACATCGCGCGGATCACCCGCCCGCACGCAATCGTCGCGACGCCGTCGTTCGGGCAATACCTGATCGAGGAAGCGCCGCGTCTCACCGGGCGCCCGGCCAGCGAACTCGGGCTGCGCTGGTTCTTCTGCGCGGGCGAGGGCGGCGGCGGCGACCCCGAGGTCAGGCGCGCGCTCGCCGAGGGCTTCGGCGCACGCGTCTTCGACCACACCGGCGGCGGCCACGCCTTTCACGGCATCTCGTGCGATGCGCCGGCCGCGGACTGTGCCGGCATGCACTTCGTGTCGGAAGACCACTGCCTGCTCGAACTCGTCGAGCCGGGCACCCGCGCGCCGATCGCGCTTCGGCACGGCGCGATCGGCGAGATGGTCTTCACGTTCCTCGACTGGCGCGGCGGGCCGTTCATGCGCTACGCGCTCGGCGACCTGCTGCAGGTCTGGACGGAGCCCTGCGCCTGCGGCATGCCGGGCATCCGCTTCGCGATCCTCGGGCGCACCGACGACATGCTGACCGTCAAGGGCGTCAACGTCTATCCGCAGGCGGTCGCCAACACGATCTTCCGCCTCTATCCTCGCGTGACCGGCGCGTTCCGGATCCTGCTCGACCGCCCGGGGCCGCGTGTCGTGCCGCCGCTGCGCATCCGGCTCGAGCACGGCGAGGCGGGCGGCGCCGGCCTGGTCGCGCTCGAGCGCGAGCTGACCGAACTGTTCCGGCAGGCGCTGCAGGTCAGCCCGGCCTTCGAGTGGCTGCCGCCGGGGTCGCTGCCGCGCGAGGCGGGCAAGACGCGCTACGTCGAGGTCGTCGGCGCGCCGGCCGATGGGGCCGGCTGAGCCCGTCGTCGGACGCAGCATCGCAAGCAGAATCGGAAGCGGCATCGAAAGCCGGATCGCGGGCAAAATCGGAGAGGCGACATGGACATGAAGCTTGCCGGGCGCACGGCGCTGGTCACCGGAGGATCGCAGGGGATCGGCTTCGCGATCGCGCGCATGCTGGCGGCCGAGGGTTGCCACCTGCACCTGGTGGCCCGCTCGGGTGGCGATCTCGAGGCGGCGCGAACGCGCCTGCGCGAGGTCGCAGACGTCGACGTGCGCGTGCACGCGATCGACCTCTCGCAGCGCGGCCGCGTCGAGGAGCTCGCCGCGCGCGCTCCGGACGTCGACATCCTGGTCAACAACGCCGGATCGATTCCGCGCGGGTCGATCGAGGAGATCGACGAGGACACCTGGCGCCAGGCCTGGGACCTGAAGGTCTTCGGCTACATCAACATGTGCCGCGCGTACTACCGGACGATGAAGGCGCGGCGCAGCGGCGTGATCGTCAACATCCTCGGCAACGGCGGCGAGCGCGTCGACGCCGGCTACATCGCCGGCGCCGCGGGCAACGCGTCGCTGATGGCGTTCACGCGCGCGCTGGGCGGCAACAGCCCGGTCGACGGGGTGCGCGTCGTCGGCGTGAACCCCGGGCCGGTCGCTACCGAGCGGCTGGTCCGGCTCATGCAGAAGGAGGCGGGCACGCGCCTCGGCGACCCGGGGCGCTGGAAGGAACTCGCCGCGTCGTTTCCGTTCGGCCGCGCGGCGACGGTAGACGAGATCGCGGCGACGGTGGTGCTGCTCGCCTCCGACCTCTCGTCGTACACCAGCGGCACGATCGTGACGATCGATGGCGGCATGGCCCATCGGGGGTCGTTGATCTGAGTCGCGTCGGCGCCGCAGCAGCGGCGGCGCGGCGCCGAAGGCGGGCCCGCGCCGTTCAGCCGGCTGACGCCTCCCAGACCAGCGTCGCCGCGGCGAGGTCCTCGAGGGCCGTGCCCACCGACTTGAACACGGTGCGCTCGTCGCGGCTGAGGCGTCCCGGCACCTCGCCGCGCGCGAGCGCGGCCAGCGTGCCGCGAACGTCGGTGGCCGCGAACACGCCGCGCGACAGCGGACCGAGCAGCTCGCCGCTCTTCCGCAGCGCCTCGTCGGTGTCGACGTAGAGCGCCGCACCGGCGAAGCAATCGTCGTCGGCCTCGCGCATCGCCGGCGTGAAGCTGCCGATCAGGTCGAGGTGCT
>OEIU01001303.1_pt1 | contig 16637 bp, 11 predicted proteins | sample 1539221 | NCBI WGS metagenome assembly OEIU01 (sample SAMN03792071, study PRJEB22550) | activated sludge metagenome | feature: wastewater treatment plant; material: activated sludge; isolation source: Wastewater treatment plant of a petroleum refinery complex | place: Argentina: Zarate | collected...
GGGATTGGCCCTCGGCCTCGGAGAAACCGGGTAGCAACCAAAGCTCGCTCTTGCCTTTGGCCCAAAGCGGGGATTGGCCCTCGGCCTCGGAGAAACCGGGTAGCAACCAAAGCTCGCTCTTGCCGTTGCTCCAAAGCGGTATCCGGCACCCTGCCCCGGAGAAACCGTGTAGCGGCAGGAGCTCGCTCTTGCCTTTGCCCCAAAGCGGGGATTGGCCCTCGGCCATGGACAAACCGGGTAACCTCCAGAGCTCGCCCTTGCTCCCGCTCCGAGGCAGCGACTGATGGCCGCCCCGCGAAAATCCGCACACGCTCCCCCGCCCTGTCCCGGTCAGTTCTCATGCTTTGGGCTGGCGCGGTCCGGAACATCGAAAACAGTCATCGCGAAACCACGAACAGCCGGCGATGACGCATCCATCATTCCCCCCAGTTGCCGATGTCCGCCGCATCGCCATCACCGCCGGGGCGGCCGTCCGATCCGTAACTGTAGACATCGACTTCGCCATGCTGGCCGGGCTGCTGGTACTGATAGGGCTTGGACCACGGATCCATCGGCAGGCGGTCCAGGTACGGGCCTTTCCAGTTTGGCGCTTCGGGTTGTCCCGACGGTTTTGTAGTCAGCGCCTGCAAGCCCTGCTCGTTGCTCGGATAACGGAAGTTATCCAGCTTGTACAAATTCAGCGCCGTCATGATGCCCTGCAGGTCCTGCTTGACGCGCGTGATACGCGCCTCGGCCGGTCGCTCCATGACGCGCGGCACGACGATCGCGGCGAGGATGCCGAGGATGACGACGACGACGAGGATTTCGATCAGGGTGAAACCAACAACTACGGTATCCGGCACTCGGCCACGGAAAAACCGGGGAGCCCCCAGAACTCGTTCACGCCTGCAGGCGTGAATGGGGTATGCCGAATGGGGAATCGGAAGGCCATGCGTCATCGGTGCCTGCAAGTCCCTGTGTTGTAGCCGCTCTCGTTCGCCATCGGCGATACGACGAATGTGCTGGGGCGTTTCATTCTGAGAGTGCATGGGCGACGGCTTGTGCAAGTGGGTACTGGACGCCGATCATAGCAAAGCCATGTCCGACTCCCCTGCTCCCGATACCTACTCGCTGGCCGCGCGCGATCTTGCCGTGGTCTGGCACCCGTGCACGCAGATGCACGATCACGAAACCGTGCCGATGCTGGCCATCGCGCAAGCCGAAGGCGCCTGGCTGTATGCGGCGGATGGCACGCGCTATCTCGATGCGGTCAGTTCCTGGTGGACCAACATCTTCGGCCACCGCCATCCGCGCATCGTTGCCGCGCTGAAGGACCAGCTCGACCGCCTCGACCATGTGATGCTGGCCGGCATGACGCATGAACCGGCGGTCGCCCTGGCCGAGCAGCTCGTGCGCGTGGCGCCACCCGGATTGTCGCGCGTGTTCTATGCCGACAACGGGTCGAGCGCGGTCGAAGTCGCCCTCAAGATGAGCTATCACTACTGGCGCAACCAGGGCAGGCCCGATCGTTGCCGCTTCATCGCCCTGGCCGGCGGCTACCACGGCGAAACCCTCGGCGCGCTGTCGGTCTCCGATGTCGCCCTTTATCGGGCGACCTACGCCCCGCTGCTGCTCGAGCCGATCCTTGCTCCATCGCCGGATTCCTTCCTGCGCGATGCGGACGAGTCGCCGGATGAACATGCCTGGCGCCGCCTCGACGACATGCGCCAGTTACTGGAACAACACGCCCATGAAGTCGCCGCGATCATCGTCGAACCTCTCGTGCAGTGTGCCGGCGGCATGCGCATGTATCCGCCGGCCTACCTGTCCGGGTTGCGCCGCCTTTGCGACGAATACGAGGTCCATCTGATCGCCGACGAAATCGCGGTCGGATTCGGTCGCACCGGCACGCTGTTCGCCTGCGAGCAGGCCTCGATCGTCCCGGATTTCCTCTGCCTGTCGAAGGGGCTGACCGGTGGCACGCTGCCGCTGTCCGCCGTGCTGACTTCGGAGGACGTGCACGCCGCGTTCTACGCCGAGTATTCGGCGGGCAAGGCATTCCTGCATTCGCACAGCTACACGGGCAACGCGCTGGCCTGCCGCGCCGCGCTGGAAACGCTGTCCATCTTCGCGGACGAGCCGGTCATCGAAGGCAATCGCCAGCGCGCCGGGCACCTGGCGCTGCGCCTGGCCAAACTGGTCGACCATCCGAACGTGGCCGATGTCCGCCAGACCGGCATGATCGCCGCCATCGAGCTCGTGCGCGACCGCAAGGCGGGTACCCCGTTTCCGCCCGGCGAGCGTCGCGGCCTGCGCGTGTACCTGCACGGCCTCGGCCGCGGCGTGATCCTGCGCCCGCTCGGCAACGTCGTTTACTTCATGCCGCCGTACTGCGTGACGAATGAAGAAATCGACCTCATGGTCGATGTCGCGATCGAGGGCATCGACCGCGCGGTGGCCTGAACACGCGCTAGAATCCCGCCATGCGCATTCCCCGAATCTGTGTTTTCGACACGCTGGGCAGTGGCATGGAAATCGTGCTGCCGCCGCAAGCCGGAGAGCACCTGGCCCGCGTGCTGCGCCTGGAGCGCGGCCATCCGATCCTGCTCTTCAATGGCAACGGCCGCGAGTACCGCGCCGAGATCAGCCAGCTGGCCAAGCGCGCGGTCTCCGCGCGCGTGCTCGACGATGGCGAGCGGGTCGACCGCGAGAGCCCGTTGCAGCTGACCCTGGCGCAGGGTGTCGCCCGCGGCGAGAAGATGGACCTGATCCTGCAGAAGGCGACCGAGCTCGGCGTCAGCCGGATCGTGCCGTTGATCACCGGACGTACCGAGGTCAAGCTCGATGCCGAACGTACCGCGCGCCGCCTTGCGCATTGGCAGGCGGTAATCGCCGGCGCCTGCGAACAGTGCGGTCGCGCCACGCTGCCGACGCTTGATCCACCCGTGCGCCTGGCGACCTGGGCGGCGACGCTGGATCAATCCGGCGGCCTGCGCCTGGCCCTCGACCCGGACGGCAATGTTTCGCCGCGGACGCTGCCGGCTTTCGATGTGGCGACGCTCGTGGTCGGACCGGAGGGCGGACTGTCCGAGCAGGACCTCAACCTCCTCGACCAGGCGGATTTCACCGGCCTGCGCCTGGGGCCGCGCATATTGCGCACGGAAACGGCCGGACTTGCAGCGATTACCGCGCTGCAGGCCATTCACGGCGACATCTAGTCAGCCACGCGCGCGCCGGCGGATCGGCGCAAACGCGGTCGCAAACGCAGGGTTCAGGCGGCCAGCGCGCTGGCAATCAGTTCCTCGATCTTGCCGAGATCGGGAATGACCGCATGATCGTCGCGCACCAGCACCTCGGAGTGCACGCCCGTTCCCACCTCGGTGTTGTCGCCAGTGGTGATGAGCAGGTCAGAGGTGATCGTGGTCAGGCGCGGGAAGCCCTGCGCGAGCATGGCCAGGAACGGGAACTTGGCATTGCCGCTGAGGCCCTTGAGCACGGTCACGCGGGCATTGCGCGTGTCTTCCTCGCTGGCATGGCCGGCCAGCATCGGCAACGAGAACAGCGGCAGGCGCCAGCCACGCCAGCCGAGCCGGCCGAGCAGCCAGCTCGGCGCACCCTCGACCTTCTCCGGCGCGGTATAGGTGATCACCTCGGCGACCGTCGCATTGGGCAGGAGAACCCGTCCTCCGGTCACCGGGATCATGACGCCACGAATTTCGCGGGGTAGTTCGATCATCTTGATTTCCTCAGGCCTTGGCCGCTGGTTTCAGGTCACCCATGACCTTTTCGGCAAGTGCCTTGGGTGAGCCGGTGAAGCTGACGACACCGGTATCGATCACGCCATCGACCATCGAACTGATTACGCAAGTCTCCGGATCCTGCACATAGACCTTGCCGCCCTTGGCCGCCATGTGGGCGCTGCCTTCCGCCGCGTCCTCGGCCATGCCGGAAAACACGACGACGCCGGACTTCGCGCCGAAACGGTCGGCCACGTCGCGCAGGACCTGGTCGATCGACGGCGAGTGTGGCAGGTTGGAATCGGCGTTGGGCTCGAGCGTGATCACCCCTTCCCTGTCGACGCGCAGGCGGTGGGTGGTCGGTACGATGACGATGTCGCCGTGGCCGACGCGCTCGCCATGCGACGGCGTGCGCACGGTCAGCGCGGTGGAGCGCACCAGCTGTTGCGCCATGATGTCCATGAACTCGGCGCCCATGTGCTGGGCGAGCAGGAACAGCGCCGGGCTGTTTGCCGGCATTTCGGCCAGGAATTCGCGTACGGCCTCTGGACCGCCGATCGAGGCGCCCAGCACCCAGACCCTGCTGACCGCGATCTTGATGTCGGTATCGAGCCAGGTTTCGCGACCGCCCTGGCTTGCCGATTCCGCTCCGGCAAGCTGCGGTGCGACCGCTTCATCGAGCGGAATCAGCTCCAGCGACAAGCCCGCCTGGAAGGTATCCTCAACCGCCGGCACGCCCTCCGGTGCGAGATATTCCGACGCGCTGATGGTTTCGATGCCGAACTTCGCCGGCCCGGACGGCGCTTCCTCTGCCTTTGGGCCGGCCGGGGCAGCTTCGTCGTCGAGATCCTCGAGGCTCCAGGCAAAGGCCGAGCCGATCGCGGGCGGAGCCACCACCGGGTCGGCCTGCCCTTCGGCGTCCGCAGCAGGCGCCGGCGCATCGGCCCAATCCAGGTCGAGCATCTGCAATCCTGAAATCTCGGCGCCCGCGGCCGCCGCTTCACTGTCTTCGGTGCTTTCGGCGAGTTCCGTTTCAACCGGCCGGTCTGCGAAATCCAGATCCGGATCGCCGGCGATATCGACCACCTCATCGGCGCCGAAGACACTATCGTCACCATCGGCGAAATCATCGAGATCGCCAAATCCGAGCGCGTCGCCTTCCACTTCGTCGCCGGCCGCCACATCGAACGCCGGCATCTCGAGTGTTGGCTCGGCCAGGGTCGCGCCTTCGCCGTACCCGACCGCCGGTTCATCGGCAGACGGTGCAGCCTCGAAATCGTCGAATTCGGAGAGATCCAGCACCGGCATCGGCACGGTGTCCTGCGCATCCGGTTCGCTGGACGAAGACACCTCGACACTGACCCCAAAGGATCCGGGCGACTCCGGATCGACCTCGTTGATAAGGTCGACGATGTCGGAATAGTCCTCGCCGGCAGGCATGGCATCGCTCGCCGAAGCGCCGGCTTCCGCCTCGACGTTGGCCGCGGCTTCGGCAGCGGGTTGCGATTGCCCGGCCTCCGCGGTCGCCACCTCGACTCGCGCCGGTTCCGGCTCTTGCGCCGCGATTTCGGCGGCTCGCCCGGCCGGTTCGCGCTGCGGCACCGGCTCGGCGCCTTCCGGGCGTGGCGGATCGGGATCTTCCGTGCCGGGGATCTTGGCGGCGAGATGCCGCGCCCAGCGCGCCTGTTCCCAGCCCGACAGCTGGCTGGATACCTGGGCCTCGTCGAAGATCACGTTGTAGCGTTCATCGTCCAGCAGCGAATAGACCTCGTCGAGATGATCCTCGACGTCATTGTCGAGGTTGACGACGACGACCCGCGCGCCCGATCTCTCGAGCAGTTCGCGATCGAGTTCGGCAGCCTGTGCTTCGTAGACGATCGATGTTCCGGATCCCGCCAGGGCATCGCGCAAATGTCGACCGGCCTCGCCCGCCTGCGTCAGGAGCGCGATGGGCAGGGATTTTTCAGGCGTCTGCACGTGTCGACCTCAGGGTTTCCTGGACCTGACGCAGCAGATCGGCTTCCTGGTAGGGCTTGCCGAGATAGCGCTCCACGCCGATTTCCAAGGCGCGCTGGCGATGCTTCTCGCCGGTACGCGAGGTCACCATGATGATCGGCACATCCTTCAGGCGCGTGTCGTTGCGCATGTAGGTGGCAAGCTCGTAGCCGTCCATGCGCGGCATCTCGATGTCGAGCAGCATCAGGTCGGGCACGCTGTCCTGCAGTTTCTCGACGGCGTCCAGTCCATCCTTGGCGGTGACAACCTCCATTTCGGCACGCTCGAGCACGCGGGTGGTGACTTTGCGCATGGTGATCGAATCGTCGACCACCATGATCATGGTCTTGCGCTTGACCTCGGGCAGGCTTGGCGGCTGCTCGATCTCCTCGACCGGCGGCATCTCGCCGGCAGCGACGCTGGCGCGCATCGATGCCACGCGGCGCACCAGTGGTGCGAGGTCGAGGATCATGATCACGGAACCATCGCCCATGATCGTGGCGCCGAAGATGCCCGGGACCGAGCTGATCTGCGGTCCCACCGACTTGACCACGATTTCGCGCGAGCCAACGACCGCGTCGATGCGTACGGCAGCGCGCTGGTCGCCTGTCCGCGTCATCAGCAACGGCAACTGGGTCTCGTCGATGATGCGCCCCTGGGCGACGCCGAGCAGCTGCGAGAGCTCATAGATCTTGAAGTCCTCGCCCGCGTAGTTGTAGGCCGGATCGCCGCTGGCCAGGCGCTTGGAGTAGTCGTCGAGCGCGATGCGGACGACGCCCTGCACGGACGACATCGGCACGGCGTAGGTCGATTCGCCGAGCTTGACCAGGATGGCCTGGGTGACAGCGAGGGTGAATGGCAGGCGGATCGTGAAGGTGGTTCCGGCACCCGGCTCGGAGTCGATCACCAGCGAGCCGCCGAGCTGCTTGATTTCGCTGTGCACGACGTCCATGCCGACGCCGCGACCGGAAAGCTGGGTCACCTGCTCGGCGGTGGAGAATCCGGCTTCGAGGATGAAACCGTAGAGATCGCGATCCGACAGGTTCGCTTCCGGATTGAGCAGGCCCAGGGCAATGGCCTTGCGCCGGATCGCGTCGCGATCCATGCCGCCACCATCGTCGCTGATGCGCAAGACGACTTCGGTCGACTCACGTGAAACCTTGATCGTCACGGTGCCATCAAGCGGCTTGTTTGCGGCCAGGCGCTGTTGCGGCGATTCGATGCCGTGCGCGAGCGCGTTGCGTAGCATGTGCTCGAACGGCGCCTTCATGCGCTCGAGCAGGTTGCGATCCATTTCGCCCTGCGCGCCCTCGACCTTGAGCTGGGCGCGCTTGCCGACTTCCTGGGCGGCCTGGCGCACCGTGCGGCGCAGCGAGGGCACCATCGAATCGAACGGCACCATGCGCGTGCGCATGAGGCCTTCCTGCAGATCGGAGCTGACCCGCGACTGCTGCAGCAGCAGTGTTTCGGACTGGCGTGTCAGGTCGTCGAGCAGGCCCTGGATCGAGACCAGATCGGATACCGACTCGCCGAGCGCACGCGAGTACTGCTGCAGCTGCGAGAAGCGATCGAGCTCCAGGGGATCGAAGACCGCTTCGACGCCATCGTGATGCTCACGCTGGTAGCGCGCGATGATCTGCGCCTCGGTTTCAATTTCCAGCTTGCGCAGCTGTTCGCGCAGGCGGCTGACGGTCTGCTCGAACTCGATCAGGTTGAAGCGGAAACTGGAAATCTGCTGTTCCAGTCGCGAGCGATAGATCGAAACCTCGCCGGCGTAGTTGACCAGCGAATCGAGCAGTTCCGATCTTACCCGGATCATTTCCTGCGGCGCGCGGGGCTCGTCCTCGGCATCCAGCGTCGGCAGGGTGCGCGGCGCCGGCGGCGGTTGCGCGGGTGCGCGGGAGGGTTCGTCCTGCGCCATCGGTGATTCGGCCTCGGCCAGGGTTTCGCCGGCAACGAGGTTCTCGAGCCGCGAGATCATCTGATCGGGCATCGCGATCGCCTCGCGCCGCGCGATCCTCTGCACGAGTCCGTGCAATGCGTCGTAGCTGCGCTCGAGCGCCTCGACCGCCGGCATGTCCATGCTGCGATGGCCGTCATAGGTCGCGTCGAGCAGCGACTCCATGGCGTGGGTCAGGTCGCCGATCGGGCCGATGCCGGCCATGCGCGCGCCGCCCTTGAGCGTGTGCAGGTCGCGTTGCAGGCTGACGATCAGTTCGCGATCCTGTGGAGACTCGCGCAGCTTCGCCATCACGGAATCGGAATGGTCGAGGATGTCGTTGCCTTCCTGCACGAAGATGTCGAGCAGGTCCTGGTCCATTTCGGGAAGATCGAGACGGCCGGCCGGCTGGCTGTCGACAGGCTGCGCCGACTCTTCGACTTCGCCGGCGAATGCCTCCAACGGGTCCTCGTTGGCGGATGTCGCCTCTTCCGGTCCGGCTTCAAGCGCCGCTTCTGACGCTTCGGCTTCGGTTTCGGTTTCGTCGATTTCGGCAGCTTCTGCTGCTCCCTCCGCCATGTCCTCTGCCGCAGCGCTTTCGTCGGTCGTTTCGTCGAGTTCCACGTCCGCTTCGGCGGGCTCGTCGACCGCGCCGGTCGCGGCCTCAGCATCGCCGGTCTCAGCGTCGTTCGCCGCTTGCCCGTCCACGGATCCAGCCGCTTCCCCGATGGCATCGGCGTCCAGCGCGGACTCGTCGAATTCGATCTCGAAGCCGGCTCCGGCGTCCAATTCCGTTCCGGCGCCCTGCGCAGGCGTTTCAAAAGCGGAGCGCGACTTGTCCGGGAGGTCGCTGAAGGCACTTGCTGCCGCCATCAGCGCATCGATATCGGTGTCTTCCGGGAATTCGATGTTCTGCTCCGGCGCTTCGAAGACGCCCTCGATCGAGACCTGTTCGTTCGCCGCCTCGGCCTCGTCGGCTTGGCGGTCGCCGGCACGTTCTGCCATTGCATCGCCGGCACCTTCGGCATCTGCCGACGGCACCGTCGCGAGCGTCTCGCCAGCGTCTTCCAATTCCTCGTCTTCGCCGACCGATTCGAAATCGAGATTGCCCAGCGCGTCGGCGGAGTCCAGCAAGCCGGCGACTTCGTCATCATCCTCTTGCTGCGACCGTTCGTCGTCCTGGTGATACAAGTGCAGGGCGTTTTCCGGTTCCTGCAGGGCATCGCGCAAGGCAGTGACCCGCGCCGAAAGTTCACCCGTGTCGGGCAAGTCGCTGGAGCCGCGATCAAGGCACTGCATCGACTCGCGCACGATGGCCGCGGACTCGCGCAGGACGGCGATACCGTCCGCATCGATCGGCGTGGCGCTCGCGCGCATGCGCTTGAGGTAACCTTCCAGCGGCGACAGCAGGTGCGAGAGCGAGTCGATTTCGACCATCGCGATGGCGCCGCTCAGGGTATGCGCGGCGCGCAGCAGCGGCTCGGAAACCGGCAGGTCGACATAACCGGCCTGGCCGAGGAACTCGTCGACGACGGCGAGATGCATCGCCGTTTCGCTCTTGAGTATGTCGAACAGGACGGGGTCGAGCCCCGGCAGCGGACCGGCGATGATTTCTGGCGGACTGTCATCCTCGAGTTCGATCGCCCTCGGCATGTCCAGATCGCCGGCAACGGCCGCTCCGGGCAGTGCGCCCTCGTAGGGAACGCGTCGTTTGACCAGGCGCTTGACCTTGCGGATCACCGTGCGTGCGGACTGCTGCCTGACCGGCAGCGAGGCCAGCTCGCCCTCGGCGAGACGGTCGGCTGTTTCCATGATGCCGGCGATGTCGGCGGTCGGCGCGCCTTCCCCGCGCAGCGCGGCGAGCTGGTCGGGCAAGGCGTTGACCGCATGATCCACCAGCGCCAGGACCTGGGCGCTCGGTGCGATCGAGCGGTCGAGAACGCGATTGAGCATGTTCTCGACCTTCCAGCTGAACTCGCCGAGGGCAAGCGCGCCGACCAGGCGGCCGGAGCCCTTCAGCGTATGGAACGACCGCCGGATCGGCTTTACGCGCTCGAGGTCATCGCTGGCTGCTCGCCATAGCGGCAACTGCGCGCGCAGGTTGTCTATCTCCTCCTGCACTTCCTCGATGAAGACATCGCGGATTTCATCGTCGATCTCGCTCGAGGCCGTGATCTGGAAACTGCCGTCGCCGACCTCGGTCGCGAGCAGCTCTTCCTCGATCTCCTCCTCGATTTCCTCCTCGATCTCGATCCAGCGATTGCCGTCCTCGTCGATCTCTATGTTGCCGGCAGCGGCCGGCGCTTCCGCCGCACTGCCCGTCTGATCGCGGTCGTGGGTGGTTTCGGCCAGGCGCAAGCCATCGACATCGAGTTCGTCGAGCGCGGGCTGGCCCGTCTCGCCGACGATGAGGCCGTGCAGATCCTCGCCTGCGGCGATCTCGATGACGCTGTCGAGCTCGCTGGGCTCGTCGACGGCATCGAGTGCCAGGCCATCGGAAACGCCGGGCGCCTCCGAATCGGGAAAATCCAGACCGTCAAGGTTGAGCTCGCTGGAGCCGGCCAGATCGTCCGGTCGAAGCGCGGCACTCTGCTCCAGCGGCAGATGTTCGCCCCAGCTCGGGAAATCGGAGCCGAGCGCCGAAGGTTCGTGCTCGATTGGCCGCATCTCGCGCGGCTCCGCATACAGCGAGGCACTGCCGGCCGAAACATCGCCGTCGCGGGCCAAAGCCGCAGTCGCGGCGAGCGCATCGTCGTTGCTCACTACCGGCGGCCCCGCCGGTTCGCCGCCGCTGTCCGGGCCGTCGCCGTCATTGCGCGGAATCGGCCAGTAGCCGAGCGCCTCCAGGCTTTCCCTGGTTACATCGAGGATCTTCTGGCGGCCCCCGCGCTGCTCGCGCGTCGCTTCGAGGAAGTATTCGATCGACGCCAGCGCGTCGGCCAGGCTGTCCATCTGTTCTGCAGTCGGCACGCGCCGATGGCGCTGCAGCTCGACTTCGACGAAGCGCACGATGCCGCCCATCAGCTCGGCTGCCTCGCCGAGATCGAGCATGCGCAAGGCGCCGGAAATTTCCTCGAGCAGGCGCGGGATCTGCTCGACCCTTTCGTGATCCCAGGGCGATTCGATGAAGGCGATGACGTCGTGCTTGGCCTGCTGGATATTGACCGCCGCCTCGTGCATCAGGGCATCGAGGATCTTGCGCACTTCGGCCTTGGGCAGCTCGATGGCCTCGTTGTCGCCCTCCTCGCTGGCCGCACCGAGGCGCTCGATGTGGTCGTCCAGCGAAGCTTCGACGTAGAGCAAGGCGCCGGCGACATCGAGCAGGGTGCCTTCGTCGGCCTCACGCCGACCGAGTGCGATGTCCTCGATGGTGCCGCGCTGTTCGGTCACGACGCGGCGCGGCACGCCAAGACCGAGCATGCCGAGCGTGTCGCGCACGCGGTCGAGCAGGTCGATCTGGCCGAGCAGGTCGGCCGGATCGCGTTGTTGTGCGCGCAGGTAGATGTCGAGGGATTCCTTGACCCTGAGCAGGTCTTCCTTGATCGCGACCGAAACGGTGTCGAGCAGGGCACGGTTGTGGCCGGAGATCGAACTCTTGGCGTGCGCGACTTCCTGGTCGGTCGGCAGCAGCGAGCCGAGCGCGTAGGTTTCGCGGATTTCCTCGACGCGCGGACTCTTGCTGCTCGAATGCGCAATGTAATAGAGCAGGCCTTTCTCGAGCTCCCGCGGCGGCGCGACGCTGAGGCCGTTCTCGCCTGATTCGGCGAAGCTCCTGATCGCCCGGTCGACTCCGCCAAACAGCAGCTTGACCGACGCACTGGCATCGAGGCTGCCGTCACTGACCGATTCGGCAACGCCGGCGGCAATCCAGAACAGGCGGCGCGACTCTTCGCCCGATGCGACCTGCGTGCGCAGGCGGTCGAGCACGTCGCGCAGGCGCGCAGGGTGCTGTGGCTGGGTGGAATCGCGGAACCATTTCAGCAGCGCGGCCTGGAAGGCCAGGCGCAGGCGCAGGGCCTGTGCGCGCAGTTCCTTCAGCGTGAGCGGCTCGGCGCGGCCGGCGGCCGATGCCGGCAGCGCACTGCCCAGGTCGGGCGAGAACAGTGCCGAGTCGCTAAGCAGTTTTTCGCCGCGGCAGGCACGCAGGTCGTTGAGCAGCGGCAACAGGACGATCGGGATGTCCTTGTGCCCGGTCTGCACGCGCTCGAGGTAGTCGGGCAGCTGGACCATGCCGCGCATGAGCACGGAATAGCCCTCTTCGCGATTGCCGACGGCGTCCGCCAGCAGGGCATCGGCGAGGCGCTCCATTTCCTCGATGACCATCGCCGCGCCATACAACTCGACCATGCGCAAGGTGCCCTGCGCCTGGTGCAGGTAGGTTGCACAGAAGCGCATCAGGCTGGTGTCGGCCGGATCCTCGACGTAAGCCTCGAGCGCCTGGCGCGCCTGCTTGAGGGTATCGTCCAGTTCGCCCTTGACCCAGTTGAGCGTGGTGAAGTCGTCGTGCAGTTTCATGGTATTCGTTCGCCCTGGCATAACCTGGCGGCCCTAACCCTAAACCACCGCGCCGCCCGGAAACCCAACCCGGCGCACAGGACCATGAACTGAATCGGGCCGGTGTGCCGCGCGTTGCCGGTCGGTGGCCTGCTCCTGCAACGCTAGGGTTGCAGTCACATTCCGCGCGGCTCGGCGGGTCTGGTACGGCATTGCCGATGATGTTGGCTGGCTGACAGGTTCTCCTTGATCTGGATACGTGACAAATCCCGGGCTCAGCCCGGCAGCTTGAAGTCGGCCACCGAACGGCGCAGGTCGCCGGCCAGATGCGCCAGGTTGCCGATCGATTCGGCCGTCTGGCTTGCGCCGACCGATGTTTGCGTGGTGATTTCCTGAATCACGTTCATCGTCGCCGAAATGTTGGTGGCGGCAGCCGACTGCTGGCTCGCAGCGGCCGAGATGTTCTGGATGAGGTCGGCGAGGTCATGCGAGACCTTTTCAATCTCGCCAAGGGCCAGGCCGGCGTCCTCGGCCAGTCGCGCACCGGCGACGACCTCGGCGGTGGTCTGCTCCATCGAGCTGACCGCTTCGTTGGTATCGGACTGAATCGTCTGCACCAGTGTCTCGATTCGCTTGGTCGCGTTCGCCGAGCGCTCGGCGAGTCGCTGCACTTCGTCGGCGACGACCGCGAACCCGCGTCCGGCTTCGCCGGCGGATGCCGCCTGGATGGCCGCGTTCAGGGCGAGGATGTTGGTCTGTTCGGCGATGTCGTTGATCAGTTCGACGATGGATCCGATTTCCTGCGAGGATTCGCCCAGGCGCTTGATTCGCTTCGAGGTCTCCTGGATCTGGTCGCGGATCGAGTCCATGCCCTGGATGGTCTGGCGCACGATGGCCGCGCCCTTGGCGGCGATCTGCACCGAGCGCTGCGCCACCTCGGCGCTCTCCGAGGAGTTCTTCGAGACCTCGTCGATCGACACCGCGATCTCGTTGATGGCGGCGGAGGCGGAAGTAATCTGCTGGGCCTGGTGCTCGGCGGCTTCGGCCAGGTGCATGGCGGTCGCCTGGGTTTCCTGCGCGGCGGCGGATACCTGCACGGCGGTCTCGTTGATGGTCGTGACGAGGGATCGCAGCGCCTCGACCGCGAAGTTGATCGAGTCGGCGATCGCGCCGGTGATGTCCTCGGTGACGGTCGCCTTGACGGTCAGGTCGCCTTCGGCCAGCGATCCCATTTCGTCGAGCAGGCGCAGAATGGCCTCCTGGTTGCGCTGGTTCAGTTCCGCCGACATCTGGTAGCGGCTCTGCTGGTCACGGACCAGGGTGATGCCGAGCAGGATGACGAGGGCGATGGCCACGCCGGCGGCGACGGCACCGAGCCACTGGTTCGGGAATGCACGCTTGGACGCCAGGGTATCGAGGCGGTCGGCCACGTTGCGCGCCTTGAGCAGCACGCTCTGGCTGTCGGTGAAGATCGCGTCAGCGGCCTGCTTGACGACCTGCAGGCCGGTCGAAGCGTCGATGATCTTGCGCACCGGTTCGTCGAGTTCCTGCCACTGCTGCTGCACGTCGACGAGGATCTGCTTGGCGTTGGGCTGGTCGATCGGGCGGATGTTGAGCGCCGGCGCACCTTCGATGAGGCCGTCGAGCACCGAACGGTAAAGCGCCGCATCGCGTGAGAAGCCGTCGGCAGCCGACTGTGCATCCTCGCCGCCCTGGACGATTTCCTGGACGCGGCGGATCATGCGGTCGGCGAGCAGCATCTGGCGCGTCGAGATGTAGACCTGGCCGGCGCTGCCGTTGCGTTCGGTGAGGATGTTGACGACCTCGTTCATGCGCGAATTCAGGACCGGCATCTTCGAGGTGAATTCCGTCGCCGTGGTGGCGGTATCGAGGACCAGGCTCTTGCCGTCGAGGATCTTGGTCGCGTTGGTCAACACCGGTGCCCATGCCGCGTTGAGGTCCTTCAGTTCCTTTTCGACGCCCGGTTCGTTGGCGTAGGAGGGCATGCCCGCATACGGCGAGGGGTCCTTGGCATTGCCCTTGGTCAGGAAGCCGAGGAACGCATCGATGTCGCCGGTGGTCTTCTTCAGCTCGTCGAAGGCCAGCTCGTTGCCGCCGGCGGCGTTCGCCGCATAGGTGGTCAAGGCTTGCGAAAGCACCTGCACCTGGGTGGTCAACGAGCTTGCCTGTCGGTCCTGGTTGCTCTTGATCGTCAGGTAGATGAAATCCGCCGCTGCGAATGCAATGGCGAGGACCAGCAACACGATCAGTATGGTGTTGAGGCTGCCTGTACGCTCGGAGCCCGAGAGTGCGCTGGAAGTTGTGCTCATTGTGTTACCTCACCCCTAAGTTGCACATGACCGGCCGGGTCGCAGAATCGGCCGGCTTGCTGTTATGCGGATGCCTGCTGGAATTCCGCCGAGCGGACCAGGGCAGTCATGCTGAACAATCCCCACAAGATGTCGCCGAGTTGTACCTTTTCGCCGATGTAGCGGCTGTAGCGCTCGTCTTCCTCGCCCTGTGCGTGCGAGCGCTGTTCATCGGAAAAACTGCGCTGGCCGAGCACTTCGTCGACCAGCAAGCCCACGCTGCCGCCATGCTGGCGCACGACCAGGACGCGCGTGGAGTCGGTCATCACCGTGCGCGCACCCTCTATGTATTTGCGCAGGTCGATCACGGCGACCAGGTTGCCGCGCACGTTGGCGATGCCGAGCATCCAGCTTTGCGTGCCGGGAACCACGGTCAATGCCGGCATGGTGAGGATCTCGTTCACTTCCGAGATGCTGCTGACCATGTGGCGCGAGCCGACGCGGAAGCCGATGCCGCGCCAGAGGCCCGGCGCATCGATCTGTTCGGGCAGGCCGGCGACATGCGCGAGGCTGCGCCGCTCGTAATCGGCGAGTATCTCGAACGGACCGGTCTGCGTTTCAGGGGCGTTGACCATGCTCTTCGTCTCAACCCGGCAGCAGGTTGTCGATGCGCTGCAGCAGGGATTTCGCATCGACCGGCTTGGTCAGGAAATCCTTGGCTCCCTGGCGCAGGCCCCAGACCCGGTCGGTCTCCATGGTCTTGGTGGTGACGATGAGGATCGGGATGTGCCCGGTGCCGGCGTCGCGGCTGAGGTCGCGGGTCGCCTGGAATCCGTTCATGCCCGGCATGATCACGTCCATGATGACCAGGTCCGGCCGCTCGCGCTTGACCCCGGCGATGCCTTCCTCGGCACTCGCCGCGCTGCTGACGCGATGACCGGCCTTCTCGAGCAGCGTGGTGAACACGCGCACGTCGGTCGGCGAATCGTCGATGATGAAAATGTGCGCCACCGCCTTACCCCTGTGAGTCGAATGGCCAAGCCAACGGAATTACTTCCAGTCCACGTGGCGACGAATTGCCCCGAGCAACTCCTCGCGAGTGAAAGGTTTGGTCAAATATTGTTCGGAACCGACAATTCTTCCGCGCGCCTTGTCGAACAGGCCGTCCTTCGAGGACAGCATGATCACGGGCGTCGCCTTGAACATCTGGTTGTTCTTTATCAGCGCACAGGTCTGATAGCCATCCAGCCGCGGCATCATGATGTCGACGAAGATGATCTGTGGCTGCTGGTCCGAGATCTTGGCCAGCGCCTCGAACCCGTCCGTCGCCGTGACAACGTCACAACCTTCCTTGCGCAGCAAGGTTTCCGCAGTCCGGCGGATGGTCTTCGAATCGTCAATGACCATGACTTTCAGGCCGCTGAAGCTGCCCTGCTTGGTCTCATCCACCTGGTAAGGACCCCCGACCGCTGTACTGAGAAATTAGACACGCAAGATCCGTGCCTGCCGATACGCAATTCAGGAAAGTGACCAGATCCAGCGCACGCTAGCCAAGGCCCTGCGTCGCCCCCGCACTTTCCTCCAAATGGTCGATGCTTCTTAACCAATTCTTAGCTAATCTGTCAAGTTTAGCGCGTAAGTCCTCAGAAAATCTTGGGAACCTGCTCGCCCATCGTGACAGGAGCCGACCGACCATGGCGGCGACGAGTGTAAACTAGCAGTACTTCCGCGTCGCGACTTTGCGCACACCCTGACACCTTCCCTGGAGCACATGCATGGCCCGCTCTCTGGCCGTCCTGATGGACGCCATCGCCGACATCAAGATCGCCAAGGATACGACGTTTGCCCTGCTCCTCGAAGCGCAACGCCGGGGCTACCGGATTTCCTACCTGACCCACGGCGACCTGGCCATCCGCAACGGCGTCCCGTTCGCACGATTGGCCACGCTTGCCGTGCGCGACCAGCCGGGCGACTGGTTCAGCCTGGGCGAAGCGCAGTGGAAGGACCTGCGTACGTTCGACGTCGTGCTGGCGCGCACGTTCCCGCTCGCCGACGCCGCGAGCGCGCATGCGCTCATGGAATCGGGCACGCTCATCGGCAAGATCGCGCTCGACGTCCGTCCGAGCTGACGCGCCGCCTTCACGCGGGCGCGCGGCAACGGCGGCGGAACTCTTCTCTCGGATC
>OEIU01001304.1_pt1 | contig 16623 bp, 13 predicted proteins | sample 1539221 | NCBI WGS metagenome assembly OEIU01 (sample SAMN03792071, study PRJEB22550) | activated sludge metagenome | feature: wastewater treatment plant; material: activated sludge; isolation source: Wastewater treatment plant of a petroleum refinery complex | place: Argentina: Zarate | collected...
GCCAATGACCTCCCCGCCCCCGAGCCCACAAACATCCCTGGCTTCCGCGCCGGCCAGCGCGAACTGCGCCGCCTCAGGCAGATGGCTGGAACCATCGTGCGCAACGGACGACCGCTGATCGAGGACGCGGTCTTCGCCACGCGCATCGTCCAGGTCGAACTCGAATTGCAGGCGCTCGAAGTCACCAACCTGCGCGTGATCTTCGCCGAGGCGCAGAACCACGCGCCGGGTCCCGAAGCCTCGATCCTCAAGATCCGCGGCACCGAGATCATGCAGCGCATCACCGAACTGCAGGTCGAGGCGCTCGGCGAACGCGCGTTGATCACCGGTTCGCCGGGCGCCGATGAGGGCGAGGATGTCCCGCGCGCCGTCGCGGCCTACCTCAACCAGCGCAAGCTGACGATCTTCGGCGGTTCCAACGAGATCCAGCGCAACATCATCGCGCAGATGATCCTCCAGCTCTGACGGAAGCCCCCATGGATTTTTCATACAGCGACGAACAACAGATGCTGCTCGACACGACGCAGCGTTTCCTGGCCAGCGAATACACGTTCGAGCACCGCCAGCGCCTGCTCGAGTCGGATGAGGGCTGGTCGCGCGAGGTGTGGAAGCAGCTCGCCGAACTCGGCCTGCTCGCCGTGGACATTCCCGAAAACGACGGCGGCATCGGTGCCGGCCCGGTCGGCGTCATGCTCGTCGCCCAGGCGATCGGCCATGGGCTGCTGCTCGAGCCGTTCCTGTCCAGCGCGATCGTGGCTGTCCAGGCGATCGCGCGGACCGGCTCGGACGCGCAGCGCGCGCGCTGGCTGCCCGCGCTGGCCAGCGGCGAGTGCATCGCCGTGCTGGCGCATGACGAGAACGGGACCGGACTGGAGCTTTCCGCGATCGGCACGCGCGCCACGCGCAGCGACGCCGGCTGGACCCTGGACGGAAAGAAGAGCGTGGTCTTCCACGCCCCGATGGCCGACCTGTACCTGGTCTCCGCGCGCGTCAAGGACGGCAGTCTGGGGCTTTTCGCCGTGCCTGCCGACGCAGATGGCGTGCACCGCAAGGACCTGCGCACGGTCGATGGCCAGCGCGCAGCCGACCTGGTCTTCGACGCTGTCCGGGTCGGCGAAGACGCCCGCCTCGGCGGAGAAGCCGGCGAGGCGCTGGCCGCGGTACTCGACCACGGCATAGCGGCGCTCTGCGCCGAGGCCTTCGGCGTGCTCGACCGCATCCTCAAGGCGACCATCGAGTACAGCCGCTCGCGCAAGCAGTTCGGCGTGCCGATCGGCAGTTTCCAGGCCCTGCAGCACCGCATGGCCGACATGTTGATCCAGTTCGAGCAGGCACGTTCGATGATGTTGCTGGCGACGACACGTTGCGTGGAGGCCGATGCCGGCGCGCGCCGTGCAGCGGTCTCCGGCGCCAAGGCGCTGGTCGGCCAGGCGGCGCGCTTCATCGGCCAGCACGCGGTCCAGTTGCGCGGCGGCATGGGCATGACCGACGAGCTCGATGTCAGCCACGGCTTCAAGCGCCTGCTCGCTTTCGAGCTGCGCTTTGGCACCACCGACGAGCACCTGCAGGCGTGCCGGCTGCGCCTGCAGCAGGCTTGAGCGCGGCAGTTCGTCCGCGACTTTCGACCTGTCCAGAAAGAGATCAATGGAGGAACCTGCCATGAACGCAAGACGAAACCTGTTCGACCTCGATGGACGCACCGCCCTGATCACCGGCGCTTCACGCGGCCTCGGCCTGCAGATGGCCGAGGCGCTCGGCGACCACGGCGCGCGCCTGGTCATCTCCGCGCGCAAGTCCGCCGAACTCGAGAAGGCGCAGGCCCATCTGAAGGCACGCGGCATCGAGGTCGACTGGATCGCCGCCGACGGTGGCCAGGAGGATTCGATCGCCATGCTGGCGGACGCCGCGCTCGAAAAGCTCGGCCACGTCGACATCCTCGTCAACAACGCGGGGGCCAGCTGGGGCGCGCCCGCCGAGGACTATCCGCTCGAAGCCTGGGACAAGGTGTTCAACCTCAACATGCGCGGCCTGTTCCTGCTTACCCAGCAGATCGGCAAGCGCTCGATGATTGCGCGCAAGCGTGGACGCATCATCAATATCGCCTCGATCGCCGGCCTGCGCGGCAATCCGCCCGGCGCGATGAAGACGATCGCCTACAACACGACCAAGGGCGCGCTGGTCAACTTCACGCGCGCGCTGGCCGGTGAATGGGGGCCCTACGGCATTACCGTCAATGCACTCGCGCCAGGATTCTTTCCGACCAAGATGTCGCAGGGCCTGATCGATGCCATCGGCGAAAAGACGCTGGCCGCGATGGCTCCGCTGCAGCGCCTCGGCGACGATGAGGACCTCAAGGGTGCAACCCTGCTGTTCGCTTCCGATGCCGGCAAGCACATCACCGGCCAGATCCTCGCCGTCGACGGCGGCATCTCGGCGATATGAGCATGCACGACTTCAACGGAAAGGTCGCCGTCATCACCGGCGCGGGTTCGGGCTTCGGCCGCGAGTTCGCCCGCCTTGGGGCCGGACTTGGCATGTCGCTCGTGCTCGCCGACGTGCAGACCGATGCCTTGCAGGCAATCCGTGTCGAACTCGAAGCGCGCGGCACGCGCGTGCTGGCCCGCGTCCTCGATGTCGCCGACGCCGCCCAGGTCGACGCCCTGGCCGAGGCCGCGCAAGCCGAATTCGGTGATGTCCACCTGCTCTTCAACAACGCCGGCGTAGGCACCGCCGGGCTGATCTGGGAGAACAGCCTGGCCGACTGGCAGTGGACGCTCGGGGTCAACCTGTGGGGCGTGATCCACGGCCTGCGCGCCTTCGTGCCGCGCATGCTCGAGTCGGCCCGGCGTTCGCCCGGCTACCGGGGCCATGTCGTCAACACCGCGTCGATGGCGGGGCTGGTCAACCCGCCGGCCAGCGGGGTCTACAACGTCTCCAAGCACGCCGTGGTGTCGTTGACGGAAACGCTCTACCACGACCTCGGCCTGGTCACCGACCAGCTGCACTGCTCGGTGCTCTGTCCGTTCTACGTGCCGACCGGCATCAGCCAGTCGCAGCGCAACCGGCCGGCGGAGTTCGGCAACGCGTTGCCGCTGACGCGCTCGCAGCGCGTGGCCCAGGCGATGCTCGACAAGGCGGTCGGCTCGGGCAGGGTCAGCGCGGCGGATGTCGCCCGCATGACCTTCGATGCCGTGCGCGAGGGACGCTTCTACATCGCCTCGCACCCGCAGGCACTCGAGGGCGTGCGCGTGCGCGCGCAGGACATCGTCGCCATGCGCAACCCGACCGATCCGCTGGCGGCGCGCCCCGGCCTGCGCGAGTCGCTGGTCGAAGCCTTGCGCGAATAATTCCGGCTAGCTGCCGAAATCGGGCAGCGGAACCTGAACAGCCGAGGCCTGCATGGTCGTGGCGGAATGCAGGGCAATCTGCCAGGTTGCGTTTTCATCCGCTGACCTGTGGTAGCGTCAGGCGCAGACGCGGCCGGACCTGATTGTCCGTTGCGTCGACGGTCCGGTACCGGTACGCGGATGAACAGGCAGGACGCCATTCGCCGCGACCGGCATGCGGACAGCAAGAACACCGTTGCCCGGATCGGGGAGATCGGGGTTGCGGCTTGTCCAGCCACCAGGGGAGAGGCACATCGTGAACACAATCCGGATCGGGCGCCAGGCGCTCGCATGGTCGATTTCCGTTGCGCTGGCCGGCGCACCCGTCGCAGGCATCGCACAGGCGGGAGCGCCGCCGCAGGCGCCTGACGGCAGCGAGACGGTAACCACGCTCGGCGCAACCGTGGTCACCGCGCAGAAGCGCGAGGAAGCCTTGCAGGATGTCGCGATCACGATGGAGGTGATCCCCAAGCAGTTGCTCAAGGACGCCGGCATCCATGACATCAAGGATCTGCAGATTCTCGTGCCCGGCCTTAGCGTGACCAGCACCGGCAACGAGGCGCAGACGGTCGCGCGCATTCGCGGCGTCGGTACGGTCGGCGACAACCCGGGCCTCGAATCCTCGGTCGGCGTGGTCATCGACGGCGTCTACCGTCCGCGCACCGGCGTCGGCTTCAGCGACCTTGGCCAGCTCGAGCGCATCGAGGTGCTCAAGGGTCCCCAAGGCACGGTGTTCGGCAAGAACACCTCGGCCGGCCTGATCAACATCGTCACCCAGGCGCCGACCAACGAACGCAGCAGCGAAGCGGAAGTGACGGTCGGCAACTACGGCGCGGTCGGCGTCTCGGCCAGCTACAACGATCGCGTCGGCGAGAATTCCGCGTTCCGCATCTATGCGGCGACGCGCAGCCACGACGGCTTCACCGACGTCAATACCGGTGTCGGCCCGCGCACGCGAACCGACGATTCCGACCAGGATTTCGACTCCGTGCGTGGCCAGCTCATGCTGCGCCCGAACGATGAGGTCGATGTGCGCATCATCGCCGACTACACCCATCGCGACGAGAACTGCTGTGTCGGCGTGACCACGGTGCGCGGTCCTACCGCCGCCATCGTCAATGCGCTGAGTGGCGGCAATGGCGTGATTGCGGTGGCCGATCCGGAGCAGCGCCTCGCCTACGCCAACCGCGACACCAACCAGGACATCAAGGATCGTGGCATCTCGGCCGAGGTCAACTGGCAGACCCCGTGGCTGGGTGGATCGACGCTGACCTCGATCACCTCGCTGCGCGGCTGGGATGCCCTCAGCGGCACCGACATCGACTACAGCGGCGCCGACATCCTCTATCGCGTCGGCTCGGACGATGCCGGCTCGGTCAAGTTCGACACCTTCAGCCAGGAGCTGCGCCTGACCGGCGCAACGGCGCGCATGGACTGGATGTTCGGCTTCTACTACGGCGACGAGGATCTCAAGCGCAATGAATCGGTGACCATGGGATCCGCCTATGAACCCTATCTCTCGATCGCGCTGATCAACAATGTCGCCAGCCTGTTTCCTGCCGGCCTCGTCGACACCAGCAATCCGGCGGCATTCCTCGCGCAAGCCACGGGCCGGCCCTTTGGCACGCTGTTCGCCGGCCAGGGTTCGCTGGATCGCTACAAGCAGAATGCAAGGAGCCTGGCGCTGTTCACCAACGAGACCTTCCACGTCACCGACGCGCTCGACCTGACCGTCGGCCTGCGCTACACGAACGAGGACAAGTCGCTCGATTCGGCCTTCGGCAATCCGAACGGCTCGACCGCTTGCGCGGCCGCGCTGAGCAATCCGGCGCAGATTGGTGCCGCCCTGGTTGCGCGCGGCGTACCGGCATCGATTGCACCGGGCATCATCCCGACCCTGATCGGCTTCACCTGCCTGCCGTGGGCAAACGTGCAGCACGCCGGTCGCGCCACCTCGCAGGATCGCAGCGAGTCGGAATGGTCGGGCACCTTCAAGAGCGCCTACCGCTGGAACGAATCGTTCATGACGTTCTTCTCGGCGGCGCGCGGCTACAAGGCCGGCGGTTTCAATCTCGATCGCGTGCAGACGGCCACCGGCCTGAGCAGCGGTGGCGCCGGCATCACCCCGGTCGACGATACCTCGTTTCCGGGCGAGTTCGTCAACAGCTACGAACTCGGCATGAAGTCGACGCTGATGGAGGGCAACCTGCTGTTCAACGCGTCGTTGTTCCATTCGAAGTTCACCGACTTCCAGCTCAACAGCTTCCTCGGCACGAGCTACGTGGTGCGCTCGATCCCGACCCTGACCAACAAGGGCGTCGACATGGACCTGATCTGGCAGCCTGGCGTGGAGGGCCTGCAGCTGCAGGCCGGCCTGACCTACCTCGATTCCAGATACGGCAACGATCCGCTGCCGGACGCGGGCCTGGTCCTGGTGCCCGGCAATCGCGGCGGCTTCGCGCCGAAATGGCAGACTTCGGCGGCCGTCACTTACGAATGGGGCATGACCGACTCGCTGGTCGGCCGCTTCAACATTTCGGCCAAGCACACGACCGAATACAACACCGGCTCGGATCTCGATCCGGAAAAGCTGCAGGACCCCTACACCCTGGTCAATGCCCGCTTCGGCTTCGGCCGGCGCGACGGCCGCTGGATGCTCGAGCTGTGGGCGCAGAACCTCACCGACGCGTCCTACCAGCAGGTAGGCTTCGATGCACCGCTGCAGACCGGCTCGTGGAACGCCTTCATCGGTGCGCCGCGGACTTACGGAGCAACCTTGCGCATGAAGTTCTGAGTGGCGCCAGGTCCCGCGCCCGGCCGCGCGGCCGGGCGACGGTGATAAGGTTGGACCGGCGAAATTGCGGATTCCCGAATGGACGGCGACGGCGCCCCCCGGATTCGATCCCTGGTTGAGGACAGCGCGCTCGGTCGCTGGCGCATGGATCTGTGCCGGCCTTCGCCGCTGCTCGCGCCATATGTCGCGCATCTGTGGTACGTGGAGGGTCATATCCACTATCAGCGTGACCGCATCCTGCCGGGCGGCGGCAGTTTCCTGCTGATCAACCTCGGCCCAGCCCAGTTCCGCATTGAACCGGGACCACCGGAGCGCCGCATCGCATTCAACGACGCGTGGTTCACGGGATTGCAGCAGAGCCCGATCGATACCGAGGTCCCGGGCGGCAGCGCGCTGCTCGGCGTGGCCTTTCACAACCACGGAGCCAGGCCATGGCTCCACGTCGATGCGCACCACTGCGCCGACAGCATCGTTCCGCTGACCGATCTGCTCGGCGATTCCGTGCTTGCCCTGCGTCAGCAGCTGCTCGAATGCCCGACATCCGCGCGACGCTTCGCACTCGTCGAAGCCTGGATTGTCGCTCGCCTGGAGCCGCGCTTCGCGCCCTCGCCGCTAGTGCGCCGGGTCCTCTCGGAGATCGAAGTTTCGCGAGGGGCCATTGCCATCGATGCGCTGGCGGTGCGCGCCGGCGTCAGCCGCAAGCTGCTGGGCCAGCGGTTTCGCTGCGAAGTCGGCTTGACGACCAAATCCCTGGCGCGCGTGCATCGGTTCAGGCATGCGCTGGAATGGCTGCGACACCAGGATCGGGTGCCGTGGGCCGAGCTCGCCGCACGCTGCGGCTACTATGACCAGTCGCACCTGATCCGCGATTTCCATGCCTTCAGCGGCATGACGCCGGGCGAGCTGCTGCGCCGCCAGCAGCCGGATCCCGGCAGCGTCGTGCTGGATGGTTGACTGCGGGTTGCATCGAAACACGATCTTCCCGCAAGGTTGTTGCGACACCCGGCGACACGCGCGCCGCAAGAAGACATCGTCGCCGGAGGTTCAAGGCCCCGCTGGCATCGGTACCGGTTGATCATTTTTTTCCAATACGGGCCAAGCCGGGATTGCGCAGACTGCATGCATTCAACATCACGAGGGAGACTCGACAATGCCTGAATTCAATATCTGGGCCGTACTGGTGGCAGCCGTCTCGGCCTTCGTTCTCGGCGGATTGTGGTATTCGCCGATCCTGTTCGGCAAACCCTGGCAACGCGAGGCCGGTGTCACCGACGAGCAGATGCAGAATGCCAACATGGCGATGATCTTCGGCCTCGGTTTCGTGCTGAGCCTTGTCGCCGCGCTGGTTTTCGCGCTGTTCCTCGGACCGCGGCCGCCAGTATCGCTGGGCCTGGGCGCAGGATTCGCGGCCGGCCTGTGCTGGGTCGGCGCGAGCTTCGGCATCAATTACCTGTTCGAGCGCAGGAGCCTCAAGCTGTTCCTGATCAATGCCGGTTATCACACGGTGCAGTTCACCGTGATCGGACTGATCCTCGCCTTGTGGCCCTGACCCCGCGAAGGCGGCCAGGCAAGCGCCCCTAGGGCGGATTCCGCCGGTGGCGCCTGCGCTTGCCGGCACGCGGCGTCGCGTCCGGCTGCGGAACCGCGCCGGCATCGGCCCGGGCTTCCTGACTGAGCCAGTCGATGAAGGCCTCCGCAGCGGGCGTCAGTGCGCGGTGCGCCGGATACACGGCATGATAGGAAAAACGCGCCGTCAGCGCGGGACCGGGCAAACGGACCAGCGAGCGGTCCACAAGGTAATTCCCGACAATGCGCTTGCGCGCCAGCGCGGCGCCAATGCCGGCCGCCGCCGCGCGCATGACGCCGCTGGTGTCGCTGAGCATATGCGTCGCTGGCAACCGCAGGCCGCGTAGTCCGGCAGCGCGGAACCAGTCGCGCCAGCCCTGGAAACCGTTGTCGGCGAGCAGGACCATGCCCGCGATCTGCGCGGGCGTTTCGATCGCATCGACCCCGGGCAGCGAGGGCGAAGCCACCGGGAACAATTCGTCATCCATCAGGAAGTGCGCATTGAGTCCGGGCCAGTGGCCGGGCCCGTAGCGGATCGCGAGGTCCGCACCGCCCTCCTCGAAACGGGTCAGTGCGGTGTCGGTCTCGATGCTGATGTGCAAGCCGGGGTGTTGTGCAAGAAAACCCTGCAGACGCGGCAACAGCCAGCAGAAGCTGAGCGAATGGATGGTGCTGATGCGCAGGCGCGCCGAGTCCTTCGATCGACGCAGCGAATCGGCCACGACCTGAAGGTCGGCCACGGCCAGGGTCGCGGCGTCGGCAAGCTGGCGGCCTTCGCCGGTCAGGCTGACACCGCGCGCATGGCGATGGAACAGGACAACGTCGAGCGCTGCCTCGAGCCGGCGCACGTGGTGGCTGACCGCGCTGGCGGTCAGGTGCAGTTCCTCGGCCGCGTGCGTGAAGTTCCGGTGCCGGGCCGCAGCCGCAAATACGCCGAGGGCCGGCAGCAAGTTGGGACGGAGGTTCATTTACGCTCCCATCAGGTGATTCCGGCCGCCGTACCGACCAGCCACAAAAATGGCTTGTGGCTCGGGAAGAAACTACCCGCTTGTCGTGAACGCGCGCAAGCGGACAATGGCAAGCCACTACCCAGAGGATTCCGGCCGTGGCCACGAGTCAGTGCAGCACCCTTCCCATCCCCGTTCTCGCGCCGCCGCGCGTGCGCGACTGGCTGACCCCGGTCGAACTGGCCCTGCTCGGCGCGATCTGGGGCGCCTCGTTCCTGTTCATGCGCGTGGCGGCGCCCGAGTTCGGCTCGCTGGCCCTGGTCGAGGTGCGCCTTGCCCTTGGCGCCCTGGTGCTGATGCCGTTCGCCTGGCGCGTGCGCGAACGCATCCCGCGATCGATCCTGCCGAAGCTGGCCGCGATCGGCATCATCAATTCGGCGATTCCGTTCCTGCTGTTCGCCTGGGCGGCACAGCACGCCCCTGCGGCGGTCAGCGCGATCTGCAATGCCACGACCGTGCTGTTCGCGGCGCTGGTGGCATTCGCCCTGTACGGCGAGAAGATGGGCGCCCGGCGCGCATTCGCCCTGCTGGTCGGCTTTGCCGGCGTGGTCGTGCTGGCGACCGCCAAGAGTTCGGGCCCGGGCACCCTGCTGGCGGTGATCGCAGCCACCCTTGCCGCCGTGCTTTACGGATTCGGCGCCAACATGGTGCGCCGCCACCTGACCGATCTGCCACCGGTCGCGGTGGCAGTGGGAACGCTGTCGATGTCGGCGCTGGTGGTGGCTCCGCTGGCCGTGAGCCAATGGCCGACCCAGGCCATTTCGGCCGCATCGTGGTGGAGCGCGAGCGCGCTCGGCGTGCTCTGCACGGGCCTGGCATTCCTGATCTATTACCGGCTCATCAAGCGCAACGGGGCCTCGCGCGCGGCGACGGCAACCTATCTGATCCCGCTGTTTGCCGCGGGCTGGGCCTGGCTGGTGCTCGGTGAGGCGGTCACCGCGCGCATGCTCGTCGCCGGCGCGCTGATCCTCGGCAGCGTCGCCATCAGCATGCGTGCATCGAGATAGGCTTCCTCAACGCAAGAACCGACCGCCTCGACGGCGATCGGTCTGGCCGCGCGTAACGGCGCACGCAGTGGGCGGCGCCGGCCAGCACGGGATGCCTGGAAATTGCGCGTCGCCGGCGGATTGCTCAGGCAGTCCGCAGTCGACTCCTCGTCATGGGTCAGGCGAGTCGAACGAGTCGGTGAAGATCGGGTCGGGCCCGTATCCGTCGATCGTGAACTCGATGTAGAAGTCCCCGGAAAATTCCCCGCCGCCGGAGACCTCGGCGCCGAATCGCCCCGGGCGGATTTCCCCGTTGTAGAGGTCGGTGGTGATGGAGTGGCTGAACGGACCCGGGCCCGACCAGCCGAGATCCGCACCGGTCAGGCCGATATGGGTTTCTGGTGCCAGGGTCGGGACATCGAAGGTGAAATAGAAGTCGGCGGCGTCCACGCCCCCGGTGGTGGTATAGCCGTTCATGACCAGCCGGGTCGAGGTGATGTTGCCGGTATAGGGCCCCATGTCGTTGCCGAACCAGCCCCACAGGTAGGTGAACCCGGCCTGTGGGAAAAAGTCGAAACGCCAGGTCAGCGTGTCGGCGCGGGCACCGGCGCTGGCCAGGAGAAACAGGAAAGCGAACGCGATTCGGACCATGGGAACGACCTTCATGACTTGGGCCTGTCATTGCGCCCGAGTTGCCTGCCCCAGTCTTGACGATATCGTGACGACCGCGGGAAATCTCGTGACGGGATCGAAAGTCACGGGGTTTCGTACCGCCGGCGCTCATTCAGCGAAGCTGCAGGAGACCGGGCGCGAGCGTGAGCACCCCGGACGCGCGCATGCGGTCAAGCCGGGCCTGCTCGATTGCGGCATCGCCGTTGCGGCCGACCGCGCGCAGCGCCCCGATGCGCAGCGCGATCGCTTCGGGCAGATCGTTCAGCCAGCCCGTCCAGGCGGGCTCGGCAAGCAGGCTTTCCGCAGCGCCCTGCCGCATCTGCCAGCGCCCCAGTTGCAGCTGCGCGGCCAGCGTTGCCGGCCCGCGGTCCGTTCCGCGCGAAGCAAGGAAAGTCGAGAGAGCCTCGACGGCAGCCTCTTGCTCGCCAGCCAGATGGCGCAGCTGGGCGTCAATCACGGGCAGGCGCGCCTGCAGTTCGACATTTGCCGGGTCGGCCGCCGCTTCGTTGCGGCACGCCTTGGCAGCGAGCTCGGCGCCGGGCCGGTCGCCGGCGCCAACCAGCATCTGCACGCGGTCGGCCAGCACTTGGCCGAGGTTTTGCCGAAGCCCCAGCTCGGCATACAGCGGCCGCGCCTGATCGAGTTCGGACAAGGCCTCCGGCCATCGTTCGCGACGCGCGGCGACGCCGGACAGCGCCCAGTGCGCCTCGGCCTGCCAGTAGCGGTTGTCTTCGGCTTCGCCCAGGGCCAGTACCGCCGAGGCCAGCGCTGCAGCCGCATCGACGTGGTCGAAGGCGGCCAGCACCCACGACAGCATGACCGCGCTGAGCACTTGCACGCGCCGGTCGCCGCGTTGCCCTGCCAGCGCGAGGCTTTGCCTGAGCAGGGCGGCCGCGGCGAGCGGATGGCCGGCATTGAATTCGGCGCCGCCGAGGTTGAGCAGGATGGCCAGCTCGAGGGCGCCATCTGCGGCCGTGCGCGCGGCGTCCAGCGCGTCGCGGAGATCGGCCACGGCAGTCGCGATGTCGCCTTCGGCATTGTCGACCACGGCCAGGTTGACCAGGGCGCTGGCTTCACTGCGGCGATCCCCGGTGCGGCGCGCGAGTGCCAGTGCCGCGTTGAAGGTCCGCCGCGCCGCGGCGCGCTGGCCGCGTTCGCTGGCGATCGAGGCCGATGCCACCATCAGTTCGATGCGCAACGGCAACTGGCCCTGCGCCGGGAGACCGGCCATCGCCGACTCGATGAATCCCGCAGCGGCATCGAGATCTCCGCGCCTGGACGCCAGGCTGGCCAGCTGAAGCAAGGCCTGTGCACGGAGGACGAAGTGCTGCTCCTGGCCGGCCGCGTCGGCGACGCGTCGTGCGTTCTCCGCGGCCTGCTCGAAATCACCGGCGGCCACCTGGGCCGTCGCCAGTTGCAGGCGCGGCCAGGGCAGGTTCGGATCGTGATCGAGGCAGATGTCGAAATACTTGGTGGCCGCCCGGTAGTCCCCGCGTTGCAGGGCATCGAGGCCGCGCGCGTAGACCTCGGCGACGAAGGGGTCGGCGATGCCGGCGGCCGCCGCCCCGGCGCTGCCTTCGTTGCCGGCGTGCCGCAGCTTGCCGGGCAGTCGCACCGCCGCTTCCACGGCCAGCCTTGCCGGCGAGTCCCCGCGCACGACGTCGCTGGTTTCCCTGCCGTCGTCGACGCTGCGCAGCACGTACTCGAATTCGTACAGCGGGCCCAGCTTGCGCAATTCGGAAGCGACGACATGACTGGCGCCGAGGGCACGCATGCTGGCGTCGAGCCGATCCTTGCCGACCGGTTGCTCGACCAGCCCGGACCCGCTCGCATCGGGTACGCCGGCGACTTCGGTGCCGGCGCGGTCCTGAAGAAGGCTCGACATGAGCCCCGCCAGTCCGCGCCGGGTCCACGCAAGGTCTGCTTCACCGCTGCGATCGAGAGTCGGCAGCAGGACGATTTTGGTCGGCGCCGCCTGTGCCTGCGGGACAACGCCCGGCCGCAGGAACCACCAGACTGCGACGCCGAGCAGGACGGCGGACAGGACCGCAAGTCCGGCCAGTGCCAACTTGCGAATCCTGTTCGGCACGATGCCGGCTGGCGCGGCTTCCACCACGCCGGCGGCTTGCGCGGCGCCGACGGGCACATCGGGCGGATGCTCGACGATCTCCAGCGCTGCGACCCACTGCAGGCCGTGGCCGTGCACGGTGCGGATGAATCGCTGCGATGCGCCATCGTCACCGAGCGCGCGGCGCGCCTTTCGCAGCAACTGCGAAAGCGCCGCATCGGTTACCGCGCGTTGCGGCCACAAGGTGTCGCCCAGTTCACGCTTGCTCAGCGCGCGATGTCGATTGCGCAGCAGGATGGCCATCAGGTCGAAGACCTTCGATTCGACCTCGACCCGCTCGCCATCGCGGTGCAGCTCGCGCGTATCGAGGTCGATCACGCAACTGTCGGCGCGGAATCGAGCGCTCGTTGCGCTGGCCGCGGTAGCGTCCGTCGCGCCGCTCATGGCTGCGCCGCAGCCCGCGCCACGCGGTCGGCGCAACGCGCGCCCATGCCGATGGAGGCGCGGGCACGACCGCCGGGTCTGTTTCGCTGCGGGGAATTCGGGAAGGTCACGGGGCGTTCAAGTGGCTGGCAGCGGAAGCCATGCAGGCACCGGTCCTGCGCAACCGCTCGCATGATCGTGGGGCGTCGAATCTGCATCGGTACGGAACCGGTATTGTATTCGGCCTGCCGCTGCTTCGCTGCGGCGGGGGGCCCGCGCCGGACGCCCCGCCTGGCTCAGTAGAGGAACTCGCGGAAGACCGGGTCGACGCTGCCATTCCACGGGCCGTTGAACAGCGCCAGCTTGCGCTCGGCCGGCGTCTCGTTGGCTTCGACGATCTCGATCAGCGGATCGAGGAAGTGCGCCTCGTCGACGCCGGTGGAATTGAGGCGGGCGCGACGGCGCAGGCCGTGCGCGGAGATCTTCAGCGCCTCGATGGCGATGTCGCGCAACGTGCCGTTGCGGAACGGCAGCTTGAGGCCATGCTTCGGCACCCCATCGCGCAAGGCATTGCGTTCCTCGCGCGTGTAGCCCTTGACCAGGTCCCAGGCCGCGTCGAGCGAGGTCTGGTCGTAGAGCAGGCCGACCCAGAACGCGGGCAGCGCGCACAGGCGATTCCACGGACCGCCGTCGGCGCCGCGCATTTCGAGGAACCGCTTCATGCGCACTTCCGGAAAAGCCGTGGTCATGTGATCGGCCCAGTCGGTCATGGTCGGCGTGGCGCCCGGCAGCGCCTCGAGCTCGCCGCGCATGAACTTGCGGAACGACTGCCCGGCGAGATCATGGTAAATGCCGTTGCGGTAGCTGAAATACATCGGCACGTCGAGCAGGTAGTCGACATAGCGCTCGTAACCGAAACCGTCCTCGAAGACGAAATCGAGCATGCCGGTGCGATCCGGATCGGTGTCGGTCCAGATGTGCGAGCGATAGCTCAGATAGCCGTTCGGCTTGCCGTCGGTGAATGGCGAGTCGGCGAACAGGGCGGTCGCGATCGGCTGCAGGGCCAGCGAGGTGCGGAACTTGCGCACCATGTCGGCTTCGTCGGCAAAATCGAGGTTGACCTGCACCGTGCAGGTGCGCGTCATCATGTCGAGGCCGAGGTCGCCGACTGTGGGCATGTAGCGGCGCATGATCGCGTAGCGGCCCTTGGGCATCCACGGCATGTCCTCGCGCCGCCATTTCGGCTGGAAACCCATGCCGAGGAAACCGACGCCGAGCTCGTCGGCGACGGTCTTCACTTCGCGCAGGTGCGTATGCACCTCGTCGCAGGTCTGGTGGATGTTCTCCAGCGGCGCGCCGGACAGCTCAAGCTGGCCGGCCGGCTCGAGCGTCACCGAGCCGCCGTCGCGAACCAGGGCGATCAGCTTGTCCTTCTCGATCACGCGCTGCCAGCCGAACCGGGTCAGCCCTTCGAGCAACTTGCCTATGCCCTGCTCGCCCTCCCAGGTCAGCGGGCGCAGGTCATCGAGACGGAACCCGAACTTTTCGTGCTCGGTGCCGATTCGCCAGTCCTGCTTGGGCTTTTCGCCCTGGGCGATGTAGCCGACCAGTTGCCTGGTGTCGGTGATCGGTTCGTCCTTGACGGCACTGGGTCCGGACATGGGGCTATTCCTCGGGCTAGACCCGGCGATATGGGGCCGCGCAAGGCATGCGCAAGGCCGGAATCAGACGCCGGCAGGCGCCGGCAGGCCGAGCCAGCGCGCCACGACCGCGCGCGCTTCATCGAGGCCGGTCTTGGCCGTCGCTGAAAACAGCTGGACGCTGACCGGGGCCTCGCCCGATCCGTCGGCACCGAGATCCTTGCGCACGGCGGCCAGGGTCTTCGCGGCGTCGTTTCGCGACAGCTTGTCGGCCTTGGTCAGCAGGATATGGCAGGGTTTGGCGATCGCCGCCGCGTAATCGATCATCTGGCGATCGAAATCCTTGAGCGGATGGCGGCTGTCCATGATCAGGACGAGCCCCTTGAGCGCGTCGCGTTGACGCAGGTAGCCATCGACCATGCCGCGCCACTGGTCGCGCACGCCGACCGGAACCTTGGCATAGCCGTAGCCCGGAAGATCGACCAGGCGGCGCTCATCGTCGATGGCGAAGACATTGAGGAGCTGGGTGCGGCCCGGGGTCTTGCTGACCCGCGCGAGGCCCTTGTGCGCCGCCAGGGCATTGAGGGCGCTCGATTTTCCCGCGTTCGAGCGTCCGGCGAAGGCAACTTCGCGGCCGCCATCGGGCGGCATGTCACGCAAACCGGCTGCGCTCTTGAGGAAACTTGCCGTGTGCAGAATGTGCATGGGTGTCCGTTTGTTTGACGATCAGGTTTGCCGGCGTTTGACCGGCCTTCGGCTGGCACGGATAATTCGGGGGTTTTCGCCTCTGCCCTGCCTGCAATTTCCGCGGCAGCGCGCGGATTTCCCGTCTACCCGGAGTCAGTGTATGAGTTTTCCGCGAGTGTTTGCCTTAGGCGTGCTGTTCTGCGCCGGTCTGGCCCAGGCCGAGACCCCCGCTTCCGCCGTCCTCGGCGACGCCAAGGCCGGAGAGGCCAAATCCGCCGCCTGCGGCGCCTGCCATGGCCTCGACGGCAATTCCGCCGCCGCAACCTACCCCAAGCTGGCCGGACAGAATGAATCCTATATCGCCCGCCAGCTCGGCCAGTTCAAGGCCGGCAAGCGCGTCAATCCGATCATGGCGCCGTTCGCGGCGACCCTGAGCGAGCAGGACATGCACGACCTCGGCGCCTATTTCGCCTCAAAGCAGGCCACGCCCGGGCAGACCGACGAAGCCTACGTGGCGCGGGCCCAGGCCCTCTACCGCGCCGGCGACAGCAAGCTCGGCGTGCCGGCCTGCATGGCCTGCCACGGCCCGTCCGGTCGCGGCATTGCCGGCGCGGCCTACCCGCAGCTGTCCGGCCAGTGGGCCGACTACGTGTCCGCCAAGCTCGGCGAGTGGCGCGCAGGCACGACCTGGGGCGACGACGAGCACGCGAAGATCATGCCGGACATCGCCAAGCGCCTGAGCGACGCCGATATCGCTGCCCTGGCCTCGTACGCACAGGGCCTGCACACCGTGAGCACGGCAAAGGCCGAGTGACTTATACCGGTGTTCAGCCGGCATTGACGACACTGGGCGACCGCGCCGAGCGCGCGCGCCCCCACCGCTGCGGAGCAACGCCCATGTTGAAATCGATCCTCGCCCTGACCTTCGGCCTCGGCCTGGCCGGCGTCGCCTGTGCACAGGCGACCGGCGAATGGACGGAAGGCAAGAACTACTTCCTCGTCGAGCCACCCCAGGCCACCACCACCGGCGACAAGATCGAGGTCGTCGAGGCGTTCTCCTACGCCTGCCCGCACTGCAACGAGGTCGCGCCGATGGTCGCCGACATCAAGAAGCGCCTGCCGGCGAACGCCGAATTCGTGATGCTGCCGGTGCAGTTCGGCTTCGAGGCTTGGAAGACTTACGCCCGCGCCTTCTACACGGCGCAGGCACTGGGCATCCTCGAGAAATCGCATGCCGACGTTTTCCGCGCGATCTATGTCGACCAGAAGCTCGATTCGCGTTCGCCGACCTTCGCCTCGCTCGCGGACTTCTACTCGAAGTATGGCGTCAGCGCGGCGGACTTCACCGCCACATCGCGGTCGTTCGCCATCGAGGCCAAGCTCAAGCGCAACGA
>OEIU01001305.1_pt1 | contig 16597 bp, 16 predicted proteins | sample 1539221 | NCBI WGS metagenome assembly OEIU01 (sample SAMN03792071, study PRJEB22550) | activated sludge metagenome | feature: wastewater treatment plant; material: activated sludge; isolation source: Wastewater treatment plant of a petroleum refinery complex | place: Argentina: Zarate | collected...
CGCATCTACGAGGCGAAGGATCTGCGCGTCGGCCTGTTCAAGGCCGCAAGCTGAGGAGCCTTTCGAAGATTCGGGCGGCGCGGCGGCCGGGGCGAGAGACAATCGGGCCCCGGACGTGCTAGGAGGGCGGCTGCGCCCGGCAGAGCCCCCTGGCTCTGCCGGGGCCTTCAGCTCCGCCCGGCCCCGCCCCGGCGGAGCATCCCGTCTTTGGCATGCCCCTTCCACAGGGCATGTCCGGTCAGAGGAGTTGAGGTACATGGCAGAGCACCGCTTCCGGGTGGGCCAGCAGGTCCGCATGGCGGCCCGCTATCCCGATCCGGCCGGCAACACAGTCTACGAGATCGTGCGCCTGATGCCGGCCACCCCCAGCGGCGAGTTCCAATATCGCGTCAGGAACCCCGCCGGCCAGGAGCGCGCCGCGGCCGAGAGCCAGCTCTCCTCGGTCGAGCCCGCCGCCATGGCGGCTGGAATCTGATCCCGGACGATCCGGCCGGCGGCGCTCCGGCCGCCAGACCCCTTGCCATGATCCCTCTTCCTTCCGCCCCGGTCGCCCTCCCGGCGCCGCCGGGCGCGGGGACGCTCGTCCCCGGCATCCCCGCCCTCCCCTCGCTCGCCGGCCTCACCCGCGCCGGGTTGCGCGACCATCTCGCGGCGAGCGGCGTGCCCGAGCGCGAATTGCGCATGCGGACGGGCCAGCTCTGGCACTGGATCTACAGCCGGGGCATCGGCGATTTCGACGAGATGACCAATGTCGGCAAGGCGCTCCGCCTGCGCCTCGCCGAGACCTCGACCCTCGCCCGCCCGCAGATCGCGGCGGAGCAGGTCTCGAAGGACGGCACCCGCAAATGGGTGCTGCGCATGCCGGCCCATCCGGCCGATCGCGGGGGCAAGCCCGCCGAGATCGAGTGCGTCTACATCCCGGAGAGCGACCGCGGCACGCTCTGCGTCTCCTCGCAGGTCGGCTGCACGCTGACCTGCTCGTTCTGCCACACCGGTACGCAGCGGCTCGTCCGCAACCTGTCGGGGGCCGAGATCGCCGCCCAGCTCGTCGTCGCGCGCGACCGGCTCGGCGACTGGCCCGGCGGCACGCCGCCCACGGACGGCCTGATCCCGGCCGAAGGTGAGCGGGCGATCACCAACATCGTCTTCATGGGCATGGGCGAGCCGCTCTACAATCTCGACCATGTCGTCGCGGCGGCCGAGGTGATGAGCGACCACGAGGGCCTGACGCTCTCGCGCCGCCGGATCACGGTCTCGACCTCCGGCGTCGTGCCCGAATTGCCGGCTTTGGGCGAGCGCGCCGGCACGATGCTCGCCATCTCGCTCCACGCCGTCCGCGACGACCTGCGCAACGAGCTGGTGCCGCTCAACAAGAAATACCCGATCGCACAGCTCCTCGATGCCTGCCGCGCCTATCCGGGCCTCTCGAATGCGCGGCGCATCACCTTCGAATACGTGATGCTGAAGGGCGTCAACGATAGCGACGCCGATGCGCGCGAGCTGGTGCGGCTGCTGCGGGGCATCCCGGCCAAGATCAACCTGATCCCCTTCAATCCCTGGCCCGGCACGCGCTACGAATGCTCGGACTGGGACCGGATCGAGCGCTTTTCGGAGATCGTCTTCCGGGCCGGCTATGCCTCGCCCGTCCGCACGCCGCGCGGGCGCGACATCCTCGCCGCCTGCGGCCAGCTCAAGAGCGAGACCGAGCGCCTCTCGGCGCGGGCGCGGATGATGGCCGAGGCGGGACAGGTCGCGGCGGAGGGCTGAGAGCCCCTGTCAGGGTTGCCAGCTCGTATCCGGCTCCGCCGCCTCCTTCTCCTCCCGCCGGGCGCCGGCGATGCGGGCGAAGAGCAAGCGCAGCGCTTCCTCGACGCCGAGGCCGGAGGCGGAGGAAAGGAGAAGCGGGGTCGTGCCGCAAGCCGCCGCGAGCGCCGCGAGGCGCTCCTCCGCCATCTCCAGCTCCAGGGCGTCGGCCTTCGACAGGGCGACGATCTCGGGCTTCTCGTCGAGCCCTCCGCCATAGGCGGAGAGTTCCTCGCGGATGACGCGATAGGCTTCCGCCGGGTCCTCCTGCGTGCCGTCCACGAGATGCAGCAGCACGCGGCAGCGCTCGAGATGGCCGAGGAAGCGGTCGCCGAGCCCCGCCCCATCATGGGCGCCCTCGATCAGGCCGGGAATGTCGGCGAGCACGAATTCGCGCCCGTCCGCCCGCACGACGCCGAGGCCCGGATGGAGCGTCGTGAAGGGATAATCGGCGATCTTGGGCTTCGCGGCCGTCACGGCGGCGAGGAAGGTGGACTTGCCGGCATTGGGCAGGCCGACGAGCCCGGCATCGGCGATCAGCTTGAGCCGCAGCCTGATCCAGCGCTCCTGCGCCGGCTGGCCCGGATTGGCCCGGCGCGGCGCCCGGTTGGTCGAGGACTTGAAATGCGCGTTGCCGAAGCCGCCGTTGCCGCCCGTCAACAGCTTCACCCGCTGGCCGACCTCCATGATCTCGGCGATCAATTCCTCGCCTTCCTCGTCGAGGATCTCGGTGCCGGCGGGCACCTTCAGCACGACATCGGCGCCCGCATGGCCCGCCCGGTTCTGGCCCATGCCGTGCTGGCCGCGCCCGGCCTTGAAATGCTGCTGGTAGCGATAGTCGATGAGCGTGTTCAGCCCCTCGACGCCCTCCGCCCAGACGTCGCCGCCCTTGCCGCCGTCGCCGCCGTTGGGCCCGCCGAACTCGATGAACTTCTCGCGCCGGAAGGCGACGCAGCCGTTGCCGCCCGCCCCCGCGGCGATGAAGATCTTGGCTTCGTCCAGAAATTTCATGACGCAGAGGTATAAGGATTTTTCCGCGGGGCGGACCCGCCCCGCGGAAAGAAAATGCGCTAGGGATGCAGCGCCGCCTGCCCGGGCTCGAGCCGCGGCACGAAGGCCATGGTCGAACGGTCCTCGAAGCTGCGCCAACCCCGCCGATCCAGGCGGAAGCGCTCGACCGGAAGGACCGCTCCCCGCGCCGGGAAGGGCATGAGGCCCGTGCCGGCCGGCGAGAAGCCGCACTTCTCCAGGACCCGCCGCGAGGCCGGGTTCGGGATCCGCGCCGCGGCGGTCAATTCCCCGCCTTCCGTATAGGCGAAGAACGCATCCACCATCGCCTGCGCGGCCTCGGTGGCGAACCCCTCGCCCCAATGGGGACGGCCGAGCCAATAGCCGAGACGGGGCCGCCCAGCCTCCTCGCCGGCCCGGATCCAGACGGTGCCGATCAGCGAGCGGGGCTGCGCGCGGGGCGTGATCGCCATGACGAGCGCCTGCCCCTCCATATTGGCCCGCCGGCTCTCCAGCACGAATGCCGTCGCGTCCTCTTCCGCGAGCGGATGGGGGATGCGGGCGGTCATCTCGGCCACCGCCTTTTCGCCGGCGAGGCGCAGGAGGGCGGGAACATCGGCGGCGCGCGGCCAGCGAAGCCAGAGCCGCCGGGTCTCGAGCCGGAACACGTCATCCCTGGTCAGGTCGGGAAACATCGCTCTTCTCCGATCTGCGGCAGGGCTGGCGCCCGGCCGAACGACAAAGGGGAGGCGGTGCCCCACCTCCCCTTCGGATCGGATGAACCTTGCGAGGTCCCTCTCATGCGATCCGCCCGGGTCTGTGCGACACCCGGCGGAGGCAACAGGTCTCCGCCGTCTACTCGGCCGCCTCTTGGGCGGGAACCACGTCTACGAAAGCTCGGCCGGCTTTCGTGAGGAACCGCACGCGGCCCTCCGTCGTCGCGAAGAGGGTATGGTCCTTGCCCATGCCGACATTCACGCCCGGATGGAACTTCGTGCCGCGCTGGCGCACGATGATGTTGCCGGCGATGACGCGCTCGTCGCCGAACTTCTTGACGCCGAGGCGGCGGCCGTCGGAATCGCGCCCGTTGCGCGAGGAGCCGCCCGCTTTCTTGTGTGCCATGACTTGAACCTCGAAACTCGAATATCCCTTTAGCCGAGTCGGTGCGGAAAATCACCCGTCCCCGGCCGGTCCGATCGCCTCAGGGGTCTCCCCGAGAGCCGCCGTTCAGGCGATGGTCCCGATCCGTACGACCGTGAGGTCCTGGCGGTGTCCGCGCTTGCGGCGCGAATTCTGCCGGCGGCGCTTCTTGAAGGCGATGACCTTCGGGCCGCGGGCCTGCGCGACCACCTCGCCCGAGATCGAGGCGCCCTCGATGCAGGGCGCGCCGACCTCGACCCCGCCCTCGCGGGAGAGCATCAGCACCTCCTCGAAGGTGACCGTGGCGCCGGCCTCGGCGGCGAGCTTCGGAACCGTGATGGTATCGCCGGCGGCAACGCGGAACTGCTTGCCGCCCGTCCTGATCACTGCGAACATCGTTCTCTCCGTGTTCGATCCCCGGCTCGGGCGCATCGCGATGCGCGGGCCGGGCTTCTTTGCAGCTGTGGCGGGATGCCTGGACGCGAAGCCATGGGCACGCATCCAAACGACGATGAGCGCGGACGGCTCGCCCACGCTCGATATCCGCTTCCTAAGGCCCACCCGGCCCCGCGTCAAGGAGCGCGGCCTTGCCCTCGCCCCGACTTTCGGGAAGACGGAAGGCGCGCCGCCGGAGGATGCGATGGAACAGGAGAAGGGTCCGGTGACTTCCGCGCTCGCGCGATTTCGGGCCGGGCCGGAAGCGGCCGGCTGGCGCGAACTCGCCTTCTTCGCCTCGGGCGCGGCCGACCGGATCGCGGCCCGGCTCGATGCCGAGATCGCCGCTGGAGCCGAGATCGCGCCGCCGCCCGAGGACATCTTCCGCGCCCTGACCCTCACGCCGCTCGACCATGTGAAGGTCGTGATCCTCGGGCAGGACCCCTATCCGCGCCGCGGCGACGCGCACGGCCTCGCCTTCTCCTTCCGGGGCAAGCACTCGCTGCCGCCCTCGCTGAAGGTGATCCTGCGGGAACTCGCCGACGATCTCGGCGGCCCGGTGCCGAAGAGCGGCGACCTGACCTCCTGGGCGAGGCAGGGCGTGCTGCTTCTCAACGCCGCGCTCACCACCCTCGTCGGCCAGAGCGGCGCCCACATGAAGATCGGCTGGCAGGCCCTCACGGACGAGGCGGTGGCCGCCGTCTCGGCCGGCCGGCCGGCCGTGGTCTTCCTGCTCTGGGGAGGGCCCGCGCACAGCCGCGCGCCCCTGATCGACCGCACGAAGCATCTCGTGATCGAGAGCGGCCATCCCTCCCCGCTCAACCGCGCCCGCGACTTCCCCGGCTCCCGGCCCTTCAGCCGGGCGAATCAGTGGCTGGAAAGCCGGGGTCTCGCTCCTATCGACTGGCGGCTGGGGATGGAGCCGTGAACGAAGAGGCGGCGATCCGCGCGGCTATCGTCGAGGCGATGATCCGCCTCGACGCCTCCGGCCTGAACCAGGGCACCTCCGGCAACGTCTCGGTGCGCTTCGGCGAGGGACTGCTGGTCACGCCCTCCGGCATTCCCTGCGAGGCGCTCCGGCCGGAGGACATCGTGAGAATGGGCATGGACGGGACCGCCCTGGGCCGCCTCGCGCCCTCGTCCGAATGGCGCTTCCACCGCGACATCCTGGCGGCCCGCCCGGAGATCGGCGCCGTCGTCCACGCCCATCCGCCGCATGCGACGGCCTTCGCCATCTGCCGGCGCGACATCCCCGCCGCCCATTACATGATCGCCGCCGCCGGCGGCCCGACCATCCGCTGCGCCCGCTACGCGACCTTCGGCACGCAGGCGCTGTCGGACGCGGCGCTGGAGGCGCTGCGGGACCGGCAAGCCTGCCTCCTCGCGAATCACGGCCTGATCGCCGCCGGCCCGAGCCTCGCGCGCGCCCTGTGGCTCGCCGTCGAGGTCGAGACGCTGTGCCGGCAATATGCGCTGGCGCTCGGCATCGGCGAGCCCGTCCTGCTGCCCGAGGACGAGATCGCCCGCGTCGTCCAGGCTTTCCGCACCTACGGGCCGCGGGAGGCCGAGCCCGGCGGCCCCGCGGCCGGGATTCCGGTTTCCGATCTTGCACGAGGCGAGGCCAGTTCATGACTGTCGAGACGATCTTCGGCGCTCCTCCCGCTCCACAGCCGGAGGCGCGCGAGGCGATCACCATCCGCCGCCCGGACGATTGGCACGTCCATCTGCGCGACGGCGACATGCTGGCGAGCGTCCTGCCCTTCACCGCGGCGCAGTTCAGGCGCGGCATCGTCATGCCGAACCTCGTGCCGCCGGTGACGACCTCGGCCATGGCGGCCGCCTATCGCGAGCGCATCCTCGCCGCGCGGGCGGAGGGATGCGATTTCGAGCCGCTCATGACCTGCTATCTCACCGACGCGACCTCGCCGGACGATATCGAGCGCGGCTGGGCGGAAGGCATCTGGGTCGCCGCGAAGCTCTATCCGGCCGGCGCGACGACCAACTCGCATTCCGGCGTGACCGACATCGCGGCACTCGCCCCCGTGCTCGAGCGCATGGAGCGCATCGGCATGAAGCTCCTCGTCCACGGCGAGACGACCGATCCGCAGGTCGACATCTTCGACCGCGAGGCGGTGTTCATGGAATCGGAGATGCTGCCGCTGCTCGCGCGCCACCAGGGGCTGCGCATCGTCGTCGAGCACGCCACGACCGCCGAGACGCTCGACATCGTCCGCGCCCATGCCGGCCGGGCGGCGGCGACGATCACGCCCCATCACCTCGTCATCAACCGCACCTCGATCTTCCAGGGCGGGCTGCGCCCGCACCTCTATTGCCTGCCCATCGCCAAGCGCGAGCGCCACCGCCTCGCCCTGCGCAAGGCGGCGACCTCGGGGGAGGCCTGCTTCTTCATCGGCACCGACACCGCGCCCCACCCGCGCCTCCGCAAGGAGGCGGAATGCTGCGCGGCCGGCGTCTTCGTCGGAGCGAGCGCGCTGCAATGCTACGTCCAGGTCTTCGACGAGGAAGGCGCGCTCGACAAGTTCGAAGCCTTCGCCTCGCTCAACGGCGCGCGCTTCTACGGCCTGCCCCTCAACGAGGGCACGATCACGCTGCACCGGCGCCCCGGCCGCATGCCGAAGGCCGTGCCGGTCGCCGGGGACGAGGTGGTGATCTTCCGCGGCGGGGAGGACCTGCCCTGGTCCCTCGGCGAGATCCGGCCGTAATCCCTATCCGCCCGCCCGGCCCGTCGCGCCGATCCGGCCGGCGACGATGACCGCCTGGGTGCGGCTGTCGACGCCGAGCTTCTGGAGAATGGCCGAGACATGGGCCTTCACGGTCGCCTCCGAGACACCCAGCTCGTAGGCGATCTGCTTGTTGAGCAGGCCCTCCGACAGCATCATCAGGACGCGCATCTGCTGTGGCGTCAGCCGGCCGAGCCGGCGCACGAGGTCGGAGGTCTCGCGGTCGTCGGCATGGTCGAGATCGACATCCGGCGGCGCCCAGATATCGCCCGAGAGGACCGTGCGGACGGCATTGCCGATGCCGTCGAGATCGAGGGATTTCGGGATGAAGCCCGAGGCGCCGAAATGGATCGCGCGCCGGATCACCTCCGGCTCCTCGGTCGCCGAGACGATGACGATCGGAATCTCGGGATATTGCGCCCGCAGGTAGATCAGCCCCGAGAAGCCCTGGACGCCCGGCATGGTAAGGTCGAGCAGCACGAGATCGACCTCGCGGGAGCGCCCGAGCGCCTCCTGGAGCGGATCGAGCCCCGCGCATTCGGCCACCTCCGCCTGAGGCAGGATGGTCTCGAGCGCGCGCCGCAACGCCTCCCGGAAGAGCGGATGATCGTCGACGATGATGATCCTGACGCTGGATTGCAACGTCGGCGTCTCCCATGCCGGATCGCCGCCCGAAGGGGGCGGTCTCGTTGTGTCTTCGCTCACCATAGAATCCTTTACACCCATCGTCATGGGCGCAGAAGAAGTTACCCTCCGGAAAGGTATACGAGCACCTCGCGCCGGTGCGGCGCGTCGCGGTGCTCGGCGAGGAACAGTCCCTGCCAGGTCCCGAGCGCAAGGCGTCCTTCCAGGATCGGAACGGCGAGGGAAGCCCCCGTCAGCATGGCGCGGATATGGCCCGGCATGTCGTCCGGCCCTTCGGCATCGTGGACATAGCCGGCATGGCGCGGAGCGAGCCGGTCGAGCGCCGCCAGGAGGTCCCGCCGCACGTCGGGATCGGCATTCTCCCCGATCAGGAGGGAGGCCGAGCTGTGGCGGCAGAACAGCGTCGCGAACCCCGTCCGGATGCCGCTTCCGGCGACGAAGCGGCGGACCGCCTCGGTCAGCTCCGTGAAGCCCGGCCCATGCGTCTCGACCGCGATCCGGGCCGCCGCCTGGCGCGTGACCTCCCCCGCCGCGACGGGCTCGACGGCGATGCGGCTCATGCCGGGACCTCCCCTCTCTTCGGATGCATCTCGGTCTCTCCCTTGGCGAGGATTTTCTCCAGGGCGTCGAGGCGGTCGGCCTCGCCGGCGGGCTTGTCCCAGCGGATGCGGTGGATGCGCGGGAAGCGCATGGCGAGACCCGATTTGTGGCGGGCCGAGCGCTGGATGCCCTCGAAGGCGACTTCCAGCACCAATCCGCGATCCGGCCCGTATTCCACCTCCCGCACCGGGCCGAAGCGCTGGACGGTATGGTTGCGGACGAAGCGGTCGAGTTGCAACAGCTCCTGGTCGGTGAAGCCGAAATACGCCTTGCCGACCGGCACCAGCTCCGGCCCCCCCGGCCCATCGCGCCAGCAGCCGAAGGTGAAATCCGAATAATAGGAGGAGCGCCGGCCGGAGCCGCGCTGCGCATACATCAGCACGGCATCGACGAGATAGGGCTCGCGCTTCCATTTCCACCAGGGCCCCTTGGGCCGGCCGGGAAGATAGGGCGAGGAGCCGCGCTTGATCATGCAGCCCTCGATCGCCTCGGCATCGGCGCCCGCCCCGGCCGAGGCCGGATCGGCGCGCGCCGCCGCCAGCTCGTCCCAATCCGCGAAGGGGATCTGCGGCGACAGGTCGATGCGCGGCTCGCCGAGCCCCGCGACGAACGCCTCGAGCCGGGCGCGGCGCTCGTCGTAGCTGCGCTCCCGCAGATCCTCGCCGCCGAGGACCAGCGCATCGTAGACGCGCAGATGGGCGGGATAGTCGGCGAGCATGCGCGGCGTCACGCTCTTCCGGTTCAGGCGCTGCTGGAGCACGTTGAAGCTCTGCACGCGGCCGTCCCTGACGATGAGCAGCTCGCCGTCGAGCGCGCCCTCGAAATCCAGCGCCTCGACGAGATCGGGAAAGGCGCCGGAAACGTCTTCTCCCGTGCGCGAATAGATGCGCCGCACGAGCCGGCCTTCACGGTCGCGGCCCGCCACCGCCTGGAGGCGGATGCCGTCCCATTTCCATTCCGCCCGGAACTCGGCCGCGTCGAGCCGGCCAAAATCCTCCTCCTCGACCGGATGGGCGAGCATGGGTGGATGGAACGGCGCCGGATCGAGGCTCGACGGACGCGCCGCCCGCCCCTCCGCCCAGGCGAAAAGCTCCTCGTAGGGGGGGGCGAGGCCGTGCCAGACATGCTCGACATCGTCCGGCGCGATTCCCTCGCCGAGGCCCGCCACGGCGGTCTTGGCGAGCCGCGCCGAGACGCCGATGCGCAATTCGCCCGTGATGAGCTTGAGAAGCGCCCAGCGGCCGGTCTCGTCGAGCTGGTCGAGCCAGGAGGCGATCAGGGCGGGCAGCTCGACCTTGCCCGTCTGGGCGAGGCCCGCCACCACTTCCGACAGGCGCGGGCCGTCCCCCTCCCCGTTTCCGGGGGAGACGGGAGGCCGCCACATCAGCGCGACGGTCTCGGAGGTGTCGCCGACATAGTCGCGCGACAGCCGGAACAGAACCGGGTCCATCCGCTCCATGGCGAGCCCGCGCACCATGCCCGGCTTGGCATGGCGGAAGCTCAGCGAGCCCGTCAGCGCCGCAAGCGCGAGGCCGCGCTCGGGATCGGGCGTCCGGCGGAAATAATCCGCGATCAGCCGTATCTTGGCGTTGCGGCGCGGCTCGTAGCCGACCCGGTCGATGAGGCGGGCGAAGCCTTTCATCCCCCCTCCCCCGCCGCGTCGGCTTCCTCGTCGCCATAGCCCAGGAGGTTCAGCGGCCGCGCCCGGATGCCCCGGCTCCGGCACCAATGGACGAGCGCATCCTCCTGGCCATGGGTCACCCAGACCTCCTCCGCCTGCGTCTCGGCGATGGTGCGGCAGAGGTCGTCCCAGTCGCAATGATCGGAGATCACGAGCGGCAGCTCGACGCCTTTCTGGCGGGCACGGGCGCGGACCCGCATCCAGCCCGAGGCGAAGGCGGTGACGGGATCGGCAAAGCGCCGCGCCCAGAGGTCCTGGATGGCGGAGGGCGGGCAGATGACGATGCCCTTGACCGCCCGATCGGCCGCGACCTTCGGCGTCTCGCCGAGCGCGATGCCCTCGGCCTTGTAGAACTCGGTCAGGCGCTCCATCGCGCCGTGGAGCCGGATCGGCTCGCCATAGCCCGCCTCGCGCAGGAGCGCCATGACGCGCTGCGCCTTGCCCAGGGCGTAGGCGCCGACGAGATGGGTCCGGTCGGGAAACAAGGCCACGGACTCGAGAAGCTTCGCCACCTCGTCCCGCGCATCGGGATGGCGGAAGACCGGCAGACCGAAGGTCGCCTCGGTGATGAAGACGTCGCAGCGAACCGGCTCGAAGGGCAGGCAGGTCGGATCGCGCCCGCGCTTGTAGTCTCCCGAGACGACGAGGCGGCACGCTCCCTGCCCGCGGCAGGCGCCCTGCTCGATGAGAATCTGGGCCGAGCCGAGCACGTGCCCGGCGGGCACGAAGCAGACGCTCGCGCCCCCGATCCGCACCACCTCGCCCGGCACCGCCTCCTGGGTCGTCCCCGCGAAATCCGCGCCGTAGCGGATGGCCATGATGGCGAGCGTCTCGCGCGTCGCCATGACGTGGCGATGGCCGAACCGGGCATGGTCGGAATGGCCGTGCGTGATCAGCGCCCGCTCGACGGGCCGGACCGGATCGACATGGAAGCCGCCCGCCGGGCAATAGAGGCCCTGGGGCGTCAGGGTGAGGAGATCGGCCGCGCGCGAAGCCATGGGGCCGATATAGGTGGCCGCAAGCACCCGGAAACCTTCGAGCCCGGGGAATCGTTGCCTTGTCATACCGGAAAGAGGAGGGGTCCATGACCCAATTGTCCGCGGAGACCCGCAGCGAGGCGCCCGGCTCGGAGAGCCCGACGCATCCCCTGATCGAAAGCGACCGCGTCGAGGGAACAGAGGTCTACGGCGTCGACGACCAGCATATCGGCTGGATCAAGCGCCTGATGATCGACAAGAAAAGCGGCCAGGTCGCCTATGCCGTGATGGGGTTCGGCGGCTTCCTGGGGCTCGGGGAGGAGGACTACACCGTCCCCTGGAGCAAGCTCGACTACAATACCAGTCTCGGCGGCTACAAGACCGACCTCACGGCCGACCAGCTCAAGGGCGCGCCGGATTTCTACAAGAACGACGACTACAAATGGCAGGATCGCGACAAGGAGCGCGAGTTGCATTCCTATTACGGCGTCACGCCCTATTGGGGCCTGTGACGATGCCGAGGCCGCGCTTCAGCGCGGCCTCTTTTCGCGCGCGGCCCGGATAGCCGCCCAGACGCGGGCCGGGGTCGCCGGCATGTCGAACTCCTCCACCCCGACCTCGCGCAACGCATCGACGAGCGCGTTCATGACCGAGGGCAGCGCGCCCGCGCATCCGGCCTCCCCGCAGCCCTTGGCGCCGAGCGGGTTGGTGGTGGCGGGAACGGGACGGCTCTCGAAGACGAAGGGCGGCGCGTCCTCGGCGCGCGGCAGGGCGTAGTCCATGAACGAGCCCGAGACGAGCTGACCCTCCTCGTCATAGGCGGTGCGCTCCAGGAGCGCCTGGCCGATCCCCTGGAGGACGCCGCCATGGAGCTGGCCCTCCACCAGAAGCGGATTCACGATCGTGCCGAAATCGTTGACCATGACGTAGCGCACGACCTGCACCGTGCCCGTCTGCGGGTCGACCTCGACCTCGGCCACGTGGCATCCGTTCGGATAGGCCGAGGGCGAGAGCTTGTGGATGTGCCGCACGTCGAGCGAGCGCGGCACGCCCTCGGGAAGCGCGACGCCCTGCCGGAGCCGGGCGGCGAGTTCCATGATGCCGATGCTGCGATCCGTCCCGGCGATGGTGAAGCGGCCGTCCCCGAACTCGATATCGCCGATGCCGGCCTCCAGCAGCTCGGCGGCGACGGCGCGGCCCTTCTCGATCACCTCGCGCGACGCCTCGATGATCGCGGCCCCGCTCGCCATGATGGATTTCGAGCCGCCCGTGCCGCCCCCGGCGACGAGCTGGTCGGAATCGCCCTGGAGCAGGCGGATCGCCTCGAAGGGCACGCCGAGATGGGCCGAGAGCACCTGGGCGAAGGGCGTCCAGTGGCCCTGGCCGTAATCGAGCGTGCCGGTGACGATGGTCACCGTCCCGTCCGCCTCGAAGCGGATGCCGCCCATCTCGTTCTGGGGCGGGGCGGTGACTTCCAGGTACTGGCCGATGCCCCGCCCGCGCAGGAGGCCGCGCGCGGCGCTCCCGGCCTTGCGGGCAACGAAGCCGTCCCAGTCGGCGGCGTCCAGCGCCCGGTCGAGAAGCGCGGTGTATTCGCCCGAATCGTAGGTCGTCTCGACCGGCGTCGCGTAGGGGATCTCGTCCGGCCGGATATGGTTCAGCCGCCGCATCGCCACGGGATCGATCCCCATCTCGCGGGCGGCCGTCTCGACGAGCCGCTCCATGATGTAGTTGCCCTCCGGCCGCCCGGCGCCGCGATAGGCCCCGACCGGCGCGGCATTGGTGAGGTAGCATCTCATCCGCGTCGAGAGCGCGGGCGTGCGGTAGACGCCGACCGCGTTCTTCGGGATGTTGATCGTGGCGAAGAGGGGCGCGACCGGCGCGAGATAGGCGCCGAGATCGGCCTGTCCCTCGATGCGCAGGGCCAGGAACCGGCCCTCGGCATCGAGCGCCAGCTCCGCCTCCACCTCGATGCCGCGGCCGTGGAAATCGCCGACGAAGCTCTCCGAGCGCATGTCGGTCCATCTCACCGGCCGGCCGAGATCGCGCGCCGCATGCAGCACGCCGATATATTCCGGGAAGGGAGCGATCTTCATGCCGAAGGAGCCGCCGACATTCCCGGTCAGGATGCGCAGCTTCTCCTTGGGGACGCCCAGCACCCCCGACACCATGTTGCGCATCCCGAAGGCGCCCTGGGAGCCGGCCGTCAGCGTGTATTTCTCCTCCGCCGGGTCCCATTCGCCGATGGCCGCGCGGGGCTCCAGCGGGTTGATGACGAGGCGGTGGCTCGAAAGACGCAGCCGCGCGACATGCGCCGCGCGGGCGAAAGCCTCCTCCACCCGGGCCTCGTCGCCATACTGGAAATCGAGGAAGAGGTTGCCGGGAATGTCGTCATAGAGCTGCGGGGCGCCCTCGGCCGCCGCCGCCCCGGCGGTCGGGGCGGCCGGAAGCTGCTCGACCTCGATCACGACCGCCTCCGCCGCCTCGCGCGCCTCGGCCACCGTCCCGGCGACGACGAAGGCCACCGGATCGCCCACATAGCGCACCTTGTCGAGCGCGAGGGGCTTGCGCCGCGGCTTCAGCATCGGCGAGCCGTCGCGGTTCCTGAAGGCGGTCACGTTCGGGAAGTCGCCGTAATGGGCGAGGTCCTGCGGGCCGTAGACGGCGAGCACGCCCGGCATCGCGCGCGCCGCCTCGAGATCGACCGAGGTGATCACCCCATGCGCGAAGGGGCTGCGCACGAAGGCGGCATGGGCCTCGCCCTCGGCCCGGACGTCGTCGGTATAGCGCCCCCTGCCCTGGACGAGAATCGGGTCCTCGCGCCTGTGGACGGGCTGGCCGATGGCGAATTTCGTCTCGGCCGAAGAACCGCCGGCGCCGGGGCGCCCGGAGAGATCGGTCGGGACAGGCGGAAATGAGCCGTTGCGCATGGCGGCGGGATCGCCCTGACTGTGACATCCAGAGTCCGTCAGGCAATCATGCCGCAAGCCGGCCGGCAACCGGACCTCGCGCCCGGCAGGGCGGCGCTATATGCGGGCCCTGCCGCGCCGCGATCCCCGCTACCGCAGCACGTAGTCCTCCGCCTCGACCGGCTCGGGCAGGTCCCGGCAGCCGAGCAGCGACAGCAATTCGCGCTGGACGGTCCGCTGGATCGCGTTCAGCGGCAGGGCGTTGGGCTCCATCCCGAAGGGATCCTCGAGCTGGTGCCCGAGGGCGTCGAGCCCGAAGAACGTATAGGCGACCAGGAGGACGGGCAGGAGCGTCCACCAGCCCAGGGACCCCGCCAGGGCGAAGGGCAGGGTCACGCAGAAGATCACCGCCGTGCGATGCAGAAGGAGCGAATAGGCGAAGGGAACGGGCGTGTTCGTGATCCGCTCGCAGCCGCCCTGCACGTGGGACAGCGATGTGAGGCGCCCTTCGAGCACGGAATAGCGGATCGCGCCCAATTCCCCCGTCCGCACCAGGCTCAGGCAATATCCGCCGAGGCGGTCGAGGACGTCGTTCGTGGCGTTGGGGCTGCTCTCGATCCCGGCCGCCTCGAACCAGTGCCGGATGGCCGCGATCTCGTCCTCTCCCCGCAGCCTCGCGGCGAGCCCCGCGGCGAACCCGCAAAGCCCGTGCAGGAGAAAGCGCCGGTGGCGCTCGTCGAGATCGGACACCTGCCGGGCGAAGGAGCGGCAGGAATTGACGAGCTCGCCCCAAAGCTTCCGCCCCTCCCACCAGCGGTCGTAGCAGGCGTTGTTGCGGAAGCTCATGAACACGGACAGCGCGATGCCGATCAAAGTGAACGGAATCGAACTCATCTGCGCGAAGATGCCTGGATATTCCTCCGCCGCAAGGATCGCAACGATGTTGATGACGGTGATCGCCGCAAGATGCGGCGTGATGCGAGGCAATATCGAGCCGTTGATCGTGAAGAGGATCTCTCGAAAATTCGGCTTCGATCGCAGTATCATCGGCGAACCCGCTAAGGCATGACGGCGCCTCCTCGAAGCGCCGTCATGCTCGAACAAAAGGATCGTGGAAGGCTCGGCCGGCCCGGCCCCGGTCTTCCGCTTCAGCCCGCCGCCTGCATCCTGGCCTGCTCGGCCTGCCGGCCGGTCAATTCGGCGAGATGGTCGAAGCGCGCCGTGTAGCTGCCGATGCCGGCCGTCGCCGAGCGCAGCTCGACGATGAGGCCGTCCATTTCCGCCTCCGGGATCAGGGCCCGCACGAGGTCCCATCCCTCCCAGCCCTCGCGCGGCTCGAAGCCGAGGATCTGGCCGCGCCGGCCGGTGACCAGCGTCGTCGCCCGGGCGGTGGCGCTCGAGGGCACGGCAATCTCGACCTGGAGCACGGGCTCCAGCAGCACGGGCCGCGCCTTGGCCAGCGCCTCCGCCATGGCGAGGCGGGCGGCGGCCTGGAAGGCGGCGTCGGAGGAATCGACGTTGTGATAGGAGCCGTCCGTCAGCGTGACGGCGAGATCGACCACGGGAAAGCCGAGCGGCCCCTTCTGGAGGAAATCCCGCGCCCCCGCCTCGACGGAGCCGATATATTGGCGCGGCACGACGCCGCCCGTGATCCGATCCTCGAAGCTGAAGCCCTCCCCGCGCGCAAGCGGGCGGATCTCGATGGCGACGTCGCCGAACTGGCCGTGCCCGCCGGTCTGCTTCTTGTGGCGCCCGCGCGCGGAGGCCGGAGCCTGGATCGTCTCGCGATAGCTGACCCGCGGGCGGGAGGCGGAGACCTTGACCTGGAAGCGCCGCTCCAGGCGCTCCAGCGCGACGCGCAGATGCATCTCGCCCTGGCCGGACAGGCGCATCTCGCCGAGATCGGCGTGATGAGCGAGCGAGAGCGAGGAATCCTCCTCCAGGAGCTTGGCGAGCGAACTCGACAGGCGCACGTCGTCCTTGCGGTCGAGGACGCCGAGGGCGAGCGCGCAGGTCGGCGGCGGCGGAGCGGCCGCGGCGAGGGCCTCGGGCCGGCTGTCGCGCGCCAGCGCCTCCCCGGTCCCGATACCGTCGAGCTTGGCGAAGCCCGCGACCTCGCCCTCCCCGGCCTCGGCGAGGCGTCCGGTCCGGGCGCCGGAGACCGAGACGACGGCGCCGATGCGGCCCGCCTCGCCGGCGGAGCCCATGACCACCTCCCCCTCCCCGAAGCGCCCGCGCAGGACGCGCACGAGCGACAGCTTGCCGCCGAAGCCCGTATGCTGGGTCTTGAAGACCTGCGCCAAGGCCGGCCCCTCCGGCGCGACGCCGAGGCGCGCGCGGGTTTCCGCGAGGCGCGGCGCGTCGTGGCGCAAAGCCTTGAGAAGGCGCGTGATGCCGCTCTCGTTCTCGGCCGAGCCGAACAGCACCGAGACCACCTGGCCCGCGCGGTTCTCGGCGGTGATGTCGCCGAAGACGCGCTCGCGCGCCGGCTCGATCTCGGAGATCAGGTCCTCCATGAGATTGTCGTCGTAATCGGCGAGGCGCTCCAGCATGGTGAAGCGGCTATCCTTCTCGCGGCCGAGATCGGCCGCCGGGCTCTCGACCGGCTCCCTGCGCGAGCCCCGCCGGTAGAGGAAGGGGCCCCCCCGCGCGGGACCG
>OEIU01001306.1_pt1 | contig 16589 bp, 18 predicted proteins | sample 1539221 | NCBI WGS metagenome assembly OEIU01 (sample SAMN03792071, study PRJEB22550) | activated sludge metagenome | feature: wastewater treatment plant; material: activated sludge; isolation source: Wastewater treatment plant of a petroleum refinery complex | place: Argentina: Zarate | collected...
AGGCGCCGATCTTCCAGGTCGCCGACTACGGGCTGGTGGCTGACCTGTTCCAGGCGATTCCGGAGCTCGACCAGGAGCTGCAGAAACTCGGGCGCTGAGCGCCCGAGACTGGACCATCCCGCGGCTTGGCTTATGATCGTCGCGTGAGGCTGAACTGGACGGGAAAATGGGCAGCGAAATCGCCAGGGTCGGAATTATCGGCGCGGGCCAGATGGGCAAGGGCATCGCGCAGGTCTGCGCGACCGCGGGCTTTTCGGTCGAGCTGAACGACATTTCCGACCAGCGGCTCGCCGCCGCCGTCGCGGACATCGATTCGACGCTCCAGCGGCAGCAGGAACGCGGATCGCTCGACGCAGCGGCACACGCTGCGGCTGTTGGCCGCATAAGGACCTCGACGAGTTACGACGCATTCTCGGATTGCGACATTGTGATCGAGGCGGCCTCGGAAAACGAGGAACTCAAGCGCAAGATTTTCGCACAGCTCTGTCCCGTGCTGCGCAAGGACGCGATCATCGCGACAAACACGTCGTCGATCTCGATCACGCGCCTGGCGGCCTCGACCGATCGGCCGGAGCTCTTCATCGGAATTCATTTCATGAATCCGGTGCCGCGCATGCAGCTCGTGGAGCTGATCCGCGGAATCGTGACGGAAGACGACACGTTCGAAAAGTCGCGGACCTTCATCGCCAAGCTCGGCAAGATCATCACGGTTTCCGAGGATTTTCCTGCCTTCATCGTCAATCGCATCCTGCTGCCGATGATCAACGAGGCGATCTACACGCTCTATGAGGGCGTCGGCTCCGTGGACGCCATTGACACGGCGATGCGGCTCGGCGCGAATCATCCGATGGGCCCGTTGCAATTGGCCGATTTCATCGGCCTCGATACCTGCCTGTCCGTCATGCAGGTCCTGCACGAAGGCCTGGCGGATTCGAAGTACCGCCCCTGCCCGCTGCTGGTGAAATATGTCGAAGCGGGCTGGCTCGGCCGCAAGACCCAGCGCGGCTTCTACGATTACCGCAGCGGAACGCCTGTCCCCACCCGCTGATCTCGCCGGCCTTCACAATACCGTCTTGACGCCTGTAGACTGTGTCTGCGGCGAGATTCGGCGTGAGCCGAACATGATGAGACGGGGTGCTCCGGTTGACGGTTCACTTCCAACCGACTGTCAGGCCGGAGGCTTGTCCGGCGCTGGTGCTCAACGCGGATTATAGGCCGCTGAGCTATTACCCGCTGTCGCTCTGGTGCTGGCAGGACGCGATCAAGGCGGTCTTTCTCGACCGGGTGAATATCGTTTCCCATTACGACAAGATGGTTCGAAGTCCGAGCTTCGAAATGCGTCTGCCCTCGGTCGTTTCGCTGAAGACCTATATCAAGCCGGCCCGACATCCCGCCTTCACGCGCTTCAATGTTTTTCTTCGCGACCGCTTCGCCTGCCAATATTGCGGTCAGCATGAAGATCTCACCTTCGATCATGTCATTCCACGATCGAAGGGCGGACTGACCACGTGGGAGAACGTCGTCGCGGCTTGCTCCTGCTGCAACCTGCGCAAGAGCGACCGTCTCCCCGCCGAAGCGCATATGTGGCCCGCAGTGTCGCCCTACCAGCCCGACATCGAAGATCTCATGCGCGCAGGCCGTCAGTTTCCGCCCAACTATCTGCATGAAAGCTGGATGGACTATCTCTACTGGGATTCCGTCCTCGAGCCCTGATGGTCAGCGCCGCGAAGGCTTTCGCGTATCCGCGGGCGAAGCAGCCGACGGCTCCGGGGCGGCCCTGTCGAATTCGACAGCGACGCTCGTCCCCTTGGCGGGGGGCGATGCGAGCCGCGCCACGAACGCCGCGCGGTCGCCTGCGGCGATCTTTTGTTGGGGCGCGCGCGTAACCCAGGTGTAGAGCGCCTCATCGCCCTCGCCGCGGACGGAGACGGCGAGGGGCCTTGCGACCTCGTCTCTCGCGCCGTTGTTCACCAGATCGCCTTCCACGACGAGAATGCGCCGGTCGCCGTCGGCGACGATTTTCGCCGTGATCCGGTCGAGCGCAAGCCCGGTCAGATTGACGGGCAAGCCTGAAGCTTCGAACAGGATTGCGGTGCGCGGCGCCAGACGAACGATCGTCGCGCGCGCGGCGGCGACGGTCATCACGCCGATCGCCAGGATGCCCAGAGCGATCGCCAGACGCTGGCCTCGATGGTCAGGCGGGTCAAAATCTGCCTCGAACGCTAGGCTCATGTCGGTCGGACCGGGTGATTCACGAAGGCCGAAGGCGTGGTCTGCCCGGATTGCGGGCGGCTTTCGATTTCATTGATCGCAGGCTTATAGTTAATTGCGGGTTAAAGATCGCCCGATTCGCCGTCGCATCGGGCGCGCGCCGTCCCTGCCGGAGCCTTGTCTTGGTACGCTTCGAAAACGTCGGACTGCGCTACGGCATGGGGCCCGAGGTTCTTCAGGATCTCAATTTTTCGATTGCGCCAGGCTCGTTTCAGTTCCTGACCGGCCCTTCCGGCGCGGGCAAGACGACGCTGATGCGGCTGCTTCTCCTGTCCCTGCGGCCGACGCGCGGCCTCATTTCGATATTCGGCAAGGAAGCCTCCACTCTCGACAAGGACGCGATCACATCGATTCGTCGGCGCATCGGCGTCGTGTTTCAGGACTTTCGGCTGCTCGACCACCTGACGACCTATGAGAACGTCGCCTTGCCGCTGAGGGTCCAGAACCGGTCTGAACAGGAGTATCGCGACGAGGTCGTGGAACTGTTGCGGTGGGTCGGTCTGGGCGACAGGATGCATGTCTTTCCCGAAGTGCTGTCGGGGGGCGAAAAGCAGCGCGCGGCGATCGCCCGGGCCCTGATCGTCCGGCCGGAACTGCTGCTGGCGGACGAGCCGACAGGCAATGTCGACCCGACCATGGCGCGCCGGATCATCCGTTTGTTCGTCGAGCTTCAGCGATCGGGCACATCCGTCGTCGTCGCGACCCACGATCTAGGACTGATGGACCAGTTCGACGGCGCGCGCCGCCTCGTCCTTGGCGACAGCCGGCTGCACATCTACGATTGAGGCGCCTCGCGATGTCCGAGACCCAGACCGGCCCCGCAGGAACGTCCGACGACAGGGGTCGCGGAGCCGAGGCCCCGCTCGTCCCCGCCTCGAGCATCGCCGGCCGCACCCTGATCATCGTGGTGGCGATCATGTCGTTTCTCGCCTCGCTCGCAGCCGGCGGCGCGGTCCTGATCGGTCAAGCGAGCCGGGAGTGGCGTTCGACCGTCTCGCGCGAGGCCACCATACAACTCAAGCCCGCGCCCAACCGGGACATGGATGCGGATATCGCGCGCATCGTGCAGGCGGCCAGGAGCGCGCCCGGCGTAGCCGAGGTTCGTGCGATGACAAAACGCGAATCGGAATTGCTTCTGGAGCCATGGCTCGGCAAAGGCTTGAATCTGGACGAAGTTCCCGTTCCACGCATGATTGTTTTGAAGCTCCAGGCCGGCGCCAGCGTGGACTTCGAGCAATTGCGACAGCGGATTTCGGAAATATCGCCCAATGCGAACCTCGACGACCATCGCGTCTGGTCCGAGCGTCTCGCGGACATGGCCAACGTCCTGGTCGCCATTGCGGTGGTCCTGCTCGCGCTGATCATCACGGCGATGGTGCTGGCGATTTCCTTTGCGACACACGGCGCCATGGCCGGCAATCGCGAGATCATCGAGGTGTTGCATTTCGTCGGCGCCAGCGACCAGTTCATCTCGAAACAGTTCCAACGACGCTTTCTCTGGCTTGGCTTTCGCGGCGGCGTCATCGGGGCCGGGGCGGCCTCGGCCGTCTTTCTGGCGGCCGGATTTCTCAGCCGCAGATTGGCGGCGACCCCGAGCGGAGAACAGCTCGAGGCCCTGTTCGGCTCGTTCTCGATCGGCTGGCTCGGCTATTCGGCCATTGCATTGATCGCGATATTGAGCGCTGCATTGTCCGGACAAACATCGCGTATGATCGTCTTCCGCCGCCTGAGACGCCTGGCCTGACCGAGATCGACTTTCATGGAGCCGAGTATCGCCAATTCTCGTTCCGCATCGCCGGCGTATGCGACTCCCGCGCGCCGGACTTCCGTCGCCATACGCTCGCTGATCTTCAACGTCCTGTTCTACATTAATCTGATCGGCCTCATGACGATCGGATTGCCTTCGGTGCTGCTCGGGCGCGGCCCTGCGACATTCATGGCGCGCGCCTGGGCGAAATCGTCGCTCTGGCTTCTTCGCGTCATATGCGGCGCGAGGGTCGAGTTTCGAGGAACCCACCTGATACCGCCGGGCGGGCTCGTCATCGCGCCGAAGCATCAATCGATGCTCGAAACCTTCGCGCTGATTCTCGCGGTCGAAAACTTCTCCTACGTTCACAAACGCGAGCTGACGTGGATTCCATTGTTCGGATGGTATCTCTGGGCCGTCGACCAGATTTCCATCAATCGCTCATCGGGGTCGACGGCGCTGACGCACGTCACGAACGGCGTAGCCAAATTTCTGAAACTCGATCGACGAATTCTGATTTTTCCCGAGGGCACGCGACGTCCGGTGGGCGCGCCGCCGAAATACAAATATGGAGTCAGTCATCTCTACACGACGTTGAACGCGCGCGTGATGCCCGTGGCTCTCAACACCGGCTTGTTCTGGCCGCGCAGAAGCTTTCTCCGCAATCCCGGCGTCGCGGTGATCGAATTTCTGCCCGTGATCGAGCCAGGTCTCACGCGAGAGCAATTCTCGCAACGCCTGCAGGACGCCATCGAGAATGGGACGGATGCGCTCGTATCGGAGGCCCTGCAGATCGATCCGGCTCTCGGCGCGCTGGTTCGCATGTCGGATTCCGGTGAAGACGCAAAAGCGCGGCGATCGGCGTGATCTCCGACGATGACCAATGAAGCCCGCATCAGGAAATCGTCGATGGCGCCACGCCTGCTGCTGCTGACCGGCTTCGCATGCGTATTCCTGACCATCGGCTGGTCGATCTACTGGTATGTCGCCCAGACGATGGCGATGCGCGAATTCCGCGCGCAGATCGATCGCGAGGCGCAGCGCGGACGCTTCTGGTCCTGTGATTCGGTCGAATCTACCGGCTATCCGCTCTCTGTTTCCATTGATTGCCGGGCGCCGCGGCTGCGGATCGCAAACGAAGCGGCGCCACGAACGATTTCGGCGCAGCGCGCGATAATCAGCGCCAGGCTCTACGCGCCGACGCTTGTCGAGATTGACCTCTCAGGTCCCACCTCTTTCGAAACCGGGACGAAGAGATCCGAGATGGAATGGTCCGCGCTTCAGATTGATCTGCGCGGTTTGCCCGTGAGGCTCGACAGGCTGTCGATCGTGGGCCGCGGCCTCGTCGTGCATCCCGCGGGATCGCCAACGACGAAGATCGAAACGCTGCACGCTCATCTCAAACGAACCGCGCCTGTCGCCATGGCGCCATACGGCCTCACCCTCGGTCTTGCCGGCGTCGACTCGCCCGAAATCACGAGCATGGCCGGGCCGGGCGATCCGGCTTTGGTGACGCTTCTGGGCGTGGTGACGCAACTCGACGCCGCAGGCGCGGGGCATTGGGCCGAACGGTTGGAATCATGGCGAACCGCAGGGGGACGCCTGTCGATCGCCGCGCTGACTTTGACGAGAGGCGCGTTTTCCTTGCAGGGCGAAGGGCTGATCGGCCTCGATCAGCAACATCGCCCCGAAGGCAAGCTGTCTGCAAATCTTCGCAATGCAGGACCGGTCCTTCTGGCGCTCGCCGAGGCAACCGGAAAACTCGACCGAAGCACGATCGCCGGACGGATCGCCGCGGGCATTCTCGGCAGGCCCGGCGATCTGAAGGTCGATATATCGGCGGAGGACGGCGCCCTTTCCCCCCGCCCGCTGCGGCGGGCGCTGTCGCTGCCGCCGCTCTACTGAGGGTCGGACTGATGACGTCCGAAATCGGGCGCGGCTGTCTCCTGTCCGCTCTCGATGATGCTGCGCCGTATGTTGCGAGTGCGCGTGAAGAGCTCGAACAGGCCATCGCCGTCGCCCCAGCGGATCATGCGCTGAAGAGCGCTGAGGTCCTCGGTGAAGCGGCCAAGGATTTCCAGCACGGCCTCCTTGTTGTTGAGGAAAACATCCCGCCACATCGTCGGATCGGACGCCGCGATGCGGGTAAAGTCACGGAAGCCGCCGGCCGAGAACTTGATGACTTCCGATTGGGTGACGACTTCGAGATCGGCCGCCGTGCCGACGATATTGTAAGCGATCAGGTGCGGCACGTGACTGGTTATGGCCAGCACGAGATCATGATGCTCGCTGGTCATGGTCTCGACGTTGCTGCCGGCCGCCGTCCAGAAAGCGGCCAGTTTTTTGACCGCCGCCTGATCGGCGCCCGAGGGCGGCGTCAGAATGCACCAGCGGTTGAGGAATAGCGTCGCAAATCCGGCGTCAGGTCCCGAATGTTCCGTGCCGGCGACCGGGTGCGCCGGAATGAGATGGACGCCCGCCGGGATATGAGGCGACAGCGCCGAGAGGACAGCGCCCTTGACGGAGCCGACGTCGCTGACGATCGCTCCGGGAGACAGCGCCGGACCAATCGCCTGCGCGACGCTCTCGTTGGCCCCGACCGGTACACACAGGATGATGAGATCGGCGCCGCGCGCCGCCTGGGCGAGATCGCTCGTGGTCTCGTCAGCCAGCGCAAGTTCGGACACGCGCGCGCAGACGGCCTGCGAAATGTCGGCGCCGACCAATCTGCGCGCGAGATTGTTACGGCGCGCGACACGCTGCAGCGACGAGCCGATCAGGCCGCAGCCAATGACGGTCAGCTGTTCGAACAAAGGCTCGGCCAGCTTCTGGCCCCACGTGTCAGACATTGGAAACTTTGACCGGTTGTTTCGGCGGGACGAAAGGCGCCGCATGGCTGCCAACGAAAACGGGTTCAACGCCGGATATCCCGGCAGTGCTCAGCGCGCGGCGCGCCGACGACTGGCCGTCGGGGCCGGGAAAAGACATCAGCAACGACAGGCCGCGCTCGTCGACCGCGTTGCCGACGAGCCGCCCCCCGGCTTCCCGAATGGCGTCCGGCAGGGCGTCGCGCCAACGATCGAGCCGAGCCGCGAACAATTGCACGTCCGTCGCGGCCGCCTCTGCAAGCGGTTTCGAGACCACGAAGATCGGAATGCCGGCCGGATGGTCGGGCCGGTCTACGAACGGCAGCCGCGCGATGATCTTCGGCGCGACGGGATCCACCAGCCGCGTCCACCAAGCGCCGTCGCCGACGCCGCCGGCGACCCGCAACAGCCCGAGATCGCCGACCGACCCTTCCACGGCGTCGATCACGGCCTGCGGGCCGTGATGCGGGACGTAGGGCGCGGTGAAGCCGAAATGGAAGCGCGCCGAATCGCGCATGGCGGCGTCGCCCGCGGACACGTCGACGTGAACGGAATAGTTGGACTGGACGTAAGTGAAGGTGCCGATGATGATCCGCCAGATGCTCTCGATCGTGTCGAGCGGCAGCAGGCCCGTGTGCCGTTGCACCAGCCGGCGCATCATTTCGGCTTCACGGCCTGGACGGAAGGCCGAGCCGCCGCCTTGACGGGCCTTGGTCGCGATCAGATTCTCGATGATCTCGCCGCGTTCGATCAGGAGCCGATGAACGCTTTCGTCGATCCGGTCGATGTTCTGGCGCAGAGCGTTGAGGTCTCGCGCGGCGCGCTCTTCGGCTTGGTCGGTCATTTTTCGTCTCGGGGTCGCGCTTCTCTTAATCGAGCCGGGACGCCGTGAACAGCCGCGGCCGCGGCTCGGCGGCTTGACTTTTCTCCCGGAGCGATGTTCTTCTTTCCGCACAGAATGTTCGACATATCGAACGTCGGCGGCGGATAACATTAAAGTGTCGATCAGCAGCGTACTGGAAGCAGACAACCCGACCAGTTGTATTGTGCGTTTCGGGTTGGAGCGGCCGCTCGTCATGGACGCAGGCGTATCGCTCGCCCCTCTAACCATCGCCTACCAAACCTATGGCGTCCTCAATGCCGACCGCTCCAACGCAATTCTGGTCTGCCACGCCCTGACCGGCGACCAGCATGTTTCCAACGCCCACCCCGTGACCGGCAAGCCTGGATGGTGGTCGGCGATGGTTGGTCCGGGCCGCCCGATCGATACCGATCGCTATTTCGTGATCTGCTCGAATGTCGTCGGCGGCTGCATGGGATCGACCGGCCCGGCCTCAACCAATCCCGAGACCGGCCAGCCCTGGGGCCTCGACCTTCCGGTCGTAACCGTTCGCGACATGGTCCAGGCGCAGGCCATGCTGATCGATCATCTGGGAATCGAGACGCTGTTTTGCGTCGCCGGCGGCTCGATGGGCGGCATGCAGGCGCTTCAGTGGGTGGCGAGCTTTCCGCAGCGCGTGTTTTCGGCTCTGCCGATTGCCACGGCCTCCAAGCATTCGGCGCAGAACATCGCCTTCCACGAGGTCGGGCGCCAGGCCGTGATGGCGGACCCGGACTGGCGCGCCGGCCGCTATGCGCAATTCGGCGTCCGGCCGACCAAGGGCCTGGCCGTCGCCCGCATGGCCGCGCATATCACTTATCTGTCCGAAGGCGCGCTGCAGCGGAAATTCGGCCGCAAGCTGCAGGACCGCGCCGCGCCGACCTTCTCTTTCGACGCCGATTTCCAGATCGAGAATTACCTGCGCTACCAGGGGTCGAGTTTCGTCGACCGGTTCGACGCTAATTCCTATCTCTACGTAACGCGCGCCTGCGATTATTTCGATCTCGCCGCGGATTATGGCGGGACGCTGGCGCGCGCTTTCGTCGGCGCCAAGACGCGCTTCTGCGTGGTTTCCTTCACATCGGACTGGCTCTACCCGACATCGGACGCGCGAACGATCGTGCATGCGCTCAATGCGGCGGCCCTGCCGGTCTCTTTCGTCGAGATCGAGACGGACAAGGGACACGACGCCTTTCTCCTGGACGAGCCGGACTTCATGGCGACGACCCGCGGCTTCCTCGAAGCGGCCGCCAACGCGCGCGGACTGTCGAGACAAGGCGCGACGGCAAAATGAGCGATCTCCCCCCGCAGGCGACTGGCCGCGTCGACCTTCTTCTCGTCGCCGACATGGTCGAGCCCGGCACGCGCGTGCTCGATGTCGGTTGCGGCGATGGAGCATTGCTCGAAATTCTGACGCGCGATCGCGGCGTCGACGGCCGCGGCATCGAGATATCGCAGGCCGGCGTCAACGGCTGCGTCGCGAAGGGCCTGTCCGTCGTGCAGGGCGACGCCGACACCGATCTCGTGAACTATCCGGACGATGCGTTCGACTACGTCATCCTTTCGCAGACGCTTCAGGCGACGCGCCATCCGCGGCAGGTGCTCGAGCGCATGCTGCGCATCGGCCGCCGCGCCATCGTGTCGTTTCCGAATTTCGGACACTGGCGCGTGCGGTCCGAGCTGATGTTCAAGGGCCGCATGCCACGCACCGAAGCGCTCAATTATGCGTGGTATGACACGCCCAACATCCACCTGTGCACGATCCGCGATTTCGTTCAGTTGGTGAACGAAATCGGCGCATCGATCGACCGCGCCGTCGCGCTCGACCGCTACGGCGCCAAGATGCGCGTGAACGCGCCCTGGTGGCTCTGGAACATGTTCGGCGAGCAGGCCGTCTTCCTGCTGCATCGCCGTCGCGACTGAGGCGAGTGGTCAGGCCTTTTGGGCCTTTGCGCGTTCGATAGCTTCGACGACGAGGGCCCGCGCGGCGTCGGCATCGCCCCAGCCGGCGAACTCGACCCACTTGCCGGGTTCCAGATCCTTGTAATGGCTGAAGAAGTGCTCGATCTGCTCGATCGTGATCGACGGCATATCGGTATAGTTCTGGATCTTGTCGTAGCGCTTGGTCAGCTTGGACGACGGCACCGCGACGATCTTCTCGTCGCCGCCGGCTTCGTCGCGCATGCGCAACACGCCGATCGGCCGCGCCGATATTACTGCGCCGGCGATGATCGGACGCGTATTGGCGACCAGCACGTCGCAGGGATCGCCGTCTTCGGACAGGGTGTGGGGGATGAAGCCGTAATTTCCGGGATAGCGCATCGGCGTGTACAGGAACCGATCGACGATCAGCGTTCCGGCCGCCTTGTCCATCTCGTACTTGATCGGCTCGCCGCCGATCGGCACCTCGATGATCACATTGACGTCGTGCGGCGGATTCGACCCGATCGGGATGGCGTCGAGGCGCATCGGAACTCCTGTTTCAGGAAAGATCGCGAACGGCGCGTCAGCGCGTCAGTTCGGCGCGAAGCCGAAAGCGACCCGCGCACGGGTATCGTTATCGAATCGCTCGGTCGCGCGCCAGACTTCGACGCCGCCCATGCTCTCGTAAAATCGTAGGGCCCGTTCATTGTCCGCAAGCGCCCATACGATCGTCGAAAGATATCCCTTGGCCGCCAGATCGCGCCGCGCGGCGACGAAGAGGCGGGAGCCGAAGCCCAGCCCCTGATACTCGGGCGCCAGGTAAAGCTCGAAAATCTCGCCGGCGTAGGGGATGGCCGCCACGCGGTTTCGACCGATGCTCGCATAACCAACGACGACGCCGTCGAATTCCAGCACGAGAATCCGCGACCCTCCGAGAATCGCCGAGCGCCACCAAGCGGGCCCGCGCCGATTGATCATGGATTCCAGAGATTTGCCCGGAATGACGCCATAATAGGCCTCACGCCATGCGGCGTCGTGCACAGACGCGATCGCGGAAGCGTCGGCGGGGCGCGCAGACCTGATCGAATGGAGCAGCTTGACCATCGTGCGATGTTAGGCGCACGCGGGCGTCATGTGCAACAATGCTCTTCATCGTCAGGAAAGCCGCGGGGGAGACGCGGCGCGCCGCGCAAGCTGCGGCTGAAATGGAGCGGGCGAAGGGATTCGAACCCTCGACCCCAACCTTGGCAAGGTTGTGCTCTACCCCTGAGCTACACCCGCATCCGTCGCCGACATCGTCGGCGCGGGCTATATGACGCAAAGATTCGAATAATGCAACAGTGTTGGCGGCAATGGTTGCGACCGGCTCTGTTGCAGCCTATCTCGTGACATTGTTCAATCGCCACGGGAAAATGGATCATGAACGCGGGATCAGCGGAGATGACGGAAAACGCCGGCGCGACCGAGACGTCCACCGCGACGTTCCGCGCGGACGTGCTGACCGCCTCCATGCAACGCGTCGTCCTCGTCGACTTCTGGGCGCCTTGGTGCGGGCCGTGCAAGCAGCTCGCGCCTATTCTGGAACGCGCCGTTTCGGCCGCCGGGGACAAGGCCCGGCTGGTCAAGATGAATATCGACGACCATCCGCAGATCGCCCAGCAGCTTGGCATCCAGTCGATTCCCGCGGTGATCGCCTTTCAGCGCGGCCAGCCAGTTGATGGTTTCGTCGGCGCCCTCCCCGAAAGCCAGATCGTCGCCTTTCTGGAACGACTCGTCGGACCTCTCGGGCCGGGAGGCGAGGCCCTCGCCCTGGCGGAAGAGGCGCTGGCGACCGGCGAGGCGGAGCGCGCTGTCGAACTGGCGGAAAAGGCCGTCGCCGATGAGCCGGAAAATCCCAAGGCGATAGGTCTCTATCTGCGCGCCATGCTGGCTTTGGGCGAAACCGATCGCGCCGCGGCCATTTTCGCCGCCCTGCCCGAAAATATTCGCGCTGACGCGGCGCTGAAGCAGGTCGCCACGATGCTGGAAGTCGCATCCCAGTCGGAAGCGGTCGGGGATGTCGTCACGCTCCGGCGCAAGGTCATGGAGGCGCCGGACGACTTGCAGGCGCAATTCGATCTGGCGCTGGCGCTGAATGGAGCCGGGAGCCGCGATGACGCCGCTGACGCGCTGCTCGCCATCATCAAGCGCGATCGCGACTGGAACGAGGACGGCGCGCGCAAGCAATTGCTACAATTCTTCGAGGTCTGGGGACCGATCGACCCGGCGACCAAGGCCGCGCGTCGAAAACTCTCGGCCATGCTCTTTTCCTGAGATCGCCAGCCACGGCGGACGTTGATGAACCGGCCTTATCTCGATATCAGCGAATTGCCGGCCGAATTGCCGATCTTTCCGCTTGCCGGCTGCCTGCTCCTGCCGCGCGGGGAATTGCCGCTGAACATTTTTGAGCCACGTTATCTCGCCATGATCGACGCGACTTTGGCCGGCAAACGGCTGATCGGAATGATTCAGCCGCGCCCCGACGCCGCCAGCGACAGGAATCCGGCGCTTTGCGCCGTGGGATGCGCCGGCAAGATCACGCGCTTCGCGGAAACCGGCGACGGCCGCTACGTCATTGCGCTCGAGGGCGTATGCCGGTTCCATGTCGTGCAGGAAACGACGCGCGATACCCCGTTTCGGTTGTTCGACGTTAGTTACCAAGGCTTCGCGAGGGATTTGCAGGGCCCCGATTCTGAACGCGTGGATCGCGACGCAGTATTGAACGCGCTGCGCGCCTTTGCCGAACGCAATTCGATCTCTGTCGATTGGGAATCCGTTGCAAAGGCGTCCGACGAGGAACTCGTCAATTCCCTGTCGATGATGAGCCCGTTCGGCATCAAGGAAAAGCAGGCTCTCCTCGAGGCCGATAATCTGCGCGCGCGAGGCGAAGTTCTGGTCGCGATTGCCGAGATGGAACTGGCAGGCGATGGAGCAGGTCGGCCGTCGCTGCACTGAAGGAACGATGTAGCGATGGCGGATTCAGGCAGCATTCCCGCGGGACGAGGAGCGGATGACGAAACCTCGCGGATCGACTCGCGTTTGCTTGAAATTCTCGTCTGTCCGCTGACGCGGGCCACGCTGGAATACGACCCGCAGCGAAACGAACTGATCTCGCGCTCTGCAAAGCTCGCTTTTCCAATTCGGGACGGGATTCCGATTATGCTCGTCGATGAAGCACGCGCTCTATCGTAAGATGAATATATAGGCAATAAGATTATAATTTAATCACAACGTCGCTTGCTTTTGCGACAGAACGCCATTCTGATCGGCTCGCTTCGCTAATCTGATCGAAATCTAGGCACATGAAACATTTTCCCCGCAGCGCCGGCCTCCTGACGGGAGGCGCATTATTGGGCGTCGCATATCCGGCTCATGCCGCCGAGACATCCTCGATCAGCGCCGCCGATACGGGTTTCATGATCGCCGCGACGGCGCTCGTCCTGATGATGACGATTCCGGGTCTCGCCATGTTCTACGCAGGCATGGTCCGCAAAAAGAACGTGCTCGCGACCATGGCGCAAAGCTTTTCGGCGACGGCGCTCGTCTCGATCCTGTGGTTCGCCTTCGGCTACACGCTGACCTTTCATGGCGAAGGTCGCTGGATTGGCGAATTCGGCCGTTCCTTTTTTGCAGGCGTCGGGCTGGAATCCGTGAGCCCCTTCGCCAGGACCATTCCGGAACTGCTGTTTGCCGCTTACCAGATGACCTTTGCGGTGATCACCTGCGCGCTCGTCGCCGGCGCTGTGGCGGATCGGCTGAAATTCTCGGCTTTCCTCCTGTTCAGCGTCTTCTGGATGTTTCTCGTCTACGTGCCCTCCGCCCACTGGGTCTGGGGCGGCGGATTCCTTGCGCAAATGGGCGTTATCGACTTCGCCGGCGGCACGGTCGTCCATATAAACGCCGGCGTCGCCGGCCTCCTGGCCGCTTTGACGATGGGCGCCCGTCAGGGCTACGGCAAAGAAAACCTCGCGCCATTCGACCTCTCGATGGCGGTGATCGGTACAGGACTCCTCTGGGTCGGCTGGTTCGGCTTCAATGGCGGCTCGGCGCTTGGCGCCGGATCTCGCGCCGTTTTTGCGATCGTCGCGACGCATCTGGCGGCGAGCGCAGGCGCGATCGTCTGGAGCGCCCTCGAATGGGCCGAACGCGGCAAACCCTCTGTGCTCGGCCTGATCTCGGGCGCGGTCGCCGGGCTCGGCACAATCACGCCGGCCTCTGGCTATGTGTTGCCCTGGCATGGCGTCCTGATCGGCTGCATCGCCGGCACCGTCTGCTACTATTTCTGCACGCGCGTCAAAGTTCGCTTCAAATATGACGATTCGCTCGACGTCTTCGGCGTCCACGGCGTCGGCGGCATTGTCGGCACGCTGATGGCCGGCGTCTTCGCGACCGCCTCGGTCAGCGCCACGGCGACGGAAGCCGGCGTATCGGGATTGCTGGAAGGATCCGTCCGACAGGTGCTGGTTCAGGCGGCCGGCGTCGCAATCGTCACGATCTGGTGTCTCATCGGCACCTGGCTCTCGCTCAAGGCGGCGGACCTCCTCGTTGGCCTGCGCACCGAATCGGACGACGAACGCATGGGTCTCGACCTTGCCTTGCATGGCGAGGCGCTTCATCAATAGCGCCGTCCGCCTCCGTCCGGCGGACATTCGGGGCGGCTGTTGAATGAGCGCGATTGACGATCTCCTGCAAATTCTCGATCTGGAGCGGATCGAGCACAACATCTATCGCGGCCGTAGCCCGCAGGTCGGATGGCAGCGCGTCTTCGGCGGGCTGGTGATTTCGCAGGCGCTTGTCGCCGCCGCGCGAACGGTGAACGACCGGCCGCCACACTCCCTGCACGGCTACTTCATCCTGCCGGGCGATCCGACGGTGCCGATCGTCTATGAAGTCGACCGCATTCGGGACGGCAAAAGCTTCGCCACGCGCAATTGCGTCGCGATTCAGCATGGGCGCGCGATTTTTTCGCTGTCGGCGTCCTTTCAGATTGAAGAGGACGGCCTCGAACACGCCGTCTCGATGCCTCAGGTGACTCAACCGGAGGAACTGCCTTCCGAAGCCGAACTGAAAGCCAGCTTCACCGACGCGACGCCGGAACCCATTCGGCGCTTCTTCGATCAGCCGCGCCCGATCGAGAGTCGTCCGGTTGATCGGAACCGCTACAAGCCGCGCGCCGGCGTGCCGGGCGAGCCCGTGCAATATGTCTGGTTCCGCGCTTCGGGCGCCTTGCCCGACGATCCCGCGGTCCACCGGGCGGTTCTCGCCTATCTCTCGGACATGACGCTTCTGGACACGGCTCTGATCGCGCACGGGCGGTCTGCGTTCCAAAGCGACATGCAGGTCGCCAGTCTCGATCACGCGCTGTGGTTCCACCGGCCCTTCCGCGCCGATGACTGGCTGCTCTACGCCCAGGACAGCCCGTCCAGCTCGGGCGCGCGTGGGTTGACGCGCGGTTCCATCTTTACGCGCGACGGACGGCTGGTGGCCTCGGTCGCGCAGGAAGGTCTGATCCGCCCACGCGACGTCTGAGGCGGTAAGAAACAGGCAAGGTTAAGCGCTCCTTAACTCGGGTTTCCTAGTCTGCGGCGGGTGGCCAGGCGGCCGCTTGTTTCGAACCGGCGTCGGAAATCTATGCGCAACGCGGGCTATTCGGCCTTTGTCAGCAGCTTCCCGGCGAACGCCCGGCATTTTTTGTCGCGGCGGCTCGCTGAATTTGCTGGCGTCATCCTGATCGTGGCCGTCATTCTCACGGGCCTCGCGCTGGCGACGTGGTCGACCCGCGACCCCAGCCTCAATCACGCGACCGACGGCCCGATTCGCAATCTGCTGGGCCTGCGCGGCGCCATCGTTGCGGACCTCCTGACCCAGATTCTTGGCATTGCATCCATCGCGCTGCTCGCGCCTGCGGCGCTTCTTGGCTGGCGTCTCGTCGTCGACCACGGTTTCGATCGGCCGAAGTCCCGGATAGCCCTCTGGTTGCTCGGCGCGCTGAGCGCCGCCTCGGTCGCCTCGATGCTGCCGCCGCCCGGTCGCTGGCCTCTGCCGACCGGACTTGGCGGCATGATCGGCGACGGTATCGCGGCGCTGGCGCGATGGGCGACCGGCGGTCTTCGAATCGGCATGATCGCCGCAACGATCGCGCTCGCTGCAAGTGCGATCCTCTGCCTGTCTGCCGCCTGTGGCGGGCTTCGATTGAAAGAGCAGGACGATGCTTCTCTTGCGCCGCCGGCGCGCAAGGCCAAGCGCGACGCCGAACGCATCGATCACGACGACGAACCCGGAACGGCCCTGATCTCGCTGGGCGCCGCCTTGCATGGCCTTTTTGCGCTCAAGAGCGCCGCGTTGCGTCGCCTTGACGGCCTGAGACGCCTGCGGCGCAACGACGGCGAGGCGCTTGCGTCGATCGCGACGCCGATCCGGCGCGATCGGGTGGAGCCGAGCTTCGAAGCAGGCGCGACGGAGGCAGAGTGGAAACCTGCGCTCCGGCCGATCGCGGAAGCCACTCCGGCTGACGGGACGATTGCCGCAACTGTCGCCGTAGCGAAGCAGGTGGGGCCGCTGAAGCCGGGCCGCCGGGCCAGCAAGGAGGCGCAGCCGGGCCTCTTCGACCAGCAGCGTTATCACCTTCCCGCGCTCGGCCTGCTCGCCGAGCCGCGCAAGGCCGCCCGCCGCATATCCGAGGATTCGCTGGCGCAGAACGCCCGCCTGCTCGAAGGCGTCCTGGACGATTTCGGAGTGAAGGGGGAGATCGTGAACGTTCGGCCGGGTCCGGTGGTGACCTTGTACGAGCTCGAGCCCGCGCCGGGGGTGAAGTCGAGCCGGGTCATTGGGCTGGCCGACGACATCGCCCGCTCCATGTCGG
>OEIU01001307.1_pt1 | contig 16569 bp, 16 predicted proteins | sample 1539221 | NCBI WGS metagenome assembly OEIU01 (sample SAMN03792071, study PRJEB22550) | activated sludge metagenome | feature: wastewater treatment plant; material: activated sludge; isolation source: Wastewater treatment plant of a petroleum refinery complex | place: Argentina: Zarate | collected...
GAGTCTGGGCCGTGTCTCAGTCCCAGTGTGGCTGATCATCCTCTCAGACCAGCTACTGATCGTCGCCTTGGTAGGCCATTACCCCACCAACTAGCTAATCAGACGCGGGCCGATCCTTCAGCGATAAATCTTTCCCCCGAAGGGCGTATCCGGTATTAGCTCAAGTTTCCCTGAGTTATTCCGAACTGAAGGGCACGTTCCCACGTGTTACTCACCCGTCTGCCACTCTGTATTGCTACAGCGTTCGACTTGCATGTGTTAAGCCTGCCGCCAGCGTTCGCTCTGAGCCAGGATCAAACTCTCAAGTTGGAGTAGATCCATATGGCTGATCACAACGTTGTATTGACGGAGTTCACATTATCTCTACGGCGTTTCCACCGCAGGATAGTGAGCTTCCGAAACGTCGAACCGCCAAAGTCTCTTCGATCCGTCAGACCCCCGAGGGGGCATCCAGATCCGCAAGGACTCCGCCGTCCGCGCTTCTCTTTCCGTATTCACTTGTCAAAGAGCTGCATCCGAGCGATGCACGCTCCCGCCGGCGACAAATCCACCCGGTCCGACCTAAGGTCGGGCAGGTGAACCCGAAGCTTCGAGGAAGCGTTTGGCGGCGGCGCCGTGTGTGTTCGGCGCGCCGTCGATGGATGTGTATTTAGAGCGGGCTTCTCGGGCTGTCAACGACCCGATGTCATTTTTTTGAAAAAAACGCACGGACGCCCTTCCCGGCCCTGCGGCCGGCCCCTGCGGGCCTTCTTCGGGCCAAGAGACACGCGCGAGCGCTCCTTATGTCGATCCGCCGGCGGGGACGGCCGGGACGGCCATCGTCCCGCCACACGGACCCTTGAGAACGCCGGGGCGGGAGGGCAGGTTCCGAAGGGCGGGTTCCCAAGGGCTCCCGGCGTTGTGACTGGCAGGAAGAGCGGGCATGGTTTCCCTCGACGATCGATGGTCGCCGCCGCGGCGGCGCCTTCTCATGCGGCCTTCGGCTTGAGCGCTTATTCCCTGCATACGCGCCGTGTCCCGCCCGGTCCCGCCTCCCGCCCGAGAGGCGCGCGGGCGCCGCGCCCCGTTCCGATTCGGCGATTCGGGCCGGCGGCAGCGCTCGGCAACGAGCCGCCGCTCGATCTCGACGCGCCGACCGTCTCGAGCCATCGCCATGCCCTGAGCGTGCGCTGGCTCGGCGCCTCGGTGCTCACCGCCCTGGCCGGCTTCCTCCTGATCGGCTCGGCGATCGTCGTGTCCCAGCGCGGCGACACCGACGTCATCGAGGCGCCCGAGACGGAGGGGCTGGCCCAGCCCCGCCGAGCGGAGGCGGGCGACGCCCTCAAGAAGGGCGACAAGCTCGTGCGGACCGAGACGGTGGCCTCTGCCAAGCAGACGTTCCGGGCCCCGATGACGATTCGCAGCGGGGAGCGCGAGGTCATCCGCATGCGCTCCTTCACCCGCGTCGCGACGGCCCTGCCGATGACGACCGGGGTCTATGCCACCTCGATTCCCGCCTTCAATCCGATGCGCTTCATGTCCGGACAGGACAACGAGCGCGCCCTCGAGCCGCCGCCCGAAACGGCGGATGCGGAAGAGGTCTCGATCGTCAAGACGGACCTCGCCACCCTCGTACAGGACCCCTCCGGCCCGACTCTCGGCGACCAGGACGCGGCGGCACAGGTCGCCGCGGAACTGCGGGCCGGCGCGGCCCGCCAGGGCGGCCCCGGACTTCTCGCCCTGCCGACGCCGAGCTTCCTGCCGCGGGCCGTGGGCGCGGGCCCTCCGAGCCTTGTGCCCTCCCTGTCCCCGCGCCCGGGCGACGGCGCCTTCCGGTCGATCGAGGTCAGGGTCGTGCCGGAGAACGTCACCAACCTGCCCAAGCCCGGCGAGCGCTCGGCGGAGGCGGCCTTCGAGGACCGCGTCGTGCCCCTCAAGCGGGGCGACACGCTCGAAGCCGTGCTGCGCGCCAACGGCGCTCCCCCCGGCGACGCCCGTACGATGACGGCCCTCCTCGGGCGCGACAGGCCGCTGGACGGCCTCCAGCTCCGCCTGCTCCTCGCGCCGCGCGAGAAGCAGGGCGATCCGCGCACCATCGTCCGCGCCCTGCTCTACGGCGAGCGCGGCATCGAGGCGATCGCGGCGATGAACGACCGGCGCGCCTTCGTCTCCGTGGCCCCGCCGGTCGAGGAGCGCCGCGCCGACCAGCGCGGGCCGGCCTCGAAATCAGGCGATGAGAGCGACGACGAGGACGAGGGCACGGGCCCGCAGCTCTTCGCGAGCGTCTACGAGGCGGCGGCCAAGCACGATATCCCGCGGCCCGTGGTCGAGGAGCTGGTCCGCGTCATGGGCTACGACGTCGATTTCCAGCGGCGCGTCCAGCAGGGCGATTCGCTGGAGCTGGTGCTCGGCTCGGACGACGAAGCCGGGGACAGGCAGGAATTGCTGGAGGCGGTCCTGACCACCGGCGGCGAGACGCGCCGCGTCTTCCGCTATCAGGGCGAGGACGGCACGGTCGATTATTTCGACGAGGAAGGCCGCTCGCTGAAGAAGTTCCTGCTGAGGAAGCCGATCCTCGAGGCGAGGCTCACCTCGGGCTTCGGCTTCCGCATCCATCCGATCCTGGGCTATGCCAGGGGCCACAAGGGGGTCGACTGGGCGAACAAGATCGGCACGCCGATCTTCGCGGCCGGCAACGGCACCATCATCAAGGCCGACTGGGCCTCGGGCTACGGGCGCCGGACCGAGATCCAGCACGCCAACGGCTACGTGACCACCTACAACCACCAATCCGCCTTCGCGCGCGGAATCGCCCCCGGCGTGCGCGTGCGCCAGGGCCAGGTGATCGGCTATGTCGGCACGACCGGCCTCTCCACCGGGCCGCACCTGCATTACGAGGTGATCGTCAACGGCACCTATGTCGATCCGATGAAGATCCGCGTGCCGCGAGGGCGGGAGCTGGACGGGCGCTCCCTCGCCGAGTTCAACCGCCAGCGCGACCAGATCATGGCGATCGCCAAGCGCGGCGCCACCGTCAGCCAGGTCGCGGCGAGCCCCCCGGGGGGCTGAGGGCGCCTTTCGGGCAGCCTTTGCTATCCGCCGAAGCCGAGCCGCAGGCGGATCGATTCGGCCGTCTCCCCGGCTTCGCGCAGATCGGCGAGCGAGGCCGAGCCGGCGCTCTTGGCGAGCTTGGCGCCGGCCTCGTCCCGCACGAGCGCATGGTGGTGGTAGAGGGGGCGCGGCAGGCCGAGAAGGGCCTGGAGCAGCCGGTGCAGATCGGTCGCCGCCTCGAGGTCGCGCCCCCGCACGACGTGGGTGATCCCCTGGAGGGCGTCGTCCACCACGACCGAGAGGTGATAGCTCGTCGGCGTATCCCGGCGGACGAGCACCGCATCGCCCCAGCCTTCCGGCCGGGCCCGCACCTCCTCCTCCCCGAAATCGAGGCCGAATCGCCTCCAGGACAAGGGCGCGGGAGCAGCGAGGCGTGCGCGCGCCATATCCAGCCGCCAGGCGGCCCGCTCGCCGGCGGCGATCCGGGTGGCGGCCTCCTCACGCGATAGGGCGCGACAGGTTCCGGGATAGAGGAAGGCCCCGTCGGGGTCGCGAGGCGCGGCGGCGCCCAGCCGCGCCGCGTTCCGGGCGACCTCGGCGCGGCTGCAAAAGCAGGGATAGAGAAGGCCTCCGCCGCGCAGGCGCTCCGCCGCAGCTGCGTAATCGGCGAGGTGGCGCGACTGGCGCCGGACCGGCTTCTCCCAGGCGAGCCCGAGCCAGGCGAGATCCTCGCAGATCGCCCGGACGTGCTCCTCTCGCGTGCGGCCGGGATCGATATCCTCGATTCGCAGCAGGAGCCGGCCGCCGGCCCCGCGCGCGAATCGCTCGTTCAGGAGCGCGCTGTAGGCATGGCCCAGATGCAGCCGCCCGTTCGGGCTCGGCGCGAATCGGAAGGTCGCTGGGTTCATCGCCGGTGCCGGATTTTCGAGGGCGAGATGTGCAGCCCCCGGCCGCCCGCGGCAAGCGCGCTGGCGACGGCTCCGTTCCCCTTTTCGATCGCATCGATTAGCCACGGGACATGGCGCGCAGGCTGATCCTCGATTCCCCGGACGCGATGGCGCGCGGCGCGCGCGCTCTCGCCCGCCGCGATCCGCTGATGCGGCGCCTCGCCCGGGACCTGGGTCCGCCGCCTCTGCGCAGGCACGAGCCGGGCTTTCCGGGCCTCGTGCGGATCGTGGTCGGCCAGCAGCTCTCGATCGCGAGCGCGGCCGCGATCTGGACCCGCTGCCTCGCCGAGCTGGCGCCCCTGACGGCGGAGGCCGTCGCGGCGGCCTCCGAGGAGCGCCTGCGGGCCGCCGGCCTCTCGCGGCCGAAGATGCGGACGCTGCGCGCCCTCGCCGCCGCGGTCGAGGGCGGGGCCCTCCCTCTCGATTCGCTGCACGAGCACGAGGCCGATTCGGCCCATCGCCTGCTGACGGGCGTGAGCGGAATCGGGCCCTGGACGGCCGATATCTACCTCCTCTTCTGCCTTGGCCATGCCGACGCCTTCGCCGCAGGCGACCTCGCCTTGCAGGAGGCGGCGCGCGACGCGGCGGGGCTCGATGCGCGGCCGAACGCGGCGGCGCTGCTCGCCATGGCGGAGAACTGGCGTCCCTGGCGGGGCGTCGCGGCTGGCCTCCTCTGGGCGCATTACCGGCGCATCAAGACGCGCGAGGGCATCCTGGCCGCCTGATTCGGAGGCGTCCCGGCCTTCCCCAACTCGATCGAGCCTGCCAGACCCCGCATATGGCGACCTCCGACCTCGCTGAAGCTCCCGCGGCCTTTCGCCTCGACGTCGCCGATCTCGCCTGCATCCGGGCCGGGCGGCGCGTGCTCGCGGGGGTGAGCTTCCGGCTCGAGGCGGGAGACGCCCTCGTCGTGACCGGGCGCAACGGCGCAGGCAAATCGACCCTCCTCGCCGCGCTGGCGGGGCTGCTGCGGCCGGAGCGGGGACGGATCGAGCTTGCGCCCGGAGAGGGGCCGCGCGGGGAGAGGCTTCACCTTCTCGGACATCGCGACGGGCTCAAGGCGCAGCTCACCCCGGCCGAGAACCTGCGATTCTCGGCCGCCTGCCTCGGCGGCAGGGGCCTGGAGATCGGGGCGGCGCTCGCGCGGGTGGGCCTCGGAGCGGCGGCCGACCTTCCCTCCGCCTATCTCTCGGCGGGACAGAGGCGGCGCCTCGGCCTCGCCCGGCTTCTCGCCTCCCCGCGCCCGCTCTGGCTGCTCGACGAGCCGACCAGCGCCCTCGACGCCGAGGGCCAGGCGCTGCTGGACGAGCTGATGGCCGCGCATCGCGACGCGGGCGGCGCGATCCTCGCCGCGACCCATTCCCCCCTCCCCCTGCCCGGCGCCCGGACGCTGAGGCTCGGGCGGCCGGGGACGGCCTGATGGCGGCCTTCCGGGCCCTCCTGTGGCGCGACCTCCTTCTCGCCGGCCGGATCGGCGGCTCGGGGGGGCTCGGGCTCGTCTTCTTCCTGATGATCGTCGTGCTGATCCCGCTCGCGCTCGGGCCGGACCTCCAACTGATCTCCCGGATCGGGCCGGCCGTCCTGTGGATCGCAGCGCTCCTCTCGACGCTGGTCGGGCTCGACCGCCTCTTCCAGGCGGACGAGGAGGACGGCTCGCTCGACCTGCTGCGCCTGTCCGGGACGCCGCTCGAAATCCTCGTCCTCGCCAAGGTCGCGGCCCATTGGCTGACGACGGGCCTGCCCCTCGCCCTCGCCTCCCCGCTCTTCGGGCTGCTCCTGGCGATGGAGCCGCGCGCCATGGGCCTCGCGCTTCTCTCGCTGCTCGTCGGCACGCCGGCCCTCACCTTCCTCGGAGCGATCGGGGCCGCGCTGACGGCGAGCCTGCGGCGCGGCGGGCTGATCCTCGCCGTGCTGATCCTTCCGCTCGCGGTGCCGACGCTCATCTTCGGGGCGGCCTCCGCCGATCCACTCGGCGAGGCGGCCCCCTCGGCGCTCCTCCTGCTCCTCGCCCTGACGCTCGCGACAGGCGTCGTCGGCACGCTCGCCGCCGCCGCCGCCCTGCGCCACGCCGAGTGACGGGGCCGGACGCCGCATTGCCCGCCGCCGCTCCCTCGGCTTAGAGGCTTTCCATGCTCGCGCGTCTCGCCAATCCCGGGACCTTCATGCGCTGGTCGCGGCCGGTCCTGCCGCCGCTTGCCGCGGCGACGGCGCTCGTCGCCGCCATCGGCCTCTATCTCGCCCTCGCCGTCGCGCCATCCGACTACCAGCAGGGCGAGACGGTGCGGATCATGTTCATCCACGTGCCCTGCGCGTGGCTCGCCATGTTCTTCTACGTCGCGATGGCGCTCGGCGCCCTCGGCTCGCTGCTCTGGCGCCATCCGCTGGCGGATGTCTCGCAGAAGGCGGCGGCGCCGATCGGGGCGACCTTCGCGCTCCTCTGCCTCGTCACCGGCTCGCTCTGGGGCAAGCCGATGTGGGGCACCTATTGGGTCTGGGACGCGCGCCTCACCTCGATGCTGATCCTGTTCCTGATGTATTGCGGCATCATCGCGCTCTGGCGCACCATCGAGGACCCGGCGCGGGCCGCGCGGGCGGTCTCGATCCTGACGCTGGTCGGCCTCGTCAACATCCCGATCATCAAGTTCTCGGTCGAGTGGTGGTTCACGCTGCACCAGGGCCCCTCGGTGTTTCGCATGGACGGCCCGACCATCCATCCCGCGATCCTGGTGCCGCTCTTGGTGATGGCGCTGGCCCTCACCCTGCTGGGCCTCGCCCTGCACCTTCTGGCGATGCGGACCGAGGTGCTGCGGCGGCGCGCGCGGCGCCTCGCGCTGCTCGAGATCGAGCGTCTCGAAGAGCCCTCGACCGCCCTCGCCCCGACCCTGGAGGAGGCATCGGCCTGATGGGCGACTACGCGTTCTACATCTGGTCGGCCTATGGCGCCGCCGGGATCGGCATCGGCCTCCTGGTCCTCCATACCGTGCTCGACTATCGCGCCCAGGCGCGGAAAGTCGCCAGCCTCGAAGCCAGGGGAAGGGCCGGCCATGGCTGAGACGCTCCTCCCCTCCGGCAAGGGCCGCAGCATCCTCGTGCTCCTGCCGGTCCTGATCTTTGCCGGCCTCGCGATTCTCTTCGCCGCGCGGCTCGCGGCGGGCGATCCCTCGCGGCTTCCCTCCGCCTTGATCGGCAAGGCCGTGCCGGATTTCGACCTGCCCCCGCTCCCCGGCGTCGCGGCGCCCGGAGGGGGGCCCCTCCCCGGCCTCGCCCGCGCCGACCTGCGGGGCCGCGGCGTCACCGTCGTCAACGTCTGGGCGTCCTGGTGCGCGCCCTGCCGCGTCGAGCATCCGGTCCTCGAACAGCTCGCGGCCGAGCCCGGCATCCGCATGGTCTCCATCAACTACAAGGACAAGCCCGAGGCGGCCGCACGCTTCCTCCAGGGGCTCGGCAATCCGTTCGAGGCGGTCGGCCGCGACGAATCGGGGCGCACCGCCATCGATTGGGGCGTCTACGGCGTGCCCGAGACCTTCATCGTCGCCGATGACGGCACGATCCGCCACAAGCATGTCGGCCCGCTCACGCCCGAGGCGATGGCGGGCTTCATGGAGGCGGTGAAGGCCGCCGCCCGGGGAGGAAAGCCGTGACGCTGTCGATCGTCGTCTTTTCCGACGTGATCTGTCCCTGGTGCTTCATGGGCAAGCGCCGCCTGGAGCGGGCGCTCCGCGAGACGGACCTCGCCGATTCGACGGAAATTCTCTGGCTTCCCTTCGAGCTGAACCCCGACATGCCCGCCGAAGGCATCGCGCGCGAGGACTATCGCCGCGCCAAGTTCGGCGCCGGGCGCGCCGATCAGCTCGACCGCGAGATGACGGCGCGGGGCGCCGAGGAAGGCATCGCCTTCGCGTTCGACCGCATGGCGCGGACGCCGAATACCCGCCGGGCCCACAAGCTCATCGCCCATGCGACCCGCCACGAGCGGGGCGGGGCCGTCGCCGAGGCCCTGTTCCGCGCCTATTTCGAGGAGGCGCGCGACATCGGGGCGGAAGAGGTCCTTCTGGACATCGCGACGGCCGCCGGCCTCGACCCCGAGGAAAGCCGCGCGGCGCTCGCGAGCGAGGAGATCGAGCGCGAGGTCGTTGCGCTGGAGCGTCGCGCGCAGGAGGTCGGCATTTCCGGCGTGCCGTTCTTCATCGTCGACAACGAATGGGCCGTGTCGGGCGCCCAGCCGCCCGAGCAATGGATCGCCGCCCTGCGCGAGCGGGCCGGGGCTCCGGCGGCGGGATAGGGACGCGCTTCGGGCGCCCCCTTTGGCATCCCCGGCGCCCGAAGGGCCGGGAAGGGGATCCAAAGCCGCCTGCGAGCCCCCTGGATCCCCTTCCCGCGCCTGCGGCGCGCCGGGGGGCGGGGATGACAGGGGCGGTGGGCCCTACAGCCCGAGCTTCTTCTTGCGCTGGGCCAGGGTGCGCAGGCGGAGCGCGTTGAGCTTGATGAAGCCCGCCGCGTCGCGGTGGTCATAGGCGACGGCGCCCTCCTCGAAGGTCACGAGATCCTGGTCGTAGAGCGTGTTCGGGCTCTCGCGTCCGATCACGTGGACGCCGCCCTTGTAGAGCTTGAGCCGGACCGTGCCCGAGACCAGCTCCTGCGACTTGTCGATCAGCGCCTGGAGCATCTCGCGCTCGGGCGAGAACCAGAAGCCGTTATAGATCAGCTCGGCATATTTGGGCATCAGCTCGTCCTTGAGATGCGCCGCGCCGCGGTCGAGCGTGATCGATTCGATGGCCCGATGGGCCAGCGCCAGGATCGTGCCGCCCGGGGTCTCGTACATGCCCCGGCTCTTCATGCCGACGAAGCGGTTCTCGACGAGGTCGAGCCGGCCGATGCCGTTGTCGCGGCCGAGATCGTTGAGATGCTTGAGCAAGGTCGCCGGCGACATCGCCTTGCCGTCCACCGAGACGGGGTCGCCGCGCTCGAAGCCGATCGTGATCACGGTCGGGATGTCGGGCGCCTCCTCGGGCGAGATCGTGCGCGAGAAGACGTAGTCGGGCACCTCGGCGGCCGGGTCCTCCAGCACCTTCCCCTCGGAGGAGGAATGCAGGAGATTCGCATCGACCGAGAAGGGCGCCTCGCCCCTTTTGTCCTTGGCGATCGGGATCTGGTGCTTCTCGGCGAAGTCGATCAGCGCCTCGCGCGAGCGCAGGTCCCATTCGCGCCAGGGCGCGATGACCGTGACGTCGGGCTTCAGCGCGTAATAGGCCAGCTCGAAGCGGACCTGGTCGTTCCCCTTGCCGGTCGCGCCGTGGCAGACGGCATCCGCCCCGAGCTGCTCGGCGATCTCGATCTGGCGCTTGCCGATGAGCGGGCGCGCGATCGAGGTGCCCAGCAGATAGAGCCCCTCGTAATGCGCGTTCGCCCGGAACATCGGGAAGACGTAGTCGCGCACGAATTCCTCGCGCAGGTCCTCGATGAAGATGTTCTCCGGCCTGATGCCGAGCAGCTCGGCCTTCTTGCGGGCCGGCTCCAGCTCCTCCCCCTGGCCGAGATCGGCGGTGAAGGTGACGACCTCGCAGCCATAGGTCGTCTGCAGCCACTTGAGGATGATGGAGGTGTCGAGGCCGCCCGAATAGGCGAGCACGACCTTCTTGACTTGCTTCTTGTCCGACATGCGAGGCTCCGGGGAGGCTGGCGCGCCTTACCAGCCTCCGGCGGCCCGAGGCAATCTCGGCCGGCCTGCTCCGTTTTTGGATCGGGGCGCATTTTCTTCGCCCGGGCCGGGTCCACCCCGCCCAAAAAATGCTCTAGGGGTCGGGTTCGAGGAAGCGAACGACCCCCCAAGGCGAACATGACCGATCCCATTCCAGCGCTCGGCAAGCGGCCGACCTTCACCGACCAGGAGGCGCTGCATTTCCACTCCTCCGGCCGGCCCGGAAAGCTCGAGGTCGTGGCCACCAAGCCCATGGCCACGCAGCGCGATCTCTCGCTGGCCTATTCCCCCGGCGTCGCGGTGCCCGTCCTCGCCATCGCCGAGAACCCCGCTGCCGCCTACGACTACACCGCCAAGGGCAACATGGTGGCGGTGATCTCCAACGGCACCGCCATCCTCGGCCTCGGCAATCGCGGCGCGCTCGCCTCCAAGCCCGTGATGGAAGGCAAGGCGGTGCTGTTCAAGCGATTCGCCGACGTCGATTCCTTCGACATCACGGTCGACACGGAAGACCCCGAGGCCTTCATCGAATCGGTGCGCTACCTCCATCCGAGCTTCGGCGGCATCAATCTCGAGGACATCAAGGCTCCCGAATGCTTCATCATCGAGCAGCGGCTGAAGGAGCTGATGCCGATTCCGGTCTTCCATGACGACCAGCACGGCACGGCCATCATCGCGGCGGCGGGCCTCCTCAACGCCTTCCACCTCACCGGGCGCGACCTCAAGGAGGCGAAGCTCGTCGTCAACGGCGCGGGCTCGGCGGGCATTTCCTGCGTCGAGCTTCTCAAGGCGCTCGGCTTCGCGCCCAACAACGTCGTCCTCTGCGACACCAAGGGCGTCATCTATCGCGGCCGCGCCGAGGGCATGAACCAGTGGAAGTCCGGCCATGCCGTCGAGACCTCCGCGCGCACCCTCGCCGAGGCGCTCGAAGGGGCGGACGCCGTGTTCGGGCTCTCGGCCAAGGGCGCCTTCACGCCCGAGATGATCCGCGTCATGGCGCCCAATCCGATCATCTTCGCCATGGCCAATCCCGATCCCGAGATCACGCCGGAGGAGGTGGCCAAGGTCCGCAGCGACGCCATCATGGCGACGGGACGCTCGGATTATCCCAATCAGGTCAACAACGTGCTCGGCTTCCCCTACATCTTCCGGGGGGCGCTCGACGTGCGGGCCACCACCATCAACATGGAGATGAAGATCGCCGCCGTGCGCGCGCTCGCCGACCTCGCCCGCGAGGACGTGCCGGACGAGGTCGCCGCCGCCTACCAGGGCGCGCGCCCGCGCTTCGGGCGCGAATACATCATCCCGGTGCCCTTCGACCCGCGCCTCATCTCGACCATCCCGCCGGCTGTGGCGAAGGCCGCCGTGGAGACGGGCGTCGCGGGGCGCCCCGTGCCGGCGAACTACACGACACAGCTCCAGGCGCGGCGCGATCCGACCGCCGGCATCCTGGCCCAGGTCTTCGAGCGCGTGCGCAAGTTCCCGAAGCGCGTCGTCTTCGCCGAGGGCGAGGAGGAGCAGGTCATCCGCGCCGCGATCAGCTTCGTGAACCAGGAGCTGGGCACCGCGATCCTGGTCGGCCGCGAGGAGGCGATCAAGGCCACGGCGCAAGCCGCAGGGCTGGATCTGGGCGGGCGCAACGGCATCGAGATCCACAATGCGCGCCTCTCGAAGCGCAACACGGCCTATGCGCAATATCTCTACGAGAAGCTCCAGCGCCAGGGCTACCTGCTGCGCGACTGCCAGCGCCTCATCAACCAGGACCGCAATTCCTTCGCCGCCTCCATGGTCGAGCTGGGCGATGCCGATGCGGTGGTCACGGGCGTCACGCGGAATTTCTCCGTGGCGCTGGAGGAGGTGCGGCGCGTCATCGAGCCCAAGCCCGGCCACCGGGTCATCGGCGTCTCGCTCTGCCTGACGCGCGGACGCTCGGTCCTCGTCGCGGACACGGCCATCACCGAGATGCCGGACGCCCAGGACCTCGCCGAGACGGCGGCCGAGGCCGCAGGGGTCGCGCGGCGCCTCGGCATGGACCCGAAGATCGCGCTTCTCGCCTTCTCGTCCTTCGGGCACCCCGAAGGAGAGCGCTCCCGCCATGTCCGCGAGGCCGTCAAGATCCTCGACGGCATGCGGGTGGATTTCGAGTATGACGGCGACATGGCGGCCGACGTCGCCCTGAATGCCGACCTGATGCGGACCTATCCCTTCTGCCGGCTGAGCGGGCCGGCGAACGTCCTCATCATGCCGGCCTTCCACTCGGCCTCGATCTCGACGCGCATGCTCCAGGAGCTCGGCGGGGCGACGGTGGTCGGCCCTCTCCTCGTCGGGCTCGACAAGCCGGTCCAGATCGTGCCGCTCGGCGCGACCGATTCGGACATCGTGCGGATGGCGGCGCTCGCGAGCTTCGGGCTCGGCGGCTGAGCCGGCGCGAGGGGAACCTTCCGAAAGGTTCCCCTTCCGTCTGGATATTACCCGCAGGAACATTCCCGCCGCGTCTTCTGTTGCTCACCCGACCGGCCCCGACGGGGCCTTGCGGAGTTCACAGGATGAGCGGCACCACCGACAAGATCAAAGGCATGGCCAACGAGGCCGCGGGCAACGTCAAGCAGGGCCTCGGCAAGCTGACCGGCGACGAGAGGCTTCGGGCCGAAGGTCTTGCGCAGGAAGCCAAGGGCGATGCCCAGCAGGCCGTGGGCGACCTCAAGAACAAGATCAAGGATGCGGCCGGCAAGAACCTCTGAGGCGGCTGGCTCGGAGCGATGAGGAGGCGGGCGGTCACCTTCGGGTGGCCGCCTTTTTCCTGCGCCGTCAGCCGAGGGCGGCCGCTTCCGCGGGGCCGGTCACGGTGACGCCGAGATCGGTCACGAGGCCGTTGCGGATGGAATAGACCCAGCCGTGCACGGCCAGCTGCTGCCCGCGCGCCCACGCCTCCTGGACGAAGACGTCGGAGGCCACGTTCCTCACCTGGCGAATCACGTTCAGCTCGCAGAGGCGGTCGAGGCGCGCAGAGCCGGCGGGCAGCGCCTCCAGCTCGGCGCGGTGGGCCGCCGCGACCTCCCGGATGGGATGGAGCCAGTGGTCGACAAGGCCGCGACGCTTCCCGTCGACCGCCGCGGACACGCCGCCGCAGCCGTAATGCCCCACCACCATGACATGCTTCACCTTGAGCACGTCGACGGCGAATTGCAGCACCGAGAGGTAATTGGCGTCCTGCGGCGGGGCGAGATTGGCGACGTTGCGGTGAACGAAGACCTCGCCCGGATCGAGATCCACGATCTCGGAGGCGGGGACGCGACTGTCGGAGCAGCCGATCCAGAAATATTCGGGCGCCTGCTGCTCGACCAGCCGCTGGAAGAAGCCCGGATCGGCCTCGATCCTCTTCTCGGCCCAGGCGCGATTGCGCGCCTTGAGGTGGCCGAGCATGCCATGTTTCTCGCACATGCGAGATCATGTCGGCGGCCCGGCCCGCGCTGTCAACTGCCCCACGTCCAAACCTGTCATCCCCGGCCGGAGCGAAGCGGAGGGGAAGGGGATCCGGAGCCGCCCGCGAGCCCCCTGGATTCCCTTCCCGGCCCTTCGGGCCGCCGGGAATGACAAGAGGGGCGCCTCGCTCGGCCGCGAGGTCCCGTCAGTGGGCGAGACACATCGGGAAATCGGCATTAAACCGGATCGCAGACCGATGGAGGCCCTGGTGGGCGGCTTCACCCTTCTCGATTCGCTGGCCCTCGCCTTCTTCCTGCTGTGCTGGTTCGGCTACGAACTCGTGATGGGCCGCGCCGCCAGCCGGCGTCACAACCTCAACGAAACGATCAATGCAGAGCGCCATCATTGGATGCAGGAGATGGCGCTCGTCGACAACCGCATCATGGATGCGGGCCTCCAGAGCAGCCTCCAGAACGGCACGGCCTTCTTCGCCTCGACCTCCCTGCTGTCCGTGGGCGGCTCGCTGGCGCTGCTGCGCGCGACCGACGACGTGCTGACCTTCCTCGCCGAGATGCCCTTCGGGCTGGCCACGAGCCGCATCGCCTGGGACATCAAGGGCTCCGGCCTCGTCATCATTTTCATCTATGCGTTCTTCAAGTTCTCCTGGGCGTACCGCCTGTTCAACTACACGGCCGTGCTGATCGGCTCGGTGCCGCGGCCGGGAAGCAACAGGGGCCGCAACCCGCAGGAGGCCGCAAACCGGGCCGCCTCCATGAGCGTGGTCGCGGCGCGCCATTTCAACTGCGGCCAGCGGGCGTTCTTCTTCGCGCTGGCCTATCTCGGCTGGTTCGTGAGCGGCTATGTGCTGATCGCCTCGACGGCGGCGGTCCTCTTCGTGATGTGGCATCGCGAATTCGCCTCCGACGCGCTCGCCGCCCTCGCGAAAAGCCCGGCCCCTCCGGGGACGTGACGGCGGAGGCCGCGCCCCTACGGCTTCAGCCGGTAGCCCGTCCTGAACATCCAGGTCACGATGCCTGCGCAGATCAGGAGGAAGACGAAGGTCATGCCGAGGCTGACGCCGACCCCGATCTCGGCCGTGCCGAGGAAGCTCCAGCGGAAGCCGGAGACGAGGTAGAAGACCGGGTTGAGGAAGCTCGCCGCCCGCCAGAAGGGCGGCAGCATGTCGATGGAGTAGAAGCTGCCCCCGAGGAAGGTCAGCGGCGTGATCAGGAGGAGCGGGATGAGCTGGAGCTTCTCGAAGCTGTCCGCCCAGATGCCGATCACGTAGCCGAACAGGCTGAAGGTGACGGAGGTCAGCACGAGGAAGGACACCATCCAGACCGGATGGACGATCCGCAGCGGCACGAAGAGCGCCGAGGTGAGGAGGATGATCAGCCCGAGGATGATCGATTTCGAAGCCGCCGCCGCGACATAGGCCGCGGTCAGCTCGAAGGGCGAGACGGGCGCGGAGAGATGCTCGAAGATCGTGCCCGTGAAGCGCGGGAAATAGATGGCGAAGGAGGCGTTCGAGACGCTCTGCATCAGGAGCGAGAGCATGATCAGCCCCGGCACGATGAAGGAGCCGTAGCTGACGCCGTCGACCTGCGTGATGCGCCCGCCGATCGCGGCGCCGAAGACGACGAAATAGAGCGTGGTCGAGATCACGGGCGAGACGATGCTCTGGAGCAGCGTGCGCTTCGTCCGGTTCATCTCGAACAGATAGATGGCGCGAAGGGCGTTCCAGTTCATGCCGCGCGCTCCGGCGCGCCCCGGGCGCGCTCCGGCGCGGCCGGGCCCTCGCCCGCGCGCAGGTTGACCAGCTCGACGAAGATGTCCTCGAGCGTCGATTGGCGGGGGGCGCGATCGGCGATGCGCAGGCCCCCCCCCCCCCGGGCCTCGATCCCCGCCCCCCTGCCGCCGCCGCCCGCCCGCCCGTCGAAGCTCCAGGTCAGGAGCCGGCCGTCCGGGGACAGCTCGACCTCTCCTTCCGGCAGCCCCGGCGGCAGGGCCGCGAGAGGCGCGTCGAGCGTGATCGCGAGCCGCTTCTTGCCGAGCCGGCGCATCAGCTCCGCCTTCTCCTCGACCAGGAACAGCGCGCCGCGGTTGATGACGCCGATCCGGTCGGCCATCTCCTCGGCTTCCTCGATGTAATGCGTCGTGAGCACGATGGTGACGCCCTGCTCGCGCAGCCGGCGCACGAGGCTCCACATGTCGCGCCGCAGCTCGACATCGACCCCCGCCGTCGGCTCGTCGAGAAAGAGAACGCGGGGCTCGTGCGCGAGCGCCTTGGCGATCAGGACGCGCCTTTTCATCCCGCCCGACAGCGTCATGATGCGCGAATCCTTCTTCTCCCACAGCGACAGCTCGCGCAGCACGGCCTCAATATGGGCAGGGTTCGGCGGCAGGCCGAAGAGGCCGCGGCTGAAGCTCACCGTGGCCCAGACGCTCTCGAAGGCATCCGTGTGCAGCTCCTGCGGCACGAGGCCGATTCGCCGGCGCGCCGCGCGGTAGTCGCGCACGACGTCGTGGCCCTCGACGAGGACCTGCCCGGTCGAGGCGCTCACCGTGCCGCAGCAGATGCCGATCAGCGTCGTCTTGCCGGCGCCGTTCGGCCCCAGGAGGGCGAAGATCTCGCCCTGGCGGATGTCGAGATCGACGGTCTCGAGGGCCCGGAAGCCGCTCTTGTAGGTCTTCGACAGGCCCCGGATGGAGATGGCGGATTGCATGGGCGCGAGGCCATGGCCTGCTTTGGCCCGAAGGTCCAGCCCGCCCCGGTGCTTCAGCGCACCCCGAGGCGGATATGGAAGGTCAGGGGGCCGGCATAGCCCGCGGGCGGCGGCGGCACCGGGCCGCGAAACGCCGCGAGCGCCGCAGCGTCGAGGCGCGGATCGCCCGAGGAAACGGTGAGGCGCGCGCCGGCGATCCGCCCGCCCGGCGCCACGGAAAAGGTGACGCTCGCCATGCCGGCCGCCCCGCCCGCGAAGCGGCTGCGCAGGATGCCGACGATCCGGGCCCGCCAGGCCGCCGAAGCCGCAGCCGCCCCGACCGAGGCGAAGGCCGGATCCGCGGGGCCCGGCCGGGAGGCTCCAGCCGCCTGCTCCTGCCGCAAGGCGGCGGCGCGGCGGCGGATCTCCTCCGCGCGTTCGCGGGCCGCCTCGGCCTTCCGTCTCGCCTCCGCCTGCTTGCGCGCCTCTTCGGCGGGCGAGGGTTCGTGCCGGGCGGACGGCTTCGGGGAGACCACGGGACGCGCGACCGGGCTTGGAGACTTCCGCAATGGAGCCGAAGCCGCGACCGAGGGCGGCGCGGCACCGGCCTCCACGGCGGGCATGTCGGCCGGCACCTCCGGGGGCGGCACCTCGGGCGCCGGCTCGACGAGCGCCTCCCCCGCCCCGCCCGGCATGGCCGAAAGCGCGAGATCGAAGATCACGGCGGGCAGCTGCTCGGGCGCCTCCCCGTCCGGGGTGCGGGTCA
>OEIU01001308.1_pt1 | contig 16567 bp, 13 predicted proteins | sample 1539221 | NCBI WGS metagenome assembly OEIU01 (sample SAMN03792071, study PRJEB22550) | activated sludge metagenome | feature: wastewater treatment plant; material: activated sludge; isolation source: Wastewater treatment plant of a petroleum refinery complex | place: Argentina: Zarate | collected...
GGGGGCGGTCCTCATCGCGGCCTGAGCGGGGGGGCCGTCCGGGCGGTCCCCACCGGATGGGAGAATCGGCTCGTGACGCCCTCCCCGCCCCCGGCCGCCGCTCCCGCCTCCGACTCCGCCCTCGTCCGGGCCGCCCGAGGCCTGCCCGTGGCCCACACCCCGGTGTGGTTCATGCGCCAGGCCGGTCGCTCGCTGCCCGAGTACCGGAAGGTCCGCGAGGGCGTCGGGATGCTCGAGTCGTGCCGTCGGCCGGACCTCGTCACCGAGATCACCCTCCAGCCGGTGCGTCGGCACGGCGTGGACGCCGCGATCTTCTTCTCCGACATCGTCGTCCCGCTCGCCGCCGTCGGCGTGGACCTCGACATCGTGCCCGGCGTCGGCCCGGTCGTCGCCGAGCCCGTGCGCACCCGCGCCGACCTCGAGCGGCTGCGCGACCTCGTGCCCGAGGACGTCCCGGACATCACCGAGTCGGTGCGGATGCTCGTCGCCGAGCTCGGCGCGACGCCGCTCATCGGGTTCGCCGGGGCACCCTTCACGCTCGCGTCCTACCTCGTCGAGGGAGGTCCGTCGCGCACCCACGAGCGCACCAAGGCCCTCATGCACGGGGACCCGGGGCTCTGGCACGACCTCTGCGCCCGGCTGGCCCGGATCTCCGGGGCGTTCCTGAGGGTGCAGGCCTCGGCCGGGGCCTCGGCGGTCCAGCTGTTCGACTCCTGGGCCGGAGCGCTGAGCCGCGCCGACTACACGCGGTTCGTCGCCGAGCACTCGGCCACGGCGCTCGCCGCCGTCGCCGACCTCGACGTGCCACGCATCCACTTCGGCGTCGGCACCGGTGAGCTGCTGACCCTCATGGGGGAGGCGGGCGCCGAGGTCGTCGGCGTCGACCACCGGGTGTCGCTCACCGACGCCCTGGAGCGCACCGGCGGCCGCTGGGCGCTGCAGGGCAACCTCGACCCCGCCCTGCTCTTCGCCCCGTGGGAGCCGCTCGAGCAGCGCGTGCGCGAGATCGTCGAGGAGGGCCGCGCCGCGCCGGGGCACGTGTTCAACCTCGGCCACGGGGTGCCGCCGTCGGCCGACCCGGACGTCCTGACCCGCGTCGTCGCACTCGTCCACGAGGTGTCGGCCCGCTGACCCTCGACCCCGCGGTCCTCGCGGCCGGCGAGAAGGCGATGCTCGAGGCGTTCATCGACGAGCACCGGGCCGGGCTGCGCGCCTGCCTCGACGGGCTGACCGAGGAGCAGGCCAGGCGTCGGCTCGTCCCGTCGGCGACGACCCTCCTCGGGCTGGTCAAGCACGCCACCTTCGTCGAGCGGGTCTGGTCGGAGGAGGCGGTGCTGCGGCGCGACCGGGTCGACCTCGGTCTGCCCGCCGCGGCCGAGGACTCCTTCGTGCTCACCGCCGACGACACCGTGGCGTCCGTCCTCGCGGAGCACGCCGCCGCCTGCGACGCGGCCCGGTCGATCTGCGCGGACGTCGGGCTCGACGAGCTCGTCCTCGGCAACCGCCGCGGTCCGCTGCCCCTGCGCTGGGTCTGGCTGCACCTGCTGCGCGAGCTGGCCCAGCACGAAGGGCACGCCGACATCCTCCGCGAGCAGGTGCTCGCCGCCGACGCGCCGACCGGGTGAGCAGACCCGCCGGACCGCGGACCCCGACCCTCGAGGGCAACGGGCTGCGGCTGCTCGCCGTGGGTCCGCAGCACGCGGCGGAGATGGCCGACGTCCTCGGGGACCCGTCCCTGTACGCCTTCACCGGTGGGTCGGCGCCGGACGCCGGCGCACTGCGCGACCGCTACGCCCGTCAGGCCGAGGGATCGCCGGACCCGGCGGAGGAGTGGCACACGTGGGTGGTCGAGGACGTCGCTGCCGGGCGGCTCGTCGGGTTCGTCCAGGCGACGGTGACCGACCACGGCCGGACCGCCGAGCTCGCGTGGGTGGTCGGCGTGCCGTGGCAGCGACGCGGGCTCGCCCGCCGGGCCGCGACGCTGGTGCTCGACGAGGTCCGGCGACGCGGCGTCCACCGGGCCGTGGCGCACGTGCGTCCGGGTCACCGGCCCTCGGAGCGGGTCGCCGCGGCCCTCGGGATGGGGCCGACCGACGTCGAGGTCGACGGCGAGACGCGGTGGGCCCTCGACCTCGTGCCGTGACCGGCCCGGACGTCAGGCGCTCGGCGCGGCCGGCGGGGTGGGTGCGGCGACGGGGGTCACGCCGGCGCGGCGGCGACGCCACCACGCGAGCAGCGGGAGGACGACGACGGCTGCGGCCACGCCGAACGGCAGCAGCGCGCCGAGGAGCGTGAGGACGAGCTGCACCGAGCGGGTGAACGCGTCCCAGCCGGCGGTGAGGCCGGCGACGAAGCCGGTCGGGTCCTCGGCGGGCGCGGTCTCGGCGCCGGGGGTGCTCAGCCGGACCGTGACCGGCGAGAGCGACACCTGGTCGTCGAGCGCGGCGAGCTGCTGCTCGAGGGCCTCGAGGTCGGCCTGCCGGCGGGACAGCTCGGCCTCGAGGTTGACGACGTCGGCCAGCTTGTCCGCCTTGCCCATCAGCGCGCGGACCCGTTCGACGCTCGCCCGCATCGTCTCCACGCGGGCGCTCGTGTCGACGTACTGCGCGGTGACGTCGTCGGTGCTCGACTGCCGGGAGAGGACGGTGCCGACCCTGGCGACCTCGTCGAGGGTGGCGTCGAGCTTGGCGGTCGGCACCGAGATGGTCAACGTGCCCCAGGCCGCGCCGCGGGTGTCGCGCGCGGGGCCGGGGCTGCTCGAGACCTCCTCGGCGACGACGAGCCCGCCGGCCCCGGTGGCGATGCCGCGCAGTGCCGAGGCGGCCTTCGGCACGTCCTTCACCTCGAGGGCGACGTCGGCCCGGCGGGCGAGCTTGCGCTGCGCCACGGCCGCGGCGACCGAGGTGGTGTCCGTGCCGGTCGCCCGGCGGGTGCCGTTCGCCGAGGTGGCGGCGTCCGCCGCCTTGTCAGGCGCCGGGACGGCGGTCGAGTCCTCGGCGCCGGCCGACCCGGGGGAGACCGCTGCGGCGCCGCCGGCGGCGGAGTCCCCGCTGCTCCCCCCGCTGCACGCCCCGAGGGCGCTGACGGCGAGGGCTCCCGCGGCGAGGGCCGCGGCGAGGCGGCGGGACGGGGGACGGGTGCTGGCGCTCACGGTGACTCCTTCGTCGGTGGCTCGGTCGAGCGTTCGGCGCCGCCCGGGCCGCCGGAGTTCCCGGTCCCGCGTCTCGATCCGGTCACGAGTGCGCCTCGGGCCGGTCACGCGGTGGGCCGGGGCGGCATCCCGCGTCGTCGGGACGGCAGCCCTGGCCGGAGCCGGGCCGAGGCCGCGTGAGAGGCTGGTGGGCGTGTCCGACCCCGTCCCGACCCGGCCCCACGTCGCCGTCGTCGGTGGCGGCATCGCCGGCCTGACCGCGGCGCTCGAGGTCCTCGAGGCTCTCCCGGACGTCGACGTCACCGTCCTCGAGGCGGGCGACCGCCTCGGTGGCAAGCTGCGCCTCGAACCGGTCGCCGGGCACCTCGTCGACGTCGGCGCCGAGTCCCTCCTCGCCCTGCGCCCCGAGGCCGTGGAGCTGGCGCGTCGGGTCGGCGTCGAGGAGGCCGACCTCGTGGCCCCCGCGACCACGTCGGCCGCGCTGTGGAGCCGGGGCGCCCTGCGCCCGCTCCCCACGGGCACGCTCATGGGGGTCCCGACCGACCCGGCGTCCGCCCTCGGGGTGCTGGCGGCGGACGAGGTCGCCCGTGCGGCCGACGAGCGACCCTGGCCCGGCGGCGCGGTGACCGGCGACGTGTCGGTCGGTGAGTACGTCGGGCACCGGCTCGGCCGCGCCGTCGTCGACCGGCTCGTCGAGCCCCTGCTCGGCGGCGTCTACGCCGGCCACGCCGACCGTCTCTCGCTGCGCGCGACGATGCCGGCCCTCTGGGAGCGGGCCGTCCGCGGCGCCTCACTGCTCGGACCCGGCCCGGCGTCCGGGGCGGCACCGTCGTCCGGCGACGGCGGGCCGCGCTCGCCCTTCGCGGGCATCCGCGGCGGCATCGGCCGGCTCCCGGACGAGGTCGCCGAGGCCCTGCGCGTCCGGGGGGCGCTGCTGCGCACGGGCGCCACCGTCCGCGGGCTCGAACGCGTCGGGGACCGCTGGCGGCTCGTCGTCGGCTCGGCGGCCGACCCGGTCGCGCTGGAGGCCGACGCCGTCGTCCTGGCCACCCCGGCCACACCGACGTCCCGGCTGCTCACCGCGCTGGCCCCCGACGCCTCGGCCGCGCTCGGCGAGGTCGAGACCGCGTCGATGGCCGTCGTCACGCTCGCCGTGCGCCGCGAGGGGCTGCCAGACCTGCCCGGCTCCGGCTTCCTCGTGCCGCCCGTCGAGGGCCGGGCCGTCAAGGCGAGCACGTTCAGCGCCGCCAAGTGGGGCTGGGTCGGTGCGCTCTCCTCCGACGTCGTCCACCTGCGGGCCTCGCTCGGCCGGGCCGGGGAGGAGGCCGTGCTCCAGCGCGACGACGCCGACCTCGTCACCCTCGCGGTCGCCGAGATCGGCGAGGCCCTGGGCACCCCGCTGCCGCCGGTCGTCGACCACCACGTGCAGCGCTGGGGCGGCGGCCTGCCGCAGTACGCCGTCGGCCACCTCGAGCGCGTCTCCCGCGTCCGCGCGGACGTCGAGCGGCTGGCGGGGGTCGAGGTCGCCGGGGCCGCCTACGACGGCGTCGGCGTGCCGGCCGTCGTCGCCTCCGCGACCCGCGCCGCGCGAGCCGTCGTCGAGCACCTGACCTCCGCCGCGGGCGTCGCGGCGACCACCGCAGCACCCCGAGGAGAGTCCGGATGACCACCCCCAGCCGTCCCGCCCCGAGCAAGCCCGGCGCGGCCCGCATCCGCGAGATCAACGACACGATCCGCTACGCGATGTGGTCGGTGTTCGCCCTCGCCGAGCCGCTCGGTGACGCCGACCGCGCGGCCCTCGCCGACGAGGTCGAGCAGCTGTTCGCCGCGGTCGGTGCCGAGGACGTCGTCGTCCGTGGGGTCTACGACGTGGCCGGGCTGCGCGCCGACGCCGACCTCATGGTCTGGTGGCACGCGCCGACCATCGAGGCGCTGCAGAGCGCGTACCACGGCCTGCTGCGCACCGAGCTCGGGCAGCACCTCGACCCGGTCTGGTCGGTCGCGGCGCTGCACCGGCCGGCCGAGTTCAACAAGAGCCACATCCCGGCGTTCCTCGCCGACGAGGAGGCCCGCGCCTACGTCTGCGTCTACCCGTTCGTGCGCTCGTACGACTGGTACGTCCTGGAGGACCAGGAGCGGCGCGACATGCTCGTCGAGCACGGCCGGATGGCGCGCGAGTACCCCGACGTCCGAGCGAACACGATCGCGGCGTTCGCGCTCGGCGACTACGAGTGGGTGCTCGCCTTCGAGGCCGACGAGCTGCACCGCATCGTCGACCTCATGCGCGAGCTGCGCGCCTCGAAGGCGCGGCTGCACGTGCGCGAAGAGGTGCCGTTCTACACCGGTCCTCGCGTCGAGGTCGCCGACCTCGTGGCCCGCCTGCGCTGACCCGGCCCGCCGCCGCTGCCACTGCCATACCCCACGGGCACCACGCGTATCGGGTGACCCGATACGGCCGCGCTCTCCCCGGGAACCGTTGTCGGGTGAGGCGCGGCCTTCTCGGTAGGGGGAATCGTCCACAGGGCGGATGGTCGCCCGTGGTCGTCCACAGATCGGGTCGGCCCCGATGACGTGACCCTCCGCGCCATCGGACGCTGACCCGATGGATGACGCACTCCGAGCGCTGGCCGACGCCCAAGGCGGTGTCTTCACGACGATGCAGGCCCGGCGCGTCGGGGTGGGAGACCGTGGCCTCGCGCGGCTGCGCCGGGACAAGGAGGTGCACGTCGTCGCCCGCTCCGTCTCCAGCACCACGCCGTGGCGGGACGGCCGGGTCGATGCCCGCCTCCTCGTGCGGACGCGCGGGGCGCTGGCGCTGTACCCGGACTCGTACGCGGTCGGCGCCTCCGCCCTCGTCCTGGCCGGCGTCCCGGTGCACCGGATCGGCTCCGACCGGGCCGATGTCGCTCGGCCCGTCCACCGCGAGGTGCTGACCGACCTGTGTCGGATCCGCCCCCCGCACCCTGCAGTGCGACGCCCGACGACCCGGTCGGGTGCCCCGAACCTGGCCCAGGCGGTCGTGCAGACCGCACTCGACCACGGGCACGTCGCCGCGGTCGTGGCGGCCGACCACGCCCTGCACCACGGGCTGGTCACGCGCGCCGAGATCGACGCGGTCGCCCACCTGGTCGAGGGATGGCCGGAGTCGGGCCGGGTGCGGACGGCCATCGCCCTCATGGACGGCCGCTCCGAGTCGGTCGGCGAGACGCTCACGCGACTCTTCGTCGTCGCCCTGGGCTGGCGCGTCACCCCGCAGGTCCCCCTGCGGGACGCAACAGGCGTCTTCGGCTACGGCGACCTCGGCGTCGACGGCACGAACCTCGTGCTGGAGTTCGACGGCCGGGTCAAGTACGCGAGCGACGCGGACGCGCTCTGGAAGGAGAAGCGCCGCGAGGACCGTGGGCGCCGGGCCGGCTACCTCTTCGAGCGGATCATCTGGTCCGAGCTCGACGCCCCCGCGGTCCTGGGGTCCCGGCTCGTGGCTGCTCGCGCCGCGGCTGAGCAGCGGCCCGCCGCCTGACCAGCGGCCCGCCGCCTGACCAGCGGCCCGCCGTCTGACCAGCGGCCCGCCGTCTGACCAGCGGCCCGCCGCCTGGCCAGCACCACCATCCCCGAGAACGCTGCGCCTCACCCGAGAACCGAACTCGGGTGAGGCGCGGTCGTATCGGGTCACCCGATACGCGTGGTGCGGCGGCGGGGTGGGGTCAGGCGGGGGAGTCGGGCTGCAGGGTCAGGCTGATCGAGTTGATGCAGTAGCGCTGGTCGGTCGGGGTGTCGAAGCCCTCGCCCTCGAAGACGTGCCCGAGGTGGCTGCCGCAGGACGCGCACCGGACCTCGACCCGCGTCATCCCCATCGAGCGGTCCTCGAGCAGCTCGACGGAGTCGCCGGCCAGCGGGCTGAAGAACGACGGCCACCCGCAGTGCGAGTCGAACTTGGTGTCCGAGCGGAACAGCTCGGCCCCGCACGCGCGGCAGGCGTAGACGCCGACGGTCGTGCTGTCGGTGTACTCGCCCACCCACGGGCGCTCGGTGCCGGCCTCGCGCAGCACCTGGTACTCGGCGGGGGAGAGCTGCTCGCGCCACTCGGCGTCGGACTTGGTGACGGCGTACTCGCGACCGGTCTGCTTCATCGTCATGTCCGTCCCAACACCGCCCCGCACCCGATGGTTCCCGCCGCCGCGCGCCGAAAGGACCTCGTGAGGACCCGGGACGTCGGCCCACCTCGTTAGGCTCGCGCTCATGGCCGATGCGCAGATCGTCGAGGTCGAGGGCCCGGGGGGCGTGCGCGAGGTGCGCCTCAGCAGCCCGGACCGGCTCATGTGGCCGGACGCCGGGGTGACCAAGGGCGACCTCGCCGGGTACGTCATGGCCGTCGGCGACTGCCTCGTGCGGCACATCGGTGACCGTCCGGTCACCCTCCAGCGCTTCCCCGAGGGCATCGAGGGCGAGGAGTTCTACCAGAAGAACCCGCCGAAGGGGATGCCCGACTGGGTGCGCACCGTCTCCTGCCGGTACCCGAGCGGCCGGCGGCACCCGCAGATCGTCGTCGACGAGGTCGCCACGGCCGTCTGGGCGGTGCAGATGAACACCGTCACCTTCCACCCGTGGCCGGTCCGGACGGCGGACACCGACAACCCCGACGAGCTGCGCATCGACCTCGACCCACAGCCCGGGCGCACCTTCGCCGACGCCGTCGAGGCCGCCGTCGCGCTGTGCGAGCTGATGGCCGAGCTCGGGCTCACCGCGTGGGCCAAGACGAGCGGCAACCGCGGCGTGCACGTCTACGCCCGCGTGACACCGACCAATGAGTTCCTCGACGTGCGGCACGGCGTCATCGGCATCGCCCGCGAGCTCGAGCGCCGCCTCCCCGACCTCGTCACCGCGTCGTGGTGGAAGGAGGAGCGTGGCGAGCGGGTCTTCGTCGACTTCAACCAGGCCTGCCGCGACCGCACCATCGCCTCCGCGTACAGCCCGCGCCCGCTGCCCGGCGCCCCGGTGTCGATGCCGGTCACCTGGGCGGAGCTGACCACCGTCACGCCCGGCGACTTCACCGTGCTGACGGTCCCGGACGTCCTCGAGGACCGCGGCGACGCCTGGGCCGGCATCGACGACGCCGTCGGCGACGTGTCGACCGCGATCGCCCTCTGGGACAGGGATGTCGAGGAGCGCGGTCTCGGCGAGCTCAACTTCCCGCCGGACTACCCGAAGATGCCCGGGGAGCCGCCGCGCGTGCAGCCGTCCAAGCGCCGCCAGGACAAGGCCGACGACGAGTACATGGCCCCCAAGGCGGAGCGCGACGCGGCGCTGCGCGAGGAGTGGGGGATGCCCGTCGTGCCGCCCGTGCCGCCGATGCTCGCCAAGCCGGTCAAGGGGCTCGACGCCACGGCGCTCAGGGACCTCGAGGTCGTCTACGAGCCGAAGTGGGACGGCTTCCGCTCCATCGTCTTCCGCTCCGGTGACCGCGTCGAGATCGGCAGCCGGAACGAGAAGCCGATGACGCGCTACTTCCCCGAGGTCGTCGAGGCCGCCCTGGCCAACCTCCCCGAGCGCTGCGTCGTCGACGGCGAGATCATCGTCGTGCGACCCGGCGAGGACCGCCTCGACTTCGACCTGCTGAGCCAGCGCATCCACCCCGCGGCGAGCCGGGTGAAGAAGCTGTCGGTCGAGACGCCGGCCCGGTTCGTCGCCTTCGACCTGCTGGCCCTCGGCGACGACGACCTCACCGGCCGGCCGTTCGCCGAGCGGCGTGCTCTCCTCGAGAAGGCCCTCGCCGAGGCGCAGCCGCCCATCCACCTGACCCCCGCGACCCGCGACCGCGCCATCGCCGCGGAGTGGTTCACCGAGTTCGAGGGCGCCGGCCTCGACGGCCTCGTCGCCAAGCCCGTGGACGGTCGGTACGAACCGGACAAGCGCACCATGCTCAAGATCAAGCACGAGCGCACCGCCGACTGCGTCGTCGCCGGCTACCGCACCCACAAGTCCGGTGACGACGTCATCGGCAGCCTGCTGCTCGGCATCCACGACCCCGAGGGCACGCTCGTCTCGGTCGGGGTCATCGGGGCCTTCCCGATGGCCCGGCGCAAGGAGCTCTTCGCGGAGCTGCAGCCGCTCGTCACCGACTGGGGCGATCACCCGTGGGCGTGGGCGAGGCAGGAGGAGGGCAACCGCACGCCGCAGAACGCGGCCGGCAGCCGCTGGGCGGCCGGCAAGGACCTCTCCTTCACCCCGCTGCGCCCCGAGCGGGTCGTCGAGGTGCGCTACGACCACATGGAGGGCGTCCGGTTCCGGCACACGGCGCAGTTCGTCCGGTGGCGCCCGGACAAGGACCCCGCCGACTGCACCTACGACCAGCTCGACGAGCCGGTCTCCTACGACCTGTCCGCCGTCCTCGACGGGCGGCCGGGATGACCGACCTCGTCCCGGGCCGCCGCCGGGCTCGGAGCGGCGCGCCGAGCCGGGCCCGTCGCGCGGCCGTGGCGAGTGCCGCGGTCGGGGGCACCGCGGCGCTGGCCTCCGGGGGCGGGTCGCTCGCGGCGGCCGCGTACTTCGCCCGGCGCATCGTCACCCCGGACCGCGTGCGCCCCGACGACGTGGTCGTCCTCGGCGCCGACGCGACCAGTGTCACGCTCGGCACCAACCCCGAGACCGTGGTGCCGGGCCGCTACGGGCTCTGGCTCGAGGGGGGCGCCGGGCACGCGCGGGTCGGTGACGTGCTCGACCTCGACGCGGGAGCCGGCCGGGTGCGGCGCGAGGTGCTCGGCATCGACCGCGGGGTCCTCGGCCCGGGAACGGCCCGGTGGAACCAGTACTTCCACGGGTCGCCGCCCGACGAGAGCCTCGGACTGCCGACCGAGCACGTGACGGTCGACGGCGAGCTCGGCCGGATGCCGGCCTGGGTGGTCGCCCCCGAGGGCGGGCCGACGCACCGCTGGGCGGTCCTCGTCCACGGCCGGGGCGCCCGCCGCGAGGAGACGCTGCGCGCGCTGCCGCCTCTTCTCGCGGAGGGCTGGACCTGCCTCGTCCCGACCTACCGCAACGACGAGGGCGTGCCCGCCGGTCCGGACGGCCGCTACGCCCTCGGGCTCTCGGAGTGGCGCGACGTCGACGCCGCCATGGAGCTCGCGCTCTCCCGTGGCGCCACCGAGCTGATGCTCGCCGGGTGGTCGATGGGCGGGGCCATCGTCCTCCAGGTCCTCGACCGGTCCGAACGGTCGGACCTGGTGAGCCGGGTGCTGCTGGACGCCCCGGTCGTCGACTGGGGCGACGTCCTGGCCCACCACGCCCGCCGGCACCACGTGCCGCCGCCGGTCGGCTCGCTGGCCCGGCTCCTCATGCGGCACCGCTGGGGGCACCGGCTGGTCGGGGTCCACGAGGGGGTCGACCTCGCGCTCACCGACTGGGTCCGCCGGGCCGACGAGCTGCACCACCGCATCCTGCTCATCCACTCCGCGGACGACGAGTTCGTCCCGTTCGGACCCTCGCTGGCCCTCGCGCAGGCCCGCCCCGACCTCGTCGAGTTCCCCGACTGGCGGGTCGCGAGGCACTGCAAGGAGTGGAACACCGAGCCCGAGCGGTGGGAGACGCTGGTCCGCGAGTTCGCTTCCGGCTGAAGCCGGTTCAGCGGCGGACGCGCCACAGGCCCAGCAGGGTGCCGCCCTGCTCCACGAGCAGGTGCGGTCGGAGCGAGACCCCGTCCGGCGCCGCCAGCGCAGGTCCGGTGACGATGCGGGGGAAGTCACCGCCGACCACGACCGGGGCCACCGTCACCGCGAGCTCGTCGACGACCCCGGCCGCGAGGGCCGTGCCCAGGAGTGACGGACCGCCCTCGAGCAGGACGTGACGCAGTCCGCGCTCGGCCAGCCGGTCGAGGGCCGCGGCGACGTCGACCCGGTCGTCGCCGCAGACGAGCACGGACTCCTCGCCGAGCGCCGAACGGGCCCGCGAGAGGGCTCGCGCTCCCGCGGCCTCGCAGGTCACGAGCAGCCCGGAGCCCCGGCCCTCGGTCGGCGTGCGCAACCCCTCGGGCACGCGACCGCTGCCGGTCACGACGACGAGGGCGGCGGCCACGGGGGAGCGACGGGTCGGGCGCACCCGGGTGTAGCCCTCGTCGCGCACGGTCCCCGCCCCGACGAGGACGGCGTCGGCGTGGTCGCGCAGCAGCGCGAAGACCCGGTGGTCGGCCGGGGTGTTGACCGAGCCGCTGCGCCCGTCCGCCCCGACCGCCGACCCGTCGAGGGTGGTCACCATGTTCGAGCGCACCCAGCGGCCGCGCGGCGGGGCGTAGATCTCGGCGAGCTCACCGGCGCCGACCCGGGCACCGGGGGAGGACGGGCGGCGGGGGTCGAGGAGGACGCGCACGTCGGCATCCTCGCAGCCCGGCTCTGCGAGGATGCCGCCATGGGCAAGGGCGCGAAGAAGCGGTCGACGACGACGAAGGCCGAGGTCGAGGGCGCTGCGCTCGACGGCAAGGCGGCGAAGAAGGCGCGAAAGAAGCGGGAGGCGGCCGCCGAGGCGCGCGCCGACGACGCGGTGGAGGTCCGCTCGTGGTCGCAGGTGCTGCGGCCCGGCCCGGGCTTCTCGCTGGCCGAGCTCGACCCGCGCGCCACGCCGGGCTTCGACGGGGCGAAGAAGGACGGCGAGAAGGTGATGGCCGAGCTCCAGCAACGCCTCTCCGACCTCCAGGAACGCCTGTACGCCGAGTCCAGGGGCGGGGGGACCCGCTCGGTGCTCCTCGTCATCCAGGGGATGGACACCTCCGGCAAGGGCGGCATCATGCGCCACGTCGTCGGCGCGGTCGACCCGCAGGGGGTGCGGATCACCGCGTTCAAGGCGCCGTCGGCCGAGGAGCGGCGCCACCCGTTCCTCTGGCGGATCCGCCGCGCGCTGCCCGGGCCCGGGATGATCGGCGTCTTCGACCGCTCGCACTACGAGGACGTCCTCGTCGTCCGGGTCCACGACCTCGTCCCGCCCGCCACGTGGTCGCGCCGGTACGCGCAGATCAACCGGTTCGAGCAGGGCGTCGTCGACGACGGCACGACGATCGTCAAGGTGATGCTCCACCTCTCGCCCGAGGAGCAGAAGTCCCGCCTCGCGGAGCGGCTCTCGCGGGGCGACAAGTACTGGAAGTACAACCCCGCAGACCTCGACGAGCGCGGCCGCTGGGCCGACTACATGGAGGCGTACCGGGTCGCGCTGGAGAAGTGCTCCACGGACGCGGCGCCCTGGCACGTCGTGCCCGCCGACCGGAAGTGGTACGCGCGGCTGGCCGTGACCAACCTGCTGCTCGAGGCGCTGGAGGGGATGGACCCGCAGTGGCCCGCGGCAGACTTCGACGTCGAGGCGGAGCGGCAGCGGCTCGAGCTCTCGCCCTGAGCGCCGCCGCGGGCGGTGCGTCCGCTCAGGCCGGCAGCGCCCGGTCGAGGACTGCGGCGACCGTCGCGGTCCCGAGGCCGGCGTCGAGGGTGCCGAAGACCGCTCCGTGCTCGCCCCGCACCCGGCTCGCCACGAACGCGTCGGCCACCGGGCCGGGGGAGTGCTGCACGAGCAGCGCGGCCTGGAGCGTCACGGCGAGCCGCTCGACGACCCGCCGGGCGTGCCAGGGAGCGTCCTCGGCGACCGCGAGGGAGCCGACCTCGTCGCACGCGTCGATGGCGGCGTCGAGCGCGGCGTCGTGGCCCCGGGCGAGGGCGAGCTCCTTGCCGAGCGCGGCGAGGGTCCCGGGCTCGCGGGCGACGGCGCGCAGGACGTCGAGGGCGTTGACGTTGCCCGACCCCTCCCAGATCGAGTTGAGCGGCGCCTCCCGGTAGAGCCGGGCCAGCCCGTTCTCCTCGACGTACCCGTTGCCGCCGAGGCACTCCAGCGCCTCGGCGACCATCGGGGCGGTGCGCTTGCAGACCCAGAACTTGCCGAGCGCCACGCCGAGCCGGCCGAGCTCGCTCTCGCCCGCGTCGACGGCGTGGGCGAGCCGCAGGGCGAGGACGGTGGCCGCCTCCGACTCCAGCGCGAGGTCGGTCACCACGTTGCGCATCAGCGGCTGGTCGAGCAGCCGGGCCCCGAACGCCGACCGGTGCCGGGCGTGGTGCACCGCGCGGGTCAGGGCGGCCCGCATCGTCGCGCTGGAGCCGAGGACGCAGTCGAGCCGGGTCGAGGCGACCATGTCGATGATCGTGCGCACGCCCCGGCCCTCGTCGCCCACCCGCACGGCCCAGGCGTCGTCGAGCTCGATCTCCGAGGAGGCGTTGGAGCGGTTGCCCAGCTTGTCCTTGAGGCGCTGCAGCCGGACGGCGTTGCGCGCGCCGTCGTCGAGGACGCGGGGGAGGAGGAAGCAGGTGGGGCCGGCGTCCGCCTGCGCGAGGACGAGGAAGCCGTCGCTCATCGGGGCCGAGCAGAACCACTTGTGGCCGGTGAGCCGGTAGGTGTCGCCGGCCAGCGGACCGTCCGGTGCGGCCGTGGCCCGGGTGGTGTTGGCCCGGACGTCCGAGCCGCCCTGCTTCTCGGTCATCCCCATCCCGAGCGTCAGGCCCGGCTTCTCGGCGCGGGGTCGCAGCGCGCTGTCGTACGCGCGGGAGGCGAGCCCGGCCACCCACGGGTCCGCGACGGCGGGGTCGGCGTGGGCCAGCGCGGGCACGGCGGCGTAGGTCATCGAGACCGGGCAGAGGTGGCCCGCCTCGACCTGCGACCACAGGACGAAGCCGGCGGCGCGGCGGGCGTGGGCGCCGGAGCCCTCGGGGCGGGTCCACGGCTCGGCGGTCAGGCCCTCACCGACCGCGACCTCCATCAGCCGGTGATAGGCGGGGTGGTACTCGACCTCGTCGAGCCGCTCGCCGGTCGGGGTGTGCGTGCGCAGCAGCGGGGTCACCCGGTCGGCCTGGTCGGCCCAGGTCCGCACCTCGGCCGTCCCGGCGAGCCGGCCGAGGTCGTGGAGGGCGGCGGCACCGTCCGCGTCGTGGGGCCGGACCCAGCGCGCGACGGCCTCGTCGAGGGCCGCGTCCGCCCCGAGGACGTCGAGCCCCACGAGGGGCGGCACCTGGTTGGTCACGTCGTGGGTGCGCACCGTTGCACTGTACGGCGGATACCGTGGACCGCATGACCGACGCGAAGCGCCGTGTGCGCCGGGCCCTCTCGCGGGTCCCGGGGGCGCTGCCGGTCGCCCGGCTCACCGTCGTCACGACGAGGATCTGCCTGCGCTACCGGGTCACCGGGCTCGCGTCGGAGGCCGGGTTCTTCGCGCTGCTGTCGCTGCCACCCCTCGTCCTCGGACTCTTCGGTGGCCTCGGTTACCTGCGGGACGCCCTCGGCCCGGACACCGTCGAGGACGTGCGCCGGGCGATCCTCGACTACTCGACGCAGTTCCTCACCTCCGACGTCATCAACACCGTCCTCGGCCCGACGGTCGACGACGTGTTCCGCGGCGGGCGCGCCGACCTGCTGTCCATCGGCTTCGTCCTCTCGCTGTGGTCCGGGTCTCGCGCGCTCAACGTCTTCGTCGACACCATCTCGATCATGTACGGGCAGTCGGGCGTCCGCGGGATCGTGCAGACCCGCGCCCTCTCCTTCTCGCTCTACGTCGTGGCCCTCGTCATGGGCATCATCACGATCCCGCTCGTGCTGCTCGGGCCGGACATCATCAGGGGCTGGCTGCCCGAGCCCTGGCACCCGGTCGTCCTCCTCTACTGGCCGCTCGTCACGCTGCTCACGGTCGGCGGCCTCGCGAGCCTCTACCACGTGTCGACACCGCGCCGGTCGCCGTGGACCCGTGACGTGCCCGGCGCCGTCCTCACCCTCGTCATCTGGGCCCTCGCGTCGTTCGTCGTGCGGGGCACCATCGGCGCCTCGGTCGGGGGCACCTCGATCTACGGCCCGCTCTCGGCGCCGATCGTCATCCTCATCTGGCTCTACGCCCTGGCCATCGCCGTGCTCATCGGGGCGGCGCTCAACGCCGCCATCCGCGAGCTGTGGCCGGCCGAGGAGCGGCGCTCGCTGCACACCCGGTTCCTCGCCTGGGTGCGCGACCGGCGCCGGCCGGCCCCGCCGGTGCAGCAGGACCCCTTCGCCGGCTACCGGCTCGCCGACGACGACTCCGACGAGCTCGACCTGCGCAGCCTCCGGGACGCGGCCAAGCGCCCCCTCACCCCGCTCGCCGACGCCCCGAACCGCGCCGACGACGCCCCCTCGACGGCGGGCGTCGGGGCCGCCGAGTCCGACCGCTGAGTCCACGACGGCGGGGGGAGGTCCCGGTTTGGAGTTCGTCGCGCGGATCGGCTACTGTCTCGGAGCACGCCGAGAGGGGTTCCGCACGGACATCACCGCTCGTCGCGCGCGGATGTAGCTCAGTTGGTAGAGCGCAACCTTGCCAAGGTTGAGGTCGCCGGTTCGAACCCGGTCATCCGCTCGGAGGGTTAGCCGCCCCCAATGGTGGAGTGGCCGAGAGGCGAGGCAGCGGCCTGCAAAGCCGCGTACACGGGTTCAAATCCCGTCTCCACCTCGAGAAGTACCCCCTCACGGGCGATTGGCGCAGTGGTAGCGCGCTTCCTTGACACGGAAGAGGTCACTGGTTCAAACCCAGTATCGCCCACCATCAAAGATGGCCCCTGAACTGCGGAAACGCGGATCAGGGGCCATCTTCGTGCCAGATTCGTGCCAGAGCGGTTCCCGATCATTGATCCTTCGTAACCGCAGGGTGGGCACCATCGGCCTCGGCTACCACGGCGGTGGCCTGCCGGCGATTGAGGCGGGGCGCCGTCGCCCGGCCACCACAGCGACGGCAAGGCATCTCCTGCGTCCAGCCGCTGGTCGTGAGCTCCCGGTTGCCGGCGCGCCCTCATGGGACGCATACAAGCCGCGGCATTCCGCCCACTGTGGGCGCAGCTCTCCGACCATAGGGACTGATGTCCACCGAGTGGCGTTCAGCTGGACGCGGCGTCTCAGCGATAACCTTGTTGGCAGGGTGGGCGCCACAATGTCCCACTGGCACACGGGAGGGTGTAACGGATGTCCGAGACGTGGCCAAACCCCGCCGTCCTCTATCAGTACCCCGCACGGAGCCCCGCGAATAGGGCTCGGTGGTCAGCGGCGGTCTCCTCAGCCCTGACAACGGGAACGCTTCACCTTGACCCTGTTGACCCCGGAAGCGACTTCTACGATCTCAGCGGTCGGTGTCCCCGATGCGATCATGAGCTTGACACGATCAACATCCAGTTCGACGTGATCCTCGGCGTGACCCCGGTCCGTAGCCGCATCGGTGTATTCGATGTTCAGTGCAACTGCCACCACGAACACGGCGGGCGTGATAAGGACCATTCTGGTTGCGGATGGGGCGGGGGGGAACAAGGCCGCCCGGAGGCCGAGGGGTAGGGGGCCCGCCGGTGGTGCGAAGCGGAAAACAAAACTGGGGCGGGAAAAAGACCCCAGGCCCCC
>OEIU01001309.1_pt1 | contig 16560 bp, 17 predicted proteins | sample 1539221 | NCBI WGS metagenome assembly OEIU01 (sample SAMN03792071, study PRJEB22550) | activated sludge metagenome | feature: wastewater treatment plant; material: activated sludge; isolation source: Wastewater treatment plant of a petroleum refinery complex | place: Argentina: Zarate | collected...
CTGCCCGCATCCGCTCGGGCCCGTCACCGCCGGCGGCCGCCCGCAGCAGCGCGACGGCGGCGGCGGGTGCCGGCGCCCGCGCGCCGGGATGCTCCGCGGCCGCGATCCAGTCCTCCGCCGTCCCGGTGCCGCGCTCCACGGCGCACCACGCCGTCGCGAGGGCCAGCGGCGGCCGCTCCGAGGCCTCCTCGTCGCTGAAGAGCGCGAGCGAGCGCTCGATGGCGCCCACGTCCCCCCGGCCGAGTCGGCCGGGCACGGCCGACCACACCAGCGTGGCCGCCCGGTCCACGTCGCCCGCCGCGTGGGCGTGCCGCGCCGCGGCGTCGGAGTCGCCCGCCCGCGCCGACCACCGGCTCGCGCGGCGGTGCAGGACGGGCGCCGCCGTTGGATCGGTGCGTGCCAGCTCGGCGCGCAGCATCTCCCCGACCAGCGTGTTGTGCCGCCACGTCACGCCCCCCGGATCCAGGGACACCACCGGCAGGCCGGCGAGCCGGAGGGCCGCGGGCAGCCCCCGCGCCGCATCCGGCCCAAGGACGACGTCCAGCATCGCGGGCGACACGCGCTCCAGGACGGCGCTCCGCATGAGCAGCGCCGCGTCCTGCGGCGGCAGCGGCGCCAGCAGCTCGCCCACGTACGCCGCGACCGCCGGGCCGTCGCCGCGGACGCCGGCAGGGTCGCCCTCGGAGAGCGCGAGGGTCAGCGCCGCGGGCCACCCCTCCGTGCGCCGCACCAGCCGGCGCACCTGCGCGGCGGTCAGGGACACCCCCGCCCGGCGCGCGAGCCGCGCCGCGGCCATCTCGTCGAACGCCAGGTCGGCCGCACCCAGGCGCAGCAGTCGCCGCTCCGCCGCGAGCCGGCCGAGCGGCAGGGCGGGCGCGGCGCGGCCGCAGACCACCACCTGCGATCCGGGCGGCAGGCAGCCGATCGCCCCCGCCACGAGACCGGCGACGTCGTCCCCCGCAACGAGCCCGGCGTCGTCCAGCACGAGCACCACCGGCTCGGGGCCGCGAGGCGTGGCCGCTGCGACGGCCTCGGCGACGTCGGGCCCCACGCGCCGGTGCGGGTCCACCCACGCGAAGGCGCGGGCGTCGGCATCGGCCCAGTGCGAAAGCAGCGTCGTCTTCCCGTAGCCCGCCGGCGCCTCCACCACCACCAGCGGGACGTCCTCGGCGGCCACGAGCCGCTCGACCAGCGCGTCGCGCACGACATCGCCGGCGCGGACGGCCTGCGAGGCCTGCCCGGCGCGGCGGCCACGGGCGATCGGGACGACCTGGGCGGTGCGGGCCATGGCCGCACCGTAGGTGCGGGCCGGGGCCCCGGTCGGGCGGCGGGCCCGATCACCCGGGTGAAGGCGGTCCTGCGACGCCGTCGATCAGAGCGGGGCGGCGCTCCGCAGGCTGACGCCGAGGTGCTCGCGCAGCACCAGGCCGATCATCCGCTCGACGCCGGCCGCGGCGGGCGGGGGGACGGCGGAGACGGCCTCCGCGAGGGGGCGGCCCACCAGGCCTGCGAGCGCGGCGACGGCGTCGCCCTCCACCGGCTCCGCCCCCGTTCCGCACGCGTCGCACAGCACCCCGCCCGCGGTGGCCGAGAACGCGGTCAGCGACCCGCCCGCGCCGCACCGCACGCACGACCCCAGCACCGGCAGCAGGCCGCTCACCACCAGCAGCTTCGCCTGGCAGCCCAGCACGACCGGGTGCAGCCGCGCGGGACCGGGCCCCGCGGGATCGGCGTGGGCGAGCAGGCCGAGCGTGCGGTCCAGGAGGTGCCACGTCTCCTCCGACGGCTCCGCCTCCGGCATCACCCGCATCACCGTCTCCAGCACACACGCGGCGGCCTGGAGCCGGTGTCCCGCGACCCACAGCCCGGCGTGGGCGTCGATCACGGAGGCGCCGCGGATCGTCCCGAGATCCCCGCGCCCCTCGTGGATGGTGACCGATGCCGTGACCCCCGGCTGGAGCCGGCCGCCCAGCTTGGACGTGGTGCGGCGCGCCCCCTTGGCGATGGCCGACACCCGGCCGTGCGCGCGGGTGTACAGCGCCAGGACCAGGTCCGCCTCCGAGTAGCGGATCCCCCGGAGCACCACCGCCTCGGTCTCGTACGTCGCCATCACCGGGAGTGTGACGGCGGCGCCGGACCGAGGGCCCCGCCCACGCACGGTCGCTACACTTTTTGCATCGTGCACCGACCGCGCATCCGCATCTACACCAGCGACTTCTGCTCCTACTGCACCCGCGCGAAGAACCTGCTCGCGAAGAAGGGCGTGGCCTTCGAGGAGGTGTTCCTCGACCGGACCGACACGCAGAGCCGCATGGACCTGGTCCAGCTCACCGGCCGCTACACGGTGCCGCAGATCCTGATCGACGACCGCCCCGTGGGCGGCTACGACGAGATCAAGGCGCTCGACGACCAGGGCCGCCTCGACCCGCTGCTGGGCCTGGCCTAGGGCCCGTCGCCCCCGCCCGGCGCCGGGATGATCCCGAGCTGCTGGAGCATCCCGAGGTCGTCCCGCACCGCCCAGTGCTCGCAGGCCCGCCCGTCGCGCATCCGCAGCATGTGCATGTGCTGCACGGCGAAGCTCCGGCCCGTCGGCGGCATCCCCAGCAGCTCCCCCTCGTGCGTGCCGGAGAGGGTCGCCCGGTAGGCCACCAGGTCGCCGGCCGCCACCACCTCGTGCACCTCGAGGCGGATGTCGGGGATCGCGGAGTGCAGGCGCTCCATGCGCAACCGGAAGCCGGCGTACCCGGGGTCCTCGCCCGGCCACGCCTCGTGGTTGACGTAGTCCTCGGTCACGAACTCGGGGATGCGGTCGATCTCGCCGCGGTCGAACAGGGCCGCCGCGCGCTCGCGGGCGAAGGCCTCCATCTCGGCGGGGGTCACGATTCGCCGCCCTCGTCGGCCACCGCCGGGGAGATCGCCATGCCCAGGCGGCGCCTGCGGCGGCGGTGGCGCACCACCAGGTAGACGATGCCCCCGAGGATCGCGACCACCAGGACGTAGTCGAAGTAGTGCAGGTTGTGCTGCAGCTCCTCCCAGTTGTCGCCCACCGCGCGCCCGGCGAGCGTCAGCATCAGCACCCAGGGGATGCATCCGAGCAGGGTGAACACGGTGAAGCGCCAGAACGGCATCCGGGCGATCCCCGCCGGCAGGCTGATGAACGTGCGGATGATCGGCAGGCAGCGCGAGATCAGCACCGCCCAGTCGCCGTAGCGCTCGAACCAGCGGTCGGCGGCGTCCAGCCGTTTGGGCGTGATGTGCAGCCAGTGCCAGCGCAGCGCCCACTCGCGGCCCTTCTCGCGGCCCACCCAGTAGGCGATCCAGGAGCCGATGACGTTGCCGGCGACGCCCGCGGTGACCATCCAGAACAGCGACGCGTCGCCCTGCGAGACGAGGAAGCCGCCGTAGAGCATGATCGCCTCGCTCGGCACCGGGATGCAGGCGCTCTCGAGGATCATCAGCAGGAAGACCGCGAGGACGCCGTACGCGCCGACCTGGTCGGTCGCGAAGTTGACGATCGGTGCGGTGAGATCCGGCACGGGGACCGATGCTAGCCGCTGACGGCGGCCGCGCGGTCCGCGCCCGTCGGAACACCCCGGACAGGCCTGGCGGAACGCACGCCGTCCCGGATGGCGTCGGAGACGGCCTCCGCGGCCGCGACCCCCACCGCGAACGCCGACGCCGGCCGGGCGCCCGTCGCGAGGCAGAACGCCGCGTCGCCGTCGATCGGGGTGTGCACCGGCGCCACCGCCCGGGCCATGCCGGCGTGCGACATGCGCGCCACCGTCGCGGCCTCCGGGCGGGTGAGCCGGGCGTCGGTGACGACGCACACGAGCGTGGTGTGCTCCGCCGCCGCCAGCCGCGGGTGGAACGGCGGGTGGTCGATCACGCGCTCCCACGCCCGCATGAAGCGCCCGTCCTCGCCGACCGCGCCGGCGATGACCTCGCCCCGCCCGTCGATCACGTCGCCCCACGCGTTGACCACCGCCAGCGCCGCCACCGCCACGCCGTCGTGGAGGCGGCGGACGCCGGCCCCCACGCCGCCCTTGCACCAGCCGTCGCGGGCGCGCAGCTTGCCGCACGTCGCGCCGGTGCCTGCGCCGACGCTGCCCACCGCATGCGGCCCGTCCGAGAGCGCCTCGCAGGCGGCGTAGCCGTCGTCGGGGCCGGGGCGGCGGGCGTTGCCGGTGATGCCGAGGTCGAAGATGCACGCCGCGGGGACGATCGGGACGCGGGCGGCGATGGTGTCGTGGCCCAGGCCGCGCTCCTCACACCAGCGCATCACCCCCGATGCCGCGTCCAGCCCGAAGGCGCTGCCGCCGCTGAACACCAGCGCCGTCACCTCGGCGACGGACGCGAGCGGCGCCAGCAGGTCGACGTCCCGCGTCGCGGGCCCGCCGCCGCGCACCTCCACCGCGCCCACGGTCCCCGGGGGCGGCATGACCACCGTGCAGCCGGTGCCCGCCGCGGCGTCGGTCCAGTGGCCGACGCGGACGCCGGGGACCTCCGTCACCACGGGGCCGGCTCCGGCTGGCAGCGCGGGCACCAGTACGTGCCGCGCTGGGCGACGCGCGTCTTCACGATCGTGGTGCCGCAGCGGGGGCAGGGGTCGCCGCGGTGGAGGTGGACCTGCAGGAGGTCCTGCATCGTCCCCATCTCGCCGAGCGAGTCGCGGTAGGAGTCGATGGAGGCGCCGCCCGCCGCGACCGCCGCGGCCAGGCGGTCGCGGATCGCGCGGTGCAGCCGGCGGATCTCGTCGGCCTCGAGCGACCCCGCCGGCCGCTCCGGGTGGATCCGGGCCTGGAACAGGGCCTCGTCGACGTACATGTTGCCGAGCCCGGCGACGAGGACCTGGTTGAGCAGCACGGCCTTGATCGGGCCCCGGCGGCCGGCGAGCAGCCCCTCGAGCACACGGGCGGTGAACCGCGGCGTCAGCGGCTCGATGCCGACGCGCTCGGCCCAGTAGGCCTCGTTCTCGGACGCCGGCGCCGACGGGACGATCCACGCGCGCCCGAAGCGGCGCATGTCCCCGAAGGTGAGGGTGCTGCCGTCGTCGAGCGTGAAGCGGGCGCGCAGGAAGCGCTCCTCGCCCTCCTCGCCCGGCGGGCGCCAGTGCAGGCGCCCCGTCATGCGCAGGTGGACGGCCAGGGTGTCGCCGTCGTCCAGCTCGATCAGCAGGTACTTGCCCCGGCGGCCGACCGTCGCGATCGCGCGCCCGGCGAGCCCCTCGGCGAAGGCCTCCGGGTCCTCGGGCTCCACCAGCTTCGCGTCGTGGACCTCGGCCCGCGCGATGGTGCGGCCGGGGATGCGGTCGGCCAGCTGGGCGCGGATCGTCTCGACCTCGGGCAGCTCAGGCATCGCCACCGCCGTCGCCGATCCGGAACCACGGCTCGGCCATGCGCGTCGCCTCGGCGGCGGCCCACGCGTCGCGGGCGTGCACGACCGCCATCGGCTGGCCCTCCTCCACGACGTCGCCGGGCCGCACCAGCACCTCGATGCCGACGACGGGGTCGATCGACTGGTGCGGGTGAAGGCGGCCAGCGCCGAGCCAGCGGACCACCTCCCCCACCCCGCGACCGTCGATGCCGGCCACCGCGCCGGCCCGCGGGGCCGGCACGTCGACGCGCTCGGGGGCCGATGGCAGGGCGCCCTCGTCGGTCCAGACGGCGGGGTCGCCGCCCTGGACCTCGACCCACCGCTCCGCCCGCGCCAGGGCCGAGCCGTCGGCGAGCGCCGCGCCCGCGCGCGCCGCGCCCTCGCCCGCCGGCACCGTCCCGGCCGACTCGGCCAGCCGCCCGGCGGCGCGCACCGCGGCGGCCCGCAGATCGTCGGGTCCGGCGCCGCGCAGGACCTCCCCCGCCTCGGCGACCTCGAGCGCATTCCCCACCATCCGGCCGAGTGGCGCGTCGGCGTCGAGCAGGTCCCACGTCACGGCCCGGCCCCACGGCGCCGCCATCCGCTCCATGAGGGCGGCCGTCGCGAGCCCGGCCTCCCGGTCGGGCACGAACGCCCCGGATCCGTACGGCACCTCCAGGTGCAGCGCCTCCGCGCCGGACGCGAGCGCCCGCGCCATCGCCGATGCCGCGACCAACCCGGGCGCCGGGACCGTGCCGGTGGCGTCGCGCAGGCCCGACAGCCGCAGGTCCGCGGGCGCCAGGCGCCCGTGGTGCGCGGCCACGGCGATGCCCTCGTCGCGCAGCTGCCGCACCCAGCGGTCGAGCTCCAGATCGACCTCCATGCCGGGGATGGCCTCCAGCTTGTCGGCGGTTCCACCGGCGTGTCCCAGGCCGCGCGACGCCATCTGGGCGACGCGCACGCCGAGGGCCGCGGCGAGCGGCGCCGCGGCGAGCGGGACGCCGTCGCCGACCGCCCCCGTGGTGACGACGTCGCCGGTGGGGCCGAAGCGGCCGAGCTCCAGCCGGTCGCCCGACGCGACCAGCTCCCGCATGAGGGCGTCGGCGTGGCCCTCGGGGAGGCCCCGGGTGCAGGCCAGCATGCACCAGGCCGACATGAGGGCGTCGTCGGAGGTGCCGTCGATCCAGCGGCGGACGAACTCCTCGACGCTGGCGGCGTCGACCGGGTCGCCCCGCCGGGTGCGCTCGACGACCTCCACGGGGGCGAACGGGACGGCCATCGACCCCCGACCCTACACCCGGGCCCCCGCGGAAGGCCGGGAAACCGCTGGTAGGGTGCCCGGCGTGCCTCGCCTCGGGACATGCGTCGCCGCCATCGCGGCGTGCGCCATCGGCGCCGGGACGGCCGTCGCGCAGCAGCCGACGCCCGCCGCGCCGACCACCCCGACGACGCCCGCCAACCCCGCGCCGGCGGCCGGTCCGCCGAAGCTCAGCTCCCTGCGCCTGCCCGCCGTGGTGTCGGCGCAGCAGGGGCACGCCCGCTTCCTGGTCGGCATCCGCCTGTCGGTGCCGGCGAAGCTGACGGTGCAGGTGCTGTCCTCGGCGGGCAAGGTCGTGCAGGCCAAGACCGACGCGACCGCCCGGAAGGCCGGCCGCGCCTACATCCGGGTCGAGGCGGTCGACACCCGCGGCTTCCAGCTCCTGCAGGGCGCGTACACGCTGCGGATCCAGGCCGCCGACGACCAGGGGCGCACGTCGCCGGCGGTCGAGGGCCCGTTCCGGCTGCGGCTGACCACCCCCCGCGGCCTGTTCGACGCGTACACGGTCCCGCTGTGGCGCGCCTTCCAGCGTCAGGTCGGCACCACCACCCCCGGCCAGCTGGTGGCCGTGGTGGGCCCGAAGGGCGTGGTCGCGACCGCGGGGCTGCGGCGCGGCGACGTGATCACGAGCCTCAACGGGACCGCGGTCGCGCAGCCCGGCGCCTGGCAGACGGCCCTCCGGGGGCTGCCGGCCGAGAAGGCCGTCGAGATCCAGTACCTCCGCAAGGGCCAGGCCGTGACCGCATCGCTCCAGCCGAAGCCGGACTGGGAGGCGGCGCCCGACTACGCCAAGTCCCTCGCCGTCGCGGTGAAGCGCGATCCCCGCGTGCTCGCCTATGCCGTGGCCCAGGTCCGCCAGCTCATCGACGCCGCCAAGCTGGCCGACGCGAAGGGGCTCATCGACGAGTGGCCCGCCGCGTGGCGCACGAGCGCCCCGGGGCAGCTGGTGCAGGGTGACCTGGAGGCGAAGGCCGGCCGCTGGAAGCAGGCGCTCGGCGCCTACAACCGGGCCCGCAAGAAGGATGCGACCCTGGCGGCGGCGGAGTTCGGCCGGGGCCTGGCCCTGTCCGAGCTGAAGAAGACGAACCCGTCGATCGTGGCCTTCGGTGCCGCCGCGACCCTGGACCCCACCGACGCGTCCGCGTTCGGGTTCCGCGCCTACGCGCTGCTCCAGGCGGGCCGCGACGCCGACGCTGTGGTGGCCGCGCGCCAGGCGGTGGCGCTCGACTCCCGCTACGCCGACGCCTTCCTGCCGTTCGGCATCGCGCTGATCGCCACGGGCGACAAGCCGGCGGGCGTGAAGGCCCTGCGCCGCGGGCTGGTGCTGCTGGAGGAGCCGGACCGCGCGGACCAGCTCATCACGCAGCACCTCGACCCCACCGACCCCTGACGCCGCGCCCCGGGTGAACCGGGGTCCGGGCGGACGGTCAGATCTCGCCGGTGGGCTCGTTCCCGTCGTCGAAGGGGTCCTGCCGCGGCGGACGGCGGCGGCGTGACGACGAGCGCCCGCCTCCGTGCCCGCCGGCCGCGCCGCCCGCCAGGAACACGACGGTGAGGATGCCGGCGGCCAACCCGGCCCACATCTCCCACTGCAGCAGCGGGTTCTGGGCGAAGATGCCGTACAGCAGGAACACCGCGACCACCCCCACGAGGGCGAGCGGACGCTGCTTCGGGGCGGCGAGATGGACCACCCAGGGGGCGATCAGCGCGATGACCAGCAGGAGGATGGTGCTCATGCGCTCGCGTCGTCGGGGGATGCGGGCATCGGTGGAGCCTAGTCACCGGAAACGCCATCCGTCCAGCCGGAGGCCCTCGGACACGTGACCGAGGTCGCCGGAATCCATCTGCTCCAGGGGCTGGACCTGGTCGCCACGCCCCGTCGCTCGGCGGTCGCGCGGCTCGACTCCGAGGGGCGCCTCACCGCCCTCGACCTGGCGTCGTCGGACGAGGAGATCGTCGCCCTCGTGGGCGGGATGGACGTGCGCGTGGTGGCGGTCGACGCGCCGCTGCACGTGCCGAACGCGTCCGGGCGCCGCGATGCCGAAGCGGTGCTGGCGTGGTGCGACGTGGCGGCGTTCCCGTCGTCGCGGCGACGGCTCCAGCAGGTGCACGGCGGCCTCCGCGGCGAGGCGCTGGCGCCGTCGCTGGAGGCGGCGGGGCGCACCGTGCTGGAGGCGCTGCCGGACCAGGTGCTGCGCCAGATCGCGTGGGAGCGCGACCATCCCGCCGATGCCGACGCGATCGACCTGCTCGCCTACCGCACCGCCTGGGTGGGGGTCCGGGCCCCGGTGCACCGGCCGAAGGGCACCGGGCGGGCCCGTCCCGACGGCGTGATCGCCGCGTGGCGGCTGCTGGACGGGGTGCTCGACCTGGGCGGCTGGGCCCCCGGCCCGCCCGCCGACGACTGGGCCGTCATCGCCGACGCCGCCCGGGTGGACGCCATCTGCTGCGCCTACGCGGCCCTTCGCCACGCCAGGGGCGCCGCGGTGTCGATCGCGACGGGGGGCCCCCCGCTGACCCTCCCGGCCGACGCGAACCTGGCGGCCCGGGTGGCGCAGACGCTGCGCCGGCTCAGGGAGGCGGGCGCGATACGCATCTGACGCGGTCTCCCGGGGGTTGCACCCTCGGCGGAGCCGTTGTGATATTCCGCACGAGCCCTTCGGGGCCGTGTCCACCACCCTTCGGATCGAGAGGATGGCTCCCGTGGGCAACAGCGTCTACAAGGTGATCGAGATCGTCGGTACCAGCGAGACCTCGTGGGAGGACGCCACGGCCGCCGCCGTGGCGACCGCATCGCGGACCCTCCGCGACCTGCGGGTCGCGGAGGTCGTGGAGCAGGACGTGACGATCAACGAGGACGGGTCGATCGACCAGTACCGGACCCGGCTCTCGGTCTCGTTCAAGTACCAGGACGACTGAGCGTGTAGGCGCGGGTCTCCCAGGGGGCGGCGCGGAGTGCCCCCTGGAGGTCCGCGTCCGACGCGTACGGCCGGTCCGCGATCACGCGGACCCGCACGGGCACCGCCACCTCCGCGCCGGCGAAGGGCCACGGGTCGCAGGTCGCCTCCAGCGGGCCGAGCGGCCGCACCGTGAGCGTCACCCCCGGGTCGCCGGCGGCGCGCGGGACCTGCGGCAGCACCGTCGCGCGGCCCGCGGCCTGCGCCCGCCACGTGAGATGCAGGCTCAGCACGTCCCACGTCTGGAGCAGGCGGTAGCCGGCCCACGCCCACGCGTCGAGGTCGGGGCCGGCGCCGATCCGCTCCCGCAACGCGCCCTGGAGCGTGTCCTGCTCGGCCAGGAACGCCTTCACCGCCGGCGGGCGCGCACGGCGCGGGGTGGCGGGCCCCTGGTCCAGGCCGAGGCGGCCCTCGTAGAGCCCCTGCCCGTGCATCGACACGATGAGCCCGGCCCGCGGGTCGCGGCCGGCGGCACCGGCGATGGCCTCCCGGTACAGGGCGACGTGGGTGGGCCGGTCGATGTGCGGGAAGTCGACCGGCGCACCGTCGTCGCCCACCTGCGGCGCCGCCTCCCACGCCCGCCAGCCCTCGTCGTGCACGGCCGCGGCGACCACCAGCGGCGCCCACGGCGCGGGCCGCGCGAACACGGCGTTCCCCCAGGCCTCGGCGAACGCCGCGCACTGCACCTGGTGGTCGACCTGGCGCACCAGCAGCAGGCCCTCCGGGCGCCGGGAGACGATCATCGGCCCAGCCTAGCCCCGCCGCTCAGCGCACGGACCACTCCTCCACCGTCCCGCCGAGGTCGCGGTCCAGGAACCCCTGCCCGGAGTTGAGGACCACGGCGTCGGCGCCCGTGTCCCACGGTCGCCGCGCCGCCATCGGCCGGCACAGGTACAGCTCGTCGGCGGCCCGGGTGACCGCCACGTAGAACAGCCGCTCCTCCTCGTCGAGCCGGCCCTCGCTCACCGCCCACCCCGACGGGAACGACCCGGCCTCCACCTGGAGCACGAACACGACCGGCCACTCCAGCCCCTTCGCCTGGTGCACCGACGACAGCGCCACCCGGCGGGCGGGACCCGAGACGTCCTCGTCGGCCTCCACCCGCTCGGCCAGCTGGAGGTCGCCGAGGAAACGATCGAGGCCGGCGGTGCGGGCGGCCAGCTCGGCGAGGCGGGCCAGGTCGCCCTCCCGGTCGCGCCAGTTCGGATAGGCGCGCTGCAGGTGGTCGCGGTACCAGTCGGCGCGGGCGACGCGCAGCACGATCTCCTCGGGGCGGGTCATCCCGGCGATGTCGCGGATCGCCTCGGCGAAACGGCTCAGCCCCGCGGCGCCGGCACCCGCCGGCCGGAGCGCCGCGGCGGCGGCCAGAGGGTCGGGCTCCGCGCCGATCGCCGCCCACGTGCGGGCCGCCACGGCGGCGCCGACCCGCTCGAACAGGCGCAGGGCCCGGTTCCAGGCGAGCGCGTCGCGCGGGTTGTGGCGCAGACGCAGGAACGCGAGCACGTCCTTCACGTGGGCGCTCTCCACGAAGCGGGCGCCGGAGTAGAGCTCGAACTCGACCCCGGCCTGCGCGAGCGCGAGCTGGAGCTCGACGGAGTGGTGGTGCGCCCGGTACAGCACGGCGATCTCGCCCGGCGCCCGGCCCGCCGTGATGAGGTCGGCGATCCGCTGCGTGATGAACCACGCCTCCTCCTGGGTGGAGAGCACGTGGGCCACCACCGGCCGCTCGCCCGACGGCGGCCGCCGCGCCCGAAGCCGCTTCCCGAACGGGTTGCCGGCGGGCAGCGTCCGCTGCGCGAGCGCGACGACCTCCGGCGTGGAGCGGTAGTTGGTCTGGAGCGGGAACACCCGGGTGCCCGGCACCCCCGCGAAGCGCGACACCACCTCCGGGTCGGCCCCCCGCCAGGAGTAGACGGCCTGGTCGGGGTCGGCGACGGCGATGAGGTTGCCATGCTCCCCGGCGATCAGCTCCGTGAAGCGCGCCTGCACCGGGTTGACGTCGTGCAGCTCGTCCACCAGCACCCAGCGGTAGCGCTCCTGGAGCTTCACCCGCACCCGGGGGTGGTCCGCGAGCAGGCGGACCGTGAGGGTCAGGAGGTCGGCGTAGTCGACCGCGCCCATCGCCCGCTTGCGCTCCTCGTAGCCGTCGGCGATGGCGCGCAGGTCGGCGATGCGGTCGCCGAGCCGCGGGTTGGCCTCGTGGACGACGGCCTCGATGTCGCGGCCGCTCTCGGCGGCGAGGCACGCATAGCCGACGATGGTGGCCGGCTTCGGCAGCGACGGACGGGTCTCGCGCCCGGCGAGGACCGCGTCGCGCGCCATGGCGCACACCTCCGCCTGGTCCTCCGCGTCGAGCACCGTGAACGACGACGGCAGCCCCACCAGCGGCCCGTGCTGCGCCAGGATCCGGCGGCAGACGGCATGGAACGTCCCGGCGGTCACCGCCTGGAGGTCGATGCCCGTGAGCGCCCCGGCGCGCTGGACCATCTCCTTCGCCGCGCGGCGGGTGAACGTCACGAGCATCACCGCCTCGGGCGGCGTGCCCCGGTCGATGGCGTGCGCGAGGGTGGCCACGATGGTCCGCGTCTTCCCCGATCCCGCCGACGCGAGGATCAGCGTGCGCCCCGCCGCCCCCTCGACGGCGGCCAGCTGCTCCTCGTCGAGCATCGCCCGGAGCGCCTCCGACGCCCCGCCGTCGCGGCGGTCGGGGGGCCGCAGCCGGTACACCCGGCGCCCCCCGGGGTCGGCGGCGAGCGGGTCCCGGCCGTGGACGCGGTCGCGGGCGGCCTTCTGGGCCTCGATGTGCGGCAGCGTGGGCGGCGCCGTCTGCCAGCGAGGGTAGCCGTGGGCCGAGGACATGGGGCGAACGTTAGTTCGGGGTCCGGACGGACCTCGCCCGGGGCGGGGACCTGCTAGACACGCGGATGACCACAACCGAACCGAGGGGGAGCACGCATGGCGGCACGCGGACGCGCGGAGTGGAAGGGCGACCTGAAGGGCGGCAGCGGGACGTTCGAGGCCGGTGACAGCGGCATCGCGGGCGACTTCTCGTTCACGACCCGGTTCGAGGACGCCCCGGGCGCCAACCCGGAGCAGCTGATCGGCGCGGCCCTCGCCTCCTGCTTCTCGATGGCGGTCTCCAACGCCCTCTCGCAGGGCGGCAACGTCCCGGAGTCGGTGCGCACGGAGGCGGTCGTCTCGATCGGCAAGATCGGCGACGCCACCTCGATCACCAGGATCGACGTGAAGACCGTCGGCAAGGTGCCGGGCATCGACCAGGCGGCCTTCGAGAAGGTCGCCGAGGAGATGAAGACCGGGTGCATCGTGAGCCGCGCCCTCGCCGGCGTGCCCGAGTTCACCCTGACGGCGACGCTCGAGGACTAGGGAGCGGCGCGCAGCTCCCGCTCGAGGCGCAGGAGCCCGATCAGCGTCTTGGCGTCGCGGACCTGGTCGATCAGGCGGCCGAGGTCGGCGAGGGGCCACGGGATGACCTCGATCATCTCGTCCTCGTCGGCCTCGTGCTCGCCGGTGGCCGGGGTGAGGTCGGTCGCCATGAAGCAGTGGATGAACTCGGTGAGGATCGCCGGGGCGGTGTAGAACCCGCCGACGTCGCGCCAGGTGGCGGCGTCGCGGCCCACCTCCTCGGCCAGCTCGCGCTTCGCGCAGGCCAGGGGGTCCTCGCCCGGGTGGTCCAGCTTCCCGGCCGGCAACTCCAGCGTGAACGCCTCCACCGCCTCGCGGGGCTGGCGCACCATCAGCACGTGGCCGTCCTCGACCGGGACCATCACCACCGCGCCCGGGTGGTCCATGACCTCGCGCGTCACCACCGTGCCGTCGGGCCGGCGGTACTCGGAGCGCCGCAGGTTGACGATCACGCCCTGGTGGATGGGCTCGGTGGAGATCGGCGGGCCGAGACCGCCCCCGTCGGGGGTCACGCCACGCGGGCGGCGTCGATCAGCCCCAGCGTCACGTCCAGCATCTGCTCCAGGCTGCGGACGGCGATCCGCTCGTCCGGGGTGTGGACGTCGATCATCCCGTTGCACAGGTTGACCGCGGGGAAGCCGTTGCGGATGAAGGCGTTGACGTCGGAGCCGCCGCCGCTCGGCACCAGCCGGGGGGTGTGCCCCAGCCCGGCCAGCACCGACATCGCCATCGCGACCTGGGGGTCGCCCTCGCCGACGCGATAGGCCGAGAACTCGCGCTCCACCCGCGTCTCCAGGTCGACCTCGCACTCCGCCGCCGCCCACGTCATGGCGTCGAGCATCGCGGTGAGCTGGATCGAGAGGGTGCGCTCGTCGCGGGAGCGGGCCTCCGCGGTGATCGTGCAGCGCTCGGCGATCACGTTGGTGGCGGTGCCGCCCTCCACCGTCCCGATGTTGGCGGTCGTCTCCGGGTCGATGCGCCCGAGCGGCATCCGGCCGATCGCCTTCGCGGCGGCGACGATCGCGCTGCGCCCCGACTCGGGCGTGATCCCGGCGTGCGCGGGGCGGCCGACGAACGTCGCGTTGATGCGGTGCAGCGACGGCGCCGACCCCACGATGTCCCCCACCGGCCCGGTGTGGTCGTAGACGAAGCCGAAGCGGGCGTGCAGGGGCCGGGGGTCGAAGTGGGCGGCGCCGCGCAGGCCGATCTCCTCGCAGGGCGTGAACACCAGCTCCACGCCGGCGTGCGGGCGGCCCTCCCCCACCACCTGCCGCATCGCCTGGAGCACCACCGCCACGGCCGACTTGTTGTCGCCCCCCAGGATGGCGTCGCGCTCGTTGGTCAGGTGGCCGTCGGCCAGGCCGACCTCGATCGCGTCGGTCACCGGGACCGTGTCGAGGTGGACGCCGAACATGATGGGCGTGCCGTCCGCCGTGGGCGCGAAGCGGGCGACGATGTTCCCGCACCCGGCGGGCAGGGCGGCGGCCGCGTCGTCCTCGCGCACCTCGGCGCCCAGCGTGCGCAGCTCGCCGCGCACCAGCTCCGCGACCCGGCCCTCGTCGCGGGACGGGGAGGGGATCTCACACAGCCGAACCATCAGCCGGGCCACCTCGGGGAGCCCGGCGAGCTCCTCCGGCGTCAGGGCGTCACCCTCCGAGCGCCGCCCGCTCGCGCGCCACCGTCCCGCGGGAGCCCGCGTGGGCGGCGGCCGCGCCGACGAACTCGCGGAAGAGCGGCTGCGGCCGGGTGGGCCGGCTCTTGAACTCGGGGTGGAACTGCGACGCGCAGAACCACGGGTGCTCCGGCAGCTCCACGATCTCGACGAGGCGCCCGTTGGGCGACCGCCCGCTCACCACCAGGCCGGCGCGCTCGATCTCCTCGCGCATCGCCGGGTTGACCTCGTAGCGGTGCCGGTGGCGCTCGTAGATGACGTCCTGGTCGCCGTACGCCTCACGCGCCCGGGTGCCGGGCACCATGTGGACCGGGTCGGCGCCGAGGCGCATCGTGCCGCCGCGCTCCTCGATGGCGCGCTGCTCGGGCAGCAGGTCGATGACCGGGTACGGCGTCTCGGGGTCGAACTCGCTGGAGTTGGCGCCGTCCATCGCGCACACGTGACGGGCGTACTCGATGACCGCGATCTGCATGCCGAGGCAGATGCCCAGGAACGGCACGCCACGCTCGCGGGCGAAGCGGGTGGCGGTGATCTTGCCCTCCACCCCGCGCCCGCCGAAGCCGCCGGGCACCAGGACGCCGTCCGCCTGCCCCAGCAGCGCCTCCAGGTCGGGCGCCTCCGCGTCCACCCAGTCGATCTCGAGCTCGACGCCGTGGTGGATCGCCGCGTGCTTCAGGGCCTCGGCCACCGACAGGTAGGCGTCGTGCAGCTGGACGTACTTGCCGACCAGGGCGATGCGCACGTGGCCCTCGCAGGCCCCGATCGCGTCGACCAGGCGGCGCCAGTCCGTGAGGTCGGGCGGCGGGGCCGGCCGACCGAGGCGGTTGCACACCACCTTCGCGAAGCCCTCGGCCTCGAGGTTGAGGGGGACCTCGTAGATGTCGCCCGCGTCGACCGCCGAGATGACCGCGTTGGTCGGGATGCCGCCGTAGAGCGCGATCTTCTGGCGGATGTCGTCGGTGAGCGGCCGGTTGGAGCGCAGCACCAGCACATCCGGCTCGATGCCGATGCGGCGCAACTCGTTGACGGAGTGCTGGGTGGTCTTGGTCTTCAGCTCCCCGCTCGCGTCGAGGTACGGCACGAGGGTGACGTGGACGAAGCAGACGTGCTCGCGGCCGACGTCGTTGCGCAGCTGGCGGATCGCCTCCAGGAACGGGAGCGACTCGATGTCGCCGACCGTACCGCCGATCTCGACGATGACCACGTCGGCGTTGGAGCTGGCGGCCGCCTGCTTGATGCGCCCCTTGATCTCGTCGGTGACGTGCGGGATGACCTGCACCGTCGCCCCCAGGAAGTCGCCGCGGCGCTCCCGCTTGATGACGGTGTCGTAGATCGCGCCGGTGGTGACGTTGGAGATCCGGGTGAGGCTCTCGTCGGTGAACCGCTCGTAGTGGCCGAGGTCGAGGTCCGTCTCGGCGCCGTCCTCGGTGACGAACACCTCGCCGTGCTGGAAGGGGCTCATCGTGCCGGGGTCAACGTTCAGGTACGGGTCGCACTTCTGGAGCGACACCTTGATCCCGCGGGCCTTCAGGAGCGTCCCGAGGGACGCGGCGCTGATCCCCTTGCCGAGCCCGGAGACGACGCCCCCGGTCACGAACACGTACTTCACCGGCGACTCAGCCACGCGCCCTCCCCTCGCCCGACGACGCATCGCAGCTTAGCGCGGGGGTCGGCGGGCATGACGGCGGGGTCACCGCCGACGGGGGGCCGCCAGGTGTCACAGGGCGGCCAGGCCGACGCGGCCCTCGGCGCGGGCGCCCGTGGCGCGGGCGAGCGCGTTGCGGCGCAGCGCCTGGCAGACCGACAGGGCCACCCGATACCCGGCATCCGACTCCGAA
>OEIU01001310.1_pt1 | contig 16544 bp, 15 predicted proteins | sample 1539221 | NCBI WGS metagenome assembly OEIU01 (sample SAMN03792071, study PRJEB22550) | activated sludge metagenome | feature: wastewater treatment plant; material: activated sludge; isolation source: Wastewater treatment plant of a petroleum refinery complex | place: Argentina: Zarate | collected...
GGAAGGGCCGGCGGATCGTTGCGCATGCGCTGGCCGGATTCTGCGCGGGCGCCGTGATGGCGATCCAGTGGAACTACCTGACGCACTGGAATCGCGATGCCGTTGAGTGGGCGGTTACTCTCTTTTTCACCCTGGCGGCGCTGGGCTTGTGGTTCGTGTCGGTGGAATGGGTGGGACGGCCGCAGCCGGACGGGTCGGGGGCGAACGGCGGGGGGGCCGCCGTGCTCGCCGGTGTGCGCGGGATCGATCTGACCGGGGCGTTCGTCGTGCTGCGGGCGCTGATGCTGCTGGGCGCGGCCGGCTTCATGCTGCTGCTGGCGTTCGATTCCCGCTATCGCGGGTTTCCATGGCCGCTGTACCTGTTGCCGACGATGGGCCTGCTGCTGGTGAGGCTGGCCCGGCCGAGCCCGCCGGCCGGCGACGCTCACGAGGAGGATCTGTGCGCCTCGCTGATCGCGCTGGCATCGATCGCGGTGCTGGTGATCGAGCGCCCGTCGAACCAGCATGCGCTCGCATTCGTCGCGATGATGCTGCTGATGGCCGGCCTGGCCAGCGGCTTTCGCTACGGCTTCGTGCCGCGCGCGGGCGGGCGGGCGAAGACCAGCGCGCCGGCCAGCACGCCGACCACCGACGGTTCGACGCAGTAGAGCACCAGGCCCGCGGCGCCGGCGGTCAACGCCAGCGCGGCCAGCCGGCGCGAGCGCCGCCACAGCGCCAGCACGCCGGCGGCCAGCGCGAACCAGCCCAGCCCCTGGGTCGCGAACGCCTGGATCAGCATCGAACGCGGCGCGCACCAGCCCTGCCACGGCGCCAGATCGCAGGCATGGATGATGTGCGTGGGTTCGACGACGAAATGGCGCAGCAGCATGCCGACGATCCAGCCGGCCAGCGCCGGCCAGAGGGCGCCGCCGAAGGTCAGACGCCCTGCGGCGCTTCGCAAGACCGCGCCGGCCATCGGGCCGTCAGCAACGGTGGCCGGATGCCGGCGCGGCCGCGTGCGGTCCGCTCACGTCGGCAGCGCCCAGGTCAGTGCCGGCCGCGCGGGCCGCGCGGTGCCGGCTGCGAGGGCGCGCTGCGCACGGCCGCGAAGTACTCGTGGAAGGCGAAGGCCGCCTCGGCCATCGCATCGATCAGCCCCTGACGCTCGTCCTGATCGACCGGGTTGACCGTCTCGCCGGTCTCGAGATCCAGTTCTTCGGCCAGCGTCTCGAACGGTTCGAGCAGCGGCGCCATCTCCGGATCGTCCTCGACCGCTTCCCAGGCGTCGGGCGCGAGACTGATGCCGCGCAGAAAACCGATCGCCCACAGGTTGCCGCCCGGGCGCCCCTGGTCGTCGTGCATCAGGATCGGCGCGAAGCCCTCGCCGTCGTTCAGCGCCTCGTCGATCGAGCGCCAATGACGCTCGAGCAGCGCCAGCAGCTCGGCGCGTTGCGCGTCGCCGTCGAACGCCGGCTGCACCCCTTCGTCCAGACCCAGCACCTCGTCCAGATGCTGCTCGCAGTCGCCCGGCACCGGCCCGGCCACGAGCGCCGAGAAGAAGCCGTCCAGCTCCTCGAGCAGCATCGCACCGTCGGGATTCAGGGCTTCGAGCAGTTCGTCGAGCCGGTCGAGGTCGCTGTCGGTCAGCGGCCCGCGGGATGATGCACTTGTCGTCATCGCGGCAGTATATGCGCCGCCCGGCAAAATGCCGAGCCGTGACGATCCGTCGATCGCACAGCCCGATCGGGCTGATCAACCGCACCGCCCACCGCACCCCGACATGCTGCTGCACGGTATCGATTTCACCAGCGCGCCCACCGCGCGCAAGCCGATCATGATCGCCTCGGCGTCGTTCGAGCACGGCGTGCTGCGAGTCACGTCGCTGCTGCCGCTGGTGACGTTCGAAGCGTTCGACGACTTCCTCGCGCGGGAAGGACCGTGGGTCGGCGGGTTCGACCTGCCGTTCGGCCTGCCGCGCGAGTTCATCGCGGCCGCCGGCTGGCCGTCCGACTGGGCCGCGATCGCGCTGGCGGTGGCGGCGATGCCGCGCGAATCGCTGATCGCGATGTGCCGTGCGTTCTGCGACGCGCGCCCGGTCGGCGGCAAGTTCGCCCATCGCGCGACCGATCGGCCGGCGGGCTCCAGCCCTTCGATGAAATGGGTCAATCCGCCGGTGCTGATGATGTATCGCGCCGGCGTGCCGCGGCTGATGCGCGCCGGCCTGTCGATCCCGGGCCTGCTGGCCGGTGATCCCCGGCGCATCGCGCTCGAAGCTTATCCCGGTCTGCTGGCGCGGCGGCTGGCGGGTCGCGAGTCGTACAAGAGCGACGAGGTCGCGCGGCATACGCCGGCCCGGCGGGCGCGGCGCATCGCGATCATCGATGGTCTGCGGCGGGGCGGTGCGACCGGCTTCGAGGTGCGGCTCGATGCCGATGTCGCCGACGCGAGCATCGGCGATGGCAGCGGCGACTGTCTCGATGCCGTGCTGTGCGCGGCCCAGGCGGCCTGGGGCTGGCAACGGCACGACAGCGGCTATGGCCTGCCGCCCGCGATCGACCCGCTCGAGGGATGGATCGTCGGCGCGCCGTTCGACGAACGCACGCCGGTTACCGCATTTGCCCCGGAGGGTTGTACCCTTCGGGTCTGGCCGGGTTAAAAAGACTAAGGAAGACAGGCTCATGTTCGGACGTTCCAGGCGACCCACGGTGTTCAAGCCGGTGCCGTACATGCGGCCCCGTTCACGATGGCGGGTACCGCGCTGGCTGATGATCCTGGTTACCGGCATCGCCCTCGGCGTGGGCGGCCTGATGTATCTGCAGGCTCGCCATCTGCCCAAGGGCATGAGTCCCGACGAGGCGCAGCGGGTGCTGGGCGAGCTCGATGCGGCGACCAAGGAGCGTGACCGGCTCAAGACCGATCTGCAGAAGACCACCGAACAGTTGCAGGCCGAGCAGGGCGAAGGCACCCGCGTGAAGGACGATCTGGGCAACGCCCGCCGCACGATCGACCGGCTGCAGAAGGATCTCGCGCAGTTCGTGCAGGCGCTGCCGCCCGATCCGCGCGGCAGCGCGATCGCCATCCGCGCGGCGAGCTTCAGCACCACCGTGGGGCAGATCGGCTATCACATCGTCTTCACCCGCGCCCGCAAGAGCGACGATTCGTTCAAGGGCGTCATGCAGCTCGTCGTGACCGGGCAGCGCGGCGGTCGCGAGGAAACGGTGCCGCTGAGCCCGGTGCCGATGACGGTCGAGGCTTACCAGCACATGTCGGGCACGCAGCCGCTGCCCGAGGGCTTTGCGCCGCGCGAGGTGACGATCCGTGTGCTGCGCGGCCCCGGCGGCGAGATGCTGTCGATGCGGGTGTTCAAGGTCGCCTGAACGGCGTTCGATCTCGGTTTTTTCCTCGCTTTTCGCCGATTCAGGCCGCCGATCGGGTGCTGTCGGCCGGTCGTCGATTTGACGCGATGCAACCTTCGGTGCCCCCGCACCTGTGTTACCGTGCCTGCCCACGACACGGGGAGTACACGTTGCGCTCAAACGCACGCTTGTCACCGGTGGTCGTGTTGCTCCTGGCGCTTGCCGGCGGCGATGTGGCGGCAGAGGTTGCCGAATCATCCACCCGCCCCGGTTATTGTCGGATACACGGCGTGGCGACCGTCTATCACGAAAGCCTGCACGGCCTGAAGACGGCCAGTGGCGAGCAATACGATCGGCAGGCCATGACTGCCGCGCACCGGACGCTGCCGATCGGTACCAAGGTGCTGGTCACCAACCTGCGGAACCTGAAGCAGGTCGTGGTCCGTATCAATGATCGCGGGCCGTTCGTCGACGGCCGGGTCATCGATCTGTCGTCGGCGGCGGCCGCGAAGCTGGGCATGGACAAGCCCGGCAAGCTGAACGTGCAGTTGTCGCTCGACCAGGATGCGATGAAGGTCGCCGAACGGCCGGCTTCCGATCGCCTGAAGGCGGCCGACCGGCTGGCGAACTTCGGCCGCGACGCACGGGCCGCGGCCCGCGCCGCCGGCGAACCGTCGACCGCCGAGCGTCTGCTGGCCGGCAGCCGGCGCGGGCCGGCGCTGGCGCGCGCGGCCGGTGACGGCAGCGCCGACGAGGCGCAGTAGCGTCCGCGCAGTAGCGTCCGTCCTGTCCCGCGTCAGCGGGTCGTCTGTTCGGCCGCAGCCGAGGCGCGCAGCACCATCGGCGCATCCTGGGGTCGCGCTTCGCCCACTTCGCGCGCGTCGGCCCCGGCGGTATCGGGCTGACGGACGCTGGCCGCAGGTGCATCGGTCCCGCGCGGCTCCGCAGGCCGCTGCATGATCCGCTTGTGCCCCGGCGATGGCGAGGCCTGGCGCACCGGCGCTTCGGCACCGAAGATCGAGACGCTGGCCGACAGCATCATGCCGACGGCGGCGATGGCGATCATCAGATGCAGCAGCGTGAAGCCGCGCGATCGATGAGACGAGTGGCTGCGCGACAAGGCGGCTTGCGCGCGTTCTGCTTGCTTGATGCCGACTGACATGGACAGTGATTTCCGCACGAGGTTCCGACTCAGGCGCTGGATTGTCTCGGCGCTTCGCGCAGCCGCAAGGTCCGAATTGCGCAGCTTCGCACGGTCAGTTCCGGAGCTCGGCGAATGCCGCGCCGGGCGGCGGATGCGGGCCGATCGGATGCCTCAAGACGGGCTCCGATGACCCCCGGGTGCCCGCGCGGGCACCGGCCCTGCGCCTGTCGGTGACGGATACGCGACGTCAGCGTTGCGCCGCCAGCTTCGCCCGCAGCTCGGTCTTGAGCACCTTGCCGTAGTTGTTCTTCGGCAGGTCGTCGACGAACACGTAGCGCTTGGGGCGTTTGAAGCGAGCGATCTCGGCGAGGCAGGCCGCTTCCAGCGCGGCCTCCGACACCAGTGCGGCACCGGGCTGGCGCACGATGAACGCGACCACCTCCTCGCCCCAGTCCGGATGCGGCGCACCGACGACGCTGGCCTGCGCGACGCCGGGCACCTGCAGCAGCACCTCCTCGATCTCGCGCGGATAGATGTTGCTGCCGCCCGAGATGATCAGATCCTTCGAGCGGTCCTTCAAGGTCAGCAGCCCGTCGTCGTCCAGGCTGCCGACGTCGCCGGTGTGCAGCCAGCCGTTGCGCAGCGCGCCGGCATTGGCCGCGTCGTTGCGCCAGTAGCCGAGCATCCGGCAGTCGCTGCGCGTGATGATCTCGCCGACCTCGCCGGGCGGCAGGTCGCGGTCATCGTCATCGACCACCCGCACCTCGACGCCGGTGCGCGGATAGCCGACCGAAGCGAGCCGGGCCTCATGACGCGGATGCGCGCGGTCGGCGTGCTGCGCGGCATCCAGGCCGGTGATCGTCATCGGGCTTTCGCCCTGCCCGTAGAGCTGATAGAGCCGGGCGTCGAACCGTTCGATCGCGCGGTGCAGGTCGGCCACGTACATCGGCGCGCCGCCGTAGATGATCGTCTTCAGGTTGCGCAGATCCGCCTGCCCGCAGGCCGGATCGTTCAGCATCCGCACCAGCATCGTCGGCGCGGCGAAGAACGACACGTTCGGCAGACGCTCGATCTCGTCGAACATCGCCGCCGCCGCGAAGTGCTCGAGCACCCGGTTGTGCGAACCGCGCGCGACGTGCGCGATCGCGTACAGGCCCGAGCCGTGCGACAGCGGCGCCGCATGCAGCAGCGTGTCGTGCGGGCCCAGGCGGTCGATGTCGGCGTAGTACGCATGGGCCATGAACATCAGATTGCGATGCGACAGCGTCGCGCCCTTGGGCCGGCCGGTGGTGCCGCTGGTGTAGAAGAGCCAGGCCGGATCGTCGTGCGCACGTTCGGCCACCGGCATCGCGGTGGCGGCGGCCATCGCATCGGCATGCCGCGCATCGACCTCGAACAGCAGGGTCTTGCCGGCGTCGTGCAGCGCGTCGCGGATGCCGGAGTACAGCGACGGCGAGGCCAGCGCCAGCCGCGCGCCGGCATCGTCGAGGATCCATGCGAATTCGCGCGGATGCAGCTTCGCGTTCATCGGCACCGCACACAGCCCCGCATGCCAGGTGGCGAACATCATCTGCAGGCAGGCGGCGCTGTTCTCCATCGCGATGCCGACCCGGTCGCCGGGCGCGACGCCCGGTCTCGACCGCAGCCAGGCGGCGGTGCGCGCGACGCGGTCATGGAACTGCCGGTAAGGCCATGCGGCCTCGCGGTCCGACACCGCGGGCCGGTCGGGCAGGCGGCGGGCTATGTCACGGAGCAGGGTGGCGATGTTCATGGGCGAAAGGATAGCGGAGGCGGGCGGCCGCCGGCGGTGGCGGTCGCGGTCGCGGTCGCGGCGCGGCGCCACGGCCATCGTTTCCGGCCCCGCGCGTCGGCCGGACGATCCACCGGGTTCAGGTCACAATGGCGCTCGCAGATGCGCCGCGCATGACGCCGGTCCACCATCCCGGCCGCCCGCATCGGTCCGTCCGTCTCCAGGAGCCTTCGCCCATGTCGACCCCGCTGCTGTTCTCCGAATTCAAGCTGCGTTCGATCACGCTGCGCAACCGCATCGTCGTGTCGCCGATGTGCCAGTACTCCGCCCGTGACGGCATGGCCGACGACTGGCATCTGGTCAATGCCGGCAAGCTCGCGCAGGGCGGCGCGGGCCTGGTGTTCCTGGAAGCCACCGCGGTCGAGGAACGCGGCCGCATCACCCATGGCGATCTGGGGCTGTGGCACGACGGCCAGATCCCGGGTCTGAAGCGCATCGCCGATTTCATCCGCTCGCAGCGCGCGGTGCCGGCGATCCAGCTCGGCCATGCCGGCCGCAAGGCCAGCATGCAGCGGCCGTGGTTCGGCAACGGCCCGCTGAACCAGGCGGATCTCGATCGCGGCGATCGTCCGTGGCCGACGGTGGCCGCCAGCGGCATACCGGTCGATTCGCACTGGCAGGTGCCGGCGGCGATGACCGCCGCCGACCTGCAGCAGGTGCGCGAGGCGTTCCGCGCGGCGGCGCGGCGCGCCGACGCGGCCGGCTTCGATGCGGTCGAGGTGCACGGCGCGCACGGCTATCTGCTGCACACCTTCCTGTCGCCGCTCGCCAACCGGCGTGACGATGCATACGGCGGCGATCTCGAAGGGCGGATGAAGTTTCCGCTGGAGGTGGCGGCCGCGGTGCGCGAGGCGTGGCCGCGGGACAAGCCGGTGTTCTTCCGCTGCTCGGCGGTCGACGACTACGACGGCGGCTGGTCGCTCGACGACAGCGTGACGATGGCCCGCCGGCTGGCGGCGCTCGGCGTCGACGTGGTCGACTGCTCGTCGGCCGGCATCTACGATTCGGCCACCGGCGCGGCGAAGAACATGCCGCGCACGGCGCGGGTGCCGGGCTTCCAGGTGCCCTATGCCGAACGGATCCGCGGCGAGGCCGGCATCGCGACGATGGCGGTCGGCCTGATCCTCGATGCGCCGCAGGCCGAGACGGTCCTGCAGCAGAAGCGCGCCGACCTGATCGCGGTCGCCCGCGAGGTGCTGTACGACCCGAACTGGCCGCTGCACGCGGCGCAGCAGCTCGGCGTCGATGCGGACTTCGACATGTGGCCGGTGCAGTACGGCTGGTGGCTGACGCGGCGCGAGGCGATGCTGGCGAAGCAGGGGCTGCTGCGGCAGCCGTCGTTGAAGGTGGCCGGGGGCTGACGACGGCTGAGGCTGATGGCGGCCGGGCTGCCGCGCCGACCGGGGCCGGTGGGTGACGGCGGTTGTCGGCGCTACTTCGCGCCCACCGACACCCAGGACCACTCGAGCCAGTTGTCGGCCCGGTGGGTCACGGTGACGTTCTGGCGGGCGGCCCACGGAATCACCTGCCGGTGCAGCGGGATGTGGTGCACCTGCTCGTTGTGCCGCTTCAGCGCCGCCTTGATCAGCGCCTCGCGCTTCTTCGGATCGCCCTCGCGGCTGGACGCGGCGGCGAGCTGGTCGAGCTCGGGATCGACCACCTGGCCCCAGTTGTAGTCGCCGACCCCGTTCGCGCCGCGGGTGCGCATGATCGGCGTCAGCGTCGTTTCGGCATCGGTGATCGAGCCGCCCCAGCCGAGCATGTACATCGAGGTGTCGAGCTTCTCCATCTTGGGGAAGAACAATGCGCGCGGCATCGAGTTGACCTTGACCTTCACGTTGATCTGCGCCCACATCGCCGCCAGCGCCTGGCAGATCTTCTCGTCGTTGATGTAGCGGTTGTTCGTGCAGTCCAGCGTCACCTCGAAGCCCTGCGGATAGCCGGCCTCGGCCATCAGCTTCCTGGCGGCCGCCAGATCGAACGGCAGCCGCTTCTCGATCTCGGGATCGTTGAAGCTGCCCAGCGGCGACGGGGTGATCGAGCCGGTCGGATACGACTGGTTGCGCATCAGCCGGCTCTTGATCGCCTCGATGTTGACCGCGTGGTACAGCGCCCGCCGCACCCGCACGTCCTTGAACGGGTTCTTGCCCTTGACGTTGGAGTACAGCAGCTCGTTGCGGCCCTGGTCCATGCCGATGAACAGCGCCCGGTTCTCGATGCCTTCGATGACGCGGGTGTCGGGCGTGCTGGCCAGCCGCGCGAGATCCTGCGGCGGCGGGTCGAGCACGAAGTCGATCTCGCCGGAGATCAGCGCGGCGGTGCGGGTCGCGTCCGACTTGATCGGCGTGTAGACCACCTCCCTGACGTTGCCCTCGAACCTGCCCCACCAGCCGTCGTTGCGCCGGAACACCGTTTTCACGTCGGGCTGCCGCGACACGAGCTGATAGGGGCCGGTGCCGTTGGCGTTCAGCGCGGTGAACTTCTCCTCGCGATTCTTGAAGTCGAGCGGCGCGGCGGCGTTGTTCTTCTCGGACCAGGCCTTGCTCATGATCTGGATCGTGCCCAGATGCTCGAGAAAGATCGGGTTGACCTGCGGCAGCACGAACTCCACCGTGTGCGCATCGACCCGCTTCGGCTCGCCGAGCGCATTGGCATAGACCCGGATCATCGAGGTCGGCGCGCGGGCCCGCTGCACCGAGAACACCACGTCGTCGGCGGTGAACGGCGTGCCGTCGTGGAACTTCACGCCTTCGCGCAGCTTCAGCCGCCATACGGTCGGCGAGACGGCGCGCCACTCGGTGGCCAGCGCCGCGGTGATCGCCAGCTTCTTGTCGCGCGCCACCAGGCCCTCGTAGACCTGGCCGTTGATCGCGTTGGTCAGCAGCTCGTTCTGCGAGTGCGGGTCGGTCGTCTGCAGGTCGCCCTGCGAGGCCCAGCGCAAGGTCTGCGCCCGGACGAGCCCCGGCGCCAGCAGCGCGGCGGCCAGCAGGCCGCAGGCGAGCGCCCGCCCGCGGGCCCTGCGATCGGTCATCGTCGTGCGCCCCATTGCAGCTCCTTCGTTCGCAGTCTCAACCCTTGCGGATCGCGTCGCAGCGGGCCTGGCCGGCGGCGCGCACCAGCGCCGCATCCTGGCCGGCGATGACGAAATCGTAGCCCAGGTGCTTGGCATCGATCGCCATCTGCTCGGACACGCAGAAGCAGCCGGCCATCTTGCCGGCCGCGCGAGCGGCGGCGACGATGCGCTTCAGCGCCCCGGCCAGCGGATCGTCCTTCCAGCGCACGACCGGCCCCACGCCCAGCGCCAGGCTCAGGTCGGCCGGGCCGACGAAGACGCCGTCCAGGCCGGGCGTCGCGCAGATCGCATCGAGGTTCTCGATGCCGCGGCCGGTCTCGACCATCGCATAGGTGATGATCGTGTCATCGGCATGGTCGAAGTAGTCCGGGCCGCCATACAGCAGGCCGCGCGTCGGCCCGAACGAGCGGGTGCCGCGCGGCGGATAGCGGCAGGCCGAGACGAAGCGGGCGGCGTCTTCCGGCGTGTCGATCATCGGGCAGATCAGCCCGTAGGCGCCGGCATCGAGCAGCTTGTTGATCTCGAAGAAGTTGTTCCAAGACACCCGGGCCATCGCCATCGCCGGCGTCGACGACAGCGCCTGCAGCATCGGCACCGCGGCATCGAGGTACAGCGGCCCGTGCTGCAGGTCGACGACCACCGCATCGAAACCGCTGTGCCCCATCACCTCGGCGGCATAAGGGGAGTTGAACGCGCACCAGCCGCCCATCGCGCAGGTCTTCGCGGCGAACAGTTCACGCAGTCGGTTCGGTCTCATTCGGTCGGCTCCTCGTGCATCCGCGGTCGGCATGCGTGGCTCGCATGGTTCGTGTTATGTGATCATCGTGTCCGGGCGCGCTCGTTGGCTGAGCATGCCCGGCCCGCAACAGCCGCCAGTATGCCGGGATCCCCCCGGCGGTGCCGGCGGCCCCACCGACGACGATGACACCGATGACCCTCGCAGTGACCTTCGACGACGTGCGCGCGGCCGCCGGCCGGCTCGCCGGCCATGCCCACCGCACGCCGGTGCTGCGCTCGCGCAGCGCCGACGCCCGCACCGGCGCCGAGCTGTTCTTCAAGGCCGAGCATCTGCAGCGGATGGGCGCCTTCAAGTTCCGCGGCGCCTTCAACGCGATCGCCCGGCTGACCGACGACGAGCGCAAGCGCGGCGTGCTGGCGTTCTCGTCGGGCAACCATGCCCAGGCGATCGCGCTGTCGGCGCGCGAGCAGGGCACCCGCGCGACGATCGTGATGCCGGCGGACGCGCCGCCGGTCAAGCTGGCGGCCACCCGCGGCTACGGCGCCGAGGTGATCACCTATGACCGGTTCAACGAGGATCGCGAGGCGATCGCCCGCCGGCTTGCCGGCGAACGCGGGCTGGCGCTGATTCCGCCGTTCGACCACGCCGACGTGATCGCCGGTCAGGGCACCGCGGCGCTGGAGCTGCTGGAGGAGACCGGACCGCTCGACGTGCTGCTGGTGTGCGTCGGCGGCGGCGGCCTGATCTCGGGCTGCGCGACCGCGGCCAAGGGGCTGGCGCCGGCCTGCCGGGTGATCGGCGTGGAGCCGGCCGCGGGCAACGACGTGCAGCAATCGCTTGCGGCCGGCCGGCCGGTGACGATCGGGGTGCCGCGGACGATCGCCGACGGCGCGCAGACCACCCGGGTCGGCGATCTGACGTTTCCGATCATCCGCGACAAGGTCGAGGCCGTCGTCACCGTCACCGACGAGCAGCTCGTCGACACGATGCGTTTCTTCGCGGAGCGGATGAAGCAGGTGGTCGAGCCCACCGGCTGTCTCGCGGCGGCGGCGGCGCTGGAGAAGATCGTCGATCTGCGCGGCACCCGTGCCGGCGTGATCGTCAGCGGGGGGAACGTGGATCCGGCGAGTTTTGCGAGGCTGATCGCGGGCGTCCGGGACTGACGGCCCGCTTGACCTCGTACATCGCGCGATCGGCCCGGCGCAGCAGCGGCTCGGCACCGGCGCCGTCGGCCGGCGCCACCGCCATGCCGACCGCTGCCTGCACCTGACAGCCGACGCCTTCCAGCAGCATCGGCACCGCGATCAGCTCGCCCAGCCGCTCGGCGACCATCGCCGCGGTGATGCCGTCGTCGAGCGGATCCAGCACGACGACGAACTCGTCGCCGCCGGTGCGCGCCACCACGTCGGTGCTGCGCAGCGCGTTCTGCAGCCGCTGCGCCACCGTGCACAGCACCCGGTCGCCGAACGCATGGCCGTGCTTGTCGTTCAGCGGCTTGAAGCCGTTCAGGTCCAGGCACAGCAGCGCCAGCGGACGGGTATGCAGATCGCGGCCCAGCAACTGCGCGAGGCGCGCCATCAGGCCGCGGCGGTTCAGCACGCCGGTCAGCGCATCGCGCTGTGCGTCGCGCTCCAGCGCCTTGCGGTGCTGGTAGTCGGCGCTGCGATCGCTGACCGTCCACAGCAGCCCGGCGCCCGGATGCAGCGGATCGAAGCGGCGCACCTGCACCTCTATGCAGCCGGGCGTGCCGGCGGCCAGCGGGAATTCGCACGAGCGGGCGGTGTGGCCGTGCACCCGCGCCTCGGCGCGGCGGATCAGCGCGCGGATCCGTTCCGGCGTGCGGCCGCTGCGCGCGGCGATCTCGGCGATCAGCGTGGCGGTGCTGCCGTCGGGCGCGAACCAGCTCTGCAGCCGGTCATTGACCCGGGTCAGCTCGCCGTGATCGGTCAGCGCGATGCCGAGCTGGCTGGTCTCGAACAGCGCCCACTGCTGCGCGATCAGCCGCCGTTCGCGCAGCGACGCGCCCAGCGAACGGCGATGCGCGCGCACGTAGGTGACACGACCTCGATCGCGATCACCTGCGCGATCGCAAACGAGATCAGCACGCTCGGATGGTTCAGCGCCGGATCGTTGAACAGCACGAACACCGAGCTCAGGAAGAGCGGCAGGCACAGCGCGATGAAGTTCAGCGGACTGGCGGCGAGCGACCGGTTGGCCACCAGCGGCACCATCACCGCGATCATCAGCAGCACCACCTGGCGCTGCGGATTCAGCGCCGGCGGCATGCCGATCAGCAGCGCCGTGTAGACGGCCAGCAGCAGCGACGACAGCGCGATGCCGTACTCGCTGCGGCGGGCCGCCGGCAGGTCGCGCTGCGCGACCTGCCGGCCGAGCCGTGCGCTCAGCAGGCAGCGCATGATGCAGATCGCCGACCCGGTGGCCAGGCCCGCGGCCAGCAGCAGCGGGGTCAGCTTGGGCATCGCGATGATCGTGGTGATCGCCACCAGCGAACAGCCGTGCAGCAGGCTGCGCAGGCGCGCGGCGGCCAGCACCTGCAGGCGGTGCAGGATCAGCTCGACCTCGTCGCCGAACAGCGCGGCGCGCACACGGGCCAGAGATGCACTCACAGACGGGCACTCATCGTATCGACAGCATTGCCGGAAGGCGGACGGAGCGGGCGGTCATCCCACGATCTTGCATCGTCGGCCCGTTGATCGCGCCCGGCGTCCGCATGGCCGGTTTGCAGCGCGTGACAAATGGGAGCCGTGCCGATGCGCGGACGCCACGCCAGGGCGACCGGCCGGGGCGTTCGCTGCGGCACACCGGCTTGCGGCCGACGTGCCGGCGGCGGTACCCTGCCCGGCCGGCCGGCCGGCCGCCGCCCCCCCGTGCCGGCGCGCCGCCGGTCGCTGCCGCCGCGACCCTCCCGGTCGCGGCTCCGGTCACAACCTCGTCAGTCTGCCAACGGGATATCCGCCGATGAATGGAGCCGAATCACTGGTCCGAACGCTGCTCGCCGCCGGTATCGATGTCTGTTTCACGAACCCGGGCACGTCGGAGATGCACTTCGTCGCCGCGCTGGACCGGGTGCCGGGCATGCGCTGCGTGCTGGGCCTGTTCGAAGGCGTGGTGACCGGCGCGGCCGACGGCTACTACCGGATGGCCGACCGGCCGGCGTCGACCCTGCTGCACCTCGGGCCGGGCCTGGGCAACGGGCTGGCCAATCTGCACAACGCGCGGCGCGCCCGCTCCGGCATCGTCAACATCGTCGGCGAGCATGCGACCTATCATCTGCCGCTCGATGCGCCGCTGACCTCGGACATCGAAGGCGTCGCGCGGCCGATGTCGCACTGGGTACGCACCGCCCGTTCGCCGGAGGAGGTGTCCCGGGTGGCCCGCGAGGCGATCGTCGCCGCGCGCACGCCGCCGGGCAGCATCGCGACCCTGGCGCTGCCGGCCGACTGTGCGTGGAGCGAGGCCGGCGACCCGGTGATGCAGCCGGTCGCGGTGCCGGCGCGGCGGCCGGTCGATGCCTCGGCCATCGAAGCGGCCGCGCGGGTGCTGCCCGAAGGCGGCGGCCCGACGTTGCTGCTGCTGGGCGGCGCGGCGCTGCGCGAGAAGCCGCTGGAGCTGGCCGGCCGGATCGCCGCCCGCACCGGCTGCACCGTGATGTCGGAGTTCTACGTCGCCCGTCAGCAGCGCGGCGCCGGCCGGCTGGTGTCGCCGCGGGTGCCGTACGTGGTCGAGGCGGCGCTGAACGTGCTCAAACCGTTCCGCCAGGTGATCCTGGTCGGTGCCGCCGAGCCGGTGTCGTTCTTCGGCTATCCCGGCAAGCCCAGCCGGATGCTGCCCGAAGACTGCCGGATCACGCCGCTCGCCGGCATCGGCGACGATCTGACCGGCGCGCTCGATGCGCTGGCGCAGGCGGTCGGCGCCGCCGCCACCGCGCCCAAGGGCATCGCCGCCCGCGGCACCATCGCATTGCCCGGCGGCCCGATGTCGATCGAAGGCATCGGCCAGGTGATCGGCGCGCTGATTCCGGAGAACGCGATCGTCGTCGACGAGGCCGTCACCAGCGGCCGCGCGCTCGGGGTGCCGACCGCCGGATCGGCGCCGCACGACTGGCTGACCGGCATGGGCGGCGCGATCGGCTTCGGCCTGCCGGCCGCGGTCGGCGCGGCCATCGCCTGTCCCGACCGGAAGGTGCTCTCGCTGGAGGGCGACGGCAGCGCGATGTACACGCAGCAGGCGCTGTGGACGATGGCGCGCGAGTCGCTGGACGTCACCGTGCTGATCTTCGCCAACCATTCGTACCGGATCCTGCGCGGCGAGTTCGACGGGGTCGGCGCCGGCCAGCCGGGCCCCCGCGCCACCGACATGCTGACCCTGGACCGCCCGAAGATCGACTGGGTGGGCATGGCCAAGGCGATGGGCGTCAACGGCGTGCGCGCCGCCGATCTGGATGCGCTCGCCCGCGAGATGAAGGCCGCGTTCGCCGGCAAGGGGCCGACGCTGATCGAGGTGGTGCTGCCTTAGCCGAGGCCGCCGCGATCATCGGCCCCGCGGCCGTGGCGGGGGGCGTGCTTCGAGGGCCGGGTCAGCGCAGCGCGAACCCCACCAACTGCTCCAGCTCGTCGAGCGCCGGCCCCGCCTCGCCGACCTTGATCGTCTTCATGCCCAGCTCGCGGGCCGGCTTGAGATTGATGCCGAGGTCGTCGAGGTAGACGCAGCGCGCCGGCTGCACGCCCAGCGCCTCGGTCATCATCAGGTAGATCCGCGGGTCGGGCTTGCGTACGCCGGCCTTGGCGCTTTCGATCACGTGATGGAACAGCGCCATGATCTCCTGCTTGTACAGCGATCCGATCGGCGCGGTGTCGGTGGAGGCGAAGTTGTTGGTGATGCAGCCGGTCTTCAGCCGCTGGCCGATGCGGCGCAGCGCCTCGACCATCTCCGGGCGGATCACGCCGGCCAGCAGCGGCAGCACGTCGGCGCCGCGCACGTCGTGGCCCAGCGCGCGGCATTCGGCGGCGAACGCCGCATCGAATTCCGCCGGCCCGAACTCGCTGCGTTCGAGCCGCGCCCAGGCGTTTTCGTGCGGATTGGTGGCGTTCACCATGCGCAGGAAGTCGACGGGCAGCCCGCGTTCCCGCTCGAACGCGGCGAACGCCTCGAACGGGCTGGAGGAGATGACCCCGCCGAAGTCCCAGATGACTGCTTCGATTTGCGACATTCGATACCCGCTCCGCTCGCGTTTGCCCCGGTTCGCCGGCCAGAGCCCGCGACTTTATACTGCTTGCCGTCCGGCCCGCAGAGCCCGCATCCGCCGGCCGGAGCCTCATCCGTCGGCTGCGACCGGACGCAGCGGCCGAAATACGCTACCGGAGACACCGATGACCCCGTCGCCATCAATCCCCACGACACCGGCCGTTCCGTCCTCGCCGATCGGCACCGCCTCAGCCTCGGCCGTCGCCTCGCCGACTGGCGCTGCCTCGGCAGACGGCCAGGCTGCCCCGATGCTGCCGATCGGCGGCCGTTCGCATGTCCGCGGCCGGACCGACGAACCGCTGTCCACCGACACGGTGCCGGCCTTCCTCGACCGCACCGTCGCGCGCTTCGGCGAGCAGGAGGCGGTGGTGTTCTGCGACGGCAACATCCGCTGGAGCTGGCGCGACCTGCAGCGTGAATCCGACCGGCTGGCCGCGGCGCTGCTGGCGCTCGGCGTGGAACCGGGCGATCGGGTCGGCATCTGGTCGCCGAACCGGCCCGAATGGGTGCTCACGCAGTTCGCGACCGCGCGGATCGGCGTCGTGCTGGTCAACATCAATCCGGCCTATCGGCTGTCGGAGCTGGAGTACGCGCTGAACAAGGTCGGCGCGAAGGCGATCGTCAGCGCCGAGCGGTTCAAGACCAGCGACTACCTCGGCATGCTGCGCGAGCTCGCTCCCGAGCTCGCGTCGTGCGAGCCCGGGCGGCTGCAGGCGGCACGGCTGCCGTCGCTGCGCACGGTGATCCATACCGGCACCGCCGCGCACGCCGGCATGTTCGCGTTCGGCGAGGTGATGGACGCGGCGACGCCGGCGCTGCTCGCGCGCGCCGCGCAGATCGGCCAGACGCTGGACTGCCATCAGCCGATCAACATCCAGTTCACCAGCGGCACCACCGGCGCCCCGAAGGGCGCGACGCTGACCCATCACAACATCGTCAACAACGCCCGCAGCATCGCCGCCGCGATGCGGCTGACCGAACGCGACCGGTTGTGCGTGCCGGTGCCGCTCTATCACTGCTTCGGCATGGTGCTGGCGGTGCTGGCCTGCGTCGGCCGTGGGTCGGCACTGATATTCCCCGGCGAGGGCTTCGACCCGCTGGCCACCTTGCAGGCGGCCGCCGGCGAACGCTGCACCGCGCTGCACGGCGTGCCGACGATGTTCATCGCGATGCTCGGG
>OEIU01001311.1_pt1 | contig 16540 bp, 16 predicted proteins | sample 1539221 | NCBI WGS metagenome assembly OEIU01 (sample SAMN03792071, study PRJEB22550) | activated sludge metagenome | feature: wastewater treatment plant; material: activated sludge; isolation source: Wastewater treatment plant of a petroleum refinery complex | place: Argentina: Zarate | collected...
CCGCCGATGCGAAGATGCGCCCCATGGCAGGCAGAACGCCTTCGTCGGGATGGTCGAGCCTCGTTCGGGAATGCGGATTGGCGCGCCCTCGCCCGGCGATGCTCGCGTGGCCGCCGGACCCGCACCTCGCGCTGGCCGTCCTCGCCGCGATCCCCGTGTGGCTCGCACTGGCGCTCACGCTGGGTGAGCGGATGCGGTTGCCTTCCGGCTTCGCGGCGTGGGCATCGCTGGTGCTGGTGCAGCCCGCGATCGAAGAGCTCGTGTTCCGCGGCGTGCTGCAGGGGCAGCTGCTGCGCCTGACCGAGGCGCGCAGGCTCGGGCCGCTGACGCTGGCCAATCTGGTGGTCACTACGGGGTTCGTCGCGACGCACCTGCTGGTGCAGCCGCCCGGCTGGGCGCTGGCGGTCGCCGTGCCGTCGCTGGTCTTCGGGCACCTGCGCGAGCGCTTCGACAGCGTCGCGCCGGCGATCGCGATGCACGCCTTCTACAACGCGGGGTTCGGCCTCGCGGCGTGGCTCGCCCGCGGCTGAACACCGGAGACGATGGAGCGGGTGAAGGGAACAGCACCCGGTCGCTAACTCGTTTATTACGAACGTTTTTTCCGATCCAAGCGTCACGGAATGGACTCGATTGTGGACTCAAGTCTTCGGCCTGGTCAACGCAGGCCGTTGCGGGTGATCCAAAGCGAGCCAAGCACATCCATCAACAGCCAGAGCATCGGATTTCATACCGAAGTCTATCTGTCCACTGGCACATCACGCCACAGGCCGCTACAGACAGGTGAGCTGCGTCCTCAAAGGATTGACTCATCATCGACAGGCGCGGTCCCGCCCGCCTTTCGCCCGCTCGATGAACCGCTTCATGGGCTCCGAGGGTTCGCCCCGGCGGCGCAGCAGGTAGGTAGAGAGCACCGGTGGGCTGCCGGCCAAGGGACGAATGGAGATGTCCGGGCGCTGTAGCGTCTGCACCTGCGAGGCGATGGCGAAACCGATGCCGTAGCCGGCGCCGACCAGGGTCAGCATCACGCCCAGGCTGGTCACTTCATCGACCAGCTTGAGGGGCGTGCCTGCGTCCTGCAGCAGCGCTTGAATCTGATGGCGGCAGCCCGATCCCGATTCGGGATGGCACAGAACCAGCGGGAACTTCAGGGCTTCGGCCAGCGGCACCTGCACGTGTGCCAGCAAGGGGTGGCGTGCGGGCACGATCACCGACAGCGGATCGGTCCACACCGGCTCGGCGACGAGGCCATCATGTACCGCGTTTGACAACGCAAAGCCGATGTCCAGCAGATCGTCGTGCAGCGTCTTGAGCTGCTGCGCGAACGGCAGCTCGAAGACGCGAATCTCCATCTCGGGCTCCTCCTCGCGGCTGCGTGCCAGCAAGGTGGCGATGCGGGGCTGCGCCAGGCCGTCGCAGATCGCGATGCGCAGATGGCCCTGGTAGCCCTGTGCCGCCGCCTTGGCACTCTTGACTGCCTGCTCCACGGTGGCCATCACGCGTCGGCATTCGCCTAGGAACACCTGGCCGGCCCAGGTCAGCCGCGTCAGGCGGGTGCTGCGGTCGAACAACTGCACGCCAAGCTGGCTTTCCAGGTCGCGCATTGCTCGTGATACGGGAGATTGCTCGATCCCGAGACGCTCGGCCGCGCGGGCGAGATGCAGCTCTTCCGCGACTGCAACGAAATAGCGCAGCAATCCAAGCTCCAATGCGGCCTCCTATCGGCCCTTTCCACCAGGTCTTGGTACGAGCCAGCCACCAAGCGATGGGGGTGTCGATCAGGATCAGGGTGACGACGCCTGCTAAACGTGCGGTCAACCGGAGGGCTTGCGGATCACTATCCGTCAGCACGCAAACACCCTCGTGTCAATGCGCATGCTTCGTGTCCGAGCACCCGAGTGTGCCAAGGATGCTCTTCGGTGAATTGCAGCGACCAGGGGAGACACTGCCCAAGCGAATGGTCCAGACTTTCATGCCGCAGGCCCCTCGACTACTCAATACATATGCTGGCCACCGTTCATCGCCACGTTGCTGCCGGTCATGAAGGCGGCGGCTTCGCTGGCGATGAAGGCGACAAGAGCTGCAATCTCGGCCGGCTGGCCGAGACGGCCAACCGGAATCGCATCGATGATCTTCTGGCGCATGTCCTCGCGCACCGCCATCACCATCTCGGTGGCCAGATAACCCGGCGACACGGTGTTGACCGTCACACCCTTGCGCGCGACCTCCTGCGCCAGCGCCTTCGTGAACCCGTGCACGCCGGCTTTGGCCGCCGAATAATTGGTCTGCCCGAACTGGCCCTTGCTGCCGTTGATCGACGAGATGTTGACGATGCGGCCCCAGCCGCGCTCGACCATCGGGTCGATGAACGGCTTGGTGACGTTGAACATGGAGTCCAGGTTGGTGCGCAGTACGGCATCCCACCCGGCCTTGTCGAGCTTGCGCAGCGTTGCATCGCGGGTGATGCCGGCGTTGTTCACCAGGATGTCGATCCGATGACCTTCGGCGTGGATGCGCCGCGCCAGTTCCTGCGTTGATTCGTAGTCCGATACATCCACCCCGTAGGTAGCAAATGAGTAGCCCTGTGTCGCTTGCGCTTGCTGCCACTGGCCAATCGTGATGTTGCCAGGGGTATGCGTGACGATCACGCGGTGGCCGGCATCGCGCAGGGCACGGGCGATCGCAGCGCCCAACCCCCGGTTGCCTCCCGTCACCAACGCCGTCCGTTGCGTCGTACTCATTGCCGTCCCCTCATTTCTTTGTCTTGCCTTGGGGTGCGGCGCTTGGGGCGGTCCAGGGCTGCGCCCAGCGCTGGCAAAGCTGCATGAAAGAGGCTGCGTCGCCACTCGCGCCGAATGCCTCGGAGACAGACTCCTGCCAAGTCGCGACCGCCTGGCGCAGACCATTGACAAAGGCCACCTGGCTCTTGGCTGCTACTTGCCCGACCGCTTGGGTATCGCCCATGCGGCCTTGGCACAGGCGCCAGAACACCTCGGACGGCAAGGTCGCGAGCGCCTGCCAGTCGGCTGCCTGTTGGAGGCCCTGGATGCGCGAGGTGGTCTCCAGCACGCCGCCAGCGCTGAGCTGTTGCATGGCTTCGAGCCAGTGATGGCTGCTCTCCTGCAGCAAGCGCGTGATCTGCAGTTGCAGCTCGGCATTGGCTTTGTAGAGATGGATCGGGAGTTCGTTGCTCATTGCAGTGCCCTTCGGTCATGGTGTGCCCCCTTCGGGGCGGGTGTGGGCCATCTTTAGTGATGTCCCTGTTGAAATGGTCTGGCCTTGTCTCGGTTTCGGCGAGTCGTATCAGCGCATTGCCACATAGGTTCCCGGTGCATCACCAAGCGGTCCCTGCGTGCCGCCCATTGCAGGCGGCGCCACACGCTCGGTCGAATGTCGCGCCAGCCACTGCTGCCAGGCTGGCCACCAGGAGCCCTCGTTCAGCGGGGTTTCGGTACGCCACGTTTGCGGATCGACGTAGCGAGCGCCGACGCTGCGGGTCGCGATCTGGTAGCTGCGCCGGGGGTGCCCCGGCTCGCTGACCACGCCGGCGTTGTGCCCGCCGCTGGTCAGTACGAAGGTCAGCTCCGCATCACTGAGCAGGTGCATCTTGTACACGGATGGCCAGGGGGCGACGTGGTCGCGCACCGTGCCGACGATGAGCATCGGCACTTCGATGTCGGCGATCGCCACCGGCCTGCCGCCGACGCGGTAGCGCCCTTCGGCCAGATCGTTGTCCAGATACAATCGCCGCAGGTACTCGCTGTGCATGCGATACGGCATGCGCGTCACGTCGGCGTTCCAGGCCATGAGGTCATTGAACTCCTGCCGTTCGCCCAGCAGGTACTCGCGCACGCGCCGCGACCAGATCAGGTCGCGCGAGTTGAGCATCTGGAAAGAGGCGGCCATCTGCTTGCCGTCGAGATAGCCCTTGTCCCACATCCCGGCTTCCAGCCAGGCGAGCTGACTGTCGTCGATGAAAAGTGCAATTTCGCCCGACTCGCGGAAGTCGGTCTCCGACGCCAGCAGCGTCAAACTGCGCAGCCGTTCGTCGCCATCGCGCGCCATCGCGGCTGCGGCGATCGTCAGCAAGGTGCCGCCCAGGCAATAGCCAACCGCCTGCACCTTGCGCTCGGGCACGATGGCCGTGACCGCGTCCAGTGCATCCATGACCCCCAGCCATCGGTAATCCTCGAGGCCGAGGTCGCGATCGGCCGCGGTCGGGTTCTTCCAGGAAAGGATGAACACCGTGTGCCCCTGGTCGACCAGGTACTTCACCATCGAGTTGTGCGGTGACAGGTCGAGGATGTAGTACTTCATGATCCAGGAGGGCACGATCAGCACCGGCTCGGCATACACATCGGGGGTCGTGGGTGTGTACTGGATCAGCTCGATCAGGTGGTTGCGAAACACCACCTTTCCTGGTGTGACCGCCACGTCCTGGCCGACTTTGAAGCCTTCGACCCCGGCCGGTTCATCGTCAAGCGCAAGACGCTGTGTATCGTCGAGGAAGTTCATCGCGCCGCGCCACAGGTTGGCGCCGCCGCTGGTTCTGATGGCTTCCAGCACTTCCGGGTTGGTCCAGATGAAATTCGATGGCGACCACATGTCCAGCCACTGCCGCCCGGCGAAAGTGACCATGTTCTCGTGATGGCGCGACACGCCGCGCACGCCGGTGGTGGCGTTGTGCCACCACTGCTGCTGCAGCAAAAAGCCCTGGTGGATCACGTTGAACGGCCATTGCTGCCAGGCCGGCGCCTCGAAGCGCCGATCCTGCTCCAACGGCTCGATGCACGTGGGGCAGCCGTGGGCACTTGCAGCGTGCGCGACGTAGCGCGCCAAGCGTCGCTGCTTGTGCAATCCCTTTTCGATCAGGCTGCGCTGCTTGCCCGGTGAAAGGCTCAGGTGCAGCGCCCAGTCGTACCAAGCCAGCAAACCCGCCGCCGGTGACAACCCGCCAGTGCCGCGTGCCCGGCACGCGTTCGCAAGCGTATCCAGGACATCGGGGCGACAGACGACTTCGGACGGTGCCGGCGCGGGCTTGTCAGGTATGGCAAGGATGTTCATCTCTGGTCTTCCGATATTGTAAGTAACTTATTACTATCGTAATGCCTACGGGAAAAGATGCAAAGCCTTGAAGAACGCCCGGGGGATTTCCGCCTTCGCTCGAACGAAACCGCTTCTCTTGCTCTGACTGGGGTGGCCGACCTGCCGACCGATTACTCATGATGTGCCAGAGGAGTGTGTTCGCTTCCTGGGTCTCGTCAGCTCACTTGGCCACGATCCATGGATGGGGCAGGAACCATCCTTTCCCATGCGATGAACCGTATTCCCGATCTTGCGACGCGGATGTTTTGCATGTTAGGATAGTAATAAGTCACTTACTTTATGGAGTCTGATCGGTGAGCGAACGTCCTCAACATCTGTCCGCTGAAGAGCGGCGTGCTGCCACAGTGCAAGCGGTGGTGGACTTGGCCGCGGAGCAAAACCCGGCCGAAATCACGACCACGGCCATCGCCGATCGAATGGGTTTGACGCAGGGCGCGCTGTTTCGCCACTTCCCCACCAAGGACGCGATCCTGGAGGCAACGATGACCTGGGTCGGTGAGCGTCTGCTGGTGCGCGTGGACAAGGCGGCCGAGGGCGCCGCGTCTCCTGCCGCGGCACTCGAAGCCATGTTCATGACGCACATCGACTTCGTGGCCAAGCATCCCGGCGTGCCGCGCATGCTGTTCGGAGAACTGCAACGCTCTGGCGAGACGCTCGCCAAGCGGATGGTGCAGACCTTGCTCCGTCAATACGAACAGCGCCTGCGCCGCCTGATGGAGGCAGGCAAGGCCCAAGGCGACCTGGATGCGGATCTGGACGTAGATGCCGCCGCCGTGTTGTTCATCGGCACGATCCAGGGACTGGTCATGCAGTCGCTGTTGGCCGGCAAGGTCAGTCGCATCCGTCGTGATGCGCCAGCCGTGTTTGCCATCTATCTCCGTGGCATCACGCACACCCGATGAAACGCCTTCCATCCTGCCGCCACGCAGTTGCCCGGTCGGCCGAGAGGCACACCACGGTCATGCGATCGCGTTGCGCCTCCAGCGCGAATCCGCGTCATTCAACACTCAGCCCGACCGCCCGGCGGAACGCACACGCACACCGCGACGACGGCGAAGGCTTGGGAGTTTCCGCGATCAAGTAAAGGCCATGAAGATGACCACTCATCCACAACGCAGCATCTGGCACTGGCTGATCTCCCCGCTCGCGATCGGCTTCGGCCTGCTCACTCTTCGGGAGGGCGGCGCCGTTCTGTTTGTCGACGGCGCGGCGCGCCAAGCCGCCGGCCACTATGTGCCTTTCGTGCTCTGGTTCAATTTTCTGGCCGGGCTCGCCTACATCGTCGCCGGCGTCGGCTTGTGGATGCGCCGGCGCTGGGCCGCGTGGTTGGCGATTGTCATCACGGTGGCGACCGCACTCGTGTTCCTGGCTTTCGGAGTGCATGTGGCTTTGGGTGGCGCCTGGGAGCGGCGCACGGTGGTCGCCATGACGCTGCGCACGTTGGTGTGGGCAGGCATAGCGGCCATGGCCTGGCGCCGGTCAGCGGCGAATGCGCCGGTCGCACGCGAGCACTGAGCACCTTTATCCAGCGGAAACCCATCGATGACAACTCCAAACCTCCTCTCCAGAAAAACCCGTTGGGTCGTGATCGCCGTCGTCGTGCTCGCTCTTGGCGGCGCACTGGCGTTCTGGCTGTCGCGCGACCATGGACAACAAGATGCATTGCGCCTCTACGGCAACGTCGACATCCGCGAGGTGCAACTGGCCTTCCGTCAGCCCGGGCGCGTGATGCAAATGGCTTTCGATGAGGGCGATGCCGTCAGCGCCGGCGCGCGCCTGGCGGCGCTCGATGCGCAACCCTATCGGGAGGCCCTTGCGGCAGCGCAGGCCCAGGTGCAGGTGGCGCAGGCGGAACTGGCCAAGCTGCGCCGCGGCCTGCGACCACAGGAAATCACCCAGGCGCGCGAGGCTCTCAGACAGGCACAGGCGCTCGCCACCGAGACCGAGCGCAATTTCCAGCGCCAGAGTGGCCTGTTGGCATCGGGCGCCAGCAGCCAGCGCACGGTCGATGCAGCCCGCACGGCACGCGACCAGGCAGCCGCTGGCGTCGAAGCGGCCAAGGCGGCCCTGTCGCAAGCATCCGAAGGTTTTCGCAAGGAAGACATCGCCGCAGCAGAAGCTCGCCTTGCGGCCGCACAGGCTGCCGCAGCGCAAGCCACGACAGCCTTGGCGGACACCGAGTTGATGGCGCCCAGTAGCGGCACCGTCATCGCACGAGTGCGGGAGCCCGGCAGCATGGTCGCAAGCCAGAGCGCGGTCTACAGCCTGAGCCTGGACAAGCCGGTTTACGTGCGCGCCTACGTGGGCGAGTCGGACTTGGGGCGCATCGCGCCCGGTACTGTGGTGCGCGTCAAAAGCGATTCATCAGAGAAGGTCTATCGCGGCCAGATCGGCTTCATCTCGCCGCGCGCCGAGTTCACCCCCAAGACGGTGGAGACGACGGATTTGCGCACGGATCTGGTCTACCGCCTGCGCATCGTCATCGACGAAGCCGACAGCGACAGTGCCTTGCGCCAGGGCATGCCGGTGACGATCGAGGTCGATGCGAAAGCCGGCACCAGCATCCCGGCGGGGGAGCGTTGAAATGCAGGCAAGCCCTGCCATCGCCGCCGTGCCTGCGGGTGCGGGCGAAGACGCTGCCGTCGTCATCGAAGACGTGGACAAGCATTTCGGCGACGTAAAGGCGCTGCGGGGCTTGAGCGCGCGCATCCACTATGGGCGGCTGACGGGTCTGGTCGGCCCCGACGGCGCTGGCAAGACGACGCTGATGCGGATTCTGACCGGCCTCCTGGTGCCGAACGCCGGCCACGTCACCTTGGCAGGCTATGACGTGGTCAAGGACAACGACGCCATTCATGTCGCCAGCGGCTACATGCCGCAACGCTTTGGCCTGTACGAAGACCTGTCGGTGATGGAGAACATGCGCCTGTATGCGCAGTTGCGCGGCATGGATGCGGACCGCAACGCCGATCTGTTTGCCGAGCTGCTGGACTTCACGCGGCTCGGACCCTTCACCAAACGCCTGGCCGGCAAGCTCTCCGGCGGCATGAAGCAGAAGCTGGGCCTTGCCTGTGCGCTCATGGCGCGGCCGAAGGTGCTGCTGCTGGACGAGCCGGGCGTGGGTGTCGACCCGGTCAGCCGCCAGGACTTGTGGCGCATGGTGCAGGCGCTGACCGATGAAGGCATGGCCGTGGTCTGGTCCACCGCCTATCTCGACGAAGCCGAGCGCTGCGAGAGCGTGCTGCTGCTGAACCAAGGGCAGCTCCTGTTCGATGGCCCGCCGCAGGAGCTGACCGCGCAGCTCGAAGGCCGCAGTTTCCGTCTGGAAGACGTCGGTGCCGAGCGCCGAGCGGTCCTGACCCAGGCACTCGACCTGCCCAGCGTGAGCGATGGCGTGATCCAGGGCGCCGGCGTGCGCGTGGTGTTGCGCGAGGGCGCTCAAGCGGAGCAGCTCCAGGCCCTGTCCGATCAGGCGCGAGTGGAGCTGGCGCAGGTGCCCGCGCGCTTCGAAGACGCCTTCATCGATCTGCTCGGTGGCGGCCCCGGCGGCACTTCGACGCTGGCCGAGCGTCTGCCGCCGGTTGAGCTGGGTTCCGACATTGCCGTGTCGTGCCGAAACCTCACCAAGCGCTTCGGCGAGTTCACCGCCACCGACAACGTCAGCTTCGAGGTGCAAAAGGGCGAAATCTTCGGCCTGCTCGGCCCTAACGGCGCCGGCAAGTCCACCACCTTCAAGATGTTGTGCGGCCTGTTGAAACCCACTGCTGGCGAAGCGCATGTGGTGGGCCATGATCTGCGCCGCGCCACCGGCGCAGCCAAGAGCCGGCTCGGCTACATGGCGCAGAAGTTTTCGCTCTACGGCCTGCTCTCGGTGCAGCAGAACCTGGAATTCTCGGCCGGCGTCTACGGACTGGAAGGCAACACCCGGCGCGAGCGCATTGCCGAGATGATCGAAACCTTCGATCTGGGCGACTGGCTGTCCGCCACGCCCGATTCCCTGCCGCTGGGCCACAAGCAGCGCCTGGCATTGGCTTGTTCGCTGATGCACCGGCCGCCCGTGCTGTTCCTGGATGAACCCACCTCGGGCGTGGACCCGATCACCCGGCGCGAATTCTGGACCCACATCAACGGACTGGCCCGCAAGGGCGTGACCATCATGGTCACCACCCACTTCATGGACGAGGCCGAATACTGCGACCGCGTGGCCATGCTCTCGCGTGCGCAACTGATCGCGCTGGATACGCCCGACGCGCTCAAACGTTCGGCGGTCAGCCCCGAACGACCCGACCCGACGATGGAGGACGCCTTCATTCACCTGGTGGAGTCGTCAGACCGCGAGCTGGAGGCCGCCACATGAACGGCGCCACAATGCACAAAGACGGAAGTGGCCCCCTGCAGACCGACTTGCGCCGTTTTGATTTACGGCGCTTGGGCGCCCTGGTGACCAAGGAAAGCTACCAGGCGCTGCGCGACCCCTCGACGCTGCTGATCGCGTTCGTGCTGCCGGTGGTGTTGCTGCTGCTGTTCGCCTATGCGGTGTCGCTGGATGCGAAGGATGTCCGTGTCGGCGTGGTCCTGGAGTCGCCCGGCGCATCGGCACACTCGCTGGCCGCAGCGTTTTCGGGCACCCGCTTCCTGAATACGCACTTCGCCCATGACCGGCGTGAAGTGGCCGACCAACTGGTCTCAGGCGACCTGCGCGGCTACGTGGTGATTCCGCAGGATTTCGAGCAGCGGCTGGCCCAGCGTGGCAACGAGCCGCTGGTGCAGATCGTCACCGATGGCTCCTACCCCAATACCGCCAACTACGTCGAGAACTACGCACGCGGCGTGGTCCAGTCCTGGCGCGCCGGGCTCGATGTCGCGGCGCCCGCGCAGGCCGTCATGCTGGAGCCGCGCTACTGGTTCAACCCCGAGCTGGAAAGCCGCCGCGCACTGATTCCCGGCGCCATCGCCATCGTCATGACCATCATCGGCACCATGCTGACCGCGCTGGTGGTGGCGCGCGAATGGGAGCGCGGCACCATGGAGGCGGTGCTGTCCACGCCCGCGTCGGTGGCCGAAATCCTGATCGGCAAGCTGCTGCCGTACTTCGTGCTCGGCATGCTGTCCACGCTGGGCGCAGCGGCGCTGGCGGTGTTCGTGTTCGGCGTCCCGATGCGCGGCTCCTTGCTGTCCCTGTTGCTCTTGTCGGCGGTGTTCATGGTGCCGGCGCTGGGTCAGGGTCTGCTGATTTCCTCATTGGCACGCAACCAGTTCCTGGCCGCGCAGATCGCGCTGTTCACGGGTTTTCTGCCGGCCTTCATGTTGTCGGGCTTTCTGTACGAGATCGACGCCATGCCGGCACCGATCCGCGCCATCACCTTGGTGGTTCCGGCGCGCTACTTCGTCGATTCGCTGAAGACGGTGTTCCTGGCCGGCGACATCTGGGCCGTGTTCCTGCCCAACCTGGCGGCCATGGCGGCGATCGGGGTGCTGTTCTTCGTGATCGCCAAGCGCGCCACGCGCAAGAACCTGGAGTGAAGCGATGTTGACGTCCGCATTCTCGTTGACCCGCCTGCGCGCCCAGTTCATCAAGGAGGTGCTCAGCGTCCTGCGCGACCCGCGCAGCCGCATGGTGGTGTTCGTGCCGCCGATCCTGCAGTTGCTGGTGTTCGCCTTTGCCGCGACGCTGGAAGTGCGCAACGTCGATATCGCCGTCTACGACCAGGATACGGGGCGCTGGTCGCACGAGCTGGTACAGCGCCTGGACAGCGCCCGCTTCATCACCCACATCCGGCATGTCGACAGCCAGCAGCAACTGCACGAGCTGATCGACCGTGGCGAGGTGATCGCCGCGCTCGCCATCCCGGTGGATTTCTCGCGCTCCATCGCTGCCGGCGAAAGTGGCCGCGCGCAGGTACTGGTCGATGGCCGGCGCAGCAACTCCGGGCAGATCACCGTGGCCTATCTGTCCACCATCGCCGCCGATGTCGGCGCCGAGGTCGTGCCCGACGCCCAGGCACCAACGCCCGTGGTCGTGCGCCACTGGTTCAACCCGAATCTGGTCTACCGCTGGTTCATCGTGCCCGGCCTCACGGGCATCCTGGCGCTGTTCAGCGCGCTGCTCATCACCTCGCTGTCGATTGCACGCGAACGCGAGCTCGGCACCTTCGACCAGTTGCTGGTGTCGCCCACCTCGACGCCAGAGATCATCATTTCCAAATCACTGCCGGCACTCGCAATTGGCACCGCGCTGGGCCTGTTCATGATCAGCGCGGGCGTATTCCTGTTCGGCATCCCGTTTACGGGCTCGTTTGCGCTCCTGCTCGCCAGCCTGGTGCTGTTCATCCTGTCGGTGGTCGGCATCGGTCTGATGATTTCCGCGGTCAGCATGACGCAGCAGCAGGCCATCCTGGGGGCGTTCGCCGTCGGCGTGCCGGCGGTGCTGATGTCCGGCTTTGCGACGCCGGTGGAAAACATGCCGCTCGTCCTGCAGTGGCTGGCCCAGGCCATTCCGCTGACCCACTTCCTCATCATCGTCGAAGGCAGCTTTCTCAAGGCCATGCCGCCCGGTGACATTCTCGCCAGCCTGTGGCCGCTGGCGGTCATCGCCCTCGCCACGCTGACGATGGCCACCGTATTCGTCCGAGGACGCCTGCAATGAAATCCAAGACCCGCACTCCCTTTCTTCGCGCAACCGTCACCGGCCTGACCCCTGGGCGCGCGCGTCCGCTCGCGCTGGCCCTGTCCTGCGTGCTGCTGACTGCCTGCGCAAGCGTGGGCCCCGACTACCGCGAGCCGCCGCCGGTCGACGTCGGCAGCGGCTGGAGCTTGCCGATGGCAAGCGAATCCCAGTCCGCAGACTTGAGCCAATGGTGGTCTGCACTGGACGATCCCATCCTCGATCGCCTGATGGCCACGGCGCTGGCACAGAACCTGGATCTGCGCCAGGCTGCGGCACGCATCGATGAGGCACGCGCCCTGCGCGATCGTGTGGCCGGCGAGGCATTGCCCACCGCCGCCGCTGGCGCGAGCGTCAACCGGCGCCGTCAAAGCGAGAACGGACCCCTGCCCGTAGGTTCGATCCCCGGTCTTGACGCCACGCAGACGATCTACGACGCGGGCTTCGACGCGGCCTGGGAGGTCGACTTGTTCGGGGCCAAGCGGCGCGCGCTGGAAGGCGCCAGTGCCCGCCTGCAGGCGACCGAAGCCGAGGCACAGGGCGTACGCATGCGCATCGTGGCCGAGGTCGCGCGCACCTGGTTCACCGCCGTCGGCGCCCGCTACGAGTTGCACGCACAACAGGCCACACTGGATACGCTGCAGCAGACCTTGGAATTGGTGCGCCTGCGGCATGCGATGGGCGACGCGTCGGCCGCCGACGTGGAGGCGGCGTACGCCCAATGGACAGCAGTCAACGCGCTCATCCCGGATATCCAGGCGCGTCAGCGCGCCGCGATACTCAGCCTGGGCGTGCTGCTGGGCGCGCCGCCGGAGCGGGAGCTGGCACTGCTGGATGGCCCCTTGACGCCGAGCACGCTGCGGGCGCTGCCGGTGGGCGAGCGCGCAGAGATGCTGCGTCGGCGCCCGGACGTGCTGGCTGCGGAACGTCGCCTGGCAGCGAGTTCCGCCGACATCGGCGTGGCCACGGCCGAACTGTTCCCCAAACTCTCCATCGGTGTCGGCGGCGGGTTTCAGGCGCTCAGCACGGGCGATTGGTTCGATGCATCCAGCTCGCGTTTTTCCATCCTGCCGCTGATTTCCTGGCGCCTGTTCGACGGTGGCCGTGTGCGAGCCGAAATTCGGGCACGCGAGGCGGCCGAGCGGCAGGCCGCGCTGGCCTATGAGCAGGCGGTGCTGACGGCGCTGGGCGACGCCGAGCGCGCGCTGGGCGACTACCACGGCGGGCTGGACACACTGGAGCGCCGCGGTATGGCACTGGATGCCGCTCGCACAAGCTACGGCCACGCCAAGGCGCGCTACGCGGCCGGCGACATTGCGCTGGTCGAACTGCTGGCTGCCCAGCGCAGCCTGCACGAGGCCGAAACCGCAGCCGCACGCGCACATACCAACGCCGCCGTGCAACTGGTGGCGCTGTACAAGGCCCTTGGTGGTGGCTGGGACGTATCCACGACGGCATCGACCGCAACCCATCCGCTGCGGGGCGCTGCCGCCCCCGTCGCGTTTTCAAGCCGCTGACTCAACACAAGGAGACCGTCATGCAAAACAACGTTGGAAGTCTCGATCGCTCGGAAGTTCGAGACCGCCATCATCGTCGTCACCCTCGACAAAAAGGATCATCCCCACATTCAAGCGCATCTATTACACCCGCGATGGCGAACGAGACCGGTGAATGGCGAGGGTTTGATTGACTTTCAAAGGAAAGGAGCGGGCACCATGACGAACGACAGCATGAATCGGCTCGAGCAAGAACACCTCGAGCGATGGCGGGAAACCACTCGCCACTACCTGCTCGCAGACATGGGAAGTCTGCCTGGAGCCACCGCCGTAGCCGGGGATGGATGGTCACCTCCGCAGACGGATAGCCACGGTGGCCGGAAGAGGTTCATTGCCAGGGTGAGAGGCCGGCTCTTGCGCTCAGTCAAGCGCCGGGGGATGGACGACCCACTGCACGAACTGGAGAGCGCATTCCAAAAGCAGATCGCGTTCATCGCCTTGCACCCCGACGTCCCCAGGCGCCTGTTGTCGTGGTTGGCACAGGACCGCGATCCCGGCCTTCAGCGGCGCGTGCGGATGCTCATTGGTTACTACGCCAATCGCCTGGCCGAAATCATCGCTCGCGCCGAACAAAAGGGGCTCGTCAGAGCGGAAGTCAAACCACATGCGGCGGCAATTTCCCTTGTTGGCGTCATCCAGAAACTGGTGTACGAAACCCATACCATCCCGCAGCAGAGGGAATCGTTCCAGCGGAAAGCTGCCGAGGCTTTCGCCCTTTACCGGGCCGCACTGGCTGTTCCTTCAACATGAAAGCAGGCGATGGGGCAACATGATTCGTATCGACGGGTATCGCTGGAGCCTGCGCGGCACCAAGGTGCAGCAGCCGATGCAGTGCGCCACCTTGTTGATTGCCTGTGCATTGTTCAACCCGATCTCTGCGTTCGGTTCCGACTTCTCGCTCTCTACGGATCCTCCCTCCTGCCCGCCAGAGCAAACCCTGCGCTGGCGGGGCGGCACCCTGCGTCTGGAGAACGATTTGTTCACCGGTTCCGATCGCAACTACACCAACGGTGTCGCGCTAACAGCAGTCTCACGCGATCTGCGAGGCGGGCTCCGTCCGGAGTGCCTGCCCCAGCCGATTGGTTTGTACGCCCGCTTCATCGGCTGGGTCGATCCAGGCTTCTGGGACGACGCCGGCGCCCACTCGTCGTCGCAAAACCTCGTTGTGCGCTTTGGCCAAGCCATGTACACGCCCGAGAACAAGACGCGCACCGATGTGATTCCAGATGACCGACCGTACGCTGGTTTGCTCTACCTGGGTTTGGCGTGGAATCGCCGCATCCATCCAGAAGCCGCCAGTTACGAAATGCTTGACGTGCGTGAGTTGACCCTGGGCGTGATCGGCCCCTGGTCGCTGGCCGAGCAATCTCAGGATCTGGTGCACCGGGTACGCGGCATCGAGCGCTTTCGCGGCTGGGACAACCAGTTGCGCAACGAGCCGGCGTTCCAGATGGCCATGGAACGCAAGTTCAAGCCGTACACGGAGGGTGCGGTCCGCCCTGGATGGGGCAGCGACGTGATCGGCAGCTATGCCTTGCGGGTCGGAAACATCGAAACCGCCGCCAGTACCGGCGTGGAGTTTCGCGCGGGCTGGAACATAGCGAACGACTTCGGCAGCTATCCGATCCGCCCTGGCGCGGAGAACCGCCCGCCCTCGGGCGTTGCCGATCTGCGCACGACAACGCCGCAATCGGTCCTGGCGCCCAAACCTGGGGCACATGTCTTCCTGAACCTGGAGGGTAAAGCCGTCGCCTGGGACTTCTCACTCGACGGAAACATGTTCCGGCACAGCCATCATGTCAGCCGGCGGCCTTGGGTCGCGCAAGCGGCTCTCGGCATCAGCAGCCAATGGATCGTTGCTGGACGTGGCGTGCGGCTCGCCGTGATGCGCGTTTGGAGAACCCGCGAGTTCGACCAGCAGGCGGGCCAACACGCATTCGGATCGATCGCGCTTAGTCTGGAATTTTGAAGACACCTGCAACCATTCGCTAGACCCAAAGCATTCGTCACAGCATCGATGGAGAAATTCGTGAGCCAGCCCTTGAAGCCCAGATCGTTTTTCACCGTCTCGCTGTCCGTGCTCTTGGCAACCTTCGCCACGGCACTCGGTGCGCAGTCCGTAGAGGCGGCAAAGCCAATGGCGCTTCGTACCATAATGGAAGGACTCGGTCGCGACATGCAGGCCGCCACGGGCGCGATCTCCAAGGAAGACTGGCCACTGGTCGCCGAGTTGGCACCACGAATCGCCAAGCATGCCGAGCCGCCCATGTCGGAGAAGATGCGCATCCTTGCCTGGCTTGGGGCAGACGCTGGAAAGTTTCGGGGTCTGGATGGACAGGTGCATGACGCCGCGACCGCCATGGGCGAGGCTGCACAGCGGAATGACGGCCAAGCAGTCATCGCGGCTTTCTCCAAGACCCAGCAAAGCTGCCTAGCCTGCCACCAGAGTTACCGTCGCTCGTTCGTGGAAAAGTTCTATGGAAGCCGCTAGCGAGGGATCGCTACACCTGTTGACGGAAGTCCAGCCTCTATCCAATCGACATACCTCGACGAATTCCGAGTTCCCAGGAAGCCGATCCTTTGTGAATGGTCGCAGCGAGTTGCTGTCCCAATCGCTGCTCGATCATCGGCTTCCACGGCACCAGGCTGAACTCCATGCCGTCATCGAGCATCGCGTAGCGCCCGCTGGCGAGCATGACGCTGTGCCGGTAGATGCGAACGAACAATTGTCCGCCCAAATCTTCTTCCAGTTCCTTGATGTTGCGCGACAAGGGGGACTTCTCCATGTGCAGACGCTCCGCAGCGCGAGCGAAGTGCAGTTCTTCGGCCACGGCCAAGAAGCAACGCAGATGTCGCAGCTCCATGTGTCGGTCGTCCGCCATTGGTACACGGGATGCTGGCGGCACAGAGCGAGCACCTGTTCCCGCACCCGATCACGAGCCGTCGTCGGCGCACAGCCACCGGCCTCCAGGGCATCCAGCACATCGCATACCCAGCCCGCCAGTTGTTCGCAATCGGCCACGCCAAAGCCTCGTGTAGTCACTGCCGGCGTGCCGATGCGCAACCCCGAGGTCACAAAAGGCGAGCGCGGGTCGTTGGGCACCGAGTTCTTGTTCGCGGTGATGTAGGCGTCGCTCAACGCAGCATCCGCGTCCCTGCCGGGTATGCGTCCGGCCGCCACCGTCCCCACGGCGCCCGGAGGTTGTGTTACCGAGGC
>OEIU01001312.1_pt1 | contig 16534 bp, 16 predicted proteins | sample 1539221 | NCBI WGS metagenome assembly OEIU01 (sample SAMN03792071, study PRJEB22550) | activated sludge metagenome | feature: wastewater treatment plant; material: activated sludge; isolation source: Wastewater treatment plant of a petroleum refinery complex | place: Argentina: Zarate | collected...
GAATGTCGCCGACCTGCCGCGCGCGCTGATCCTTGAAGAAGGCGCGTGAGCCGTTGCGCCACAACGAGTTCGGGCTGTAGGAGGCGACCTGCGGCGTCGGCATCGGCATCTGCACCGGCTTGTAGCCCGGCTGCGTTGTCGGATTGTCGATGGCGGACAGCGCCGGCTTCTCGCCGATCGACGCGAAGCGGTCGATGGCGGAGCAGCCGCCGCCGGTCATGGCGACTGTCAGAAGGGCGCAGATCAGCGGCAGGCGCGAGGCGAGGGAACGGGACAACATGACAAACTCACTCGGTCTTCAGGGTGGGAACCGCAGCGTTCGGCTGCGCTTCGGGCTTGGGATTGAACAGCGCGGCCGTCGTCGTGGGGCGCGAGGCGACCGGCGCAATCACGACCTGGCCGGGGCCGATGATGGTGCCCTGCACGGTGCGCTTCGACTGCAGATTGAGAACGGTCACGGTGTCGCCCTCGGCGCCGCTCTCCCGCGCCTTGCCGCGCATCGTCAGATAGATGCCGGGGGCCTCGTAGACGATGGAAACGAACTGATCGCGCTGCACGAGATCAGGCTTGCCGACATCGGCGCCGCGCAGCGGCTGGCCGGTGCGCGCGCTGCGGCGTAGCTGCATGCCGAGCACGCGGCTGCGCGTGACCGCATCAACGCCGGCTTCGGCTTTCGGACGGCGCTCCATCGTGACGTCGGAGCTCTTGATGATCTCGCCACGCTCCATGTTGCGCAGCGGCAGCGCGACCTCGACGGTTTCGACGGCGATGCCGGTGTAGCGCAGGCGCGTCGGCACCGGCCGTTCCTCGTTGCCGATCTCGAAGGTGACATCGAAACGGCCGTTGCGCGGCTCATAGCGCGCGGACGCCACCTGCAGCGCGCCGATGTTGGAATCCTCGAGGATGACGTCGCGCGCTTCGCGATCGAAGCTGACGGAGATGTTGGCGGCGTCACCGAGACCGTTGCGCCGCTCCAGCGCACGCGCGATCTCGCTTTCGATTTCGCTCAAGGTCAGCGTGCGCGCGGCGCGCGTGACGGCGACTTCGCGCAGGTTGCGGGTGTCGATGCCGATCACCTGATGCGCGCGCAAGGCACTGAGGATCTGCTGCACCGGAACGGCGCCGGTGGTGCCGGGATCGGGCGCGCGGAACAGCGCGATCTGCGCGGCCGGGCCGGCGTTCTCCACAAAGTCGCCGATCCTCACCAAGGTGCCCGACACGGTGACGCTGGCGCGCAGCGCCGGCGAGCGCAGTTCGCTGGCGGTCTCGGCGGCGACGGCGGCGGATGCGAAGGATGCGATCAGACCGGCGAGGGCAGCGACGCGGATTATCATGACGGCTCTCCTCAGCGGAACATGCCGGAGGTGGATTGCAGCATCTGGTCGGCGGCGGTGACGACCTTGGCGTTCATCTCGTAGGCGCGCTGTGCGGCGATCAGGTCGGAGATTTCCGACACCGCTTCGACGTTGGCCTGTTCGAGATTGGCCTGCTGCAGATCGCCGAGCCCCTCGGCGTTCGGCGTACCGTCCTGCGGCGTGCCGGACGCGGGCGTCTCGATGAACAGGTTGTCGCCGACCGACTGCAGGCCGCCCTTGTTGATGAAGCGCGTCAGCGTGATCTGGCCGAGCGTCGTCGGCGTCGTCGAGCCGGGCAGGGTGACGGAGACCTGACCCTGCTGGCTGATGGTGAGGCCCGACGCGTTGGCCGGGATCGTGATGGTCGGCTGAACCGGATTGCCCTGCAGGTTCACGATGCGGCCCTGCGCGTCCATCTGAAACGAGCCGTCGCGCGTATAGGCGTAGGAGCCGTCCGGCATCTGGATCTTGAAGAAGCCTTCGCCGCGGATCGCGACGTCGAGCTCCTTGCCGGTCGGGGCGAGGGTGCCCTGCGTCATCACGCGCGCGGTGCCCGATGTCTTGACGCCGCCGCCGATCTCGACGCCGACCGGAAGGATGGTGCCCTGTTCGGACGCCTGCGCGCCGACGCGTCGCACCTGCTGATAGATCAGATCCTGAAACTGCGCCGACTGCTTTTTGTAGCCCGTCGTGCGCATGTTCGCGATGTTGTTGGAGATGACCTGAACGTTCAGCTCCTGAGCCGCCATTCCGGTCGCTGCGGTATGAAGTGCGCGCATCGGTTCTGATCCTTAGGCCGGCACGTCGGCGAGACGTTCAATGGAGGTCTTGCGCATGTCGCCCTGCTGCTGCAGCAGGGTGGCGACGCTGCTGTAGGCGCGTGTCACCTCGATCAGGCGGCTCATCTCGGCGACGGCGCTGACGTTGGATTTTTCGATGAAACCCTGACGAATGGTCGATTTGGCGTCGGCCTGCGCGGCGACGCCGTTCGGCGCGGCGAACAGATTGCCGCCCTCGCGCGTCAGAAGCTGCGGGCGCTCGAAGCCGACCAGACGCAGCTTGCCGCGGATCGAGTCGGTCTTGGCATTGCCTTCGCGCACCGTCACGGTGCCGTCGAGGCCGATGTTGATGTCGCGGTCGGTCGGCTGGAATACGATCGGACCGCCGGTGCCGAGCACCGGATGGCCTTCCGTCGTGACGAGCTGGCCCTGCGCGTTGATCTGCATCGCGCCGTTGCGGGTGTAGCGCTCGCCGCCCGGCGTCTGCACGGCGAGAAAGCCCGCGCCTGAAACCGCGACGTCGAGCGGATTGCCGGTCTGCTCGGCCGGTCCCTGCGCGAAGTCGTGCCAGGTGGCGCGGTCCTGCACGAAGCTGACAAGACGGTCGCGGCCGACGAAGTTGTCTTCGCGCGCGCCCGAATTCAGATATTCCTCGAACAACGACTTGTCGGCCTTGAAGCCGGTCGTGTTCATGTTCGCGACGTTGTTGGCGATCACGCCGAGCTGGCGCTCGAGCGCAACCTGTCGCGACAGTCCGACGAGAAGCGTGTTCTCCATCGGTCGATCTCCCCTGCAGGAACGGCGCGAGCCTCTCCCAAGGCTCAGATCCGTTCGCGTTAAGCCTTGGGCTCTCCCAAGCCGTCGGCTCGCAGGATGTTTTGCGAAACGCGTGCCACTTCGGAAAATTCAGTTATTTCAATTCGTTGACCTGGAATAGCGGCTCGGCAAAAGCGGTTCGTAAGGAATTATTGACCATGTTGCCCGGCAGAATTTTCCCGGTTGAGGGCGGAATTAAAGGTTCCGTTAACCATTGGTGCCTAGCGTCGTTAACCAACGGGGCGCGGATGCGCCGGGGATCATTGTTTCGCGTTGCGGCCCGACCGGAATCGAGAAGGGGCGTCCGAGCGATCGGACCGGGGTGCGATGGCAGAAAGCGAAGAAGTCGCTGAAGGCGCGGAAGCCGCGCCGAAGAAAAGCAGGAAGAAGCTTCTCATCATCATTGCCGCCGCGGTCGTGCTGCTAGGTGGCGGCGGCGCAGGCGCCTGGTTCAAGTTCTTCGCGCATGCCAAGCACGGCGAGGAACATGCCGAAGCACCGCCGGCCAAGCCGCCGGTGTTTCTCGATGTGCCGGAAGTGCTGGTCAACCTGTCGGTCGCGCCGGGCGAGCGGCCGCAATTCCTCAAGTTCAAGATCGTGCTCGAGGTCAAGGACGCGCCGCTTCTGGCGCAGATCCAGCCGAACATGCCGCGCATCATGGACATCTTCCAGACTTACGCGCGCGAGCTGCGCTCGGCCGATCTCAACGGCTCGGCCGGCCTCTTCCGCCTCAAGGAGGAGCTGACGCGCCGCGTCAACGCCGCGGTGTCGCCGGCGCAGATCAACGCGGTGCTGTTCAAGGAGGTCGTTGTCCAGTGACCGCCGGAGCTGTGCATGGCTGAAGCTGATACGCAGGCCGCGCCCGGCGCGGCGCCGGATGAATTCTCGCCCGACGCCGCGTCGCAGCTCGCCGCGGTGATCGAGGATGAAAACCTCGACATCGATCCGAAGGGCAACACCGAGCGCGTTCTCACGCAGGACGAGATCGACAGTCTGCTCGGCTTCAGCGTCGGCGAAGTCAACATCGACGACAACTCGGGCATCAAGGCCATCATCGATTCCTCGATGGTGTCGTATGAGCGCTTGCCGATGCTGGAGGTCGTGTTCGACCGCCTGGTGCGGCTGATGACGACCTCGTTGCGCAACTTCACCTCCGACAACGTCGAGGTGTCGCTCGACCGCATCACCTCGGTGCGCTTCGGCGATTATATGAACTCGATTCCGCTGCCGACGGTGCTGGCGGTTTTCAAGGCGGAGGAGTGGGAGAACTTCGGTCTCGCCACGGTCGATTCCAGCCTGATCTATTCGATGATCGACGTGCTGCTCGGCGGCCGCCGCGGCCAGACCTCGATGCGCGTCGACGGCCGGCCCTACACCACGATCGAGACTAACCTCGTCAAGCGGCTGATCGAAGTCGTGCTCGCCGACACCGAGCAGGCGTTTCGCCCGCTGTCGCCGGTAACGCTGACGATCGACCGCCTCGAAAGCAATCCGCGCTTCGCCGCGATCACGCGGCCGGCCAACGCCGCCATTCTGGTGCGGCTGCGCATCGACATGGAGGATCGCGGCGGCAACGTCGAACTGCTGATCCCCTATGCGACGATCGAGCCGATCCGTGACGTGCTGATGCAGATGTTCACGGGCGAGAAATTCGGCCGCGATCCGATCTGGGAAGGTCATCTCGCCACCGAAATCGGCCAGGCCAGCGTGTCGGTCGACGCGGTGCTCTACGAGGCGGAAATCCCGCTGCATCAATTGATGAAGCTCGAAGTCGGCGACACGCTGCCGCTCAATCTGCGCTCCGACGCGATGGTGGCGGTGCGCTGCGGCCATATCACGCTCACCGAGGGACGCATGGGCCGGGTCGGCGACCGTGTCGCGATCCGCGTCGCCAAGCCGTTGCGCAAGCCGGGCACAACCTTCGCGATGTTCGAGAAGGCCGACGAAACAACCAGGATGATGGAGGCACAATGAGCCATATGACGGGGCTGGTAATCGAGGGTCTGGTGGCGGTTCTGCTCGTCCTGACCATCGGTTACTGCATGGTGCTCAACAGTCGTCTCAAGCGCCTGAAGGCGGATGAGATGTCGCTGAAGGCGACCATCGGCGAACTCATCACCGCGACCGAAATCGCCGAGCGCGCGATCGCCGGCCTGAAGCTGACGGTGCGTGACTGCGACGAGAATCTCGGCAGCCGCCTCGCATCGGCCAGCGAACTGTCCGAGCGGATGGGCAAGCAGATCACGCAGGGCGAGGAAATCATGCGCCGCCTGTCGCGCATCGCGGTCGCCGCGCGTCCGAAGAACGACCAGCAGCCCGCCGCGGCAGAGCAGCCGAGTCCGTCGAGCGCGCGCTCGATTGCCGCGGCGGTGCAGGCGCTCAACGAACGGCGAAGGACGAACGGCCTCGCGGCATGAAGATTTTTCGTGACATCCGCCTGATCCCGGTTGTGCTGATCGCGGTTGCGGCGCTCGCGGTCCTGAAGATCACCGGTCTCGTTCTCGACGGCGGCTATGTGCTGTCCGGCGGCAGCGAGCCGCGTCCGCGCTCCTGGGCGCAGGACAATCTCGGCTATCCGAGCCGCGCCGCCGATGCCGCCGGCGACATCACCGGATCGGTGCCGGCGCCGAAGAAGGACGCCAATCCGCCCGGCGTCAGCACTGAACGTCCGGTCGAAGCGCCGGGATCGACTCCGCAGACGGCGCCGCCACCAGCCACCGAGCGCGCGGTGCTGGAGCGCCTGCAGGAGCGCCGTCAGGAAATCGACGGCCGCGCCCGCGAGATCGAAATTCGCGAGGGCCTTCTCAAGGCGACAGAGAAACGGCTGGAGAACAAGGTCGAGGAGCTGAAAGGCGTCGAAGCGCGCATCAGCGCCGCCGCCCAGCAGAAGGACGAGGCCGACGCCGCGCGCTTCAAGGGTCTCGTCACGATGTACGAGAACATGAAGCCGAAGGACGCCGCGAAAATTTTCGACCGGCTGGAGATGGGAATCCTCATCGAGATCGCCTCGCGCATCAAGCCGGCCAAGATGTCCGACGTGCTGGCGCAGATGTCGGCCGAGGCCGCCGAACGGCTGACGGTGGAGCTGGCGCGCCGGTCCGGTGCCGACAAGGCGTCGGCCAGCATGGACCTGCCCAAGATCGAGGGCCGGCCGGCGCCGCGAAACTGAGGATCGGTCGGTCGTCCCGCAGCGCGGCCAGTGGCCGCCGAAAAGTTGAGTTAACAAGGCTTTAACGCAGCGAATTGTAAACTCGGACGAAGTCTTACGCACCGCTACGGGCAACCCGCGGTGCGAACCGGCAATCATGGTATGGTGCGCTTCGTTGTCCGTAGAATTCTGTCGCAGGCGCGCCAGCCGACGCGCCTGGTTCTGCGCGCCTGTGCGGTTCTCGCTGTCGCGGCTCTGACGGTCGTTCTGCCGCCGGTCACGGCGCAGGCCGCGCCGGTCAAGGGCGAGATCGAGCTCAGCAATCCCGGCGGCTTCGCGCGTCTCGTCATCAAGCTCGACGAAGATATTGAATCGGAAGCGCGTATCGCCGGCTCGATCCTCATCGTCCAGTTCAAGTCGCCGGTTGAAATCGACGTCGATCGTCTCGGCGCGGTGATGCCGGACTACATCGGCGCTGCGCGGCGCGATCCCAATGGCGGCGCGATCCGCTTCGCGCTGACGCAGAAGGTCATGGTGAACTCGATGGTCGCCGGCGAGCGGCTGTTCATCGCCCTGCTGCCGGAAAGCTGGCAGGGACCGCCGCCGGGACTGCCGAGCGAAGTCGTGCGCGAGCTTGCCGAGCGCGCCCGCGCCGCCGAACGCGAACTCAAGCGCGCCAAGCGCGCCGCGCAGACTGCGCCGAAGCGCGAGATTCCGATGCTGCGGGTGCGCGCCTCGATCCAGCCGACCTTTGTGCGCTACGTCTTCGATGTGCCTGATAATGTCACCGTGACGCCGGTTTCCGGCGAGGGCCGCCTGTCGCTGTCGTTCGACAAGCCGGTGACGTTCGACCTTGCGGAAGCGAAGGCCGCCGCGGCGCATGTCGTCGCCTCCATCGAGCAGAAGAAGGACGACGAGAGCGCGAGCGTGGAATTCGCGCTGGTCGGCAAGCTCGAGGTGCGTCCGTTCCGCGACGAGAAGACCTACGTCGTCGATGTCGGCTTCGAGGGCGGCAAGGCCGCCGCGACCACCGATCCCGAATTCCTCAAGCTGTTTGCTGAAGCGAACAAGGCGGTCGCCGAAGAGAGCGCGGATTCGGAGAAGTCCGATCCAAAGGCCGCGCCGGCCAAAGCCGAGGCGGATAAAAAAGCCGAGCCTGCGAAGAAGCCGCAAGCCGCCAATGCATCGCCACCGAAGATCGCCGCGCCGCCGACCATGCCGGCCCGCGATCCGTCCGAGGATGTCGTGAAGCCGACATCGGCCGACATCATGCGTCAGGCGGCGGCGACGCCTCCAGCTCCGGCGCAGCCGAAGGAGATCAAGGCCGCGACGCCCGCGCCGGTGACGTCGCCGCCGGTTCAGCCTGTCGATCCCGCGCCGGCGGTGCCGAAGCCCGCACCGCAGCCTGCGGCCACGGCTGCACGCGCCACGGAAGTGCTGGCCAAGCGCAGCCTCGGCGTCGTCGAGCTGACCCTGCCGTTCACGTCACGCACCGATGCGGCGATGTTCAGCCGCGCGGATTCCTTCTGGATCGTGGTCGACAATGCGATGCCGCTCGATCTGCAGCCGGCGTTGCGCGAGGGCGCGCCTCTGGTGCGCGAGGCCACGTCGCTGCCGCTGGCGGGCGGGCAGGCAATCCGTCTGCGTCTCGGCCGGCCGATGTTCGCCGCCGTCGACAAGGATGGCGAGAAATGGGTGGTGCGGCTGCGCGAAACCGGTGAAGCGCCGCCGCAGGGACTGACCGCGATCCGCAACATCGCGCAGTCAGGCCGCGCCAGCATTTCGATTCCGTTCGCTTCGCCCGGCAAGATGTTCCGCCTCGACGATCCCGATGCGGGCGACAGCCTCACCGTGGTGACGGCGTCGCTGCCGGCGCGCGGCTTCGTCAAGCCGCTGCGCTTCATCGACTTCGCGTTGCCGGCGACAGTGCATGGCGTCGTGGTGCAGCCGAACTCGGACGACGTTTCGGTGCGCATCGTCGCCGAGAACCTGCTGATCGATCGTCCCGATGGCCTGATGGTTTCGCCGGCGAAAGCCACGCCCGGCAAGGTTGCCGCCGCGAACCGCCTGACGTTCGACGTCAAGACGTGGCAGCACGATCTCAAGACCGGTTTCAATCAGCGGCGCAGCGTCCTGCTGACGGCGGCTGCGATGGCGGGCGAGGACGAGCGCATTGCGGCGCACCTCGAGCTCGCACGGTTTTATATCGCCCACAAATTCTATCCCGAGGCGGTGGGCGTGATGAATGCGCTGATCGCCGAAACCAAGCCGGCGGCGAGCGATCCGGCCGTGCTGATGATGCGCGCGATCGCCAACATCCTGCGCGACCGGCCGGAGGAAGGACTGCGCGATCTCGCCGACCCGGCGATCAGCGTCAATTTCGATTCCCAGCTGTGGACCGCGATGGGCTACGCCGCGCAGGGCAAATGGGCTGCGGCGCGCGAAAAATTCAAGGGGGCGGAGTCGGCGATCTCGGCGCTGCCGGTCGAATTGCAGCAGATCGTCGTCGCCGATGCGCTACAGGCTGCGCTCGAAGTGCGCGACTATGTCGGCGTTTCGAACCGCTTCAACGAACTCGACATTGTCGGGATTGCACCCGAACTGAAGGGCCGCCTCGCCGTGCTGCGCGGTCGCGCGTCCGAAGCGCTCGGCCTCGAGAAGGATGCGCTGGCGGAGTTCAAGCGCGCGGCGCAGTCGACCGATCTGATGGCGGCCGCGGAAGGACGCCAGCGCGACGTCGAGCTGCGCATCAGGAAAGGCGAGATCAGCCCGGAGGACGCGCTTGCCGAACTCGAAACCCTCGGCGCGATCTGGCGCGGCGACGCCATCGAGCTGAAGACCCTGCAACTGCTGACGCGCGCCTATTCGGAGCAGGGCCGCTATCGTGAATCGCTGCAGGCCGCCCGTCTCGCCACGACGCTGCAGCCGAACGCCGAGATTTCGCGCCAGATGCAGGACGACGCCTCGCTGCTGTTCTCGCAGGTGTTCCTCGGCGAGAAAGGCGAGAGCCTGCCGTCGGTCGAGGCGCTGGCGATGTTCTATGAATTCCGCGCGCTGACCCCGATCGGCCGGCGCGGCGACGAAATGATCCGCAAGCTCGCCGACCGTCTCGTCGCGGTCGATCTGCTGGATCAGGCCGCGGAGCTTCTGAAATACCAGGTCGAGCAGCGGCTCGATGGCGCGTCGCGCGCGCAGGTCGCCTCGCGTCTGGCGATGATCTATCTGATGAACCGCAAGCCGGATCGCGCGCTGGCGACGCTGCACACCACGCGTCAGAACGATCTCGCCGGCGAATTGCGTCAGCAGCGCCTCCTGCTCGAAGCGCGCGCGCAGAGCGACGTCGGCCGCCACGATCTGACGCTTGATCTTCTCGTCAACCTGTCCGGGCGCGAAGCGGTTCGTCTGCGCTCGGACATCTACTGGGCGTCGCGGCGCTGGCGCGAGTCGTCCGAGCAGCTCGAACTGATGTATGGCGAGCGCTGGCGCGATTTCCAGCCGCTCTCGGCATTCGAGAAATCCGATCTTCTGCGCATGGCGATCGGCTATTCGCTGGCGGAAGATTCCGTCGGCCTCGCGCGCCTGCGCGAGAAATACGCGCCGAAGATGGCGGAAGGCGAGGACCGCGAGGCGTTCGATGCGGCGACGCAGCTGTCGTCGGCGAGCGGTGGCGATCTGACTCGCATCGCCCGCATGGCTGCGGCGGTCGACACGCTCGATGGCTTCATGCGCGACATGAAGGCGCGCTTTCCCGATGTCTTGACCCAGCACGGCGGCTCGAAGCAGGCGATGAAGGCCGATCCGATGCCGACGGCGTCGCTGCCGGCGATCCGGGGCACGCGCGCGGCGCGCTGACCGTTTTACTCGCTTGTTGGACCTGCGCGTTTGCGAACCGCGATGGCGTGCGCTCGCTACCCGCCGTAGCTCTGCACGAGGCTGCCGGCGACCAGCGACCAGCCGTCGACCAGCACGAAGAAGATCAGCTTGAACGGCAGCGACACCACCACCGGCGGCAGCATCATCATGCCCATCGACATCAGCACCGAGGCGACGACGAGGTCGATGATGAGAAATGGCAGGAACAGCAGGAAGCCGATCTCGAAGGCGCGCTTGAGTTCGGAAATCATGAAGGCCGGGATCAGAATGCGCAGCGACATCTCTTCCGGCGTGGCCGGCGCCGGCTCTCCCGACAGGTCCATGAACAGCTTGAGGTCCTTCTCGCGCACGTTCTTCTGCATGAAGCCGCGAAGCGGTCCCGCGCCGCGCGCGATCGCCTGTTCCACGGTGATCTCGTTGGCGACCAGCGGCCGGATGCCGTCGTCATAGGCCTTCTGCAGCGTCGGCCCCATCACGAAGGCGGTGAGGAACAGCGCCAGCGCGATGATGACCGAGTTCGGCGGCGCGGTCGCGGTGCCGAGCGCGGTGCGCAGCAGCGACAGCACGACGACGATGCGCGTGAACGACGTCATCATCACGACGATCGAGGGCGCGAGCGACAGCACCGTCAGCAGCGCGATCAACTGGATCGCGCGCTCGGTGACGCCGCCACCGCCCTGGCCGAGATTGATGCTGATGTCCTGCGCGCTCGCCGGTCCGATCAGGACGCCGGTCGTCAGCAGGATCGCAGGGAATGTAACTCGTAACGCGACGCTGGCCTTCGGCCTCACGAGGGCGACTTCGGACGGCCGAGCAGGCTCGCCATCTCGTCTTCGAGGCTCTTGAACGGCGCCTTGGCGTCGGCAGGCCTGCTCTCATCGCGCGGCGGAGCCGCCGGACGGGGGGCAGGCGTATCGGGCGCGACCGGCGGCGCGACGGCTTCCTCGGGCGGCGAGCGGCGCAGCGCGTCCTCGAGCCGCTTCGCCATGTCGGCGAGATTCTTTTCTTCGTCCGACAGTGACGATGCCGTGGGCCGTTCCGTGATCGGGGACGGGGCGGGACGCACCGGCGGCGCAGCCTTCGGCGCGGCATCGAGTGGCCGCGACGGGCGCGGCATCATCGGCTCGCGCGGAATCGGCCGGGGCTCGCGCAAGGACGGCTCGCGCACTGGCTGCGGCTCATGGCGGCCGATCGGCTCGGGTGCGAAGCCGGCGAGCGGGTCGGTGACCGGAGCGCGTCGTTCTGGCAGCGGCGGCGGTGCGCGGCGCAATTCTTCCGTGAAGGACGGACGCGGTTCGGGAATCGCCGGACGGGGCGCGCGCGGCGGCGGCATGTCCGGCAGCGCCGGTGCGCGGTCATGGTCGAGCGATTCCGCGCGGGGCGTGTCGTTCTCGGTCCAGCCCGGGTCGGCGGTGCGCGGCAGCATCTGCTCGCGCGGCGGCGTGGCGCGCACGATGTTCGGCTCGACGACGATGTCGCTCGGGCCGCCGATCATCAGAAGATGTTCGACGTTGTCGCGGCGGACCAGCACCAGGCGGCGGCGACCGTCGACCGCCGCGGCGTCGATCACCGCGAGGCGCGGCATCCGTCCGCGATTGGCGCTGGAGCCGAGGCGGGAGTTGGCGAAACGGCGCGCGAACCATGCGGCCGCGCCGATCAGCACCAGCACGATCACGAAGGCGAGAAAAAATTGCAGCGCGCTACCACTCATCGATCTTGTCCCACCCGACTACCTTGGTCCCCGTAAGGCTCTGATCCGCCACGTCCCTGCCGCACAGTCAACGCACCAGAGTCCCGTCCGATGTACTGTCTTATGCCGGCTGCGCGAATCGTTTCGCCAGATGTCGAAGCCTACCGGTTAATTTCACCCGGCAAAACTTGCCTCGACTTGCCAATGCCGCCGCTTCGACTGACGTTCCGGAGCGGTGCGTCTGCGAGATCGGCAGGCCAGCCGGATCAATGACTTGCCCGGCAGCCGCCAGTCAGCAGCCCAATAAGGACAAATTGCGGCCGAAGCGGGTCTTAACCATCCGTTAACCATAAGCGCGGCAAATTCTGCCCAGTTGTCCTGCCCAAGCGCACGCGGAACCGGCCGATGGCGATTAACGATATCCCGATCCTGTCGGTTCTGCGCACCAAGATGCAGTGGCACCAGCAGCGACAGCGCGTGCTGGCGGAAAACGTCTCCAATGCCGACACGCCCAATTTCAGGCCGCGCGACCTCGTTGCGCCGCAGTTCGACGCGGCGGGAGCCGGGCAGGCGGGACCGCTGACGATGGCGCGTACCCATGCCGGCCACATCGCGATTGGCGGCGGCGCCGGCGGACAGGCGTTCGACGCCAACAGCAGGGGCGCCTACGAGACGCGCCCGGCAGGCAATGCCGTCAGCCTCGAGGACGAGATGATGAAGGTCGCGGCCAACCAGATGGACTACCAGGCGGCGACCACGCTCTACACCAAAAGCCTCGGCCTTCTGAAAACGGCCATCGGCAGGCGATGACGAAGATGCGCGGCGCTCAAGGAGGCGGTGAATGGATTTCCTGAAGTCGATGAGCATCGCGGCCTCGGGTCTGCGCGCGCAGGCTGGGCGGATGCGCGTTCTGTCCGAGAACATCGCCAATGCCGATTCGACCGCGCAGACCGCCGGCGGCAATCCCTACCGCCGCAAGGTGCCGACGTTCTCCTCCGCGCTCGACCGCACGCTCGACGCCCGCGTCGTCACGCTCGGCCGCATCAAGCCCGACAATTCCGACTTCCGGCTCAAATACGAACCGGGCCATCCGGCGGCGGATGCGCGCGGCATGGTGAAATATCCGAACGTGAATTCGATGGTGGAAATGGCCGACATGCGCGAGGCGCAGCGGTCCTACGAGGCCAACCTCAACATCGTCGGCGCGACGCGGCGGATGATCCAGCGCACGCTCGACATCCTCAAGGCCTAATTCTTTTCACCGACAGCACGGCGGATCATCATGGCTTCCCCAACGATCGCAGCGAACGCCTATTCCAATCTGGCGAAGATTCTCGATGCCGGAAAATCCGCCGGCAAGGCCGGTGAGAGCGGCCAGCAGTCGTTCGGCGCGCTGCTGAAGGACACGCTCGGCAGCGTCGTCGATGTCGGCCGCAAGTCGGACGCGCAGTCGGTTGCGATGGCGCAGGGCAAGGCCAATGTCGTCGATGTCGTCACCGCGGTGGCCGAGACGGAAGTCGCGGTCGGGACGCTGGTGTCGGTGCGCGACCGCGTCATCCAGGCCTACGAAGACATCATGAAGATGCCGATCTGATGTCGTTCAACGAATGCCAGAACGCGCCGCGGAGAGTTGAGCGATGAGTGGAGCTGAAGTGCTTGATGTCGCGCGCGACGCGATCTGGACCATCGTGCTGGTGTCGTCGCCGCTGATGCTGGTCGGGCTCGTGGTCGGCGTTGCGGTGTCGCTGGTGCAGGCGCTGACCCAGATTCAGGAGCAGACGCTGGTGTTCGTGCCGAAGATTCTGGCGATGTTCGCCGCGCTGCTGGTCGCGCTGCCGTTCATGGCCGACCTGCTGCAGAGCCACATGCTGCGGCTGTCCTCGCGAATCATCGGGGGATAGACGACAAGGATGGCGTTGATCGCGGCTTCTCCGCGCGAACGGACGTGATGACCATCGACATTTCGCTGCTGCCGGCGCTTGCGGCCTCCTTCATGCTGATCTTCGCAAGGATCGGCGCGATGGTGATGCTGCTGCCGGGGCTTGGCGAGGTCAACGTCCCGGTTCGCGTGCGCCTTGCGATCGCGCTGCTGCTGACGCTGCTGCTGACGCCGCTTCATCGCAACGCCTATCAGATCAACATGACCTCGCTGACGCCGATGCTGGTGCTGATGGTGCATGAGATCATCATCGGCATCGTGCTGGGGGCGACCGCGCGCGTCACCGTCGCGGCGCTGCAGGTTGCGGGCTCGGTGATCGCGCAGCAGCTCGGCCTTGGCTTCGTCACCGCCGTCGATCCGACCCAGGGGCAGCAGGGCGTCCTGATCGGCAACTTCCTCACCATTCTCGGCGTCGCGCTTCTGTTCGCGACCGATACGCCCCATCTTGCCATCGCCGCGCTCAACGACAGCTATACGATCTTCCGCCCCGGCGAGATCATGTCGAGCGGTGACGTGGCTGCGCTCGCGACCTCGGCCTTCGCCGCGGCTTTCCGCATCGGCATCCAGCTGTCCGCGCCGTTTCTCGTATTCGGCCTCGTCTTCAATCTCGGCCTCGGCGTGCTGGCGCGGCTGATGCCGCAGATGCAGGTCTATTTCGTCGGCGTGCCGCTCTCGATCTTCATCGGCTTCCTGATCCTCGGCGTCGTGCTGGTGACGATGATGGGCGTCTATATCGATTACCTCGGCGGGGTGCTGCGTCACCTCGCGCCACGGAGCTAGCAAAGCGTTTTCAAGCGAAGTGGGAACCGGTTCGCGTGAAGAAAACGCGTCAAAACTAACAGAGACTTTCCTTGGCAGAGGAAGACGATTCCAAAACAGAAGACCCGACCCAGAAGCGCCTCGACGAGGCGCTGGAGCGTGGCGACGTCGCCAAGAGCCAGGAGGTCAACACCTGGTTCGTGCTGGCGGGCGCGGCGCTGGTGCTGTCGTCGTTCTCGTCCTCGATCGGCAGCGGCATGGTCGGCACGCTGCGCAATCTTCTCGCCAACTCCTGGGCGATCAGGACCGACGGGCAGAGCCTGATCGCGCTGGTCGGCCGCATCGAACTGGTGGTGCTCGGCGCGCTCGGCGTGCCGCTGCTGATCCTCGTTCTCGCCGCCATCGCCGGCAATATCGTTCAGCACCGTCTGGTGTTCTCGGCAGAGGCGCTCAAGCCGAAGCTCAGCAAGCTGTCGCCGATGGCCGGCGCCAAGCGCATTTTCGGCAAGCAGGCCTGGGTCAATTTCGCCAAGGGCATCTTCAAGGTGATCGCGCTCGGCGCGGTGATGACGGCGGTGCTGTGGCCCGAGCGTTTCCGGCTCGACGCCGTGATGCGCACCGATCCGGAGAGCATCTTTTCGGTGTCGAAGACACTCGCCGTGCAACTGATGGGCGCGGTGGTCGCCATGCTCGCGGCGGTCGCCGCCGTCGATTTCTTCTTCCAGTACCGGCAGTGGTTCGAGAAGCAGAAGATGACGCTGCAGGAGATCAAGGAGGAGTTCAAGCAGAGCGAAGGCGATCCGCACGTCAAGGGACGGCTGCGGCAGATCCGTCACGCTCGCATGAAGAAGCGGATGATGGCGGCGGTGCCGACAGCTTCGGTCGTCATCACCAACCCGACCCACTACGCGGTGGCGCTGAAATACGACCGCGACATGCAGGCGCCGGTCTGCGTCGCCAAGGGCGCCGATCTCGTCGCGCTCAAGATCAGGGAGATCGCGACCGACAACGACGTGCCGATCGTCGAAAGCCCGCCGCTGGCGCGCGCGCTGTTCGCCTCGGTCGAGATCGACGACGAGATTCCGGTCGAGCATTATCAGGCGGTGGCGGAAGTGATCGGCTACGTGATGAAGCTGAAGCGCGGTTTCAGCCGTGGATGATCGGGCCGGCGGCCGCGCCGCCCTTGCGCCAACCCCCGCGATTCAGGCACTCAGGGGCGGTCCGGCGCGCGAGCCGGACGGAGCGGGCGGGGAGCGGGTTCGGACCCGATGACGACCAGCATGGAGAGCGATCAGCGGCCGGCGGTACAGGTTGCGTCGGCGAGGCGCGGCGGCAGCGTGCTGCTGGTGCTGGCGGTCGCCGGCGCGGTGGTCGCGGCGGCGCTCGCCTTCATGATGCTCGGCCGCGCGCAGGCCCAGCCTTACATCATCGGCCTTCTGGCGCTGCTGGCGACGGTCGGCCTGTTCACGCTGTTCGCCTATGCGGCCGGCATTGTCCGCCTTGCCGACAAGGCGTCGGACGAGCCGGTGACGCGGCCGGTGGTCGACAACGCCTTCGACGGCATCGTGGTGACCGATCCGCGCGGCCATGTGATCTACGCCAACGCCGCCTATCTGGCGCTGACCGGTGCGCAATCGGCCGACGACGTGCGCCCGGTCGAGCGCGTCTTCATCGGCGATCCGGATGTGTCCGAATCCGTGTTCCGCCTGCTCAAGGCAGCGCGCGAAGGACGTCGCCTGCAGGAAGAGGTGCGCGTCGCGACGCCCGACGGCGCCGGCGCGCGCTGGCTGCGGATGCGGGTGCGCCCGCTCGGCGGCGGCAAGGCGGCGAAGTCGACGGTGTGGACGCTGGCCGACATCACGCGCGACCGCGATCCGCAGGAGAACAGCTTCCAGAATCTGCAGCACGCGATCGGCTATCTCGATCATGCGCCCTGTGGCTTCTTCTCGTGCGATGCGTTGGGCCGGCTGGTCTATGTCAACGTCACGCTGGCGAACTGGCTCGACTACGACCTCGCCGAAATCGGCAGCGGCGAACTGAAACTCTCCGACATCGTCTCCGGCGACGGCGCGTCGCTGCTGACGACGATCGCGCCCGCGCCGGGCGAGGTGAAGACGGAGGTGTTCGACGTCGACCTGCGGATGCGCGGCGGCAAGACGCTGCCGGTGCGGCTCT